>Ga0247611_10004416_pt1 | contig 19528 bp, 10 predicted proteins | sample 177DNAGHGhighgp2_FD_192422 | JGI IMG/M metagenome (GOLD analysis project Ga0247611, IMG submission 192422) | Sheep rumen microbial communities from Palmerston North, Manawatu-Wanganui, New Zealand - 1770 DNA GHGhigh gp2 | ecosystem: Host-associated > Mammals > Digestive system > Stomach > Rumen...
GCACCGTTGACAATCGTGGTGTTGTCCTTCGATACTGTCACCTTGTCACACGTACCAAGCATATCGAGCGTAGCCTGCTCCAGCTTCAGACCCTTCTCCTCGCTGATGACAACGCCACCAGTCAGAACGGCAATATCCTCGAGCATGGCCTTACGACGATCGCCAAAGCCAGGAGCCTTCACTGCGCAGATCTTCAGACCGCCACGCAGACGGTTCACCACGAGCGTGGTCAGAGCCTCTGAGTCAACGTCCTCGGCGATGACCAGCAAGGGACGTCCGCTCTCAGCAGCAGGCTGCAGAATAGGCAGGAAATCCTTAATGTTCGAGATCTTCTTATCATAAATAAGGATGTAGGGATTCTCCATCACACACTCCATCTTCTCGCTGTCGGTGATGAAGTAAGCACTCAGATAACCACGATCGAACTGCATACCCTCGACAACACCGATATGTGTGTCGCGGCTCTTGCTCTCCTCAATAGTAATAACACCATCCTTAGAGACCTTGCGCATAGCCTCAGCCAGCAGCTCACCAATCTCCTTATCGTTGTTAGCAGAAACAGTAGCCACCTGCTCGATCTTGTCGTAGTTGTCACCCACCAGCTCAGCACTCTTGGCAATGTGATCAGTAACAGCCTTCACTGCCTTGTCGATACCACGCTTCAGATCCATCGGGTTGGCTCCGGCAGTCACGTTCTTCAATCCCTCTGATACGATAGCCTGTGCCAGGATGGTAGCTGTAGTGGTACCGTCACCAGCATCGTCGCCAGTCTTCGAGGCGACGCTCTTCACGAGCTGGGCACCTGTGTTCTCAAACTTATCCTCCAGTTCAATCTCCTTGGCTACGGTCACACCGTCCTTAGTAATCTGAGGAGCACCGAACTTCTTCTCGATAACCACATTGCGTCCCTTCGGACCAAGCGTTACCTTGACTGCGTTAGCCAACTGGTCAACGCCCTGCTTCATAGCATCGCGGGCGTCAATATTGAATTTAATATCCTTTGCCATAATTTTATTGTACTATTTGACTATTTACTATTTGACTATTAATTTGTGAAATTGTCCAATTGTCAAATGCGATTACTTCTCAATAACTGCGAGCACATCACTCTGACGCATCATCAGGTACTTCTCACCTTCGAACTCAAGTTCCGTGCCACTATACTTGCCGTAGAGCACTTCGTCGCCGGCCTTCAGGATCATAGCTTCATCCTTTGTGCCCTGGCCAACAGCCTTGATGGTACCATGTAGGGGGTTCTCCTTGGCGGTGTCGGGAATGATGATGCCGCCAATCTTCTCTTCTGCCGGTGCAGGCAATACCAGCACGCGGTCTGCTAATGGTTTAATGTTCATAATACGTTATGTTTTAATGTTTGAGTTTAATATTTTCTGCCCTGTTCATAGCGAAAACCGTGCCAAAACGTCAAGACTGACATTTTGGCACGGTTTAATTAAATTATGAGAGGATACTCCTTACCTCTTATTTGTATCCAGGGTTCTGCCAAGCGGCCTTCTGCTCGGGACTGAGGTTGGTTCCATCGCTATTCTGCAAAGCATCGATGAAGGCCTGCGGAATAGGACGCAGCTCGTGCTTGCCGGCAGTAATGTTCTTAGCCTCGGGGTTGAAAGCCTTGGCACGCTTGACGAGCAAGCCTGCACGGGAAAGCTCCTCCCAGCGGTTCCACTCGCCCAGACACTCACGAGTGCGCTCGTTGAACACGAAGTTCAGCATACGGTCGTAGTCAGAGGTAGCGCCAATGGCAGCCAAGATATCCTCGTCCTCCTGCGGCAGCTGGGTGTAACTCTTAATCTGCAGATCACTCGGAGCCGTCGTCTTCTCGATGCCTGTTGACAGGTAGTAGGTATTCTCATGACGGTGTGAAGCATAGTAAGCCTCGGTCATCGTCATCGTCTTGCCCTCGGCGTTCTTACAGTTCGAGTTGTTACCAGCGATGGCGTTGTCGGACATACCGCCGTCAGCCTTCAGGAAGGCCATCGAGCCGTCGGTGTAGTACGAGCGGTCTTCACCATCCTTCCACTGAGCACGGGCACGGATGACGTTAATAGTCGTAATAGCCTCCTGATACTTACCCAGACGCACCTGAGCCTCTGCCTTCACCAGATAGGTCTCACCGGTGCGGGCCATGATGACATCGCGGTGAGCATCGCCCTTCTCAGCTGTACGACTGCCGTCGGCCGTCTTGTTGATGCCACAGAACACGTTCGAGGTAGCGGTATTGCCGCTCACACCATAGTTGTAAAGCACATACTGGCCATTCATGTAGAGGGGGAAGGCGTTGGGCACCCACTTGCCCGTCTCGGGGTTGATGAAGGTGTGGTCTTGTCCGCCGCGTCCGAAGGTACCGTAAGGCTCTCCGTCGAAGCGGTGGTCGCTCTTCTTGTTGAGGATGAAGATACAACCCTGGTCACCGATGGTGGGACACTGGTCGTCGGTAAGTCCATAGGTCGATTTCATGCCCTTGGCCGTCACCTTGCCATCCTTGTCGACGGTATCGTCGGCTTTCATCTGCTGGTTGTTCAGTCCGTAGACGGTCTTGAAGGTCTTCCACATACGGGCATCGTTCACATTGTCAAACGTCGAGTAGGTGTACTCCGTAGGACGACAGCGCTGGAAGTCCATCTCACCAATATAGGCACCACGCTTAATCCAGCCACCCGAGAAGTTGGAGAACTGAGGGGAGAAGTAGTTATAGGTACGATTGCCGAAGCGGCCCTGTGTTGAAGCATCGCCATTGTGCTCGGCAGCCATCAGAATCTCGTCAAGACCCTCGTTGGGGCAGTTGACACCCGTCCACTTGGCATAGAGGTCACTATAGTCCTTAGCCAGCGGGCAGGCAACGATGACCTCGTCACAGAGGGCGATAACACGGTTCAGGTCCGTCGACTTGTCGTAACTGCCGTTCCAGTCGCTGCAACGCTCCGACTGGCGGAACAGCAGAGCCTTAGCCAGGAAGTGGGCTGCGGTGTACTTAGTCCATGTGCCATTGCCACGCCATTTGTCTGAAGGCAGAAGCTTATAAGCCTGCTCCAGGTCGCTGATGACCTGGTTCAGCGTCTCCTCGGCACTGGCGCGGGTATAGTCTTTCTTGACCTCACCATTGGCCGGCTCGGTCTGTAAGACCACACCACCATACTGAGCAAACAGACGGTAGTAGTTATAGCCACGGAGGAAGTAGGCCTCGCCCATAGCCTTGTTACGCGTAGCCTCATCAGTGACCTGACTGGCCTTCGCAATGACGAGGTTGGCCGTCGAAATGCCATAGTACATCTGGTTCCACAGAGCTGACACGGCAGGACAGTTGTTGTTAGGAGCACCCAGAGCCTTGGTGAAGTCCAGGGCGTTGAGGTTATTGTCATAGGTGTTCCAAATGTCCGACGTATTGTCAGCACCGGTGGTGAACTCATCGCAACCGTAGAGGGTGATACCATAAGCCCACTCGTAGCCGAAGTGCCAACGGATGTTTCCATAGAGACCGGCAGCCATCTTAAGGGCTCCTTCCTCAGTCTCAAGCAGTGCATCGGTATAGAGGTGTCCGGCATCCTCCTTCAGGAAGTCGTCGCCGCAGGAGCTGAGGCTCATGGCAGCACAAAGCGACAAAGCACCGCAAACTATCTTATTGCTGATATATTTCATAATTCTAGCTTTTTTACTTTTATACTTTCTTACCTTTCTTAGAAGTCTACTGTCAGACCAACAGTGAAGCCACGGTTGTAGTAGGTAGCACCTGTATCGAGGTCCATGAAGTCAACCGATGAATAGAGCATACCCAGGTTCTTACCCTGCACATAGACCTTGGCACCACCGATGCCCAAAGTCTTACAGAACTGCTTGTCGAAGTTGTATGCCAGAGAGAGGTTGCGGACTTTGATGAACGAAGCGTCCTTGAAGCCCAGCAGGGCTGCCTTCTTATCGCCACCACCTGTGCTGTAGATAGGCTTCTGCCACTCAGCACCAGTGTTTGATGGTGTCCAGTAGTCAATCTCGCGCTGTTGATACATACCCAGCTGGCCTTCACCGCCAGTGCTGATCATGTACTTGAAGCGGCCATGCAACTCAAGGCTCAGCTCAAAGCCTTTCCAAGTAAGCGTATTGCTCCATCCTGCGGTAAGACGCGGATTGCAGTTGCCCAAGATAACACGGTCCTCGTCATTGATCTTGTAGTCGCCGTTCTGATCGACGGGACGTACCATACCAGCCGAGAAGGCCTCACCGTTCTCATTGAACTTAGCCATCTCCTCAGCATCGCTCTCCTGCCAAAGGCCGGCATTGTCGTAGCCATAGAAGACCGATATGCTCTCGCCGATAAACCAGGCGTTGTTGATATCGTCTTCCTTACCGTTTGCCAGTTCCTCAATCTTGTCTTTCTGCCATGCGAAGTTCAGGTTCGACTGCCACATGAAGTCCTTAGTGAGTACGGGGATGGTGTTCAACGTCACCTCAATACCCTTGTTCGAGGTCTTACCGATGTTGTCCATCATAGAGGGATAACCCGACAGTGAAGGCACAGTCATCAGCATCAGTAGGTCATTGGTCGTTGAGGTATAGAGATCCAACGTACCTCCGATGCGGCCCTTCAGGAAGCTAAAGTCGATACCAAGGTTCCACTGGGTGGTCTTCTCCCACGACAGGTTCTTGTTAGGCATCTTGTTCTGGCTGTTCGAATAATAGGGCTCGTTGGTGACGAGAATCTGAGAGTTACCCGTACTGAACGGCATCCAGTAGCTGCTGATGACGCCGAGCGTACCGTATGAGTCAACGGCAGAGTTGCCGGTAACACCGACACCCAAACGCAGCTTCAGCTGATCAATCCAGGTGAGGCTCTTCATGAACTCCTCCTGCTCCATACGCCATCCGAGGGCCATCGAGGGGAAGAAGTCCCACTTATTGCCTTCGGCCAGCACGCTACTGCCGTCCCAACGTGCAGAGGCTGTCAGGAGATAGCGGTCGCGGAAGGCGTAGTTCACACGTGCCATATACGATGACAGAGCGTACTCGGTAAGACCGGTACCCATACTGGCCTTATTGGCCGACTCGGCAATGTCAACGCTACCCATGTTGTTCCACAGGAACGAAGGCAGAGGAATGTTCTCCGCGCTCAGAGAACTGTTCTCGCGGTTGCTCTTCGAAGCCGACTGCAACAAGGTGATGCCGACAGAATGGTCGCCAAACACCTTATTATATAATAGCATGTTATCGAGCGTCCATGCGAAGCTGCGGACATCGTTGCGACGGGCCATATTGTTACCACCGCCACGGGCTGCTGAGCTGGAGTCGATAAAGTTACCCAAACGATAGAAGCGAAAGTCGGGACCGAACTGCAGCTTGTACTGGATACCCTCCAGGGGTTCCCAGATCTTGCCGAAGTCAATCTGAGCATAGAAGCTACCGAGCGCACGGAAGGCCTGACGGTTATCGTTAGACTTGTTCCACTCGTCAATGACAGTATAGGTGTTAGAGACTGAACCACCAGGCGTCAGAATGATGTTACCAGCCTCATCGTAAGGCAGTGTGTAGCGCAGAATCTGCTTGGCAGCGCCATAGATATCGGTCGGACCAGAGTTCGACGACTGACCGGTACGAGAGAATCCATAATCCTGCTCGCTATAGCTGGTGTTGATAGAACCACCGGCTTTGAACCAAGGCGTAGCCTGGATATCAGCCGAAGCATTCAGGGTGTAGCGCTCATACTGCTGACCCTTCTGGGTTCCCTTGTTATTCAGGTAGCCAAATGAGACGCCACCTCTCATGGTCTTCGTGCCACCACGTGCACTCACGGTGTGCTCGTGCGTGAGGCCCGTACGGGTGACGAAGTCCGTCCAGTCGGTATCGGTAACCTTAGAGCCATCCCATGTGCCACCGGCCCATCCCTTCTCGATGTTGGTCCAAGCCACCTCGTCGCCTGAGAAGAACGACTTATCCTGCTCCAGCGTAGGCTGGTCACCGGGGGTGTACTTGTCGGGAGCGGAGTTATAGTATGCCCAACGACGCCAAGTGATATAGTCGCTGGCGTTCATGGCTGGACTCTTATCAACGATGTTCTCGAACGTCATCGTGCCGCTATAGGACAGCTGTGTCTTGCCCTCCTGACCACGCTTGGTAGTGATAAGCACGACACCGTTGGCACCACGACTACCGTAGATGGCGGTTGATGATGCATCCTTCAGAATGTCAATAGCCTCAATGTCGCGAGGATTCAGAGACTCGATACCACCGGCCTGGAGGGGCACACCGTCAACGACATAGAGGGGAGCGGACGAGGCATTGAGTGAACGGGTACCACGAATGATAATGTTACCCATCTCACCAGGACGCTGGTTCGACGTGATATCGACACCGGCAGCCTTACCCTGTAGGGCCTCGAAAGCATTGCTCACGGGCTTGGAGTTGATTTCTTTCTCACCGACACGTGTCAAGGCACCCGTCACATCGCTCTTGCGCTGCACGCCATAACCGACGACGACAACCTCGTCAAGCAGTTGTTTGTCTTCCTGCATGACCACGTCAACAGATGATTTACCAGCTACAGAGACTTTCTGGTCTTTGTAGCCTACATAAGAGAATCTGAGGACACCATTGTTGGCAACCTTCTGAATGGCGAAACGTCCGTCGAGGTCGGTCACGGCTCCATTAGAGGTACCGTCAACGACAACACTCACACCAATCATGGGTTCACCTGTTGCATCCTTCACTGTGCCCGTTACTGTCTTCTGTGCATAGATAAAAAGACAGAACATGGACATAAGTAAAGCCGTAAAGGCTCGCTTTGCTTGTAGATCCATAGGTTTTAGTTTTTAATGTAAAAAAAAGAGTTTTAATAGCAATAGTAATATTTTTGCAAAGTTAATCATTATTTACAAATCAGCCAAGTATTTATCATTTTTCTAAGTAAGGAAAACAAAAAATGCAGTTCATCGTAAGAGGCGAACTGCATAGTTTGTCAAGAAATGAGGGACGATTCTATTTTACATCCTCCAACAGGTCGATTTCAACAATGCGGAGCTCCACTTTACCCTTTGAGCCCTTGATGCGGTCCATCTCATTAGCCACACCACCGGCAAGCTCCTTTTCTTGACCGAACTTAGTACTATCCTGTACAGGAGCAACCATGCGGATAGTGATATCCTTAGCTAAGACAGGTTTGTCAATATGAAGGTGTACGTATCCGAGCGTGGCAGGAGTAACGCCTTCCCATACCTTCTTCTTTCCGGCATAGACCTCCAGCGGATAGCTCTTAGATCGCCACCCAGTCAGCTTCATCGTAATCTCGCTGATAGCTGCCTTACGCTCCAGATGGTATGTCACCCAAGCATTCTCCTTCTGGCCGTCACTCTTCCACTCCGTCAACTCATTATCATCATAGCTCTTGGCTGCATCATCAGCATGACAACCAGCAGCAGCAGAAACCACGCCAACACTGGCATAAGCATCGTCATAAGAATCCGTAGCCGGAGTCTCCCCACGATCCAGACGAGACTTCAGTGTCAGCTGAGGAAGATAGGCAGACACATCAACAGGCATCGTCTTCATTGTTACATAAGCAGGACGGACACCTTCTGCATAGGCGGAGATATTGATGTTGCCTGCATTGACTGTCGACTTCACCAATACCCGGTTAATGCCACACTCCACCGGCAGATCATAAGCACCAACATAGTTATCACTCAGGTTCTTCTTGTTGGCAGAGTCGAGCAACGACGGGTCTTTTTTCTCGCCATCCGTCAGATAATCTTTGTTATTACGAGTTGCAATACCGCCTATCCACTGCATCTCACCATTGGCCTCAAAGTGAATCATGCGATCGTCAAGGGGACAGCGGCGCCCCTCACGGTCTACCACCTCCACCTGTACAAGAGCCATATCGGCCCCGTCAGCCTTGAACCCGTCGGGATTCTCTATCGTAGTGAGCTTCAGCTGATATGGCTCACCAGCGGTCTCCACAGCATAGCGACTCGTTTCTTTGCCACCTGTATAGGCAACTGCTTCCAGTTTGCCAGCCTCAAAGCTGACATCATTAAAAGTGAAAAGCCAGTTGAAACTGCGCTCACCCTTGCCAACAGATTTGCCGTTTACAAACAATTCCACATTATCGCCAGTAGAGACGACATACACAGGCTTCACCGTTCCTGGGTTATAGTTCCAGTGCCCAATAATATAGGTATGGTCACGTTCGGGACTAACCCATCCATCCCACATCACTTGATGGGCATAGAAGGCATCCTTGGGAATACGCATGGCATCGACCACACCACTGGTACGATAGTTCGACTCGCCGCGATGATGGGTATTGGTGTCGCTGAACACAATCTTCACGCCACCGTCAGAAACGCGCCGACCAGTACCGGGACGTTCCAGCCAATACTCATGCCAACGTTCCACCATACCACAGGCCAGGGCGTCCATATTATGGTTATAGTCGGGGGCAGGAGCATTGCGATAGAGCGGTCCGTCACCCTCTTTGTGATAAGGATAGGAGTACTCGTCCCAGTACTTACGCAAGCCTTCATCACGATAATACTCCATCGACCACATAGGCTTCGTGGCCGACTTGTTGATATAGAGCATTTCGCCCCCATACTCAGCCTCTGGCCGGTCAAGCATTTCACGACTGCCAATGGCACGGCCACCATAAGGGTCGTACTTATCACGGATAGCTTTCATCTCCTCCATGTGTTCCTTGGAGATACGGAAATTACCGCATTCATAGAAAAGGATAGACGGATTATTACGGTTATAGATGATGGCATCACGCATCACCTCGGTACGCTGCGCCCACCGAGGACCTTCCACGTCTTTCTCAGCATCACCAGCCGGCATGGCCTGTATCAGTCCCACACGGTCACACGACTCTATATCCTGCTTCCATGGGCAGACATGCATCCAACGCACCAGATTGCCTCCCGATTTGACGATGAGGTCGTTGCTATAGTCGCTAAGCCAGGCTGGTACCGAGAGTCCTGTGCCGGGCCACTCGTTGGAAGTACGCTGGGCATAGCCATGCATCATCAGTACGCGGTCGTTCAAGAAGGTACGGCCATCCTTGAACTCTGTCTTGCGGAAACCTGTACGGGTGATGACACGGTCGTGGCCCGCATTTGCTCCCTCAACAAGCGAGGTCTCGACAGTATACAGATAGCCATAGCCCCAGGACCAGAAGTGCAGACCTCCAACCCCTTGCTGTGCCCTTGCAACAACAGTGGCACCAGGAGAGACCGTTATGGTCTGCCCACGGAATCGGGCCACCTCCTGGCCATCAGCATCTTTCACTGCTACCTGTAAGGCAAAGCGATGGGGGGCGTCGTCATCATTCTTCACTTCGGACTCAGCATGGATAGTAGCCTTTTTTCGTGCTATATCAAAGTCCGTAGCATAGATGTAGGTACCGGTTGTTCCCAGATTTGAATAGAGCGGCAACGTTTGGTACAACTTATCCGTCAGATGCAGGAACACGTTCTTGGGAATACCACCATAGTTGGCATTGAAGTTCTTGTCGTTCCACTGGTAACGACTGTTGTGTTGACGAGAACGATACTGCCAACTGTTGTCACACCGTACTGCCAGGACATTTTCCCCTATTATAATATAAGGTGTTAGATCCACGCCACAGGCCATAACACCATTCTCACTGAATCCCACGTGGTGACCATTCAGGTAGAAGTCAGCTCCTTGGCGCACGCCTTCGAACTCGACAAACACTTTACCTTCAGATTGTTTCTCGCTGATTTCAAAGTGTTTACGATACCAACAAATAGTATCCGTCAAGTCAACGATATCCTTCTTAAACGCCTCATAGCCATTGAAGGCATAAGGCAACGTGACACACTGCCATCCACTGTCATCGAAGTCGGGACGTGCGGCCTCGGCTATGTCACCCACCTGCAATCGCCAGTCTGCATTAAAATTTTGTTTCACTCTCTCGGCCGATACGGAAAGGACCTGCATCAGCAAAATAAAAGTCAACAACGGGAGATTCTTTTTCATCTTATTGGGTAGTAGTTTGTTGTTTTGCCGACAAAAGTAGCATGAAGAAAAGAAAACGGACGTGGTGGTTCGTCCGTTTTCCTGTATTTCCGTTCACTTTTATCTGATTTGCACGTTCTTAACCGTACAATTCTCAATCAGTGTCTCATCGAAAGCTTTTTTCTCGTCCACGACACTAATATTCTCGAACACGAAATCTACGAGACGATACTTGTCGCTCTTTCCTACATCAAAGAAGTTCTTGGTAGTCATCTGGATGTTACGGATAGTGATATTATTGCACTGCGACAACGGCATATCATCACGTTTTTCTGACTTAAAGAACTGCGTCCATGGACGAACGACAAGGAACGAACCGCACTGGCCTGTAATATCCTCAACAGTCACATACTCATAGTGCTGAGGGGTATCGGGACGCATCTTCAGCCACAACACACGGGTGGCGGACTTGACATGAATACGGCGCAGGATAACATTACGGTCGTGCAATGACTCAGACCCCAGCGTCAGACAGCCATGCACCTTACCATAGACACAATCCTCAATAATAACATTCTCACATGGGCCATTGTTCTCGTCCTTATCAGCCCATGTGCCTTTACCGCCTTTAAGAACAACAGCATCGTCATTGACATGCATGTAGCACCCGTGAATGAGCACGTTCTTACAGACATCAAGGTCAATGGCATCGCTTGAGGGAGCCCCCCGCCTCGGGTCGACAGGCGTCACGTTCTCCGTTGGTGCATAAATGAAGCAGCCCAGGTATCGGACGTTCTCACAACGATAGAGGTGGTTCGTCCAAAAGGGGGAGTTGATGATCTTCACGTCCTGGACAGTCACGTTCTTACTATTGGAAATGTACACATTGCGCGGACGAAGTGCCTCCAGATTCGTACAGTCCTTATTGAACTTACGACGAATCCAGAATTCCTCCCAGTAAGGTTGTCCGTTACCATTGATGGTACCTGGGCCTGTAATGGTAAACCCGTCAACGCCATCGGCATTAACCAAAGCAGCAAAGTAATCAAGCGTCTGCCCCTCCATACGGGTTTTCACGACAGGGAAATGCTTGATACGGTCACTTCCTTTCAGTTCTCCACCCTCGTCAATCTTCAAGTGAGTACCTGGCTTAAAGAAAAGTGCACCACTGACAAAGGTACCGCGAGGAATAACAATAACACCACCACCCTCCTGAGCGGCCCGGTCAATGACAGCCTGCAACTTAGCCGTTTGCACCTCTGTGCTGTAGCCGTCCACACCATAGTCTGTCACTACATAGTGTTTGAGAGCAGTTAGATTAACACGTGTTGTGTCGCGGAACCACTCGGAGACAGGTGTACCGTCAGGCCACAAGTCCTGTTTTGCCACTTTCTTTTTCCCCATTGTCATCGTGCTCGTCAGCAACAGCACGAGGCAGACAATTAGTTTTGTTTTCATACTTTAATTTGTTTCGTGATTAGTTCTGCGGGGCAAAATTAATAAAAAAATCAGGAAAAAGAGAGAACATTCGAAAAAAAGTATTATCTTTGCGCGCAGTTACGTAACGAACACCTTAACAATGAAAGATTTTATCAAGTACATGCTGGCCACCATCTGTGGCATTATCATTTTGTTTGTCGTGGTTGGCATCATCTTTATGGTCTCTATCGTGAGCATGGTTGTTGCAAGCAGCCAGGAGACGATTGTAAAGGAAAACTCCGTATTCGTCCTGAAACTGAACGGAAGCATTCAGGAGCGCGGCGAGGCCGACAGTCCCCTTAACATGCTATTAGGCGAAGCCGACATGGAACTGATGGGACTCGACGACATTCTTGCCAGCATTAAGAAGGCGGGAGAACAAGACGACATCAAAGGTATTTATATAGAGGGGGGCCTTTCTTCGTTCGATTCGCCAGCAACGGCCCAGCAGATTCGTGATGCCCTAAAAGACTTCCGTAAGTCGGGCAAATGGATTGTGGCCTATGCCGACCAGTATATGCAAGCAAGCTATTATGTGGCATCGGTAGCAGACAAGGTATACATGAACCATACAGGCATGCTCGATTTCAAAGGCCTCGGCGGCAAGAACGAATACATGAAAGGCCTCTACGACAAGCTCGGTGTCAAGTATCAAGTGGCAAAAGTCGGCAAATACAAGAGCTATGTGGAACGTAATACGCTGACGGGCATGAGTGAATACGACCGTGAGCAGCGCGAAGCGTATATCCAAGGTATCTGGCAGCACTGGCTGATGGACATTGCCGAAAGCCGTAAGGTAACAGCCAGCCAACTGGACTTGCTGGCCAGCGACAGCATCATCGGTTTTGCCAACCCGAAAGATTATGTCCAGGCAAAACTTGTTGACAAGCTACTTTACCCCGATGAAGTAAAGAAGGAAGTGAAGAGTCTGTTGAAGATTGGCGACAAGGACGACATCAACCAGCTGACTCTGTCTGATATGAAGAACCTGCCAAAGAAGGAGAAAGAGAAGGGCGAGGAGATTGCCGTTTACTATGCTTACGGCAGTATTGTCGATAACAACACCACCGGCATCATCTCCACCGACCATAGCATCGTTGGCAGTACAACGGTAGAAGACTTGAACAAGCTGGCGAAGAACGACGATGTGAAGGCTGTCGTCCTGCGTGTCAACTCTGGTGGTGGCAGCGCAGCTGCCTCAGAGCAGATATGGCATGCCATCAAGCAGCTGAAGGCCAAGAAGCCCGTTGTCGTCTCCATGGGTGGTGCTGCGGCCTCTGGAGGCTATATGATCAGCGCTGGCGCCAACTATATTTTCGCTGAACCTACTACCATCACAGGCTCCATCGGTATTTTCGGTCTGATACCCAACCTCAGCGGACTGGTAACCGACAAACTGGGCATCACCTTCGATGGGGTAAAGACCAATAAGTATACTGATTATGAGGAGAATCTGGTCTTTGGAAAAGAGGACGATGAAGAGATGAAGTATATGCAGGGCTATGTTGACCGCGGATACATCAAGTTCCTTGACATCGTAAGCGAGGGGCGCAAGATGAAGCGCGACCAAGTGAACGAGATTGCCCAAGGACGAGTATGGCTGGCTAAAGACGCCCTGAAGATCAAACTTGTTGACAAGTTGGGATCTCTTGACGATGCCATCAAGAAGGCTGCAGAATTGGCCAAAATCCAAGAGTACCATGCAACCAGCTATCCCGCACCAGCAGGTTGGATGGAACAGCTGCTGAATCAGAGTGAGAAGAAAGGTTCGTATCTTGACGGAGAACTACGCCAGATACTCGGTGATCTCTACCAGCCGTTTGCAGAGCTGCACCGCGACATGCAGGGAAGCCGTCTTCAGGCACGTTTCCCTTATCAATTGGAAATCAAATAAGCAATCTTGGAAGGCGACTTCATTAAAATCAATAAATGGCTGACGCCGCTGAGCTGGTTCTACGGTATCGGTGTCCGCTTCCGCAATTTCCTCTTCGATGTGGAATTGCGGAAGAGTCGCACATTCAAGACTCCAGTCATTGCAGTAGGAAACATCACGGTGGGGGGCACTGGCAAGACCCCACACGTGGAGTACCTCATACGCCTTCTCCTGCAGGAGCAAATGAAAGTGGCCGTCCTCAGCCGCGGCTATAAGCGGAAGAGCCACGGCTTCATCATTGCCGACAAGAACACAGACATGCACGACATCGGAGACGAACCGTTCCAGATGAAGCATAAATTCCCTGATATCACCGTGGCTGTAGATAAAAAGCGAGTACAGGGCATCCTTAAACTCACCAATGGCGATACGAAAGACAGTAATATCGATGTCATCCTGCTCGACGATGCCTTCCAGCATCGACAGGTAAAGCCTGGGATCAATATCCTGCTGGTGGACTATCACCGTCTGGTCATCTACGATGAACTACTGCCTGCTGGTCGGCTACGGGAACCGTTACGAGGGAAAGACAGAGCAGACATCGTCATCATTACGAAGTGTCCCAAAGACTTGAAGCCCATGGAGTTCCGCGTCATCACGAAAGCCATGAGCCTCTATCCTTATCAACAGCTGTTCTTCTCAACCATCAACTACGAGGAACTGCAGCCTGTCTTCTCGGCCAAGTCAAAAGTCATACATCTGTCACAGCTGAGCAATACAAACGTCCTGTTGCTCTCGGGTATCGCCTCCCCCAGGCAGATGATAGAGGATTTGACTCCTTTGGTGAAGAGTCTGACGCCACTGACCTTCGGCGACCATCATGATTTCTCCGAAAAGGACATCTCACAACTGAACGCCCTCTTCGAACAAATGCCAACGCCTAAGATCATTGTTACGACAGAGAAGGATGCCGCACGACTGATGACCGTTAACGCGATAAGCAATGAGGTTAGGCAGGCACTATACCAACTGCCTATCAACATCAGTTTCCTTCAGGAACAGACAAATGCCTTCAATCAATCAATCACCAGCTATGTGAACAAGAATGCCAGAAAAAAAATAAGTAAAATGAAAGAGGAGCAGAGGAAGAAAACTACTCAATCGTCAGAAACGCATTCTCGTATCATCACCTTTAAGAATTACTAATTTACCAAATCACTAATTATGGACATCGCAAAACTGGGCGAGTTCGGACTGATTGACCGACTCACCAAGGATATTCACCCCAAGAACGAATCAACAAAATATGGCGTGGGCGACGACTGTGCCGTCCTCTCGTACCCCAATCATGAGGTATTGGTCACCACTGACCTGCTGCTGGAAGGTGTACACTTTGACCTGACTTACATCGACCTGAAACATCTGGGCTATAAGTCTGCCATGGTTAACATCAGCGACATCTTTGCCATGAACGGCACACCACGACAGATGACCGTGTCGCTGGCTCTGAGTAAGCGCTTCACGGTTGAGGACGTGGAAGAGCTCTACGAAGGTATACGTCTGGCCTGCGACAAGTGGAATGTTGACATCATCGGCGGAGACACGACCTCGTCCTATACAGGACTGGCCATCAGCATCACCTGTATTGGCGAAGCCTCCAAGGACGACATCGTTTACCGCAGCGGAGCCCATGACACAGACCTCATCTGCGTCAGCGGCGACCTTGGCGCGGCCTACATGGGACTACAGCTGCTGGAACGTGAAAAAGCAATATACTACAGTCAGGTCAATGATCTGCAGAAAGAACTTGCCAAAGCAAACAAAGAGGGTAATCAGGAAAAGATCTCAAGCCTCAACGCTCAAATCTCCAACCTCGGACAACCAGACTTCAGTGGCAAGGAGTACCTGCTACAACGGCAACTGCAGACAGAGGCCCGGGGTGACATTATCAAGAAACTGCGCGAGGCAGGCATCCGACCGACTGCCATGATGGATGTCAGCGATGGCCTCAGTAGCGAACTCATGCACATCTGTAAGCAGTCTGGCGTCGGTTGCCGCATTTTCGAAAAGCAACTGCCCATCGACTACCAGACAGCCATTATGGCTGAAGAGATGAATATGAATGTGACCACTTGTGCCTTAAATGGAGGCGAAGATTACGAGCTGGTATTCACTGTTCCTATCGGCGATCTGGAAAAAATCGAGCAATTAGAGGATATTCACCTTATCGGACATATCACCGACAAGAAGTTCGGTCATGTGCTCGTAACTCGTGATAATCAGGAGTTTGAGCTCAAAGCACAGGGGTGGAACCCGTTGAAGAATTAAGAATTAAGAGTTAAGAAATAAGAGTTTTCTGAAAAAAGTCGCAGAAAAGTTTGGTGGGACGGAAAAAAGTTCGTACCTTTGCACTCGCAAACGAAAGGATTGCAACCGAAATGGTGCCTTAGCTCAGTTGGTAGAGCATCGGACTGAAAATCCGTGTGTCCCCGGTTCGATTCCTGGAGGTACCACTCCTCCTTTCATTATGAACCCCGTGAAGGGCCTTCGGCCTGAGCGGGGTTTTTCATTTACTAACGCCAATTAAAACTATGAGAAGAATCTTGCTAACCGCCGCATTGATGGCAAGCGCCACACTGGTGGCACAGACAACAAGTTTCACAACAACCGCCAAGGAGGAGATTACTGCCAACCGCTACCTCGCAGGCAGCAATTACCTGGACTACGACAGGCAATTGACCGACAAAGCCCTGACACCAGCCCCCAAAGGATACGAACCTTACTATATGAGTCACTATGGACGTCACGGCTCGCGCTGGCTCATCGGCGAGGGCGACTACCGCAATCCCATCAAGACGCTGCGTGAGGCACGCGAAGAAGGGAAACTGACTGCCGTCGGACTTGAGACATTGAAAAAACTGGAGGACTTCTTCCCCACCACCATCAAGCGCTTGGGCGATCTCACTACTGTTGGCGAACGCCAACACCATGGTATTGGCCGACGTATGGCGCAGCACTTCCCCGAGATCTTCAAGACCAAGAACGTGCCCATTGACGCCCGCTCTACCGTTGTCACTCGCTGCATCTTGTCCATGATTGCCGAGTGCGAGGAACTGGCAGCCGCCAATCCGTCTGCAAGCATCCACAACGATGTCAGCGAGTCACTCCAGTATTATCTTAACCAGCCCTGGGAAGGACGAGTCAGGGAACTGGGACGCAGCACGGGCGACAAAGAGACACATCAGGCCATGCAGCGCTACACCCATCCAGAACGACTGATGAAGGTGCTGTTCAACGACGAGCAGTATGTATATAATAATGTACGCGCGGGAGAATTGATGCGTCAGCTCTTTGAGGTCGCCAGTAACATGCAGAGTCACGACACCGACATCGAGCTGCTGTCGCTCTTCACCGATGATGAGGTTTACGACCAGTGGCGCATCCGTAACATCGGCTGGTACTTGGACTATGGTGCAGCACCACAGGCAGGCGGCATCATGCCATTCAGCCAACTGAATCTGCTGAAGAACATACTTGAGACGGCCGACACCGTCACACAGACACAGGCCACCCTGCGCTTCGGTCACGAGGTATGCGTCATGCCGCTGGCCTGCCTGCTGGAGCTCGACAACTGCGGCGCTCAGGTTGAGAATCTCGACACACTTGACCACATTTGGCGTAACTACCGCATCTTCCCTATGGCCTGCAACATACAACTGGTGTTCTATCGTCCCAAAAAGGGTAAGCAGGGCGACATCCTCGTCAAGGCACTGCTCAATGAGCGCGAGACGACCATGCCTGTCGAGACCAGCCAGTGGCCCTATTACCGCTGGAGCGATGTGCGCCAGTACTACCTCGACAAGATTGCCAGATTCGAAAGTGACAAGCACTAATCCAAGATACTAACAAACAATTTAATCATGGGAATCATCATTGGAATAGACGTAGGCATCTCAACCACAAAGATAGTGGGCTTGAAAGACGGACATGTGACGGCGCCGACCCGCATCACTGCCGCCGATCCCATCACCTCACTCTATGGTGCCTTCGGTAAATACCTGCACGACAACGACATAGCTCTGCAGGAGGTGGAGCAGGTCATGCTTACCGGCGTGGGGTCTGCCTATATCAAGGGTTCTGTCTATGGTCTACCGACCAAGAAGGTCGAGGAGTTCGTGGCCGATGGCTTAGGTGCCCGCTTTGAGTCAAAGCTCGACCACACCATCGTGGTCTCTATGGGCACAGGTACGAGTTTTGTCCTTTGCGATGGCAACGACATGCGCCACATCGGCGGTATCGGCGTCGGTGGCGGCACACTTGCCGGACTGTCACGTATCATGTTGAACACCAGCGATATCAGAGCCGTCTCAGCACTTGCAGAACAAGGGAACCAGAAGAATGTACACCTGCTCATCGGCGACATCTCGGCAGAGCCGCTACCTGGTCTGCCCATGGACGCTACAGCCAGCATCTTTGCCAAAGCCCAGAACGATGCACCGAAAGAAGACATTGCTGCCGGCATCATCTCGATGGTACTCCAGACCATCGGCTCCGCAGCCTGGCTGTCATCGCGCGGCTCTGACATCCACGACTTCGTGCTCATCGGCAACCTAACGCTGCTCCCTCAGTGCAAGGATGTGTTCCCACCACTCGAAGGGCTCTACAATATTAAATTCCACATACCGGAGAATTCGCAGTACTGCACGGCCATCGGCGCGGCGCTTAGCTATAAGAGTTAAGAGTTCTTTGCAAGCAAAGCGAGCAGAGCTCGAGCGAAGAATTAAGAGTTAATTCAAAATTTATTTCACTTCCTCCCACATCAGCACCGCGCCGTTGCGACGGGCGGGGTCAGGACCGGCGTAGTCACATGAGTAGGGGCTGCCCGTGGTGGGACTCTTACCCAGGTACTTATGGTTCTTCAGCGACAGCAGCATGAAGTCGTGGTCCAGATAGTCCTGCCATAGGAACGTCGAGGCCTTGAAATCATCTTCAGAAAGACGGGTTGCCCCGCCGGCAAAGGGCGCGTTATCGGTATAGAAACGCACGTCGCCAGGCAGTCCGTCGCCATAGACCTTTACATAGCGGCCGTCGGCACATTGCAAGGCCACCATGCCATGTCCGCGGTCGATGACCTTGAACTGGGTCAGCTCGCTCTTGTCGCTGGCATGGGTGTCGTGGAGCATACCGTGCTTCAGGGCAATCATCGGACGTCCCGTCGCCTTGTTGATGATGCGGATGGTCTTGCTGTGGGCGTAGGGAATATTTTGACTGCGGTCGGCGCAAGGCTCCTCAACCGTAAAATTGTCGAACTCGGCATAGCCGCCCTGCTGGCCCTTCACGTTGAAGGCGAAGAGCGCGTGGCGCGAGCCCTGGAAGGTGATGAGCTGATAAGTCAGCGGCATCTGGCGCCCCAGCGTCTGGAAGTTCACGCCGTCTGTCGAATAGGCATACTGCATCAGGTTGTTGTCGTAGTCGCCGATGCAGCGGAGCCAGATTTTTCCGTTGGCAGGAATGGCAGGCAAAGTAATGGCAGGTGCTGTTTTGGTGGTATCATTCGTCAACTGCTCGAAGGCACGAAGCATGAGAGGCTGTCCCTCCATCTTCATAACGCCTATCCACGAGCAGGGCACGTTGATGTTGCCCAGTCCGCAGACGTCGCCGTCCTTCATACCTTTTGTATATAGTTCGACTGTGGTTATCGACTTCGGCCCGATGACGCGCTGCGTCAGCGTGTTGCGCGCCCACATCAGTTGCTCGGCGGGCTGCGCCTGGATGCGCAGCTTTCCACCCTTCAGGCTCCACAGCATGTCGTCCGGGTTGTGGTTCCATTGCCACACGGGCTTCAATCCTTTTTTCGAGGAACGAGGAACGAGGATGGAGGAACGAGAATAGTTAAAATCGTCCGAACGGTCATAGGGGGCTGTCATGGTCTGCGGTTCCTCGCCGATGCCGTAACTACCATATTTGGTATCGGGCTTGAACCACGTGCGGGGCGCACGGCCGAGGTTGCCCTTCAGTCCCACCATCGGCCAGCCGTCCTCCCACGTCATCGGCATCAGGCAGACCGTGCGGCCGATGGAGTGGAAGTCCTGCATGAAGAGTGCCCACCACGAGCCGTCCTTCGCCTGCACGATGCCACCCTGATGGGCGTTGTCGCAGCCCGTGGCGTCGGGACTGGCAGGGGCGACGCCAAACTTC
>Ga0247611_10004417_pt1 | contig 19523 bp, 15 predicted proteins | sample 177DNAGHGhighgp2_FD_192422 | JGI IMG/M metagenome (GOLD analysis project Ga0247611, IMG submission 192422) | Sheep rumen microbial communities from Palmerston North, Manawatu-Wanganui, New Zealand - 1770 DNA GHGhigh gp2 | ecosystem: Host-associated > Mammals > Digestive system > Stomach > Rumen...
TAATGATGCTTGTGATGCTGGCAGAGTTTTAGTAAATGAGACTGTAGCAAAAGCATCTTATGATGTTAAGGTTGGAGATGTTATTGAAATACAGTTTGGTAACAGAAACGTTAAAGTAAAGGTAACAGACGTTAAAGATGTGGTTAAGAAGGAAGAAGCTAAGGAAATGTTTACTTACCTTTAAAGGAAGTTTTGGGAGAAGTATATGGTTAGGGAATCTAGAAGAGAGAAAGAAAGAAGAAGAAAACTACAGCGAAGATCTGCTCTAATAGGTATTGTGGCAGCAGCTATGGTGCTTATTTTATTATCAATAGTTCTTATTAATAATAAAAAGACTCTTTCAGCTAAGAATAAGGAAATAGAATCCCAGATTAGTGAAATGGAATCTTTAATAGATGATGAAAACAACAGAGCAGATGAGCTTAATGCAAGATCTGACTATGTTAAAAGTAAAAAGTTTGTTGAGGAGATTGCAAAGGATAAATTTGGTTTAATTTATCCTGATGAATTAGTTTTTAAAGCTCATGAAAAATAAAGTTTACAATTATATTGAATTAAACAAGATGTTAGACTGCGCCAACTTGATAGTAGGACTATCAGGAGGCGCTGATTCTATTTGCCTAATTTCTATTTTGCAGGATTATATAAGGGATAATAAGCTAGATATTAACTTATATGCAGTGCATGTTAATCATGGAATACGAAAGGCTGCAATTGCTGATGAAGAATTTGTAGTAGATTTTTGTAAAAAACGTAATATAAATCTTAAAGTTGTAAGAATTGATTGTATAGGACTTGCAAAAAAGAACAATCAAACGGTGGAAGAAGCAGGAAGACTTGAAAGATATAGGATTTTTAGAGAACTGGCAAAGGATAAGGGCAATGCAAGAATAGCAGTTGCACACCATATGAACGACCAGGCAGAAACAGTCCTTATGAATATGGCACGAGGAACTAATTTATCTGGAATGCGTGGAATAAAGCCAGTTAGAGATGAAATTATTCGTCCGCTTTTATGTGTAACGAGAATGGAAATTGAGAACTATATTGAAGAAAATGGACTTAAATTTGTAACGGATGAAACTAATTTTAACAATGAGTACACTAGAAATTCTATAAGAAATATAGTTATACCCACATTAACAGATAATGTTAATGTAAGAGCAGTTAATAATATTGCTATGCTTGCAGAGAATTTATCACAAATTGAGGACTATCTAAATATAGAAACTACAAAGGCGATTAGGGATGTCTTATTACATAAAGATAATGTAAGTCTTGATGTGAAAAAATTAGACAAGTATCATGCTGTTATCCAAAGCCGAGTAATATATGAAGCAATTGTAGGAATGGCTAAGAAGAAAAAAGACATATATGAAGTTCATGTAAAAAAAGTACAAGAATTGATAAATAAAGACACTAACAAGCAAATTTCTTTACCTTATGGATTATATGCCAAGAAAGAATATGGTAAAATAATTATAGATTTTGTTGATGCTGATAAAAAAAGAACTGAAAAAAATCGACCAACAATTACTGTGAATAAATCGGACATAAAGAATGAACTTATAATAAATCTAGATGAGGACATTTATTATAAGGATGAAATTCGTAGATTAAAGGCGATAAAGTGCAGTATAGTTGATAATAATTTTTCGATAAAAGATAAGGATAGCGACTTTTTAAAGTGTTTTGATTATGATAAAATCAAAGAGTGTTTAGATATAAGATATAGACAAACAAATGATGTAATTGTAATCGATGGGTTAGGCCATTCACATAGAATAAAGTCCGAATTTATTAATCGTAAAATTCCTAATAGATATAGAGATGAATGTATTCTAATATGTCAAGGTGACGAGTGTTTATGGGCTGTAGGAGTTAGAAGGTCATATGATGCATTGGTGGACAATAATACAAAAAAGATTTTAATGATACAATTAATGTTTGATTAATTTCTATTATGTTTGGATTACACTTGACGAATGAAAAGACGGCATTATAATTGAATTTTATATCGTACATTAAAAAAATTTCGGAGGTATTAGATATGGATAACCATTCAATTAGCGTATTAATTTCAGAAGATGAGCTCTCAAAAAGAATTGCAGAATTAGGAGAGCAGATTAACGCAGATTATGAAGGTAAGGAGGTTACACTTATTTGTATACTTAAAGGTAGCATTTTCTTTACTTGTGAATTAGCTAAGAGAATAAGTGTACCTGTTACAATAGATTTTATTCAGGCATCAAGCTACGGTAGTGGTACATCATCAAGTGGTGTAGTTAAGATTAAGAAAGATCTTGATGAAAGCATTGAAGGAAAGAACGTAATTATTATTGAGGATATTATTGATTCAGGTAATACATTATCTAGATTATTACCTTTATTAAAGGAAAGAAATCCTGAAAGCTTAGAAGTATGTACATTACTTGATAAGCCTGAAAGAAGAGAAGTTGAAGTGGATGTTAAATACAATGGCTTTAATATTCCAGATGAATTCGTAGTCGGCTATGGTCTTGATTACGATCAGAAGTATAGAAATCTTCCATTTATTGGAGTTTTACATTTGGAGGAGAACTAAATTAAGCTCTCCCATTTATGTTAGGGGAGGAGAAATTTCACAAGGAGGACTTTAATGGAGACAAAGAAGGACAACAAGTTTGGTGGAATTGGAGTGTACTTATTTATCATCGTTGTAATTGGTCTGATCTGGTTTGGAATTACCTATATGTCTAAGCAGGCTGGTGATTATTCCTATAAACAATTTGTTGACGATGTAAAAAATGAGAAAATCGAATCTGTTGACATCAAACAAAATGCAGAAGTGCCAACTGGTGTGCTTACAATTACTCTTAAGGATTCTAAGACAGTAAAGCTTAATGTATCAGATGTTGTATCTGTACAGGATTTACTAAAGGATGAGAACGTGGATTACGTCTTAAGAGATGTGACTAGAGTTAGTGTATGGGTATCAATTATTATACCTTTTGGCATTAGTATTATAGCAATTGTCTTATTCTTACTATTTATGTCTAGACAAGCCGGAGCAGCAAGCGGCGGTGGTTCTAAGATGATGAACTTTGGTAAGAGTAGAGCTAGACTTATTTCAGATGGGGAGAATAAAGTTAAGTTTGATGACGTTGCTGGACTACATGAAGAAAAGGAAGAACTAGAAGAAATTGTAGACTTCCTAAAGGATCCAGATAAATATACCAATCTTGGAGCAAGAATACCAAAGGGTGTTATTTTAACAGGTCCTCCGGGAACAGGTAAGACTTTACTTGCAAAGGCAGTTGCAGGTGAGGCAGGAGTTCCATTTTTTAGCATTTCAGGTTCAGATTTCGTTGAAATGTTCGTAGGTGTAGGTGCATCTAGAGTACGTGATCTTTTTGAAGAAGCTAAGAAAAACGCACCTTGTATTGTATTTATTGATGAAATTGATGCAGTAGCAAGACGCAGAGGTACTGGTATGGGTGGTGGACACGATGAACGTGAACAGACATTAAACCAGTTACTTGTTGAAATGGATGGTTTTGGTGTAAATGAAGGAATTATTGTAATAGCTGCTACAAACAGAGTAGATATTCTTGATCCTGCTATTTTAAGACCAGGCCGTTTTGATAGAAAAGTTGTAGTAGGTAGACCTGATGTTAGAGGTAGACTTGAAATTCTTAATGTGCATGCAAGTAAGAAGCCACTTGGAGATGATGTGGATTTAGATAGTTTATCAAGAACAACAGCAGGATTTACAGGTGCTGATTTAGAGAATCTATTAAACGAAGCAGCTATTAATGCAGCTAAGAATAAGAGAAGATACATTAGCAATGAAGATGTTAAGCTTGCTTTTGTTAAGGTTGGCATTGGTGTAGAGAAGAAGAGTAAGATTATTTCTGAAAAGGAAAAGAAGATTACAGCATATCACGAATCAGGACATGCAATTCTCTTCCATTTATTACCAGATGTTGGACCTGTTCATTCAGTTTCAATTATTCCTACAGGTATGGGTGCTGCAGGTTATACAATGCCTCTCCCAGAAAAGGATGATATGTTTTATACAAAGGGTAAGATGTTACAAGACATTATAGTAAGCCTTGGTGGTAGAGTAGCAGAAGAGCTTATATTTGATGATATTACAACAGGTGCTTCACAGGATATTAAACAGGCAACTCAGACAGCAAGAGCAATGGTAACTAAGTATGGTTTTTCAGAAAAATTAGGAACTATTAATTATGATACAGAACAAGATGAAGTATTTATTGGTAGAGACTTAGCTCACACAAGACCATACGGAGAACTTATAGCATCAACAATTGATGAAGAAGTTAAGAGAATTGTTTCTGAATGTTATGATAAAGCTAAGAAGATTATTACTGAGAATAGAGATGTCTTAGAAAAATCAGCAAACCTTCTTCTTGAAAAAGAAAAGATTACAAGAGAAGAATTTGAAAGCTTATTTAATGATTCAGATAATACTGTAACAGAGTAAAAATTAAAGCTTCTAGCCTAAATGGCTAGGAGCTTTTTTATAATGATTAGGTTGAGTTTACAAGCTCGGATTTTTGCTCGAAATTATAAAAAAAGCATAAATTGTATTTTGCATACAGAATACAATTTAGCAAAATAAACAAAAAAATGCGAGAATTATTGTTATGTTTGTGAACACTTTCGGTTGCGGATTTGATATTATAATAACTGTAAAAACCCCCAATACATTATATATTTTTTGCTACACCCCATAATAAGTGAAATACCTTCTCGATAATATACAGTCCCCCCAGACGGTATGTTAAGAGGAAATGGGAACGTAAGGAGACGTGCTTAAGGCACGTCTTTTTTCGTTATATAAATTTTTTTTACATGATTGATTTTGATGGTTTTCTTGTATAATTTTTAATATTATAAGAGATTTTATCTTGAAAAAAGTTCGTAATTGTCTTAAAATTATTTTAAAGATATAGCTTAGGGGAGAAGTGTCTTATGAAAATAATGAGAGCATTTGAGAACCTAGCAGAGTGGGAGAAGAAAGCAGTATTTATGTGTGGTGTAAAGCCTACACTACATACAAATCATCTATTTTCGGATGGAACCATAGATTATAGAAAGCCTGAGGAGCCAATGCCTGGGGATTTAGTTGCAATTCGTCTTCGAACTGGTCGTTTCAACGTAGATAAGGCAATTCTTGTAGCTAATAATGTGGAATATGTCATGAAGAGAGTGGAGAGTGACATAATTTTTGATTATTATGAGGCAACAATTAAGGTGTCTAATGAAAGGGTTTTCTATTATTTTAAGGTGGAAATTGGAAAAGCAATTGGTTATTACAACCAGATTGGTGCTACTAAGGATCTTAATCCTTACTACAATTTCCAGATAATGCCTGGATTTAAAACACCTGCTTGGGCAAAGGGTGCAGTAATGTACCAAATTTATGTTGATAGATTCTTTAATGGAGATAAATCTAATGACGTATTAGATGACGAATACACATATATTGGCGAACACGTTAATGCTGTTAAGGACTGGGGAAGATATCCTGCAGCAATGGACGTTAGAGAGTTTTATGGTGGAGACTTAAAGGGTGTATATGATAAACTTGATTACTTAGAGTCTTTGGGAATTGAAGCTATTTATTTAAACCCTATTTTTGTATCTCCATCTAATCATAAATATGATATTCAGGACTATGATCATGTGGACCCACATTTTGGAGTGATTGTTTCTGATGAAGGCGATGTTCTTTCACCGGATGATAAAGACAATACGCATGCAACTAGATATATAGATAGAGTTACTAACCCTAAGAATCTTGAAGCAAGTGATTTGTTTTTTTCAAAGTTAGTTGCTGAGATTCATAGGAGAGGCATGAAGGTTATTATAGATGGGGTTTTTAATCACTGTGGTTCCTTTAATAAGTGGTTAGATAGGGAACATATCTATAGCAAATCAAATGCCGAGTATAGTCCTGGTGCCTATGAAGTGGCCGAAAGTCCATATAATTCCTTCTTTAAGTTTTATAGTAATGAGTGGCCAAATAATGACTCTTATGACGGATGGTGGGGACATGATACATTACCAACTCTTAATTATGAAGAATCTAAAAAACTTGAAGAATACATTTTGAACATTGGTAGAAAATGGGTTTCACCTCCATTTAATGTGGATGGTTGGAGACTTGATGTAGCTGCTGATTTAGGACATAGCGCAGAATATAACCATGAATTTTGGAGAAAATTTAGGGAAGTGGTAAAGCAGGCTAATCCTAATGCCATTATTTTAGCTGAGAATTATGGTGATTCTTATGATTGGTTACAAGGAGATCAGTGGGACACTATTATGAACTATGATGCTTTTATGGAGCCGATTACTTGGTTTTTAACAGGTATGGAAAAACATAGTGATGAATATAGACAGGATTCACTAGGTAATCCTGATTATTTCTTTGGAGCTATGAGACATAATATGGCTAGAATGGGACAGCAAAGCTATATGATTTCTATGAATGAATTATCTAATCATGATCATTCTAGATTTCTTACTAGAACTAATAAGATGGTTGGTAGAACCCAGACTCTTGGACCGGAGAAGGCTTCAGAGAATGTAAACAAAGCAGTTTTTAAGGAAGCTGTTGTAATGCAGTTTACCTGGCCTGGTGCACCAACAATTTATTATGGTGATGAGGCTGGCGTGTGTGGTTTTACTGATCCTGATAATAGAAGAACTTATCCTTGGGGTAATGAAGATAAGGAATTGATTCAGTTCCATAAGGATATTATTAAGCTACATAATGAGAATAAGGTTTTTAGAATTGGTTCATATAAGCCTCTTTACTCAGATTATAATTTAATTGCATATGCAAGATTTACAAGAGATGATGCGGCAGTTGTTATTATAAACAATAATGATGATGAACGTAGAATAAGGCTTTCTTTAATAGAAGCAGGCTTTGGATATGATGACGATGTTGAGCAGATAATGGTAACCTTTGAGAACGGATATAGCATAGATAAATTGGGATATCATTTAAAGAATGGTTGGCTTGATATAGGTATTAGAAAAACATCGGCAGTTGTATTACGTCGCTTAAGGTGGTAAAATGGTAATGAATAGGGTCAAAAGCTCTGTTCATTACCTTTTTTAGGTAAATCGTTAGGCCCTAAGAAAAATTAACTTAACCTAACCGAAATAAGAAGAAGTGCGAGGTTTTTTAAATGGCTACGGATAACAACAACGGGGGTAAAGCTAAGATTAAGATTAACCGTAAGATGAGAACTTGGAACAAGTTTAAGAAGTATATTATTGGTGGGGGTTTGGCGATAATCGTTATTGTGGTTGCAGCGATTGTCGTAACAAGGGTTGCAAAGAAACCTGTTAAGTCATCAACTAAGAATGCAAAGGTTGCAACAGAAAATGTGACACAGAGTGTAGTAGAAACACAGGCAGAAACAGAAAGCGCTGTTAAGGAGACAACTCCAGAAACAACAACAGCAGCTAATACAACTGGTCAATCTTATACAGTAACAGCTAAAGCAACAGAGGAATCATTTAGCGCAGGCGATTATTATAGTAATGCTGCATTCCTTGGAGATTCAGTAATGAGTGGTTTAGCACATTACGGATTAGTAGGCTCAGATAGAGTTGTTTCAGATGCGAATATGACAACTGATAAAGCATCAGGATATGTAGATAGTATTGCAGCAATTAATCCTAGTACAGTTTATGTAATGGTTGGTCTTAATGACTTTAACTATGGTACAAGAACAGCACAGGATGCATATAACTATATGGTAGAGTTAGTAAATTCACTTAAGTCTAAGCTACCAAGTGCTAAGATTGTAATTCTTTCAATTACTCCTATTAGTACAGAGTATGATAATAATGCAGCACATGCAGCTAATCAGGCAGATATTGATACATATAACAATTTATTAAGTACAGGTGCTAGTACAGGCGGATACACATACGTTAATGTGGCAGATTCATTTAAGGATGAAACTGGTCATTTATCTGCATCAATGACTAATGCAGGTTATGAATTAAAACCTGGTTACTTCCCATTCTTACTTAATAAGATTGCAGAAGTATTAAAGTAAATTTTGTGCTAAAGCTCTTAAATAATAAGGGCTTTAGCTTTTTTTATATACGGAGGATATTATGAAGTTTCATGTATTAACATTGTTTCCACAAATGATTATGGATGGGTTAAATACAAGTATTACAGGACGTGCAATTAAATCAGGAGTCTTATCAGTTAATGCAGTAGATATAAGAGACTATACACATGATAAGCATTTAAAGGTAGATGATTATCCTTACGGAGGTGGCGCAGGTATGGTTATGCAGCCAGGTCCCGTGGTTGAATGCTATGAAGATATTGTAACTAAGGGAACTAAGCCTAGGGTTGTTTATATGACTCCTCAAGGTGAAACTTTTAGTCAGGCTAAGGCTAAGGAACTTGCTAGTGAAGAGGAATTAGTTATTCTTTGTGGACACTATGAAGGTATTGATGAGAGAGCTCTAGAAGAAATTGTTACAGATTATATTTCAATTGGCGATTATGTGCTTACAGGTGGAGAACTTGCGGCAATGGTTGTTATTGACTCAATTTCAAGACTTGTGCCAGGTGTACTAAATAATGATGTATCAGCTGAGACAGAAAGTTTTTCTGATGGCTTGCTTGAATACCCACAATACACTCGTCCTGTGGAATTTAGAGGTAAAAGGGTACCAGATGTATTGTTATCAGGTAATCATGCAAAAATCGATGAGTGGCGTCATGAGAGGTCTTTAGAAAGGACTCTTAAATTTAGACCAGACCTTTATGAGGAATATATGAAGGAACATGGGCAAGAAGAGGAAAAAAGACTTTTAAAGAAACAAAGAAAGTTAGAAAGAGCTAAAAGAAGAGAACAAAGAGAAGCAAAAAAGGCAGAGTTAGAAATGGAGAATTAATATGGTTACAAAAAGAACCAAAGAAATTCTAAGACTCTTAGATGAGCATTATGGAACTGAATATAGATGCAGCTTAAATTATAATAATCCATGGGAATTATTAGTTGCTACCATGCTTTCAGCCCAGTGCACAGATGAAAGAGTTAATCAGGTAACTGCTACGCTTTTTAAGAAATATAAAAGTGTAGAGGATTTTGCTAATGCAGACCTTTCTGAATTAGAACAGGATATTCATTCTGTTGGTTTTTATCATAATAAGGCTAAGAATGTTATTGCCACTGCTAAGATTATTCATGAAAAATACAATGATGAGCTACCAAGTAGTTTAGAGGAGTTAACAAGTCTTGCTGGAGTTGGAAGAAAGACTGCTAATGTAATTAGGGGTAATATCTTTAATGATCCAAGTATTGTTGTGGATACGCACGTTAAGCGAATTTCTAATAAGCTTGGTTTTACTAAAGAGTCAGACCCATTAAAGATTGAAATGGATTTAATGAAGGTGTTGCCAAAGGACCATTGGATTTTATATAACATTCAGATAATTACTTTTGGCAGGGAAATCTGTATTGCAAGAAAACCGGCTTGTGATAAGTGCTTTCTTAATGGACTATGTAAGTCTTCAAATCTTTAGAAAAGGAATAGATTAATAAAATGATAAATGAAATAATAGCGCTTGATCTTGAAACATCAGGTATTAGTCCTAGTAATGATCATATCATTGAAATAGGAATGGCAAAAATTGTAAATGGTGAAATTATAGATAGATATAATCAGTTAATTAATCCGGGCCATGAGCTTAATTATAGAATTACTGATATTACTGGTATTACAGATCTTGATTTAGTTGGTAAACCAAGCATTGAAGAAGTTATTAAAGAAGTTGTTGAATTTATTGGCGATGGAATAATACTTGGACATAATGTGGCTTTTGACTACAGCTTTTTAAAGGTTGCTGCATCACAATCTAAATTAAAAATACCTAATAAGGTAATTGATACTCTTAAGATATCAAGAAAGCTATTAAAAAGTCTTCCTAGTAGAAAGCTAACAGACCTTTGTGAGCATTTTAATATTGATCCTGGTAATTCCCATAGAGCTTATGATGATGCCATAAGTGCATACAGATTATACGAGAAGTTAGCTATTCTTGCTCCAGAAGAGGAACTTATTAATCAGCCTACTGAGGTAAGCTATAGTATAAAAAAGACATCACCTATTACACCAGCCCAGGAAAAATATTTAAGGGCTTTATGTATGCAACATGGTGTTACATTAAATAAAGACATAAAGGAATATACAAAAAGCGAAGCATCAAAAGAAATAGATAGAATCTTATCGACTTTTGGTAAATAAGAAAAAAGCCTAAGTTTGGGAGTTTTAAGTGTCCAAAAACTTAGGCTTTTAATTATTGTTTTCCTGATTTTGCTAATTCTAGTGTAAAGGTAAATTCTGTACCGCCGCCCACTGTACTAACTACATCGATGGTTTCATCATGGGCATTAATAACTTCCTTAGTTATTGAAAGTCCAAGGCCAGATCCTTTCTTATCTCTGCCTCTTGAAGAATCTGATTTATAGAATCTATCGAATATCTTATTGAGGTTTTCTTTAGGAATTCCACAACCGTGATCCTTAATGGATATAAAGGCTTTTTCACCACGCTCTTTAACTGTAATTGCAATGGTTGAGTGATCTGGGCTAAATTTAATTGCATTATCTATTAGGTTATAAATAACCTGTCCTATCTTACTTTTATCTCCCTTTACTAGTTCCTTAGAATTGGCATAAATAATAGAAAAATTAATATGTCTATCTTTACATTTACCTTCGAAGGTTTCAATTGTGTGTCGTATAATTGAATTTAAATCAAAGGTAGTTATTTCAAGTCTAACTGATTTTGGATCAAGTTCGTTTAGAGTTAGGATATTACTTGTAAGTTTAGTTAATCTATCTGTTTCAAATAGAATAATTCGGACATATTTTTTTATCATCTCTGGTGGAACAGTTCCGTCTTCAATTGCTTCAAGATATCCCTTAATTGATGTTAGAGGTGATCTAAAATCATGAGAGATATTTGAAAGGAATTTTTGTTGGAACATATCCATATCTCCAACTTGACTTGCCATATATTCTAGGGACGAGCTTAGGCGTCCAATTTCATCTGCATTTTTAATATTGGTCTTATATTTAAAGTTTCCTTTACCATATTCTTCTGTTGCACGTATAAGCTTTTTAACTGGCTTATAAATTTGAAAAAAGTAGACAATTACAAAGGCAAGGGAAAGAACTAATACAAATCCTAAGGCAATATAATTTATATAAAAAGTTGAATTAACTTTTCTTGCTAGCGCATCATCAGACATACTTACAACTACGTATCCCTTAACTTGATATGTGTATGTAATTGGAGCGTATACATTAATAGCTGGGGTATCAAAAACTCCATAGAAATCGCTGTGGTCAGTATAATTACCATTTAGATTGCCATAATTAAAGTCCTCTATGTAATATAGTCCATTTATAAATTCATTGTATGATCCTTCATATCTAGTATCTAGAAGAACCATTCCATCAGGATTAATAAATATTATTCGTGTATCGCTTAGCTTAGAAATAGTGTCTAATTCCACCTCTATTGTTCTTAAATGGGATTCGCTAAAGTAATCAAAGGTGTATTCAGTGGATATATTAGTTGCCAGAGAATACATGTCTGCTGTGTGTCTTTTGTATTCTTCTTGATAATGTAATTTGTAGCAAATAGTATTTACGAACACAAGACTTAAAACAAGTATAACCACATAAATTACTATGTGTTTATAAAGCATTTTGTATCGCATCTTATGCCTCCTTAAATTTCGTTCTTCTCTACAAATTTATATCCGATTCCCCAAACTGTTTCAATTGACCAATTTGCGTGATCTTTGATTTTTTCACGAATTCTTTTTATATGAACATCTACGGTTCTTGTATCTCCTGCATATTCATAACCCCAGATATTATCAAGAAGCTGTTCTCTTGTAAAAACCTGGTTTGGTGCTGATGCAAGGAAGTAGAGTAATTCGATTTCCTTAGGTGGCATATCTATGGTTTTTCCTAAATATGTTACTGTGTAATTATCAAGATTAATAAGTAAATCCTTGAATTCTGCACGTTTTGAAATTGAGCTTTCTGTTAATGAAAGCTGTGGTAAATGAAAACGTCTAAGGACTGCTTTTACTCTTGCTACTAGTTCTTTTGTTTCAAATGGCTTTATCATATAGTCATCTGCTCCAAGTTCAAGGCCAAGAACCTTATCAAAAGTCTCGCCCTTAGCAGATAGCATAATAATTGGAACGTTGCTTTTTTTTCTAATTTCCTGGCAAACCTGATATCCATCCATCCCTGGTAACATTAAGTCTAGTAATATAAGGTTTGGCTTAAATGTAGAAAATTGTGATATTGCACTTTCACCATCATAAACAATAAGAGTTTCGTAGCACTCTTTGTTTAAGTAAAGAGCTATTAATTCTGCTATGTTTTCGTCGTCATCAACTATCATTACCTTCTGTTTAGTTGCCATTTTTTGTGTCCTCCGTTTATTTAAAATCTACTATTGTAACGCCTGCGTCGCCTTCTCCTATGTTTCCTAAGCGGAAGCTTGCAATATAAGAAACTCCTCTAAGATATGATGTGATACCATTTCTTAGGGCACCTGTTCCTTTACCATGTACAATTCTTACCTGAGGAATCTTAGCAATATAAGCATCATCAAGATATTTATCTAGGATGGAAATTGCCTCATCTACAGTGTAGCCTAGTAGATTAATTTCTGGTTTAATATTAGCAGCTTTACCAACTTTAATTTTACTTGTGCCAGTGGATGATTTTGAAGAATTAGCCTTAGCATCCTCTGGGTCTTTGTAGTTTTCTAGTATTTCTAGGTTTTTGATAGGCATTTTTGTACTTAAACTACCTATAAGGACATTTACCTGCTTTTTTGATGGGTAAATATCTGTAATTCTACCAATAACATTCATAGTAAGTACGCGTACATACATACCCTTTTTAAAGTCTTCAATATTAGAAGATGTATGTTTAGAAACTTTGGCTGGTTCAACCTTTAGTTTCTCATTACGCTTATTAATCTTAGTTCTAACTTCAGTTCTGCGCTTTTCAAGTTCTTTAACTGACATACCGGTTTTATTCATTACCTTAATTGTTTCATCGGCATAGTCTTTAGCTTCCTGTAAAATAGCAGCAGCCTGTTCATTGGCACGTCTAAGAATCTTATCCTTGCTTTGATCGATTCGTTCATTTTTAGATTGAAGTTTTTCCTTAAGACTTTCAATCTCTTTTTTATATGAAGCGATTTCTTCTTTTTCTTTTTCAAGTCTAGCTCTTGTATTCTCAAGGTCTGTAACTAAATCTTCGAATTTAATATCATCTTCTTCAAGTCGCTTAGTAGCGTCTTTTAAGATAAATTCTGGAAGACCTAGCTTTTTAGAAATAGCAAAGGCATTACTCTTACCTGGTACACCAATTAATAATTTATATGTTGGACTTAAAGTCTCTACATCAAATTCACAGCTGGCATTTTCAACCCCTTTGGTTGTTAGAGCGTACATCTTAAGCTCAGAGTAGTGAGTTGTAGCCATTGTTGTAACGCCATTATTTTTTAAGTGATTAAGAATTGATGTAGCAAGAGCTGCACCTTCAGTAGGGTCAGTACCTGCACCAATTTCATCAAATAGCACTAATGAGTTGTGGTCTGCGTTTCTTAAGATTGAGACCTGGTTTGTCATATGAGATGAGAAAGTTGAAAGAGATTGCTCAATACTTTGTTCATCTCCAATATCTGCAAAAATCTTATTAAATACTGCAATGTCTGAATTTTCTAGTGCAGGAATATTAAGACCTGCTTGTGCCATTAATGTAAGTAAACCTACAGTTTTTAATGAAACAGTCTTACCACCTGTATTAGGACCAGTAATAATAAGTAATTTAAAATCTTTTCCAAGATAAATATCTATAGGAACTACCTTTTCAGGGTCAATAAGTGGATGACGTCCCTTTTTGATATTAATAATTCCATTAGTGTTCATCTTAGGTTTGGCAGCGTTCATTTTTCTTGAAAGATTGCCCTTTGCAAAGCATACATCAAGGGATACTAAAATCTCATAGTCGCTATGAATTGCGTCCTGAAATTGTGCTGCGTTCTCGCTTAATTTAGCAAGTATTACTTCAATTTCAGCTTCTTCTTTTAATTCAAGTTCACGTATTTCGTTGTTAAGTTTAACAACTGATGCAGGTTCAATAAAAAGTGTAGAACCTGTTGATGACTGGTCGTGTACCATTCCTGGTACTTGAGATTTATATTCAGCCTTAACAGGAAGGCAATATCTGCCATTTCTTGATGTAATGACGTAATCCTGAAGACAGTTTCTAACACTTGTGCTATTTAAGAGTCTATTTAATTCCTGATGAATCTTATCTGCGCTAAGTCTTTTGCTTCTACGAATATCACTTAATGTAGCTGAAGCCTCATCTGCAATTTCATCTTCTGCAATAATACAGCGCTTAATCTGATTATTAAGGCTTGTTACTGGATCTAGTGAATCAATTCTTGGCTGAAGTGAGTCATCTCTGTATTCATAAAAGTCCTTAATATGCTTAGCAAGACTTAAAATATCGCTAATGTTAAGTAATTCTCTTGCATTAAGGGAACTGCCCATCTTAAGACGCATAAGGCTGTCTTTAATAGATCTTACTTTACTAAAATCTGGACATCCTTTTTGATATATCCTTGATAGGGCATCGTTAGTTTCCTCTAGATTATTGTTTATTATATTAATATCTGTTTCTACTTTTAATTTGCTAAGTATAGCCTTGCCACCATTAGATGAGGCAAGAGATACTAGTCTTTCCTGAATTTTGTTAAATTCTAAAGTATATAAAGCTTTTTTGTTCAAAAAAATTTCTCCTAACTATTTACATAATCACTAATTAATTTTATCTTATTTTAAGGTAAAAAACCATAATCTTGTGTATAATATTAACATAAATGTCATAAATAATTCATTAAGCTTGTATATACTTAAGCTGGTGAACAATGTTTGAAGTTTTAGAGAGGAAAGATATGTCCGAAGATAAAAAGGAAACAAAAGACTTTGAACTTTATACAGAAACTGTAGTTCAAAGTCCAAAAAGAAAATATAAAAAGTTGTTATTAAGAATAAGGGCTTGTGTAGTTATTCTTTTAGCCTGCATTATTGCCTTTATAATAAGCAGAATAACATGGCCTATAATAAAACAGAAGATAAAAGAAAAAACCACAGAGATTATCTACATTGAGAAAGACGATTATAAAGAATATAAGGATGATCAATATAGTGAAGATATAACTGATGGTGTTGGTGATGACTATGAGAATGCCATGCAAAATATTAAGTCTAAAGTAGATGTATGTACTAAAAGTATTATTACGGTAGATTATGAAAATACAGATATTGAATCAGAATTAAATGATAGTGATTCTTATAGGATGCCTGCAGTGATTGTTGGAAACATTAATTCTGAATATATTGTATTAACTAATTCGTCAATAAAGGATAATAATAAGCAGAATAAAAAAATAGTAGCTAAATTTAATGATGGTAGTGAAGCAGCCCTTAAATATGTGGGAAGCTATGATGAGCTTGGATTTAGTTTATATAAATTTAGTGCAAGTGATGTGTCAACGGATACAAAGAAGTCTATAGCTATTGCAGATTTAGGAAATTCCTATTTAATAGGTCAGGGAGATATGTTAATTGTTGCAGGTAAGATGCATGGTGAGGTTAGTTCGGTTAATTATTGTACAGTATCTGGATTAAACATAAGTTACCAAACAGATAATGGATATGAGATTATTGAAACTAATCTAACCAAGGATAGGGATGATTATTCATTTCTTTATAATGACTCAGGTGCCTTAGTTGGAATCTATTTTAAGAGTCCTGATTCGACAATTAAAGCAATTGGAGTCTCTGATTTAAAGGGAATCTTACAGGAAATGATTAATAAACATGGATACCTATATTGTGGTATTACAGCACAAAATATAACTAAGGATTTATCAGCTAAATATAATCTTCCAATGGGCGTTTATATTATGTCTGTTGATGTGGGTTCACCAGCATATATGGCAGGTTTACAGGCTGGTGATTTAATAACTAAAGTTGATAATGAATCGGTTTTGACAATTCAGCTATTTAGTGAGAAACTATATCAGAAATCAGATGGAGAAACTATGAGATTAACAGTTAACAGAAAAGATAAAGAAGGTTATTCACAGCTTAACTTTGATGTTAATGTTAAACTTATCCAAAATATATGATATTAGAAAGGATGGCATTAGCCAAGAAAAAAGATGAAATATATTGAAAGCTTAAATGATGGAGAAAGAGTGTCAGAGGTTTATTTAGTTAAATCGAAGAGTATTGCACTTACAAGAACAGGAAAAGAATACGGAAATGTTATTCTTACAGATAAAACAGGTCAGATTGATACTAAGATTTGGGATTTAAACTCAGGTGGAATTTCTGAATTTGAAGCAGGAGATTTTGTTGCTGTTTCAGGACAGATTTCAAATTATAATGGTTCACTTCAGTTTAAAGTGGATAGAATTAGAGTGGCTAATGAAGATGAATATGAAATTTCAGATTATGTACCATCTACAAGATTTAATGTAGAGGATATGTATAAGGAATTATTGTCATTTGTAGATAGTGTAAAAAATGAGCATCTAAAGAAGCTTCTTAATGCATTTTTTAGAGAAGATGAGGTGTTTATTAAGAACTTTAAGAATATTTCTGCTGCAAAAACAGTACATCATGGATTTACAGGTGGTTTATTAGAACATTCTTTATCAGTTACAAGACTTTGTGATAAGATGGCATCTAACTACGATTTTTTAAATAGGGATTTACTTATAAGTGCTGCTATGCTTCACGATGCAGGTAAGACTAAGGAATTATCAGAATTTCCAAAGAATGATTATACAGATGAGGGAAATTTCCTTGGACATATTGTGATTGGCTATGAAATGGTTATGGATAAGATTAAGGCTATAGACTCTTTCCCAGAAGTACTTAAATTAGAAATGGGACATTGTATCTTAGCTCATCACGGTGAATTAGAATATGGTTCACCAAAAAAACCATCAATTGCAGAAGCTGTAGCTTTATCTATGGCTGATAATATTGATGCTAAGTTAGAGACTTTAAGAGAAGCTCTTGAAGCTAAAGATACTAATGATTGGATTGGATATAATAGATGGCTTGATGCTAATATTAAAAGAACAGTTTAATTAGCAGAAACTAAAAAGACATTAGACTAAACAGCTTGTAACAATATGTTGCAAGCTGAATTTATGTAAAGAAAGGATTAACATGTCATACAATAAAGGCGATATAGTTAAATTAAAAATAACAGATTTAGGTACTAGCGGAGAGGGTATTGGTCGAGTAGATGGCTATACAGTATTTGTTAAGGATGCATTAATAGGTGATGAAATTGAAGCTAAGATTATAAAGGCTAAGAAAAACTATGGTTACGGACGTTTAATGAATATAATTAAGGCAAGTGAGTATAGAATTGAAGCTAAATGTAGCGTTGCAAGACAGTGTGGTGGTTGTCAGATTCAACAGATGAATTATAAGGCTCAGCTTGATTTTAAGCGTTCTTTAGTGGAGGGAAATCTAGAAAGAATTGGCGGCTTTACAGGAGATTCTAAATTAGAGGTTCTTCCAGTTATTGGCATGGAGTCTGAATTTAATTATAGAAATAAAGCACAGTATCCTGTGGGATTAAACAAAGAAGGCAAGATTGTTATGGGCTTTTATGCAGGAAGAACCCATTCAATTATTGATAACCAGGATTGCCTTATTGGTGCTAAGGAAAATGTCTACATTTTACAAAAAGTTAAAGAGTGGATGGAGGAAAATGCTATCCCTGCATATGATGAAACTAAGCATAAGGGACTTGTTCGTCATGTACTTATACGAACAGGCTTTACAACTGGTCAGATTATGGTCTGTCTTGTAATTAATGGAAATGGCTTAAAGGTGGAGCAGGTAGATAAGCTTAATGAGAAATTACTTTCAATTGATTTTAGTAAATTAAAGACAAGTGCTGCTTCAAGATTTAATGACTTAGAATCAGAAGAATTAAAAAAGGACCTTCTTGCTAAGGGCGATGGTGTTGCAAGAATTACATCTATTATGCTTAATTTGAATAAAAAGGACACCAATGTAATCTTAGGGGAAGAGTGTAAAACTCTTTATGGCAGCAGTTATATTGAGGATTTTATTGCAGATATTAAATTCCAGATTTCACCATTATCTTTCTTCCAGGTAAATCCAATTCAGACTAAGAAACTATATTCTAAGGCTTTAGAATTTGCAGGTCTTACTGGAGGAGAAGTGGTATGGGATATGTATTGTGGAATTGGTACAATATCTCTCTTTCTTGCTAAAAAGGCAAAGGAGGTTTATGGGGTGGAAATAGTTCCTCAGGCCATTGAGGATGCTAAAAATAACGCTAAGATTAATGCCATTACAAACGCTAATTTTATGGTTGGTAAGGCTGAGGAAGTGGTTCCTGAAATCTATGGTAAAGATGGGGACGCTTCTGCAAAGCATCCAGATGTAGTTGTAGTTGATCCTCCAAGAAAGGGCTGCGATGAAGCACTTCTTAATACTCTTGTATTAATGGCACCTGAAAGAATTGTTTATGTAAGTTGTGATTCAGCAACACTTTCAAGGGATCTTAAGTTCTTATGCGAGAAGGACTTTAAGGTGGAGAAGGTGCAGCCTGTGGATATGTTCCCTCATACTGTGCATGTAGAAAATGTATGTTTATTGGTCCAAACTAAATGATACCAAGTACCACATCAATGTAAAAGTGGATGTGGATGAACTTGATTTGACAAGTGCAGAAGCTAAGGCAACATACAAAGAGATAGTAGAGTGGATTATCAAACAGTAAAAAACATCAGCATGGAGGAGGAAGTCGGATTTTGCGAAGATTATTTACAATTGATCTTAAAGACTACCAAGAAGATTTTAAGACATATAGAAGACCATCAGCCAGAGCAATAATCTGTAATGGTAATAAACTTCGGTTGGTATACAGCCCTGTCGAGAAGTATTATAAGTTTCCTGGCGGAGGAATTCATGATAATGAGGATAGGATAGATGCGCTCATTAGAGAAGTGCGAGAGGAAACAGGTCTCGTAGTTGTACCGGAAACCGTCAGAGAATACGGCAGCGTTTTGAGAAGACAAAACAGTGATAGAGATGAGGATACCATTTTTGAACAGGAAAATTTCTATTATTTCTGTGATGTAAGTGAAGCAAGCATAGGACAGGATCTTGACAGTTACGAGGAAGAACTGGAGTTCACTTTAAGAGATGTTGATATTGACGAAGCAATCCGGGTAAATGACGAGTATACCAGTGAGAACGCTTTCAATTATCAGATGATAAAGAGAGAGCTGCGTGTGCTTCAAATGCTGAAAGAAGAATTCTTTACAGTCGGGAATAAAACTACTGT
>Ga0247611_10004418_pt1 | contig 19517 bp, 20 predicted proteins | sample 177DNAGHGhighgp2_FD_192422 | JGI IMG/M metagenome (GOLD analysis project Ga0247611, IMG submission 192422) | Sheep rumen microbial communities from Palmerston North, Manawatu-Wanganui, New Zealand - 1770 DNA GHGhigh gp2 | ecosystem: Host-associated > Mammals > Digestive system > Stomach > Rumen...
ATCCCGACCCGATATAAGAAAAGGAAAAGCCAAAAGGAGTCATCGACCTTTTTGGCTTTTCCCTTTTATTTTGTTTATCAAGTGCTTCACTCCAGGTTTATGCTGCTCGGGCTGCATGAGGTTGAGAGTCTCCTGAAACTCGTGCAGCAGTTCGGGATAGGGGCTGCACATGCTGTAGGCGAGTTTCATGCAGAGAGCCTGCACACCGGGAGGCTCCTGTGGCAAGCGCATGTGCAGCAGACAGAAGTCGAGGAAGTCGGTACGTACCTCCTCGGCAGCAATCCCCTGCCTTTCAACAAGGCAGAGCGTCAACCGGCGCAGTGATGTGTCCGGCGTGGCAAGGGACAAGTCGATAAGGCCATCCTGTGGGAGGGTTCGAATCTCTGTGGGGGATTTGTGCGTCAGCACCCAGGCGGCATTGCGCGCCACACGGATGTCTTCCTCCTCCGCAAGACAGGGCAGGAGGAGCGAACAGGGCACCTCCTTGGCAAGTGCGCGGACCTCCGCACCCCCCAACGATTCACGTAGCCGCTGCAAAACACTGTCTTTGTCCCACATGCTGAAAATAGACCATTGATTACAGCCTGCAAAGATACACATAATTCCCGAAATACACGCAGAAGCAAGTAATTTTCCATGACCGATGTCTGACAATCCAGTAATTCTAGCCATTTCCTGAATTATTGAGAAAAAAACAGTATCATTGCAATCGGAAAAAGGATAACAGATTTTTTAAAAACATCAATAAACTCTAATAATGGAAACAAAAAGATGGCTGGCTTTTGCCAATAGGAAACGCTGCAATCATGCCCAAGCGCTAAGGGAATTAGGATTCATTAACTGGACAATGAATCATGTAAGATTTAATATCGGAGACATTGTCTATCTGTTCCTATCGGATGAAAGATGCGTCCGCTTTAAAACGATAGTAGTAGACAAAAACTGCAGTAGAGAAGACTGCAAATATTGGGTTGAACCCGCCCCCAATGATACCACTTACAAGTTAGAGTTTGTAAGCGAATACTATGGACCGGAACTCAATGAAAGCGAACTGAAGAAACACGGTTTCAAGGGCGGAAGAAGCATTGAAAAACCCATGTATAATAACGACCAACTCTTTGAATATATAGATGACATATTCCTGCATCAGAGAGAGACGAAACTTGAAAAAGAATGACATCTCTGCAAGGTGCAGACATAAGAATTTTCTATTATAATCGACAAATCTTATAAGAATTTTCTATTATAATCGAAAATTCTTATGTTTTCCCATCAGGAGTGCGGTGCTTAGTTTTGTCTCTTGTTGCTGAAATAATCAGTAGAAGTTTTCGCTTAATAGCCATCGCAATACCCTTTCCCCAAAACACATTTGGAGTCTTTGGTTTTATATTGTCCGATTGGGGTTGGAAAAAAGTGGAAAGGGGAAGTCTCCAACTTTTTTGAGCAGTGTCTTTTTCCATGTCAGGATTTTGTTGTATATTTGCAGACGGATATAGAATGTATCATCACCTATAACCTGTTATTTTAAAACAACTAAACACAGAATACCATGCAAGGAAATTTCACTTACCACAATCCTACGAAGCTGTACTTCGGCGAGGATGCAATGAATCATCTGATTGACGAACTGAAGCACTATGGCCCGACGGTGATGCTCAGCTACGGCGGCGGCTCGATTAAGCGCAACGGCATCTACGACGCGGTGGTTGCCGCCCTGAAAACTGCAGGCAAGACCATTGTGGAGGATGCCGGCGTGATGCCTAACCCCACCTACGAGAAGGTGTTGGAGGGCTGCCGACTGGTGCGGGAGAACAATGTCGACCTCATCCTGGCGGTGGGCGGCGGCTCGACCATCGACTACGCCAAAGGGGTAAGCGCCTCGGCCTACTGCGAAGAGGATGCCTGGGAGAAATATTGGGTGAAGCAGGGCACACCTTCGTGCAAGACTGTCGCCATCGGTTCCGTGCTCACGATGGTAGGCACCGGCAGCGAGATGAACGGCGGCAGCGTCATAACCAACCGCAAGGCCGGTTTCAAACTGGGCAAAGTGTTCGGCCCCGACCTGTTCCCGAAGTTTACCATCCTCAACCCGCGTTTCACCATGACGGTTCCACAGTACCAGATGGTGGCAGGATTCTTCGACATCATGAGCCACCTGATGGAGCAGTACTTTGCCGGCACGGCCGACTGCACCACCGACTATATCAACGAGGGCCTTATGCGCTCGCTTATCCATGCCACACGCATTGCCGCCAAGAACCCACAGGACTACGAAGCCCGCGCCAACATCATGTGGACGGCCACCTGGGCGCTGAACACCCTGCTGAAATGCGGCAAGGGCGGCGACTGGGAAGTACACCAGATCGGCCACGCCATCGGACTGGTGACCGACGCCACCCACGGCATGACACTGGCCTGCGTCTCCCTCCCCTACTACCGCCATGTGATGCACGATGGACTGCACCAGTTTGTGCGTTTTGCCAAGAATGTGTGGGGTGTGCGTCCCGAAGGCAAGAGCGACGAGCAGATTGCCACCGAAGGCCTTGGCTGCCTGGAAAGCTGGATGAAGGAAATAGGTGTGGTGATGCATTCCAGCGAACTGGGTGTGACAGCGGAGAACCTCCCCGCCATCACCGATGCCGTGCTTATCCTACCCGTAGGCTACCGCACCCTCACCCGCGATGAAGTGGTTGAGATACTGAAAGAAAGCATGTAAGCCCCACGCTATATCACCCAAATCGGTCATTAGGTTGTAACCAATCGAAATCTCCTATCAATCATCTTGGTATACTAGTAAGCGATAGTTCTACAGATATCACGTTCGCCTACCAGCCACTCCGTAAGAGTTTTCGGTTTCCTAATGACCGGTTTGGTTTGGTCGTGCATTGGGAGAAGCGTCGTTCAATATCCGTTCCTTCTTGTTTCGTTCTAGGATCGTTACCCTTTAGTATATGCAGTAAGGATGCTGTAACGATACTATATCGATAGGATATTGAAGGGACTTAGGGTGGTTTGTAGCTGTTCTTTTAGCCGAGTACGGCCTGCATTTCGGCATCGTTGCGGTAGGCCATGCGGCGGAAGAGGTTTTCGTCGTCTTTCTGGCGGGTGACCTTCACCTGTTCGGCCACAAAGTGCTGTATGTTGCCATAGCGCAGCAGGTATTGCTGCCATTGCTCGGGAGTAAGGGTATGGCTCTGCGAGAGGAGGCAAAGCACCTGGTAGGCATGACGGCGGCAGAGGGCAGGATATTCCGCCCACCATTGGTTGTAACGGTCGTGAACCTGCTGCCAACTGTCGACCTCGCCGCTTTCAATCTGGGCGATGAGTTTGTCCAACTCGCCTTGCGGTACGAGCTGACCGCCAAGGTTCACCCACTCGCGTTCGCGCTCGCCCTCGGCCAGCGATGCCTCGGGCAGGTCGTTGCGCTTGCCGTCGTCGGTAAGGATGTTCATGGCGTAATAGACGAGCATATCCTCATAGGCCTGATAGCCTTGGGCGGCCTTCAACACGCGCACGGGACGTTTGCCCTTCTCCATACCGAAAGCCAACACCTCCACGCGTTCCTTGTCCTGACCAAACTTGAGGTAAGCCTGCTCGGTCCAATATTTGAGGAGCTTGCGGCCGTTGATGATTTCCTCGGCGGTGTCGGGGGCAAAAGGGGAGAAGACGATATGCTGCGCCTTCTTCATGCGTTTGTCGCGCTTGGCGAACTTGGTGATATTGCGGTTGAGGGCATACATGTTATACATCCACCAGTAGGCGGGCATCACCTCCAGGCAATTCTTGGAGGCATTGTTGTTTACCAATGCAAAGGGGAGGGTGATGCTGAGTTCGGCGGGATAGGACCCCTTGGCCAGCAGGCAGTAGGAGGCGAAGCTGGAGGAATGCTTGAGGCTGGTGCAAAGGCCGGGCCAGAAGCCGCGTCCGGCCACAATCTCGCCGTCGGCGGTGCGGCCGTTGTGGTTCGACCCCACGGTGCAGCCCGCTGCAAGGTTGCTCTGCCCCTGAACGAGGGAGGCGATAAGGAACGAATTGTTGTGGTGCTGCTCGTGGGCGGGGAAGATGATGTTGTTGCCCACCTCGCAGCGTGCGATGGTCGAATTGTCACCCACCACGGTGTCGTTCAGGCGCACACCGAACTCGAGGTGGACATGCTCGCCCAGCAGGAACCGCTTGGCAATACAGCCGTATTCGCATGTGCAGCCATAGCCCACCACACCGTCGGAGAGCACGATACAGTCTTCGATGCGTGTAGGGGTCTCCTCGTCGGAAAGGACGGCCACATTGTGCAGTGTGCGGGTGTTCTTAATGATGCAATGGCTGCCCACCTGGCCGTAGCACCCCTGCGGAGTGGCCAGGTGACGGCGGGTCATCTCCTCTAGCCGCTGAACCATGGTGCCATGGTCGCGGTACTTGGCCCAGAGGTAGGCATCGCCGATAGTCATTCCAAGGAACGGAAGGATGCGACGGCCTCCGTTCTCGTTCATCGGCTCCAGCCACGGGTAGTCGTTCTGGAGAGAGGGAGCCGAGGCGGTCATCTCGTCGACATTGAACAGCAGGCAGTGGTCGCCCACCGTGTAGCCGCTGAGCATGTGCACATTGTGTATGGCACAATGGTCGCCCACCGTGGCATTGGCCAACACGCTGCCCGACAGTCCCTCAGGCAGATGCAGGTCACCGTCGTGGAGATAGCCGGGCGCAACAGCCCCCAGGCATACCTGGCCAAGAAAAACATTGTTGTGGACAAGGTTGGCATCGAAAGCACCGCTCACACGCACCGCCTGCCAGTCTTCGGCACGGTTGCCAAGACGCTGCAGCTGGTCAACCTCCTGACTGGTCAATTCACGGAAAGACTTGGTATTCATGACTAAAAACGATTATATATATTTATTACCTAATGGATTTTGAAAGTGCAAATATCGGTATTTTTTTCGACATGGAAAGATTTGGGTTGAAAAACATGTCCTATACCAATGCAACGTCATCCAAACAAAAACGCATTATTCAGTGTTTTTTTATTATCTTTGTAGATTGCTATCATTCCAACATATTGTAGGTAAACAGATATGAAACAACAATTTAGACATAGCATAACAATAACGTTCTTTGCCATGTTTGCCTTTGCAGCCTGTGGCAAAGAGCCTCCCTCCACCCCTGCCACAAAGGTGGACAGCATAGTGGTGAGCGTGGGAGGTTTCAACTTCACCGCCCAGCTGGCCGACACGCGTGCAGCACAGGAGTTGGCCGCCCTGCTTCCCCTTACGATGAACCTGCGCGAGCTGAACGGCAACGAGAAGTACGGCGATCTGCCACGCGCCCTCACTACCGACAGCCACCGGCCTGGCACCATCCACGCAGGCGACATCATGCTGTATGGCGACGACTGTCTCGTCATATTCTACGAAACATTCCAGTCGTCCTACAGCTACACCCCCATAGGCCATATCAGCGACCCCACACACCTGAAAGAGGCACTCGGGACGGGCTCGGTGGAGGGATTGGAAATAAAGATAAACAACTGAACATCATTATGGACAACAAACCCACTGGACAAGACTATGTAGGCAGCGACGAGCTGTATGCCGACGTACAACGCACCATGAAACTGGCGGCGGAGATGAACACCGGCTGGCACGACGAGGCAGAAGTGCGCGAGTACCTGCGCGCAATCACGGGGAGCGAAGTCACCGACACGGTGCGCGTCTTCACCCCATTCCACATCAATTATGGGCGCAGCACCCGCTTCGGCAACGATTGTTTCGTCAACTTCGGATGCACATTCCTTGCCCTCGGGGGCATCACCATAGAAGATGGTGTCTTTATCGGACCCCACTGCGTGCTTGCCACCGAATACCACCCCGAAGCCCCCGAGCGGCGACATTCGCTGCTGACCAAGCCCATCGTCATCCGGCGCAACGCCTGGCTGGGAGCCGACGTGAAAGTGCTGGCGGGCGTGACCATAGGCGAGAACGCCATCGTGGCGGCAGGCAGTGTGGTGAACAAGGATGTACCAGACAATATGGTTGTGGCGGGCAGCCCGGCACGCATCATACGGCCCATTTCAAATTGAAAAAAAGCAGTATCTTCGCACTTTAAAACATCAAACCATGAAATATCACAACTTATTCATTGCAACGGCACTATGTGCACTTCTCGTCGCCTGTGGCGGTAAGAACCTGCAGACAGGAACCACCGGCACCAATCAGAAACCCACTCCCGGCACTGGTGGTAACAAATATGTGCCCATGAGCGAGCGCACCGGCGACACCGCCGTGGTCTATTTCACCCGCAACCTCACGGCGGACGGCCTTATCATGGCATACGAGCAGGTGAACGGCAACATCACAGGCAAGGTGGCCGTGAAATTGCACACCGGCGAGAAAAACGGCCCCAACATCATCCCGAGCGAATGGGTGAAAGCACTGATGGCCAAAGACCTAAAAGGTGCCAACATCATCGAGACCAACACCTACTACGAGGGCGACCGTTACACCACCCCTAAGCACCGCGAGACGTTGAAAGTAAACGGATGGACCTTCGCACCCGTCGACATCCTCGACGAGGAAGACACCGTCACGCTGCCAGTGGCTGGGGGCAAATGGTTCACCCGTATGAGCATGGGCAGCCATATCAAGAACTACAACAGCCTGGTGGTCCTCACCCACTTCAAGGGGCATACCCAGGGCGGTTTTGGCGGCAGCAACAAGAATATCGGCATCGGCTGCGCCGACGGCCGTGTGGGCAAGGCCTGGATACACACCACCCCTGGACAGCTCAACAAGTGGGACATCCGCGCCGAGGAATTCATGGAGCGCATGACCGAAAGCACCAAGGCCACCATCGACTACTTCGGCAAACATGTCACCTATGTCAACGTGATGCGCAACATGTCGGTGTCGTGCGACTGCGAAGGCACCTCGGCAGCACCCGTGGTGACCCCCAATGTGGGCATCCTCTCCTCCACCGACCTGCTGGCCATCGACCAGGCCTGTGTGGACATCATCTATGCCATGACCGAAGCCGAACATCACGACATGGTGAAACGCATTGAGAGCCGTCACGGTCTCCGCCAGCTCAGCTACATGAAAGAGCTGGGAATGGGACACGATGTCTACATCCTCATCGATTTGGACAATGGCGGCAAGCGCATCACCCCCGCCGATGCCGTGAAAGGACTCAAACCATTTAAAAAATAATAAGCCATGAAACACATCACCGCAATTCTCTGTGCCGTAGCATTGATGATAGGAATGACGGCCTGTGCACAAAACAACAAGAACAATAACCCTCAAAACAACGGAAAGAACATGAAAAAGACACTTGTAGCCTACTTCTCGGCCACAGGCACCACCCGTGCCGCCGCCGAACGTCTGGCAAAAGAGAAGAACGCCGACCTTTTCGAGATTGCACCAGAGGTGCCTTATACCTCGGCCGACCTCGACTGGACAAACAAGCAATCGCGTTCCACTTTGGAGATGAAAGACAAGACCTCGCGTCCTGCCATCAAATCCACTTGTCCCAACATCGCCGACTACGACACCGTTTGGATAGGTTTCCCCGTATGGTGGTACACAGCCCCCACCATCATCAACACCTTCATCGAGGCCCACGACCTGAGCGGCAAGACCCTCTGCGTCTTCGCCACCAGCGGAGGCAGCAACGTCAGCGGGTCGGCCGCCGACCTCAAGAAAGCCTATCCCCAGTACACCTGGGGCGAAAGCCGACTGATGAATTAACCACGCCGGTTCATGTCTATTGAGGAGGGGGGCTTTGGAGCCCCCCTCTTCTTTCTTTTGCCCCCACCATAATTGAACACCTTTTTCTTTCGGCATACAATAATTCCGTACGGGGTGCGTTATGTGGGGTATGATGAAACGATATGTCAAGGCAGCATTGCTGCTATTGCTGGCCGCCGTGGTGGCCTTCCCCGCCCAGGCCCGAAAGAAAAAACTCGGCTACGAGATTACCCTCACCATCAATTATGGTGCGGACACCATGATGTACCTGGGCAACTATTTTGCCAAGGGCAACCAAGTGGTGGACACCGCCTACCGCGACCGGAAGGGGCGCTTTGTCTTCAGCGGCAAGGACACCCTGCCCGAGGGACTCTATTTCTTCGCCAATCCCCGGGGCAATTATGTGGAATTTGTGGTGTACCACGAGAAACCCTTCTTCACCTTCGAGACCGACCAGCGCGACTGGACACAGAACATCAAAGTGAAAGGCAGCCCCCAGAACGAATTCCTCTTCCAGTTCAACCGCCTCGACGCACAGGTGACAGCCGACCTGATGGAGCATGAGGCCAAGTTGGATTCGGCAGCCTTTGTGCGCTATCGCTACAAGAAGCTGATGGAATTGGACAGCGTGAAACTGGCGTTAATCCAGCAGTATCCCGACATGTTCCTCTCCAAGATGATGATGGCGGACAAAGAAGTGGTTCCGCCAATAGTGAACGAGCGGGGCGACTCGCTCACCATGGACCAGCGGCGGCAGTACTACCTCGAGCATTACTTCGACAATATACCACTGGAGGAGAACGCCATTATCCGTACCCCGAAAGCTATCTTCTACGACAATGTGATGAATTTCTACGACAACGTGCTCAAGTTCACCCCTCCGCAGGTGATTATCCAGTACATGGACCCGATGCTTGAGCGCGCCAAGAAAGCACCCGACGTGTTCCAATACCTTGTCATGACCCTCACACAGAAATACCTGCAGAGCAACGTAATGATTTACGATGAGGTGTATGTGCATCTGGTGAAGAAGTACTATGCCTCCGGCGACAACTTCTGGTCGTCGCCCAGTTCCATCGACAAGGAAGTGGCACGTGCCAACAAATGGGAACGGCTGTTGGTCGGCCGCGAGGCTCCGGAGCTGATACTCTTCGACACACTGCACATCCCCCATTCGCTGCACGCCTTCCCCCACAAATGGAAACTGCTCGTCTTCTGGTCGCCCAACTGCGGCCACTGCAAGCACATCATCCCCGCGGTGTACAAAGTTTTCGAGAAGTACACCATGGAGTATGACATCGGAGCCTTCACCATCATGAGCGACCCCGACGACAAGACCCGCCTCGAGTGGAAGAAATTCATGGCCGAACACGGCATGAACAGCCCCGCCTGGCTGAGTCTCGACGGCGGCGAGGCTAACGTGGACTGGCACGATGTGTACGACATCGTCACCACTCCGCAGATCTACCTGATTGACGAGAACAACATCATCCAGGCCAAGAAACTGGGTGAAGGCACCATCGAGAATGTCATCAAAGCCATCTGCGGCCAATCTGCCCGAGGCAGCCAACCGCAGGAGAAATAAAAAGTGATAATCGAAAAACGTTACATATCATGAAAAAAACATTATTCATTGCAGGGTTTGCAGCTGCTACCCTGCTGACAACAGGATGCAAAAAAAGTATGGACAATCCTTTCTTCACAGAATGGGGCACACCCTATGAAATTCCCGATTTTGGGAAAATCAAGACCGAGCACTACATGCCCGCCTTCGAGGAAGGCATGAAGCAGCAGACAGCCGAAATCGACGCCATCGTCAACAACCCCGAAGCACCCACCTTCGAGAACACCATCGAGGCCTACGAGTACAGCGGCGAACTGCTCAACAAAGTCTCCGGCGTCTTTTTCAACCTTAGCGAATGCGAAAACAGCGACGAGATGGAGGCCATAGCCGAAGAGGTCACCCCCAAGCTGTCGGCCCACGGCGACAACATCGCCCTCAACGCCAAACTCTTCCAGCGCATCAAGGCCGTCTACGACCAGCGCGAGAGCCTCAACCTCAACCCCGAGCAGATGCGACTGCTGGAGGAGACCTACAAGGGATTCGTACGTAGCGGCGCCAACGTCCCCGCCGAGAAGCAGGCCCGTTTCCGCCAACTCAACGAGCAGATAGCCTCGCTCACCCTCCGCTTCGCCCAGAACGTACTGAAAGCCACCAATGCCTACCAGCTCGTCCTCGACACCGCTCCGGCAGGCATCACCGCTGACCAGATTGCCGCCGCAAAAGAGGCCGCCGATGCCGACCCCGCCACCAAAGGCAAACTCGTCTTCAAACTTAACATGCCCAGTTGGGAACCCTTCATGCAGAACTGCGCCGACCGCGAACTCCGCCACCAGATGTGGGAAGCCTACGCCTCCCGCTGCAACGGCGGCGAATTTGACAACACCAAAATCATCGACACCCTCACCAACCTCCGTCTTGAGCGTGCCAACATCCTTGGCTACAAAACCCATGCCGACTACGTGCTGGAAGACTGCCTGGCCAAGACTCCCCAAGCCGTGAACGCCTGCCTCATGCAGATCTGGACTCCCGCCCTGGCCAAAGCCAAGCAGGAATGCGCCGAATACCAGAAAATGTTCAGCAAAGAGATGGCCGCCGCCGGACAGGCAAAGACCGAAACCCTGCAACCTTGGGACTGGCGCTACTACAGCGAGAAACTCCGCAAAGAGAAATATGACCTCGACGACGATGTCGTGCGCCCCTACTTCTCCCTCGACAATGTCCGCGAAGGAGCCTTCGCCACTGCTGGTAAACTCTACGGCATCACCTTCCGTGAGAACAACACCCTCCCCACATACAACAAAGAGGCCCACGCCTACGAAGTCCTCGACGGTGACAAGGTCATCGGCATACTCTACATGGACTTCCACCCCCGTGCCAGTAAACGCAGCGGTGCTTGGATGACTGAATTCCGCGGACAGAAAGTGGACCGCGACGGCAACAACGTCATCCCCATCATCCAGGTGGTCTGCAACTTCACCAAACCCACCGCTGACAAGCCCTCACTGCTCACCTTCGACGAGAGCGAGACCCTCTTCCACGAGTTCGGCCACGCCCTCCACGGGCTCCTCAGCAAGTGCCACTACCCCTCGCTGGCCGGCACTAACGTCCCGCGCGACTTTGTCGAGCTGCCCTCACAGATTATGGAAAACTGGTGCCGCAACCCGCAGGTTATGAAAACCTATGCCAAGCATTACCAGACCGGTGAGCCCATCCCCGACGAGCTCATTGCCAAGATAGCCGCTGCCCAGACCTACGGCCAAGGCTTCATCAACACCGAACTCCTCGCCGCCTCGCTGCTCGACATGGCCTACCACAGCATCACCACCCCGCAGCACATCGACCCCAACGCCTTCGAAGCCGACTACCTCAACAGCATCGGACTTATCCCGCAAATCATCAGCCGCTACAAAAGCCCCTACTTCCAGCACATCTTCACTACTGGTTACGATGCCGGATACTATAGCTACACCTGGACCGCCATCCTCGACCACGATGCCTTCGCAGCCTTCGTCGAGAGCGGCGACCTGTACAACCCCACCCTCGCCAAGAAATTCCGCCACATCCTTGAGAGCGGCAACACTATCGACCCCATGCAGATGTACGTCGAATTCCGCGGCCAGCAGCCCAGTGTGACGCCCCTGCTGAAAGATCGCGGCCTTATCTAAACCAATCTCTTTTAAACCCCAATGCGTCCGTATGCCCTAATACCGACATACGGACGCATTCCAATAATAAACAAGACACTATGGACAACAATTTCCGCAAACTGACACGCAGCACCACCGACCGCAAGATTGCCGGCGTATGCGGCGGTATAGCTGAATACCTCAACGTCGACCCCACCGTCGTCCGCATCATCTTCCTCTTCGCCTTCCTCTGCGGCAGCTTCGGCCTATGGGCCTACCTCATCGTATGGATTGCCGCCCCGGAAGACAACCGCCTGAACCCAAGGGAACAGTAGTCATCCACGCACGCTACGCCACCCATCCATAAAAAAGCATGCTCCATGCAGTCCCCACCATCCTTCAGGGACTCTTACCAAGCATGAACGACATGGAACAAATGGTGGCACAAGCCAAGAAGTGTGATCCGCTCGCGCAGCATGCCCTCTATTCCCGCTACAAACAGCGGGCAATCTCTGTCTGTCGGCGTATCACTCGCAACCCCGACGGCTGGAAGCACCGTGTTCACCACTTCGCTCACCCAGGTTCTGTCCGACCCCGACGTGGCAGGGGCCTTTGTCTCCGCCTTCCCTGCGGCCCACTTCTCCCTTGCTTGCCAAGTGTTGGAGCACGGGAAAGCCCTGTTCATCGAGAAGCCCCCTTGCCGTTCCCTCACGCAGTTGCAAGAGCTTGCTGCACACCAGACCAAGACAGGAGCGGTGGTACCAGTGGGTTTGCAGAAACGTAGTGCCCCGGCAGTCTGCAAATTAAACTGTGGAGCTCTCCACAGGCTATTCATGGGCAACACCGATTGAGGAACTGACGATTCACACCCGTGCGGGGGTATACTCGATGCCTTCTATTGACGCACTTCTCTTCCACCCGAACAACATGGCCATTGCCGGTATACCCGTGGAGAAGGTCCTCCGCCCGCACGTAGGGGTGGAGGTGCTGTGCCGTCACGACAGCTTCACCCCGGCGATGTCCGCATCTCACTGGGTGGAGCACGGCTTCTACCACGGAATGAAAGCGTTTGTCGACACCGTCGAAGGCCGCCACCAACCCCTGACCTCCTTCCAAAGCCTGATACCAACCTACGCCCTACTAAACAACCTGAGCCGCCCACCCGTCAACCCATAGCCCATGCCACCCACCCGTCAACCCATAGCCCATGCCACCCCCTCGCTGGAAATCACCGTATAGCACCACGCCGCCACCGCGAACTCCCCTCTTCAGAGGGGCTGGGGGTATGTCTCTATTCTACCTCTTGATTTCATACCCCCAACCCCTTTCAAAAGGGGTGTGCTGACGCACCCATGGCATAACCACTGGCAAGCACCATATACTCCCAAGCCGCCACCGCGAACTCCCCTCTTCAGAGGGGCTGGGGGTATGCCTCTATATCCTCTACTTCTTCTTCATACCCCCGGCCCCTTTCAAAAGGGGAGGGCTGACGCGCCCATGGCATACCCACTGACAAGAACCATATACTCCCACGCCGCATCCGCGAGCTCCCCTCTTCAGAGGGGCTGGGGGTATGTTCCTCCCTCCTCTACCCCCTCTAATTCCTCTTTTTCATACCCCCGGCCCCTTTCAAAAGGGGAGGGCTGACGCGTTCATTCTTTTCCCCATTGGAAGTCACTATATCCTCCCACGCCGCCACCGCGAACTCCCCTCTTCAGAGGGGCTGGGGGTATGTCTCTACTTCCTCTCCTTCTTTTTTCATACCCCCGGCCCCTTTCAAAAGGGGAGGGATGACGCGTTCATTCTTTTCCCCATTGGAAGTCACTATATCCTCCCACGTTGCCACCGCGAGCTCCCCTCTTCAGAGGGGCTGGGGGTATGTCCACAAAAGTGAATGGAAATAAATCCTTTCCAGCCTTATAAGACTGGTACCTCCATCCCTAACTTAAAGAAGATAAACTGAGCAGCTTCAGTAGGATTACGCTTCACTTCATAGTCAGAAATCCGGACAATGCGCAGACCCAATGCCTCCATTTGCCTGTCACGCTCTCTGTCCTCAAGAATCTGTTGCAGATCGTGATGGCTGCTACCGTCAACCTCTACCACCACCTTCAACTCGTGGCAATAAAAGTCCGCAATATAGTTCAGTATTGGTTTTTGCCGTGTAAATGTATAACCCGTCTGTTTATTCTTCAACAGCTTCCACAACATGGCTTCAGACTTTGTACCGTCCTTTCTCAACTCCCTGGCTAAAGAATTGAGATCCGGATTATAAGGGGGAAAATCCCTAAAGTACACAAGTCCTTCATTTGGTATATGCAGTAAAGCGAGTATTTCTTTAGTGTAATTCATATCATCGAAAACGTAATCTCATAATTATTATTGTCCATTCCAAGAGCAAAGATGATTGATTCCGACATGTATAACCCACCGGCATCCTCCACTTTTCAGTTGTGAGTGCTGACGCGTTCATATTTTTCCCCACTGGAAGTCACTATATCCTCCCACGCCGCCACCGCGAACTCCCCTCTTCAGAGGGGCTGGGGGTATGTCTCTATATCCTCTAATTCCTCTGACTCCTCTTCCTCTTTTTCATACCCCCGACCCCTTTCAAAAGGGGAGGGCTGACGCGTTCATAATATTCCCCCGATAGATACCTTCGAATCCTCCCACGCCGCCACCGCGAACTCCCCTCTTCAAAGGGGCTGGGGGTATGTTCCTAAATCCCCTACTTCCTCTGATTCCTCTTCTTTTTTCATACCCCCGGCCCCTTTCAAAAGGGGAGGGCTGACGCGTACACCATATTTCCACCGATAGATACCTTCGAATCCTCCCACGCCGCCACCGCGAGCTCCCCTCTTTAGAGGGGCTGGGGGTATGCCTCTATATTCCCTACTTCCTCTGACTCCTCTTCCTCTTTTTCATACCCCCAACCCCTTTCAAAAGGGGAGGGCTGACGCGTTCATTATCTTTCCCCGATATACATCTTCGAATCCTCCCACGCCGCCACCGCGGTCTCCCCTCTTCAGAGGGGCTAGGGGTATGTCTCTATATCCTCTACTTCCTCTGATTCCTCTTCCTCTTTTTCATACCCCCGACCCCTTTCAAAAGGGGAGGGCTGGCGCGGTTGGTCTCTTCCATCGAGGTTTAGGGCTGGCGCGGTCGGTTTCTTTCATTGGATTTAGGGCTGGCGCGGTTGTTTCTTCTTTTGGACACCATGTTGTAGTCTCCACTGTTGGCATTGACCCGCCGCCGCGACCTCCCTTCTTCAGAGGGGCTGGGGGTATGCATCTATCACTGCTGCGGTTTTTTTCATACCCCGGCCCCTTTCAAAAGGGGAGGGCTGGCGCGGCATTCTATCTTCAATGGACAAATACCCGTTCAACACTCCTTCTATATTGAATCAATATTGAAGGAGCGTTGAACGGGGGGGGGATAGAGAGTGCCGAAACAGTGACGGAAGAGACCGCTGAAGTAAATATCTCTCAGCAACTTGTCAAAGCAATCGTCTATTTTACATATCACAATAAAAAAGGAGACCTCATGAGTCATGAGGTCTCCTTCGTTGCTTGACCAACTAATATTAATTGTTAGGAACAGGCATGCACAAGCGCACAGCACAAAATTTATCCGGTGTCTCTGCCTGATAGGCAAAAGAATTATTTTCATATGAGAAGAAATAGAAATTGGATCCTGAAGTTCTGTTCTCCGTATCATTAGGTTCCATCTCAGTAACTCCACCACCATAAGCATACGAGCGAGTCCAGTAGCCTAAACGGCCATCGTACGTACCCTGATCGTTCTCATTTCGGCAAATAGTACCAGCCAGATGAACATTATTGGCTGACCAACTTTTTGCATAACCTGTTATAGGCAGGAAAGCGCAACCTGCTTCTTCCAAAATACGGTATATGCTTATATCCATAAACATTTCTGAAAGGCTCCACACATTGTTGTCGTTTATCTTCCATGTATTACTCCAGGTAAACGCATCAGCTATACTCTCATTGGTGTAGCCATTCTCCCAATTGTCAGGGAATATTAAGACTCCATGATGTTCTTTTCCAAAGTCATCAATCATGATAATCAAGCAATAGGAGGCGTTGGGATTGCTAGAACTACCCACATGGCAATGACACTTGCCATCATTGATTCTACCTTGGAAGAGATACTGAAACTCTTCTTTCGACAGAACCATCCATTGAGAGTTTTCGCCAAAAGCTTTACCCCAATTATTGTAATACCAGAAACCTCCTTTACCACCCTGATTAATCATCGTGTTTGAAGCTGTGGAATTGTAGTCGTTCATATCAAAGCTTCTGCCGAAATCATTGTTCCTCACATTCTCCACCCTTCTACTGACAACAAGTTTACCATTATTAGTCCAAAAGCCCCATTGGTATTTTTGGAGATAGATGCTGTCCATATACAGACTATAGTGGAACATATCCTGATTATGGGCATCCCAAACCATCTGGGGATTGCTGACGCAATTGTCAAAAGTTGTCATGGTCTCGAACTGCTCGTTGGCGAACTGCCAGTTATGATTGTTCCACTGGAGGTTGCCCGGAGCTATGTAAACCTGCTGGGTACTGGTGATTGAAAATTTGCCATGACTGTCTTTGAACGCACGGCTGCCAGTGAAATTGGCATTACTGACCGTAAGAGGACGGATTTGGTTGCGGGCAATTGTCACGTCGGAAGAAACCTTGATAGTGGCCGTTTTGTTGGTCGCATCAGTGATGATGATTTCAAAACCGTTATATGTGGCCGGAGGCAGGGCAATATAGAATTGCTGTTGCTGGTCGATTGAAACAGGCTGGTTCATTTCGAGAGTCACAACACGGGTAGTGCTGTTGGCAACGGTCTGCGCCATTTGGGGTACGCCCGAGGTATTGAAAGTAACGTTGAAAGTGCCGCTTACCTGTTGCTGACCGAGAGCCTTGAACTGGATAGACTTTACTGAAGTCCCGTTTTTCTGTAGGTTCAAGCGGATGGCACCGCACATATTCTTCATCTCAAACGAATGGGAAGTGGTTTTACGAGCCATCGGGAAACGGGTGAGATGCATTGCCTTAATCTTGTTTACATTTTTGTTATTGTCTATCACCTGCTTGGTGGGAAGGTCGAATACAAATTGACCTGTGGAGGGGTTGGAGGCTGCAGTGTTGAGATAGTAGCTGGGATAGAAAGCATAATAGTGGCTACTCTCAAGGTCGATTTCAGTATAGCGGGTTTGATCCGTTATATCTGTTGATGGTTGAAGGTCAACAAATCTGGTGGAACCACTTACTGTATTGTTGTTGTAGTCGTATGCTGCAGTAGCACCCTGATCTGTGTAAACGACATTGCGGCCATCACCATCGTATACCATCAATTTGTCTCCCGTACTCCAGTAAAACAACTTTGTTGTTGGGTCGAAGATGGTTTTATCTCCTTCTTCATTGCTTTGTTCCATCTGTTCAAGGGAGATTGACATTTTAGGACCAGTGACCTCAATTTCCTCCTTGTTGCAGGATGTCATGACTGTGGCCCCAAAAGCCAAAGACATGGCGAAAATAAATTGTTTTTTCATATTATAAAAGTTTTATTGAATTGATGTTACTTATTTTTTTAGAGGTAGAACATTAAAATTAGAGGTAGAACATTAAAAACTGCCGTCAAAGCTGCGCTGGAACGAATGGTCAACACTAAAGCTACGATTCGACTCCAGGGGAATTTCATCACCACCGATAGGAATATCGGGGCCATCTTCACCCCCCTCAGATCCTCCGCCAAACGAACCACCAACGCCGAGCTCGATAGAAAACTTGACAACTTTAATCACTGGCTCTTCGTAGAGCTTAATTACTTTATCTTTTTTCATGTTTTGATATGTTTATGTGTTTTTATTACGTATATAGTTTTCTAATATTCAATATATTATAACAATAATACAATCTTATTTGACTTTACAAAGATACGAATTTATTTTGAAACAACAAATAAAAGTTTGGAGAATAATTACAACAAAATCATTTAATATTTCATATCCCCTGCCCTTCCCCACCTTTCATGACCGCAGCCCTTGTCGCGTCCCTCCGGGACGCCTCACCATGTCGGGGCAACCACCGCACTGCGCCTCCGGCTTGTACGGTGTTACTGAGGTCGCGTCCCTCCGGGACGCCCCTCTACTTCGAGGGCTGTCACCGCACTGCGCCTCCGGCTTGTACGGTGTTATTGAGGTCGCGTCCCTCCGGGACGCCTCGCTGCGTCGGGGCAACCACCGCACTGCGCCTTCGGCTTGTATGGTGTTACTGAGGTCGCGTCCCTCCGGGACGCCCTGCTGCCAACATGGCAAGTCCTGTCTTTTTATCGCTTTTTGACAGAGGGATGGTTGGATATTTTTTCTTTCACAGAAACGAAACACAATCAATACCCAGCCGACCACCTATAAGAGTGAGCCTGTAAGCGAGAACGGCTGAGGCGGCATCCCCTCACTTGTCGCATGCTGCTTGGGGATTTTTAATTATTGGCAGGAATTGTTTATCTTTGCAGCTCGGCTGGGATGTTCCGGTTTCTATATAACTGACTTAATATGACTATTGTTGAGGCTTTTTTGCTCTCACTTTCGCTGTGTGTGGACTCGCTGGTGGTGTCCACCACTACGGCTTTTCACAGCAAAATAAGCTTTCGGCGCGGAGCGCTGATGGCGGCGGTGTTCGGTCTGTGCCAGGGGGCATTTCCGCTGGCGGGGGCCTTGATTGGCGATGTTGCACGGGCGTTTATCGAGGCCGTGGACCATTGGGTTGCCTTCGGGTTGCTCCTCCTGGTGGGCGGCAAGATGATACTGGACGCCATCCGCAACAGGGAGGAGCCAGAGAACAGGAAACGACCCATAGTCAATGTCGGGACGATGTTCTTGCTGGGCGTGGCCACGAGCATCGATGCCTTTGCCGTGGGCATAGGCATGGGGCTCGAACATACAATGGGCGACGTGCTGTGGACGGTGGCGATGATAGGCGGCGTGACCTTTGCAGTTTCGTTGCTGGGTGTCCATCTGGGCCGCCACAATATCCCCGTACCGGAACGCACGGCCACCATCCTTGCCGGTGTGGTGTTGATAGGCTTGGGCACGAGAATACTGATGGAGCATCTCGGCGCAGGTATGCCGCCCATGGGGTGATTCCGTTAAAAACAATTAAACGCTGTAAGATTTCTGTACCATACTCGTCAAATCATTGAAGGCTTACGGCAATGTTAAAGCTCTTTATAAAAAGTGCAACTAAAAGTACAGCGTTATGAAACACCTTGCAATTTACCCCATCCTTGTGGCTTTGTGCCACCTATGTTTAATGTCCTGCAGCAAGCAGGAAAGCGTCACTCCCCTCGACCCAATGATTGAGAAAGTGAACCACTGTGGCTGCGACGATGCCATTCAGCAACTAGAATGGCTGCGCAACACCGTAATATTCATGGAGACCCACCGCGGCGACATCCATGCCGAGATATGCACCTGCAAGTACGACGAAGGCAAGGATGGTTTTCTGACCAACTATTGTGTTTCTTGCCCCGACGGTTTTGTGAACCTGCACGATTGCCAGGGCAATGTGCTTGTTTCGATGGGCGGTATAGCAGGCGACGGCTACGACGTATACGAAATAGACCCTGCAAGCATACACTGCATTTATCGGAACTACCACATCCCGAAGATTACCGACCACCGGTGGTATCTGGCACGCTTTGTGGACCGGGCCACCAACACCAGCGAGGCACCGATGTGGAACGGACGTCTGCGATACTATGTGATTGAGTTTAACCCTGACGGCACGATGTCGGGCAGCGGAGTGAACAGTCTGCATGGCACCTATCATCTGGATCACGGCAATATCAGTATCCACATACAGCCGGTTACCGAGATATATGACGCGACGGGATGGGAGGACAGGATGATTGATGCGCTGAACGCCGCCATCAAATGCAACATCAATGAAGATCATATCTGGATATTTTATAACTACACGAACACCTATATGGAGTTCCGTGCGCTTGACGAATCGATGGAGGATTGACACGAATAGGGTTTACCCGACCCGAATCTGACAATCATTT
>Ga0247611_10004419_pt1 | contig 19512 bp, 27 predicted proteins | sample 177DNAGHGhighgp2_FD_192422 | JGI IMG/M metagenome (GOLD analysis project Ga0247611, IMG submission 192422) | Sheep rumen microbial communities from Palmerston North, Manawatu-Wanganui, New Zealand - 1770 DNA GHGhigh gp2 | ecosystem: Host-associated > Mammals > Digestive system > Stomach > Rumen...
GCGTATAGTTCACGGGCACGTTGTCCACCTCGATGCACGTCATACGTCCGAGGTAGCGCACCGCGTCGGGGAACGTCAGGCCGTCGTGCTTCTGTAGGAAGTCCAGGCTGTTTCCGTGCGCTCCACAGACGAAGCAGTGGTACTGGTTGCCGTGCTTGCGACTTCCCTTGGGCGTGACGATGAAGTTGCCCGTGTGCCTGTCTTCGTGGAAGGGGCAAAGGCCGGTGTAGTTCACGCCCGCCTTGCGGAGCCTGACGCTCTCGCCAACCACCTTCACGATGTCGGCCGCGTCCTGTACGCGCTTAACGATGTCGTCTGGTATCTTTGGCATAGTTATTAAACTTGGTCTATGAAGTCCTGAAAGAATAACTACCTTCTTCGGAAAGAATAACTATGTTCTTGTCGAAGAATGACTACCTTCTTTCGGATGGTCAAAATACGATTATCTGTAAAACCATAAACGCGCGCGTCGCGCGTGGGACGCTTGCCCCTTGCCCCAGCCCGCCCAACCCTGGCGGGTAGGGGGCATGGTGCATGCGGCACACGACGTGAGGGCTTGCCCTTGGTTTAACCCCTCCTACACCTTTAGGTGTAGAGGGTGCGTGGTTTAACTCAGAATGGCAGTTGCTCGTTAGGGGTCAGCATGTAGTAGCCGCCACTCTTCAGGGTGCTCTCCACAAGCATGCCTGTGTTGATAGCCACCATGAGGTCGGCCTGCTGCCTTCCGTCGTTCTTCACACCTCCGATTTCGCCGAACACCGTCTGCTTGACTGACTTGCGACTCATGGGCCACTGGTACAGTTGCGCTGCCTTGTGAATCCACTTGCGGATGTCGTCTTCGCTGTCATATTCAACGGGCTTTGACTTGCTTCCGCCGCCGTTGCTGGTAATTTTCGGAATACCGAGCTTTCCGGCATCGTCGGTCACTTCAAACTTCCAGTCGTCGATGTCTTTGTCACGGGCATCTTGCTGCTTGACGGTGAACGTCACGCCGTTGGCCGTCTTTGTCTTGATGCTTACCAGCGTGTCGCTCACTTTGTTTCCCAGCTCAGTGCCTGCCCAGCCGCGCATCTTCAGCCCGTCCTCGTCGTTCTTTCTGTTCGGGTTCTGGTGCAAGGCCATCCAAATTGACATCTTGCTTTCTTCGGCCACGCCGCTGAAGTAGTCGAGCGTCTTTGTGATGCTCTCCTCGTCGTTGATGCTGGCTAACAGGTCGCGCAGACCGTCAACGAACATCACGTCAGGGCGAATCAAGTCAATGGCCAGCCTGATCATGTCGAAGCGTTGCACGTAAGCCTGCTTGTCTGAATCCTTTGGCATGTTAGTCAGACGTAAGACGTTGAAACGCTCGTTTGGCGTTCGCATCTCCCATCCGCACAGCCAGTGGACGCGTCGCAACACCTTTGCTGTGTTCAGCTTCTCCATCTCTGTGTCGATGTAGAGCACGTTAGGCAGGTGGCCTATATACTCAATGGTTCGCTCCGGCACCGTCAGCCCTGGCAGGTACGTCTGTACGCGCTCGCTTCCGTTGCCGAGGATTGCCGCCATGAGCTGTGTCAGCACAAACGACTTTCCGTTTTTCTTCTGTCCGCTGATGGCCGCAAGTCCACCGACCTTCGAGAAAGGCACGCCGTTGAACTCTAAGATGGAGTAAGGTTCGGGGTAGTCCTCTCGTGGGTCGAGCAGATACGGCCTCAGTATCTCAAACTGCTGTTGTCGCTTGTCAGCATCCGTCAGCTCTCCTGGCAGTGGTATTTTGTTATCTTGTCCGCTCATAGTTACTTGTTCTTATGTGTCGCCAAATATACTTGCATGTATATCGAGCGGCGTTTCTGCTCCTTGCGGTTCACCTCCTTGTATTGTCGCCACCAGTTGATTTCCTTGGCCACGTGTACGGGGTCTGTGATGGGCAGGTTGGCGAGGTCGGTAGCTCTAATATTCTCCATTCTCTAAGTTTTCCCACGTCTGCGCCCTTACCTCCTCGATGTTGCGCAGGGCTTTCTTCATCTCGCCCTTGGTGCGGAATATTTCTTCGTATTCGGGCAGTGTCTCGCTCACGCTGTCATAGATGTAGTCAGGGTTGACCCACGTCTCGGCAAGTTGCATAATGCCCATTTCGATGTTGCGGTCTTCCGTCGGCTCCAGTTCGTAACTGATGTCCTCGGTCAGCCGCATGGCTCGCGTCCATGCCTCACGGACACGTTGCAGCGAGAAGTCCTTGAACATGTTGCGAATCTGGTGTGGCTGGAGCATCGGACAGGCTTGCATTGCGTCGCGGAGTGCCGTTTGGTAGATGTCGCCAGCCAGCACCAGGCAAGCCTGACCGACACACGCCCATGCCAGCGTCTCGGCGTTTGGCATGTTGTGGTTCAGCAGCGAGAGTCGGTATTTGTTCCACAGGCTCGTCACCAACGGACGGCTTACGCTGTATGCCTTTGCGCTCGTGCCTTTCCAGAACTCGAAGAACTGCTCGTCGGTGATGTCGCCGTATATCTTGCGATATTTCGGCGAAAGGTCGGCAACGTGGAAGAACCTGTTGGTCTCGGTGTAGAGCAGCCGACGCTCATATTGGTGTATCTCGTCCACAGCCTGCTTGTAGGCCTGCTTCACCTTGTGCTTGTACTTCGGGTGCGGTGGCTTACGGTTGCCGTGGCGGTCGATGGCCTTGCCGCTGATCTCGCTGAAGCAGTCCATCATGATTGCCGTCGCACAGCCGTTGGCCACACCCATCACCACCTTCACCATCGAGGCAGCTGCTTCCAGTTGCCGGTGCAACTCGCCTTGTCTCTCGTCGATTGTCATCATCGCTTCCAGTTGTTATTCCGTAGATTCGGGTGCTGGTTGGGCATCCCGTTGCGTTGATGCTCAGAGAGCCACCCTGTCGGGCGACTCTCCGGGAAATAGTCAGAACGGTAGGTCATCTTCGTTCTCTTTTACTGGATTGCCGTTACCGTCTACTTTCGGGGGAATTGGGCCTTCCTGCTGCCCTTGGTTCGGCTGTGCCTGCTGTTGTCCCGCTGCCTGAGTGTTCGCCTGCTGTGCGGGCTGATTTGCGGGCTGCTGGTTTTTCGACGCACTGGCTCCAATGAAGGTCACAGCGTCGAGTCGCGTCTCATTGAACCAACGGCCATTGTACTCATGCGCTTCGATGTGGAAGCGCACGCGCACCTCGTCGTTTGGTTGCAGGTTGAACTGCTTGATCCTGTCTTCACCGAAGACTCGCATCACGATATACGAGGGGTTGGTTTGGTTCGGAAACCAATAGTATGCCATCACATATTCCTGTGACATCCACTGATTGCCGGTTGATTGGCTGACACCACTCATTGCTGGCATCACCACCGAGATTTTTCCTTCTAATTCCATTTTTTTCTTATTTATATGATTTCATTTTCACTCTCATCAACGTATCTTTCGTCAGTTGTATGCTCTGATAGAACATCACCTCCATCATTCTTCGCGCCGAGTGCTTTCATCGTCAGCTTTAGCCGCTCCCTATGCACACCAAGTACCTTGTCAAGTGTTTTTTTTGCTAACTTATTATCTTCAAGTTCGCTCCTTGCAGCCGTCACGTCAGCGTGGAATGATATGTAATTATTCCTTTCCTCTATCAGTTTCCTCGCCAGTCCGTTCCGACGTTGGGTCATCAGTCTCAATTCAGAGTTCAATCGCTTGATTTCTTTTATGCACTCTTTATTTTCCTTCCAGTTCAATGCCGCAACAATAAAATCATCTATTGTCTCCATATTCAACTGTTCTGTCATCTCCATCCCGATATGCAGCATAAAGCCTTTCAATAGTTTATCTGGACTAAAGTACATGTAACCACCTTTCGCCTTCATACCGTCAAACTTCAGGATGTAACCATTCGGCTTAAAGTCCACCGTTATACGTTTCAACTTCTCCATGTCATTTTTGCTTCTTTGTTTTTGCCAAACTCTTTCTTTGATCACCGCCACGTCTTTCAATAAGCTCTATCCCTTGCTTGCGCAGATATTCTCGTGCCTCTTGCCTCGCTTCACTTGATTTCAAATAGCCAAACGTGCGAGCAATGAACCTCACCTTGTCTTTTGGTATTCCAAACTCCAGCACAATGTCGTCATCTGCAGTATAAGGATAAAGACATAGCACAGTTGCCAATATATCAATATGATTGTCGGCTATTTCCTGTCCTTTTTCCTTTTCATCTTTCTTTTTCTCCTCCAGTTTCCTGCGTAGTTTTGCATTCACCTCGAGAGCTCCATCCAGGCGTTCTTGCAACAAGTCAATTTGTTTTTCCGATTCTGCTTTCTGAGACTTCAGCTTCTGGTTGATAGTATAAATCTCACGCTGTAGGTATTCATCCGTCTCCCGCTTATCAGTTTTTTCCTTCAGTTCGTTGATTTCTTGCTCTTGCTTCTTGATCTTTCTTTCAAGGTTACTGATATGTTTGCGGAATCTACACCTTTCTTCTTCACTCATTTTGTCGGTGCGATACTCTATCCTGTTGGCTGGTCTGCAATCATATACAAGGCCACCGTGCTGCACGAAATTGCCAACCTTACCATATAGATAATACACGCCTCCATGAGCGTCTAATGTGTCGATGTCGCCATCAAACCTGTTCATTCCACCATGTATCGTCATGCTCATACCAATGATTCAATCCAACCTGCAACACCCATGATGAGCACCAGCACCAACGGCACTACTACACCAAATACCAGGCATTCCTTTGCCGTGAATTCCTCACTGATGATGTCCTTCATAAAAACATCCAAAAAATTTTTCATAACCTACGAATTTTAAATTGTTAATAATGAATATCATTGAAAATCTCACCGCATTCCGTACAGAACTCCTTGCTCTTGCTGACGCTTCCGCACGTCTTGCAGATCCTTTTCCCTTTTCTCACCATTCCATCCTTTCCAGCTTTTATTTCAGCGTTTTTCTTTTCCTCCATTTTCTTCACTATTCTCCTTGTTCTCAACGTTAAGTTGCGCCTGAGTCGCAACCACCCATGATTGCCGCCGTGGCAGGATTCGAACCTGCGACCTCATCATTTCTCACTCTTATCAGCCTTTCGGCATGGTGCGCTCTGCCACTGAGCTACACGGCGTAAAAAAGCCCGCATGACGAATCACGCGGGTACGTTCTTTATCTATTACTGATAAAAATCACATAATCTCGATACCTTCATTCTTCACAACTACTGACTGACGGTTTTGATTTGAATCGCACTGCCCGTCCATCCCTACTCAGCGTACACGACGCAATCGGACCTCCATTGGCGCGGTTAGAGAATCTTTCACCCCTGGCCTTTCAACCTGCCCTCGCGCATCTCTGCACCACGGCTTTCCCGCCCGGCTACACCTTGCGGTGCATTGCCTCTCGTCCGGCTATTTAGTCATTGCTGACACCGACCTTTGTCGGCTTTGTTGCGGAGCGAAATACAGTCAAGTTGGCGTCCATCCTCTTTTACCGTACCCGCCGATGGCCCTCGAAGGGTTCCCCGTGCCGTTTCTGAGTATCCAGAGACTTGTGTCTCGTTGCTACATCTTCAGGCATCATGCCTATGTTCGTGGAAGGTGGCGGAATCGAACCGCCTTGCTCACCCAAGCCTTTCAGGGTATCACCGCCGCTGTGGTAGGCTGCCGTAGCATTTCTTCGGTCGGTTAATCATTTACCCCTTATTCCATTTGCCGGTTTGCACCCTTATTCCGGCTTTTACCTTCCTTGTTCTCTTCTCTTATCTATCCCTCCCTTCGTCCATTGCCCGCAATTCTATTGCGGTATCCTTGCCACCGTGCCCTGCGGTTCTCCGCAGTGGCTGCCTTCTACCTCAGCAGCTTCATATCGTCATACAGCCCCTCCGCAATATTCATCGCAATCTGGTGTTGCGGATATGCCCACCTCGTTCCTCTCGTCTCGCCGTTCAGGTGTGTCACCTTCACCCTTTTCCTCGGAAGGCAGTCCCCGTACTTCTCCACCCAGTCCTTGGTAAACATCCCGAACTGCTTGCACAGTTCATCCGCTGTCAGCCATCGTTCACCAGCCTTCACCATTGCCAAAGTTACAGCCTTCTGCACCTCGGCAACTATCTCTTCTCTCAGTTTTCTGTCCATGATTATTTGCCCAAGAACTTATTAATGAAGTATTGCTGACCCTTACCCGTCACTTTCGGCGTAATGGTAGTCACCATCTGCCCGTTCTGACTGTGAACGTTCTTTTTCAGTTCAAACAATCCTTGCTTCAGGTACTTCTGACATGGGATGTTATAGTATTCACCGATGGTGCCGAGGTAGTGGTTCTCACGCATCCAAGCAAAGAGGCGATTTTGACCTATTTCGTAACCGTTCTGCGTGATTATCTTTGCCAGTTCACCAATCAGACATGATGACTTGCTTCCAACGATTGCATCAGCAAACACCACCTTTGGCTTCTGCTCTGTCAGTTGCTCTTCCTTTTGCTTGTTCTCCAGCCGAAGCACTTCCATTTCCTCTTCCTGCTGGATGATCATCTGTGCCAGTTCCTTGCGGCTCATCTGACGGGCTGTGTAACTGCCGGTCTTGCGTATGGCTGGAAGCACCTCTCTTGTCACCCACCTGCGGAATGGCTTGGCCTGTTCGCTGTCACTTCGAATGATTACGTCATAAAGTCCACTTTCAGTAACGAATGTTACCTGCTGTGTGCGTCCGAGGTTGTCGATGGTGTCAATCAGACTTACATCATCCTCGTCAAGTCTTCCCTTAACGGCACGTGAATTGTTTATCCCGATAGCCTGGCATATATCAGCAAGGCAGAACATAGGATTGTCTGCCGTTCCTGCCGTGCGGATTTCTCCAAACTGCTCACTCTTGAAAATCTGTACCTCGGCCACGATTTCTTCTCTCAGTTTCCGATCCATCACTTCACCCTCTTGAAAGCTATCGTCAGCGGCTCAGCCACCTTGATCCTCTCAAATTCATAATGTTCGAATCTCTTCACGTCCTGGGCTGCAACCCTTGCGCTCTCCACTGCTCTCTCATTAGGCAGCGTGAACACGCCAGTCTCGCCCACCTTCAGGTTCATCCAGTCGTTTCTACCTACTTTCTCTTTGATCATACCTTTCTTAATTTTACTTAATATTTTACTTACTTTGAAACAACTTGGCAGAAAAAGCCGTATATTTGCAATCCGACACCCTCGCAAAGTGTTCGCAAATTGGCGGTTATCCGCTTTCGATAAGACGGCCTCCCGTCTGACGGCTATTTTCATGCCTTGTTGTGTGCTACTTACATACTTGCGCACAAAGGTAATAAGATATTTTGAAACTCTTGCGGATTTATGCGGATTATTATAGTATTTTAACAAAACAACGCGGATTTATGCGGTTACGTAACAATATTTTTGCAGAAGCCTTCCGTTGGCTAAAGAAAAACGTGGAGGGAATCAAGTATCAAAAAGACCTCGCTGCACGAATAGGTGTAAGCGAAGACACAATCACGCGAATTATGCGCGACCAAACAGAAGTCACCGATGATTTTCTATGTAGGTTTAATGAAGCCTTTGATAATGTTTTTAATTACCAATGGCTACGAGGTGAAGATCCGAATTGTATGCTGGCAGCGGATGTTGAATATTTCAATCAACACCCAGAAAAACGATTAGTGTTTGAAAATCCGCATCAATCCGCGCCAATCATTGACCCGTCAACGGCCATGAATGCCCTCATAGCCGAACACGTTCGTTTGGTCAACCTCCTCGAAGCCGACATAAAGAAAAAAGAAATTGAAATGGAGGAACGCCTCGCCGACAAAGAAACAATCATCCGCGAAAAAGATGCCCGCATCCTTTCCCTGGAGCGTACCATCTCCGACAAAGAATCAATCATCCGCGAAAAAGATGCTCGCATTCTCTCCCTGGAGCGTCAGCTGGCTGCTGCACGCTCATCCGATTTACAGAATTATCCCTTCGCCATTGGCGCAGCTGAACAAAAAAATCACCCTAAAAATTCATCCCTATGACCGCAAATGTTTTACACCTACATTCTGTAAAACATCTAAAACCACCATAAACAGGGCATAATCCACTCCTCGTGCAGAATCCCGCCGGAATCACTGAAAATTGCATGAGGATGACGCGAGAAATGGCGGCATCCTCTTTGTTTATCGGCATTTTAGGTGTTTTACAATACGAAAATAAATAACGGATTTTGACGGATATTCCATGATTTTCCGAGGAAATGTTTTACGTATGTTTTACAGTTTAACTGAATGTTTTACACTTTATAAATTTATTAGACAATGTTTTCAACAAGAATAGTCTTTGATCGCAGGAAAGTGGCGGCAGAAGATAAAACCAAGAAGGCACCCTTGAAGTGAGGGTGACCGTAGACAGAAAGTCGTACTATATTAATACAGGTATGCGCGTGCGTGCAAAGCACTGGGCAGGGGCCATCGTTGTACGTCCTGATGCCGACGCACTGAACAATCGGCTTGGGCTGATAGTTCGCAGAGTGAATGAAGAAATCAATAAATGCCTGGAGGAACGTAGGCCAATAGACGTGAACATCATCAAGGAACGATGCTTCGATGGAACCAAGGAGCCGGTGCGCGTTGATACTTTGCTCGAATGGCTGAAAAAAGAAATACCCATGCTGAATATGTCGGACGGCACTCGTCGGCACTATCAGTTGCTTTATGACCGTTTGGTGCAATTTGGAAAAATAACAAGGTGGTGTGACTTGACAGTCGAGCGGATTTATGAGTGGGACACATGGCTACACGCTTTGCCTTGCCGCCAACGAACGGCTGATATACAGGCTGGCAAGAAGCCTGCAAGACTCAGCGATGCCGCTGTGTACAATTATCACAAGTACATGAAGTATATGATCGGCAGAGCTGTTAGGGTAGGGCGTATCGACAAAAACCCATACGACAAGATTGCCAATGGTGAAATCAAGAATGGAAAGCGTGAGAACCTGGAATACCTGACAGACGAGGAAATGGATGCTATCGTCAGCCTCCGTCCTTTGGCAGGTTCTCCTATGTGCGTAGCCCGTGACTTATTCGTCTTCCAATTGTATACTGGGATGGGGTATTCCGACACGCAACGGTTCGACATACGGCAATACAAGAAGGTGGATGGAGTGTGGACTTCTAACCAGGAGCGCGTGAAAACTGGAGTGGCTTACGTATCCGTTCTCCTGCCTCCTGTAGTCGAGGTGCTGGAACGTTATGGCATGCAAGCCCCTAAAATCGGCAACGCTGACTACAATCATGCGCTGAAGGCTATACAAATGGCGACGGGTATCACGACGCGGTTGCACTCACACCTTGCTCGTCATACCTTTGCAACCTGGATGCTCAGGAATGGCGTATCAATGGAAAGCCTCGCCAAGATGATGGGACATACCACCACACGCGAAACACAGAAATACGCCAAAGTAACTGCAAAAATGGTGCACGAAGATTTTGACCGCATATCCAAACTTTTTACAACTAATAAAACCAAAGAGCTATGAAACTAAAAACGATTGCAACTCTGCTCACTATGTGTGCAGTGATGATGTCCTGTTCTAAGGACATCGAGAACGAATCTACCAATGAGATGGTGACGCTTACCTTCTCGCCTTATGAGATGGAATCCATGACGCGAGCCACATCCAGTATTGCCGACTATTGCACACGTCTGGACGTATGGATCACCGATGGAACCACCACGCAGGACATTCACCAGCTTTCCTCTCAGAAGGACTTCGGCACAGTGGCCGTCACGCTCGACAAGACAAAGACCTACACCCTCACTGCTGTCGCTCATAAGTGCACAGAAGCGGCTACGCTGACCAACAACGTGATTGCTTTCCCCGATGGCAAGCTCACTCATGCTATGATCTACACTTCCACCTTCTCGCCTGGTACCACCACCACGCTCTCGTGCGAAATGACACGCATAGTCGGAATGTTCAGATTGGAGACAACCGATGCCGTTCCTTCAGGATGTACAAAAATGCGCTTTACATTTTCATGCAATGACCAATGGAACACTGCCACTGCCACCTCCAGCCACCAGCAAGACAAAGAGGTCTCCATCAGCATCACCTCTACCCATGATGACGGTACGGTCGCTCTGAGTTTCTACGTCATGCCAGATAATCTGACGGCCACAAAGAACATCGACATCGTGGCCACCGCACTGACAAGCAGCGATGCAACCATTCAGCAAAGAACTTTTACCTCGGTTCCCATTAAGGCGGGCTATAAGACTACCTATTGCGGCGCATTCTTCACTGTTCAGGCTCTCGACTATACCTTCACGGCTAACGACTGGAGTACTTTCGATACCATTAATTTCTGAAAAATGAAACATTCTATCATGTTTATGCTTTTCGTGCTGATAATATCAGCCTGCGAAAAGCCGGTCATAGACGAAGACACCGTGCTCGATGACGCTGTGGTTTTCTCTTTCATCCCTACATTCAAAGACACCACACGCGGCAACCCTGCCAGTTTCTTCTCGAAGCTAAACGTCCAGATATTCGATGCTGACGGTCAGAAGGTTTTTGACAAGGTGAAAACCCAGACATCAGAAGATGCCGATTTCTGCAATCTATCCTTGAAACTGCCTGCTGCCACCTATACCGTCGTAGCTGTCGGCCACTCTTCTAAGGTATCAGCCACCATCAAATCACCCGATGCCGTACAGTTCACAGCCTCTGATGGCGAAAAGCTCACCGACACCTTCTGTCACTGCTCCACCGTCACCATCAGCGAAGGTCAGAAGTTCTCGCTCCCCATGTACCGCGTGGGTGCTATGATCCAGTTCGTGCTGACCGACGAATCCATCCCCGATAACTTTGCGTATTTCCTAATGGAATATACCGGCGGCTCAGCGAACTTTAACCCCACCACCTTGGAGGGCATTACAAAGAGCAAGCAGTCTGAGCGTCGTATCCGCAACAGCATGAACACTCACCAGACATTCACCTTCCCTTATCTGTCGAAGTCATGCACACTGAATATGACCGTCACCGCCACCGATGCTGATGGCACCGCCATCCGTCAGCGCATCTTCCCGGATGTCTCTGTCACCCGCAACCGCATAACCACCTATACCGGCCATTTCTTCCAGGATGGCGATGGCGAGTTCACCCAGTCCGACTTCGGCTTCGTTGTACACACCGACTGGGATGGAGAGGACTTCTATACGTTCTGATTACGTCAAAGGACCTGTGCCTTTGAACGAGAATGTACCACGTGCAAGACTGCCGATGTTTGCCCTTACATCGGCAGTCGTCAGTATGGCACTGCCTGTGAGGGTTTCCTGACTCGCTCCTTCCACCGCCTTGAATATCAAGGTGAAGGTCTGACCAACCATCAGCACATTGCGTATCTGCGTCTTCGCAAGTACCAGGTATCCCACGTTGATGTCCCATTCCCGACGGCCTGCAACATATTCCTTCCACAAGTGTTGTGTGGAACTTGCCTTTTCTATGGTGTCGCATTTGTTCGCAAGGTCGCTGGACTTGATGCGTGTGGATGCCAGTGCCGTGCCGTTTTGCGCTATGATTACTGTTATATCTTTGCCTGTCATATTCCTATACTATTTCCATGTAACTATCTCTCCTTGACCTGTCCGTTTCGTGTATCTGTTTGTCACGAGAAAGATCTGTTCACCCGTGACCACAGCCGAGAGGTCTATCCCCCTCATGCCGCCACCTTCCAGCGCGTTCGCCACGTTCGCCGTCTGCGCCTGGTTGAGCACTATTTCGCCAGCATTCAGTCCGACGATGCCGCCACCGTCCACCATCCCGAGTATGTTGTCACCGCTGTAGGAGTTACCTTTAATCTGACCACCATTGGCATATCCCGTCGCTGAGTGGATGCTGGCAATAGTACTTATCATCGTTGCCGTGCTTGCTGCTGCTGCGGCAATAAATGCCCAGATGTTCGACTTCGTTGTCGTGTCCGTACCAAGGGCACTGGCGAAAGCTGACGCCACGGTGGCGATAGCCTGTGCCACGATGCCTGCAACCTTGGCACCTGGGTCTTCTATGCTTGACAGAGCACTACCGACGCTTCCGATGGCCGACGCTGCCTGCTGAAAGTCCTTTGTGGCTGATTTGGCATCCTTGCCTGCCTCTTTGAGGCCGCCAGTCTTGAAGTCTATTGTGATAGGCTCCAGCCCTATCTGCTTACGCAGGGCGTTATACTGCTCCAGTATGCCCTCCCATGCACTGTCGGGCACGTCCAGCCCGGCACCTATCTTCTTACCGAGGGCGTTAAACTGAAAGTCCATGCCGTTGATGCCGTTCTGAACAGCGTCCTTCAGCATCGTCTGGAGCGTCGTCTCGTCCACCTTCACCGCCTCCGTCTTCAGTTCCAGCTTGATAGACTGCTTCATGGTGTTCACCGTCCCCATCGGGTCCGTCAGCTCCATCTTTGGTGCGGCAATGGCCATCGGTGCTATCTGCTTCATCTTCGACGGGTCGAACTTTTCCTTGCCCGTCATACGGTCGAGGACGTATTGCTGCTCCTCTATCTCTTCCTTTATTTTCCGTCGGCTGTCGTCGTCAGCAGCCGCACGCCAAGCCTTCTGCAAGTCCTGCACCTTCTTCGTCTGGTAGTCAATGGAGCCGATGGCGGCTTCAATCTCTGTTTTTCCGCCTTTACCGCCGCCGCTCTTACCGCCACCGATTGTACCACCTACAATATTAGGCTCAATATCCTGCTTAATAGGCTTGAGAATCTGCTTTGCGGCTTGTTGATAGTCGGCAAGCATCTTCTTGGCTGCATCCACTTCGGCCTGAATCTTGGTGGCGTCGAGTGAGCCGTACTTCTTTGTGATGGCACTGACACGCTTCTGTAACGCCTCGTTGCGCTCACCACTTTGCCATGCACGTATATCTTTAATCTGCTGCTCGCGAGGATTGATGTAACGCCAGAACTTCGCCTGCTGCTGTTGATAGATGCTTTGCCGTTTCCCTTCGCTTGCACCAGTAAGGTAGGCGGTCATACTCCCTACTTTGCCGCTGCCGCCCATTTTGCCGTAGGCGTTCATCATCCGTCCTGCCTCAGTCAGACTGTTCAGCAGACGTGCCAGCGGCCCACCAACCACGTCAAGGATGCCTATCTTCATCGAAGTCCACAGGCTGTTACTGGCTTCTTCCAATGGTGCGAACTTGCGTCCAAGTTCCTCCATCTTGTTTTGCAGGCTGACGTTGGCTTGTGCTGCACGGTCGGCTGCGGTCTCCACGTAGTCGCCAGCCTTGGCCATCTGCTCGCGGATAATGGCACCGACGGCCTTGGTCATGTCGCCCGTTTCCTTCATCTTGTCTTTGACCTCGGTGGCACTCAGTCCGAGGTTGTCAAGAATCATCAGCGACTTGCGACCGAGACCTGTCACAATCGAGTCCACCATGTAGTCAACACTCTGGCCGGTGTCCTTGGCCTTCTGTTGTGCGAATGCGAGCATCGTGCCGAGTTCGTCGAGCGGAAGCTTGAAGTCGTTGAACTTTACGGCGGCTTTCATCAGTTCGATGTCGGTCACGGTGCCGTGGGTGGCCTGGCGCAGTCCGTCGAGGATGTCACCACGCCCAAGTCGCTCGAAGGCGATGCGGATGCCCTCACCCTGCTTGGCCAGTTCCACGCCCTGCTTCACCATGTCGCCCATCTCGCTGGCCAGTCCTGCGAGCATACCGGCTCCTTTGGTCATCAGATTACCACCGAACACCTGCAAGGCTCCAGACATCTTGCCGCCGAGCCCTGCGAACAGCCCGCCGCCGCCTTCTCCTAAGTCTGGCATCTTCACATTGTTCAGCGAGCGGTTCATCTCCTGAATCTCTTTGTTGACAGACTGGTATTTCTGCTTCATCTGTTCGATGGCTTGCAGATAATCCTGACCGATTGCATTCTTCTGAGCTTCCGTCATGCGGTTGTATTGCATTGTCAACTGCTCGATGGTGCTCTTATAATCATTCATCTGGCCTTTGGCGGTCTTGGCGGTTGATTCCATGCCGCCAATCATCTGCACAAACTTCTGCATCTTCTGACTTTCCTTATCGAGAGCCTGCTGAAGTCCACCCTGAGACTGCGTAAAGTTGTCGAGTGCCGACTTTGCTTTCCTTAGACCGGCATCCCATTGACCTGTGCCTACTGCCAGTTCAAGAACTGATTTTGCCATATATTATCCTTCGTTAAATTCTTTTTCTATCCACGTCTCCACATACCCTTTGAGAGTCTGTCCTAATTGCTGCGCGGCCTGTTCCATGTCGCTGCTCATGCCGTGGAAGAATGAGCGTGGAGCAATACTGCCGCGAGCACCCCATGAAGCCCTTGAACCACGTCCAGTTGGTCCGTAAGATTTTGCCGTGCGCACATCTGTTCCGTTTTCTAAAAAGCGCAAAATAAATGATCTATCTGGGCCATAATACTCATTGATGTCCTTGGTTCGTTCACTAACATATCGGGGTTTGATTTTGCCTGGCTCATACAGGCGATTGCGGCTACTAATCCGGCCTCGATTTCCTCCTATGTTTATATTGCCTCCGAACTCACCTTTATACATGCGGCGAAGCACAGCAGACGAAGCACTTCCTGCACCTGCGTCTCGCGCTTTTTGCACAGCCTTGGCTCGCATGATGGCCAACACCTTGCCAAGTTCTTTTCGTACAAGCTCGGAGAACCAACCGTCGAACTGCTCTCTCGACATCGAACCTGACCTTACCATACTGAGGTTGGTCTGTGTAGATGCGTCAAGTTTTAGCTTTTCAAGTACGCTATTGACCGCCTTATCAAGATTCTTCAATCCTGAAAAGTCGGCCATTAGCCCTTCAATGCGAGCGTCGGATGCCCTAAGATTTGTTCTGTATACAGCCATAAAAAAAATGCGCGATTAGTGCAACTATACACTAACCGCGCATTTTTGGTGCATGGGTTTACTTTATCCCTCCAGTTCTCCGCTTGGTGGGTTGTTGTTGTCGCCGCCGTCGGTCACGTCCTCAGTTCCTTCCACCTCGGATCCCGTGATGGGATCGACGCGCTGCCAACTGACTTCGCTGGCGAACTTGTCGCTGTACTTCGATGATACGGAGCAGCCCAGACGGGTCTTCTGCTTCGATGGCACCACCATGTCGGCTGTAGCGGCCTTCTTCACCGTGCCGTCCTGGTTGAGCTCATCCTTGGCAGATGCTCGCAGATTGGGATAGAGGAACAGGAACTCTTCGCCGACGGGCACACGGAAGCCCTTCAGCAGATTGTTCTGTGCGGCCTTCATATACTCCGTGACGGCTGCACGCATGATGCTGGGCGTGATGTCGGTGTTCTGACAGGCCTCGCGGATCACCTCGTCGAAACTGAGCGTACCGTGGGGCACTGGCACGGCATAAAAGGAATGGGTGCCTACTTTCTTGTTCTCGAGAACTTTGTACTTGATTTTTGCCATGATACTTTAATCTTTGAGTTAATATACTATTAGTTCGGAGTTAATATACTATTTCCTCGCTAATAATATACTAAAACCTTTGCAGGGGTTTACCTCAAAAAAGAGAAAGAGACGGAATGGCAAAATTATTCCGTCTCTTTTTTGTCCGTCTGGCTGTTGAGCGCATCCATCACGGCTTGCAGTTCTTCCACGTCTTCAGCAGAGATGGGTGGCTCGTCGTCATCGTCATCATCATCGAAGAGCATGGGGAACATGTCGGACACGGTCTTGCCCTTGGGGTCGCGCATGGCGAACATCGCGGCGTAGGCGCACTCGGCGATGAGTTGATGCTTCAGGCGGTCACGCTGGCGGTAGCCTCGGATGATGCGGCGAACTTCCCAGAAGCGGAGGTCGTAGAGAAATTCACGGCGGGGGATTCCGATTTCGCCCACGAGCAGTTGGTAGATGTCGTGGGCGGTGGTTAGTTTTTTGCCTTGCCCTTTCCTTTCGCCGGCTTTTCGGCTGGTTCGCCCTTGGGGATGTGGTAGAAATTGGCTCTGAGCGTGAGGAAGGTACCGAGGGCTGTGCCGATTTCGAGCGGGGTGGCCTCGTTCATCAGGTCGGTGTCCTTGATGGGTGGCTCTTCGTTCATGCTCTGATAATAGGCAATCATGCACGACAGGATGGCGTAGATGGTCTTCTTGATGTCGGGCATCTTGTTGTCTTGTATGAGCGGAAGGGCTTCCGTCATGAAGTCGGCGATGTCCTGTCCTGCAAGGTCCTTGAATGCAATCTCGGTGGCGTAGCAGTAGCCCATTGTGACGGTGCGCTGCTCTGTCTCGTCGGTGCCGTCGGTGCGGCAGGTGAATGTTACGTTTTGCTTGATCATAGTTTCTTGATATTTTGGGATTAGGGGTTGCGATGGAATCGCAACATACTGAAAAAAAAGGAGAGGGCGGATGTCCCGCCCTCCGCTGGCGGGATTATGTGAGTGAGCCGGGCACCAGCGGGCCGTAGCCGTTGATGGTGCCGCTGTAGGTGGCCTGCTGAGAGACTTGGCCGGTGGCCTGCACGTTGGTCATCTTGCCTTGGCCTGAGCAGATGACGGTGCCCATCGTGCGGTTCTGCTCGCCGCTGGCGAGGGCTATCTTCCAGTTGATGATTTCGTCGTTCACCTTGCCTACCATGTCGGCAAAAGTCTTGCCGGTGTCCGTGCCGCTGGCAACGAGGGCAGAGAAATTGATGTCGTAGGTGCGGCCCACTACATCGTTCTCGTCCCACACGGCCCCGCTGGAGTCGGTGGTGTCCTTGGTCGTGCTGTTCTCCGTCTGTGCTGAGCCATGCAGACTGAGTTCGGTGCTCATGGCTATCACATTGTTGCTGTTACCTTCTACGATGAAGAGTCTGAGATGTTGTCCTTTATCCATAGTCGTAATGTTTTAGAGGTTGTACTCATGCCAATGCCCCGGAACCCATGTACTGGCGCGTCACCTGTATGTTGGTACGGTTGTTTGCCTGGATGGTGAAGTCATTGAGAATGGCCTGGCCCGAGCGGGCGAAGGCGGCGTTGTTGGGTGTGCGGTTCTGGGAGCCTGCCACTTCCTTGGTTTCATCCCAGCCGACTTGCACTTTCTCGTCGCTGACGAACTGCTGGATGACGGCGATGAGCGCGGCGGCGGTGGCCTCGTAGGAATCGACCTGCACCGACCATGATCGTGAGGTCATCTGCTCCATACCGAAGCTGCCCTCAGAGTCCTTGGTCTTTGCGTCTTCCATATTGCCGGTGATGCTCACCTGACAGCTGGAGGCTTCAGGGACGGCATTGCCTCCGACGAATGCGCGGAAGTTCTGGCCTTTCAGTTTTTTTAATGCCATAGTTGTTTACTTTTTGGTGATTGTTACTGTCTGTTCGAAGCTGAAGGTGTCGGGGTGGTACTGGCAGATGGTGCGCGTCCACTTGGTGCCTTCGGGGAGAGAGTCAACCAGTGCTTGGCTCTGGCTGTAGATTTCCTCGCGGCTCTTGGCCGTGAGCGTCACGCTGCCCTTTTTGAGCAGCTCTTCCTTGAGTGATGTCTTGATGCCGTTGTCCATACTACTTATTGGTGTCACATTGATAGGTAAGCAACTGATAGCAGCAGGGCTTGTCGGGGTCATAGTCCACGCGGCCCGCAGAGAACTGCCAGCTGATGGGGGTCAGCGGCTCGTCGCGGTGCGTTTCCCAATAGTCGCATAGCGTCTGTCGCACAAGTTCGGTCATGTCGCCCAGCGCGTCGCAGTCCTCATGCACACACAGAATGCTGACCGTCACGCGGTCTTCGTCGCCCTCCACGCCGTCATCCTTCGTGTCGGCATTGTTCTGCAAACCGTCGAAGGTGATGATGATGTATGGGATTTTGTCTTCGTCCTCGTCCACTGTAGGGCGGGCGGGATTGAAGATGCGGTCATCCACGATGGCGGTCACATCTTCGCTCTGTGTCAATGCGCTGTAGAAGAATTTGTCCGTGAGTAGGCTCATACTGCTGTCAGTTGCTTTGGTTAATAATCATTTTTACGACGAACTCCAGCAGACGGCCACCGACGTAGCCCTGCAAGTAGGCTGCCTGTTCCGTGCCGAGTGCCACGCCGTAGTATTCGGCGACGTGGGCCTGTACGTGGTCGGTCTCGTGGTCGATGGTGTTCAGGAACTCCCTGAGACTGGTGGCGCGGCCAATACACACGATGCTTTCGCACCGGCCCATCGAGGTGAGCGTATAGCCTGCGTTCCAGCCTTGCAGGTTGCTGACGGCATCTTCCACCATCTGACGTGGGGCACCCAGCGAGCTGAGCATTGCGCCCACTTCGCCGAGGTCTTGCGGCCATACGTCGTAGAGTACGGTCACGTCCCAGTAGCCTTCGATGTCAAGATGCTGTGCTGTCATTCGTCAATTCACTTTAGAGTTGATGGCGGTTTTCTGCTCCGTTTCTGCCGTAAGCATCGCGCTGGCCTTTCATGTAGGCCTCGCGCTCCTCGGGAGTCATGTAGTCGAGGTGCTGGCCTTCCATGTGCTTGTCGCGCATAGCCTGCTCGTAGCCCTCGCGGTAGCCGTCACGGTAGCCTTGTTCAAACTCACGGCCAACGGTCATGGTTCGGTAGTTGCCGCCCGTGCCGCCCGTGCGGAACTGGTGACGCATCTGTTCGCGCATCTGTTCCTTCAGGTCTTGGCCGTCGTTGGTCATGATGATTGTTCCACTGTTGGGATCGTAAATCATTGCTTTATCTGTTTTTATCGGTCGCCATGACTATGAGTCCTTTTTTCCTCCCTTCGTCGCCGGTGTCGGTGTACCGCCGCTCAGTTTCTCCAGCAGTTCAAGCGTCTTGGCCTGCATGTCCTTCATGCCCTGGAGTTCGCCCTTTGTCGCTGCCAGTTCTGCCTGAAGGCTCTGGATGGTCTCAGCCTGTCGGACGGTGGCCGCATAGCCGGGGTTGATGATTTCCTTGCACTTGGGGCCGTCCTGCTTCAACTTCTTGTAGTAGTTGAGATTCTGGAGAATCTTGTCGGCTTCGCTCACCTTCTCGTCAATGATGCGCTCTGCCGTCTCGCGGTTGCCCGTGTAGATTTCCGGGTCACGGCCAGCCACTTCAAGGCCGACGGGTAGCCCTGGCACCAGCCTGTCTTGACCGCCTATGTTCACTGTGAGGTCAACCAACTGGGAGTTGAGCGTGTTGTTCATCGGCCAGTAGGGTGCCGATTTGCCTTTCACTGTGCCGACGGCTACCTGTAAGCCGCCGTTGGTGCTGATAACGTAGAAGTTCGCACCGATTTGGAGTTCTGAAAAATTATTCATAGTCATAGTTCTTTTGATTGTTAATACTCTTGTTAATTATGTCGTTGCCGGAGCGGGTGTGCTCATCAGCTGGAGGATGCCGTTGTACTTGTCGTTGAATACCAGCAAAACGCCTGTCCCTGTCAGGTCAGCCACCGTCACGTTCGAGCCTCCGAAGAAGGTCAACTGGCGGGTGTTGCCGTTGAGGGTCAACGTCACGGGCAATGCTTCAGACGTACCCGCAGGAATGGACTGCGGAAGACGGATGAGAAGGATGCCCGTTCTCGGTACTTGACGGAAGCCCATTGCAAGGTCAACAGCCGCAGT
>Ga0247611_10004420_pt1 | contig 19508 bp, 14 predicted proteins | sample 177DNAGHGhighgp2_FD_192422 | JGI IMG/M metagenome (GOLD analysis project Ga0247611, IMG submission 192422) | Sheep rumen microbial communities from Palmerston North, Manawatu-Wanganui, New Zealand - 1770 DNA GHGhigh gp2 | ecosystem: Host-associated > Mammals > Digestive system > Stomach > Rumen...
TGGCAAGGACTGTGGTATTGCCTGGACAGCGCCCTACGAGGTAGAGATAACAGGTGCCCTGAAGAAAGGCAAGAACAAGATAGAAATCGAGGTGGTAAACACGTGGCACAACGCCCTGCGAGGTGCCGATCAGGGCAAGGCTCCCTACGAAGGCATCTGGACCAACGCCAAATACCGCACCAAGGGCGACAACCTGTTACCTGCCGGACTGTTAGCACAACCCGAACTAAAAATAGAACAATAATATGAGACGCATCACATTCCTTTTGATCACGTGTTTATTATCGCTAAGCACTTCCTTTGCGGAGGTTAGTCTCCCGAATTTCTTCAGCGACAACATGGTGTTGCAGCAACAAACAGAGTGTAACCTATGGGGAACTGCCGATAAAGGTCAGACGGTGAAGATCACGACCTCATGGGACCAGAAGACTTATCTGGTGAAAGCCGGCAAGGACGGCAAGTTTGAGGTGAAGGTACAGACGCCAGAGGCTGGCGGTCCTTATGAGATTACCTTCAACGATGGTAAGGCCGTCACCTTACACAATATCCTGATTGGCGAGGTATGGATTTGCGCAGGTCAGTCGAATATGGAGATGCAGATGAAGGGGTTCAAGCAACAACCCGTCGAGGGAACGACGGAGGAGCTGTTGCGTTGTAAAGACTCCCAACTGCGACTATTCACCGTCAAGCGCCATGTATCACTGACTCCAAGATACAATGTGACGGGACAATGGAACGAGGCAAACAGTGCCAGTGTCCGTGACTTCTCGGCAACAGCCTATTATTTCGGTCGTGCATTACGTTCGACATTAAACGTTCCCATCGGATTAATCGTCACCGCATGGGGTGGCTCTGCCTGTGAGGCATGGATGAAAGCCGATTGGTTGCGTGCCTTCCCGAAAGTTAAACAGACCATCACAGTAGGAGATGTCTCGAAACTCCAGCAACGCTGTCCTACCGCTCTCTATAACGGTCAGTTGTATCCCCTCATCGGCTATGGCATTCGTGGTGCTATCTGGTATCAGGGCGAAGATAATGTGCCTCGTTACGATTACTATGCCCCACTTCTGAAGGCAATGGTCGAAGGTTGGCGCAAGGAGTGGAAACAGGGCGATTTCCCATTTTATTATTGTCAAATAGCACCCTACGACTACTCACTCATCGGGTGGAAAGGCAGTCAATATCTGCGTGAACAGCAGTTGAAGGCAGAGTCGATGATTCCCAATGCCCGTATGGCAGTACTGATGGATGCTGGTCTGGAGTATGGCATCCATCCCCGAAAGAAGCGTCAGGCGGGTGAGCGGCTGGCCATCCTTGCCCTTGCCAATACCTATGAGCAGAAAGGCTTGCCCGATTTTGCCGTCTACAAGGATGTGACCTTCCAGAACGATACTGCCGTCATCTCGTTTGACAGAAGCAAAGAGTGGGTTTATTTCGAACACGGTACTACCTCCAAGAACTTTGAAGTGGCTGGTGCTGACAAGGCTTTCTACCCAGCATCAAAGGTCTGGGTGTCTCGTAATCGAGTCTATGTGGTATGCAAAGAAGTAAAGACACCCGTTGCGGTGCGCTATGCTTTCAAGGACTGGGCAGAAGGTGACCTCATGCATGACGGCCTGCCTGTCAGTTCCTTCCGTACTGACGACTGGGATACGCCTGCTATTGTGAATAACGGAAAGGAAGACTATAATAACCCTAAATAAAAACAAAAAGAACCTATGCGACGCATCCTTGCTTTTTTACCTTTATACCTGTTTACTTTTTTACCTTTAAAGGCACAGACCTCCGTTGCTGGGCTCTTCCCCTTGGAGAACAGCGGTCGCCTGTTGTGGAACTTCAATGCTGGCTGGCGCTTCCATTTAGGCGATGCCGCTGGTGCTGAAGCAAAGGACTTTGACGACAGGTCGTGGGAGGTGGTGTCCACCCCTCACACCGTCCAGCTGATGCCTGCCGAGGCCAGTGGTTGTCGCAACTATCAGGGCATTGCGTGGTATCGCAAGCACTTCCGCCTGCCCAAGGAGTGCGTAGGCCGCGACGTCACGCTGCACTTCGAAGCCATCATGGGCAAACAAACCATCTACCTCAATGGCCAAAAGATCAAGGACCACGAGGGTGGCTATCTGCCCATCACCCTCGACCTCACTCCCTATTGTTCCATAGGCGATGATTTTGTCATCGCCATCAAGGCCGACAACAGCGACGACAAGACCTACCCTCCCGGCAAGAAGCAGATGACCCTCGACTTCGCCTATCACGGCGGCATTTATCGCGACGTATGGCTCATTGCCAAGTCGAAGGTAGCCATCACCGATGCCGTCGAGGAGAACAAGGTGGCAGGTGGTGGCATCTTCGTCCACTATGCTAACGTCAGCGACAAGAGCGCCGAGGTCTTCGTCAATACCGAAGTGCGCAACAGCGATGGTCATCCTCGCACCATCACCGTCGAGACCTCCCTTTCAGCGTATGTTGCGACTCAGTCGCAACAAAAAAAACAAACAAAACTGACGCTGAAAGCCAACGAGGCGCGCACAGTCATCCAGCGCTTCCTCGTCAAGGCCCCCAAACTCTGGTCACCGGAGTCACCTTATTTATATGATATCGCCACTCGCATCAAGGAAGGCAAACAAGCGCTCGACGGCGGCATCACCCGCATCGGCATCCGCTCCTTTGAGTTTGTACGCACAGATGACGCCCAAGGGCGCCAGCCCGGCTTCTACCTCAATGGCAAGAAGTACCACCAACTCGTTGGTGCCAACCGCCACCAGGACTTTGCATACGTGGGCAATGCCCTGCCTAACTCGCAACAATGGCGTGATGCCAAACGGCTGCGCAATCTGGGCTTTACCATCATCCGCACCGCCCATTATCCGCAAGACCCCTCGTTCATGGATGCCTGTGACGAGCTGGGACTGTTCGTCATTGTGGCCACTCCGGGTTGGCAGTACTGGAACAAGGATGTGGGCTGGGACGAGAAGGTGCACCAGAACACGCGTAGCATCATTCGCCGTGACCGCAACCACCCATCCGTACTAATGTGGGAACCCATCCTCAACGAGACACGCTATCCTGAGGACTTTGCCCTACAGGCCCTACAGATAACGAAGGACGAATACCCCTACCCGTATCGCCCTGTCGCTGCTGCCGACATGCACTCCGCCGGTGTTGCCGACCACTACGACGTCGTCTATGGCTGGCCCGGTGATGACTTCGTGTCCGATGGTCTACCCATCGGAGACCCAGCCAAAGTCCGCCAATGCATTTTTACACGAGAGTTTGGCGAACTGGTAGACGACTGGTATGCCCACAACAATCTGAATCGTGCCTCACGCTCGTGGGGCGAGCGTCCCATGCTGACGCAGGCCCTGAGCCTCTATCACTCTACGCAAGAGCTGTTCCATACGACGGGCCAGTTCATCGGCGGCTGTCAGTGGCATCCTTTCGACCACCAGCGTGGCTACCACCCAGACCCCTATTGGGGTGGTGTCTATGATGCCTTCCGCCAGACGAAGACTGCTGCGGCAATGTTTGCTGCAACGTTGTTGCAGCAAACCGAACAGCCCGTCGTTACGATAGCCCACGAAATGACGCAATTCTCGGAGAAGGACGTGACGGTTTTCAGCAACTGTGATAGCGTTCGCCTGACGATGTACGGCGGTGAGCATGTCTGGACACAGCCCGTAGAGCACGGCCTCGTGGTCTTTAAGGATGCCTGGGACTTCTTCGAGGCTCGCGATTGGAGCTATACGAAGAAGAATTGGCAAAACGTAAAGATGGTGGCAGAGGGTATCATCGACGGTCAGGTGGTGTTCACAACGGAAAAGATGCCGTCGCGACGCAGTACCAAGCTCCGCCTCCGCGTTGATGATATGGGCAAGCCGCTCGTGGCTGATGGCTCCGACTTCGTTGTTGTTGTCTGTGAGGTCACCGATGACTTGGGACATGTGCGCCGCTTGGCCAAGGAGAATATCGTCTTCACCGTCGAAGGCGAGGGTGAGATCATTGGCGATGCCAGCATCAATGCCAATCCGCGTGCTGTTGAATGGGGCAGTGCCCCCGTCCTTATCCGCTCCACGAAAAAGGCGGGCACGATTAAGATGAAGGCCGAGGTGCAGTTCCCCGGCACTCACGCCCCTACGCCTGCAGCGTTAGAGATAGAAAGCGTTGCATACGACATACCTATGTGCTTTGTTGAACAGTCGCAAAGCGTGCACCAGGGACAACACTCGCAAGGTGTCCGACAAACTGTTCTTTCTGATGCAGAGAAAGCCAAGATGCTACAGGAGGTAGAAGCCCAACAGGCCGACTTCGGTCTGCAGAAATAGAAATGAATAGCCCGGATTTGACGACTGCCAAATCCGGGCTATTCATTTCATCAGCATTTAGTAAGATTACTTAGGCTGCTTGCCGATATAGGCGAGGATACCACCGTCTACATACAGCACATGGCCGTTGACGGCATCAGAGGCGTGAGAAGCCAGGAAGACAGCGGGACCACCCAGTTCCTCGGGATTGAGCCAGCGGCCTGCGGGCGTCTTGGCGCAGATGAACAAGTCGAACGGATGACGGCTTCCGTCAGGCTGCTTTTCACGCAGCGGAGCGGTCTGGGGCGTAGCGATGTAGCCCGGGCCAATGCCGTTACACTGGATGTTGTACTCACCATACTCTGAGCAGATGTTGCGGGTCAGCATCTTCAGACCACCCTTGGCGGCAGCGTAGGCAGAAACGGTCTCACGGCCCAGCTCAGACATCATCGAGCAGATGTTGATGATCTTACCCTCGCGGCGCTCCATCATCTCCGGCAGTACGGCGGCGGAAACGATATAGGGAGCCACCAGGTCGACGTCGATGACCTGCTGGAACTCGGCACGCTTCATCTCGTGCATGGGGATGCGCTTGATGATGCCGGCGTTGTTGACCAGAATGTCAATCTGACCAACCTCAGCATGAATCTTCTCGACCAGTGCCTTGACTGCATTCTCGTCCGTGACATCGCAAACATAGCCATGAACGTTCTCGATACCAGCCTCCTTGTAGTTGGCCAGACCGCGCTCCAAGGCTGCCTCGTTGATGTCGTTGAAGATGATGTTCTTGATACCTGCTGCTACGAAAGCCTTGGCAATGTTGAAGCCGATACCATAAGATGCGCCGGTAATCCAAGCGTTCTTACCCTCTAAAGAAAAAATGTTTGCCATAATAAATTATCGATAATTTGTTTTTATATATAGTTTCTCCTTTTGATAAGACGTATATCAGCGCCGTCTGTCATCATTTGGTGACGACTTTCATGCTGGACGGCTCATTCCCTGACGCCAAAAACGGTAGGTGATGTCTTCGAACTCACCATTCATGTTTTGGCGGAAGAGGCGCTGATTGGTAGTGGACGACTTCAGCGGACCTAAATGCTGTATATAAGGACCTATCTTGATGTAGTCAAAGTCGTTCTTGTTAACAACCGAGGGAATGCGGATGCGTCCACTATACCAAGCCACGTGGAACTGAGGATGATACTCATGGATATACTGTGCCAGTTGGTTGACAGCTTTGGGGTCGGCATCGCCACCCATGAAAGAGATGCAGGTAATGTCGGTGCCATACTCTGCAACGAAGTCATCGATGGCGTCAGTGGTCAACGGCATGCCGACGTCCTCCCACAGGTAGTGGCTATGACAGCCCGGACAGTGACACGGGCAATTAGAGATGTTAATTGCCAGTGTCACTTCGTCGGGTATCTCCTGAAATACAATGCCGGTATTAACGTACTTCAACATGGTTATTCAGCGTGTGCATAGTAGCGGCGTGCAGCCTCCTGCTGTCGTGGTTGCGAGAAGTTGGAGACGCGCTTCAAGTAGCCGATGATACGGGTCATGTAGTCGACATTCTTCGAGTGACAGTGAGGACACTCCTTCAGATAGCGCTTGTCTATATGTCCGCAGTCGTTACAAACGGTGTTGGGGATGTTGAAGGTGAAGTAGTTGCATCCTTCCTTGGCAGCAACCTTCAGCAGGTGCAGGTACTGTTCCTTCGACAGGTGTTCATCGAGGTTCATGTGAAGAGCTGAGCCTCCCGTCAGGTGCTCGATATAAGGTGCTCCATGCAACTTAAACTTGTCGATAACGCTCAGCGAGTCATCCTCCACGACATAGAAATAGCTGTTATAGCAATCGCGGGGAACGAAGTAGCCGTCCTCACGATCCCACTTGGCATGCTTAACACCCACATTCTCAGCCGGAATCATCTCGCAGTTGAACATGACGTCCTTCGTACGATACTTCTTGTTGTACTGCTCAATCAGACCGAGGATGCCTTGTACGAAATGCTTGTAGTCGTCGTTGGGCGTAATCTTCAGACCCATGAACTCCGCAGCCTCAACGAGACCGTTGATACCAATGGTCAAGTACTGGCGGCCGATGTTGATATAGCCGGCATCGAACAGTGGCAACATGCCGTGAGCCTGCAGTTCCTTCAGGTTCTCGTTATAGGCTATCTGTACCTTGTGGCAGAGATCGATAATCTCACCGAGATACTCCAAATAGTCTATCTTGTGGTTGACGGCATACTGTATGCAGCGGTTCAGGTTAATGGTGAGCACGGACTTGGAACCCGTCGAAACGCCACCAGCACCCAGCGTATAGCTGAAGCCATTGTCGGTAATCTCGTTGCGCAGACGGCAGCAACTCGACAGCGAGTCGGCATTGTCGCTCATATAGGTGAAGAACGAGTGCCCCTCTGAGTACATCTCAGCGGTGAAGTCGCCCCATTCCTTATCCTTACATTCACCATTTTCGTCAACGAGCAGAGCCATGGTCTCTACGGGGAAGGTCAGCAGAGTCTTGGTGCGTTCCTGGTTGAACCACTTCATGAAGCGCTTCTGCAACCAAGAAAGTCCGTTCCAGTCGGGCTGAGAACCATCGGGGAAGTAGAACTCGCCGAAAATACTCTCGAAGTAGTAACGGTCGTAGTAGGCCACATTCCAGAACACAGCCTGATAGTTACGGGCACCTGTGGGCTGGTTCAGCGTGTAGACAATCTGCTCGAAATAGTCGGTGATAACCTTGTCGATAGTGCGCTTTTTCAGACTGAGGTCGGCCTGCTTCTCAGGATGCTGCCAGTAGTCTTTGCCATACTCCTTACCAATGAAGTAGTTCATATACATCAAGAACTCAGGCGTAGCACAAGCACCACTCAGCATCGAGCTCACCATAAACACCATGTTGACAAAACCGCCGGCAAACGACTTCAGGTTCGTAGGTGCCGTAGAGTTGCCGCCGATGGCTGTCGTACCGCCAATCAGCCACGGATACATGGTGATAGAGGCGCAGTAGTTAGCCAGCGACGTCTCGTCGTTCTTATAGATAAAGTGGTGTGTCAGCTTATCGATATACTCATTAGCCAGGTCCTTGCCATACATCTTCTTGATACGGTCGGTCAACAGACGGCGGTTCAGACGGATGAAGTTCGACTTCGGCAGCTCGCCAATCAGCGTGGCAATATTCTTGTGCTCCACATTGGCATTGGCATCGTATTTGGAACCCGTAGCTGCGTTGACACTCTCCATATACTCCGACAGGAACATCATCTTCTCCAGCGTCTCGCGATCCTCGCTATGCTCCTGGCGATAGAGGATAAATGACTTGGCAACCTTATAGAAACCTTCACGCATCAGCGCCTCTTCCACCTGATTCTGGATATCTTCCACCTTGATGTCGTCATGCATATCCAGATGGCTCAGTATCTTAGACACGGTGCCCAAGTCTGCTGGTTCATCCACACTCTCGAACGCCTTCACAATGGCATTCATAATCTTGTCTAATGAGAAACGGTCTTTTGATCCGTCACGTTTGGTAATGGTAAAATTTTTAATTTCCATCATATGGTTATATCTTTCTATTTTAGTTATTCTCTATCTTTCTCCTGTTCAGAAGTTTTCCATTTTGGACAACTTTCCGATTTTCTGATTTCAAAAAGTTTTCCGTTTTGGGAAACCCAAATCGGTTGCAAAGTTACAAAATATACTCGAACAAATGAATCTTTTTATGCAGAAATATTTGCAAAAAAAAGTTAACCATTGACAGCTGGTGACTTTTCGCGCGCCTGTACGTCTTTCATATATAAACAGATAAACAAAAGACTTAAAGTGTATGAACAACAGTAAGTATCGTGGTGTGGTAGTGCCGATGGTCACTCCTGTCACTCAAGACGGTCAATTAGACACGGCAGCCGTTGAGCGGATTATTGACTTTTTTGCCCAAAACAGGGTTTCTCCTCTTCTGATGGGAACCACTGGCGAGGGCAACAGCGTCAGCCAGGCTGACGGGCAGTTGTTTGTGGATACTGCCGTCAGGGCCGCCAATGGACGTATTCTCATCTATGCTGGGCTTACGGGCAATTGCTTCAGTGAGCAGGTGCGCCAGGCCGAAGTATATACTGCATTAGGAGCAGATGTCATCGTGGCAACGCTTCCTACCTACTATGCGCTGACACCCGAACAGATGTACGAATACTACAAGACGCTGGCCGACTGCATCAGCGGGCCGCTGATGCTCTACAACATCCTGGCCACGACGCATATGTCGATTCCCGTGGATGTCATCCAGCGTTTAGCCGACCATCCCAATATTGTGGGACTGAAGGACTCGGAGCGCGATTTAGAGCGTATGGCACAGTGTATCGACATTGCCAAGGGTCGTGACGACTTTGCCTATTTCTGTGGCTGGGCAGCACAGTCGGCTCACTCTTTGGAACTCGGAGGCAACGGCATCGTTCCCTCTACGGGTAATTTTGTTCCTGAAATGTTCCAGCAGTTGTTTGATGCCGCTGTGGCTGGTGACATGGAGACTGCCAACCGTTTGCAAGATGAGACGAACGAGATAGCGAAGATCTATCAGAAGGACCGTACCTTGGGGCAGAGCCTGACGGCCTTGAAGGTGATGATGCAGACCAAGGGACTCTGCGAGCCCTGGATGCTGATGCCCCTGACGCGTCTGTCAATGTTTGAGGAACGAGCCGTCACCTTGAAGGCGCAAGCTATCTGACGATATGCATATCATAGACTACATCATTGTGCTGCTGTCCATTCTGGCAGCCATCGGCACGGGTGTCTATTTTGCCCATAAGCAGAAGGACACCTTGCAGTATTTTGCGGGTGGAGGTAAGATTCCTGCCTGGGCTGTGGGCATCTCCATCTTCGCCACCTTGATATCAAGTGTGACGTTCCTCGCCTATCCTGGTGCAGCGTATGCTGACAACTGGATTCTGCTGGTCCAGGGGTTGATGGTGCCCATCGTGCTGGTTGCCCTCGTCGGCATCATCGTACCGCTGTTCCGTAAGGTCATCCGCCTGTCAACCTACGAATATTTTGAGCGTCGCTTCGGACTCTTCGCACGCCTCTATTCGTCGTTTGCCTTCACGTTGGGACACTTCTCCAAGGCAGGAACTGTATTCTTCCTCGTATCGATGGCCTTGGCGACATTCCTCCAAATGAATATCTATTCTATTGTGCTGGTGCTGGGCGTCACCATCATCATCCTGACGTTGTTTGGTGGGATGGAGGCTATCGTGTGGATGGATGTGGCACAGGGTTTCCTACTCATTGGAGGCGGCATCATCTGCATCCTTATCTTGCTGTTTGGCATTGAGGGCGGACCAGCAGAGACCTTCCGCATCGCCTCGGAGTACAACAAGATTTCGTTCGGACCCTACGATTGGGACCTCACGCAACTGACGTTCCTCGTCATGGTGCTGAATGGTATCTTCTACGCCTTGCAGAAGTATGGTACCGACCAGACCATCGTGCAGCGCTACCTGGCTGCGAAGAACGACAAGGAGGCCAAGAAGGCGGCCTACATCGGCGTGCTGATGTCGGTTCCCATCTGGGCGCTGTTCATGTTCATTGGCACAGCGCTCTTTGCCTACTATCATGCACAAGGGGCACCCTTGTTGCCTGAGGACATCAAGGCGGACGAGGTCTTTCCTTATTTTATTGCGCATGAACTGCCCGTTGGTATTCGTGGGCTTATCATTGCGGCCTTGGCTGCTGCGGCTATCTCCAGCCTCGACTCCGACCTGAACTGTCTGTCGGCTATCGCAGTACAAGACTATTACAAGCGCTTCCGCAAGGATGCCACCGACCAGCAACAATTACGCTTCGGCAAGTGGATGGTGGTGCTGTCCGGCATAGGCGCCATCGGTGTAGCCTGCCTCTATATATTCTGGGGAGGCGAGGGCGTGCTGGGTGCTCTGTTCTCACTCTACGCCATCTTCTCGGCAGGCATCGTAGGTATCTTTGTGCTGGGACTGTTCAGCCGTCGTGCCAACAAGCAGGGCCTCTACATTGGCATTGCCGCCGCTGTCATCTATACCGCCTATGCTGTGCTGACCAGCACCAAGGTCGACATCGACGGCGACGGAGTGAAACAGACGCTGCTCGACCTGGGGGACTGGAACTTTACCCACCATAAATATATGTTAGGTGTCTACAGTCATCTCATCGTCCTCGTCGTAGGCTATCTGGCCAGCTTCCTGTTCAAGACCCCGCTGGCTGATAAGGAACTCACCATCTGGGGTTATTTGGAAGAAAAGAAGGAACACCAAGTTTAAAAGACAAACACTATGAAAGCAATTACCCTTTTGCAGCCACAGAAGATCGTATTCGGTACGGGCTGCATCCAGACATTTGTTGATGATTATAAAAAGATGGGACTACAGCGCCTGTTTGTGTTGACGGCACCCCCCATCCGACCACTTATTGAAGAGCCGCTGGCAGGCCTCCAGGCGGCAGGTGTCAGCATTGAGGTGTTTCAGGACATCGTAGCAGAGCCGACAGTCAACGACTTCAAGAAGGTATTGGAGGCGGCTCGCCAGTTTAAGGCCGACAGCGTAGCCGGTATCGGAGGCGGCTCTGTGCTCGACGTCACCAAACTCGTTGCAGCATTTGTTCATAGCGGTCAACAGGTAGAAGACTGCTTTGGAACAGGCTTTATACAGCAGAAGGGACTGTGGTTTGCTTGCCTGCCTACGACGGCAGGAACAGGTAGCGAAGTGTCGCCCAATGCCATCCTGCTTGACGAGCGCGACCACCTGAAGAAGGGCATCGTGTCGCCTTTACTCATAGCCGATGCTGCCTATGTTGACCCAAAACTGACGTGGACGGTACCGGCCAAGGTGACTGCCGATACCGGCATGGATGCACTGACCCACTGCATCGAAGCCTACACCAATAAGTTTGCCCATCCGGCAGTAGACATCTACGCCTTGAAAGGTATCCAGCTGATTGCCGCCAATCTGGAAAAAGCCGTCAACAACGGACAAGACCAAGAGGCTCGCGAAGCCCTCGCTTTTGGCTCACTGTATGGAGGACTCTGCTTGGGACCTGTCAACACAGCTGCCGTCCATGCATTAAGCTATCCTTTGGGAGGCGAGTTCCACATTCCGCATGGTCTCTCCAACGCCATACTCCTGCCTTCCGTGATGAAGTTTAATATGCCCGCTAACGTCAAGCGGCATGCTGAGGTGGCTGTTGCCCTTGGTTGCCAGCCAGGCAAGGATGACGAGGAGACAGCTCAGCGTGGCGTCGACTTCATCTATCGCTTGGCGCAAGCTGTGGGCATTCCTGACAAGTTGACTGCACTGGGCATCCCCCAGACGGCTGTCGACGGAATGGCTAAAGCCGCCATGCAGGTACAGCGCCTGCTGAAGAACAATCCGAGAGAAGTAACCGAGCAAGACGCTCGTGACATTTACAATTCGCTTTACTAATTCATCGAAGCATCGAAGTTTCGAGACCTCGAAAAAAAAACAAAAAGATGAAACCAATATTAGCCATCACCATGGGCGACCCTGCCGGCATCGGTCCGGAGATTACCGTGCGTGCCCTGAACAGAAAAGAAACTTACGAGAAGTGTCGCCCCATCGTCACTGGCGACGCTGCCATCATGCAAGAAGCTGTGAAGTTGTTGGGTCTCGACCTGAAGGTCCATGCCGTCAACGATGTCAAGGACGCCAAGTTCGAATTTGGTACTATCGACGTCTACGACCTGCAATGTGTGGACCTCGCCACCTTCGAGTTTGGCAAGGTGCAGACGCAATGTGGCAACGCCGCCTTCCAGTATATCAAGAAAGCTATCGATCTGGCGATGGCTGACGAGGTGGATGGCACCGTGACGGCGCCGCTGAATAAAGAGGCGCTTAACCTGGCCGGACACCACTATGACGGACACACGGAAATCTACGCCACCTTCACCGGCACCAAGAAATACGCCATGATGCTGGCCGACGAGAACATCCGCGTCATCCATGTGTCGACGCATGTTCCTTTGCGCAAAGCCTGTGACTTGGTGAAGAAGGCCCGTATCATGGAGTGTGTCGAACTCATCGACGACGCTTGCCGTCAGTTTGGCATCGAAAAGCCCCACATTGGTGTGGCTGGCCTCAATCCTCACTCCAGCGAGAATGGCATGTTCGGCTACGAAGAGGCCCAGGAGATCATCCCCGCTATCGAGGAACTCAAGGAGCGTGGCTACGACGTAGAGGGCCCCGTACCTCCCGACAGCATCTTTGCCAAAGCTAAATGTGGCAAGTACGACGGGTGTGTAGCCATGTATCACGATCAGGGTCATATTCCCTTGAAGGTATGTGCCTTTAACTGGAACAAGGAGACGGGTCAGATGGAGAGTGCCTCTGGAGTAAACATCACGCTGGGCCTGCCCATCATCCGCGTCAGCGTTGACCATGGCACGGCTTTTGATGTCGCAGGCAAAGGTATCGCTAACGACAGTGCCATGACGCTGTCGATTGACTATGCCACAAGGATGGCCATCTATCGCAGTGGCAAGAAGCAAGAGAAATGATTGTTATTGCAGATGATATTACTGGTGCTGCGGAGATAGCCGGCATTGCCTTATCACGTGGGAATCATGTTCGCATGGTGTGTGGTGCTGTGCGCTTCGACCATCATGCAGTACAGGGGACTGTCGTCATCGCTACCGACACCCGCTCGATGAGTGAGGCAGAGGCTATTGCCGAGACCCGCCGTATCGCCTCAGCCATCCGTTGTCAGCCGTCAGTCATCTTCAAAAAGACCGATTCTGTCCTCCGGGGACATGTTATCGCAGAGTTGCAGGCGCTGATGGAGGCAACAGGCTGCCATCGTGTCGTCTATCTGCCTGCCAATCCCTCCAAGGGTCGCATCATCAGAAATGGAGTGTATTACATGCATGCTACCCCCATCCACGAGACAGCTTTCAGCTATGACCCCGAGTATCCTGCTAAGACCTCCGTGTTGAGGGAGCGGTTTCCTGATGCCGAGGCTCGTGGTATCATCATGCCCGATGCCGGGAGTCTTGAGGATATACAGCGGGTGGTGGAGCTATACAACGACGGAAAGACCATCTTCGCCGGGGCTGCGGATTTGTTTTCGGCAATGTTGAATCATAGGGACAATCATGGGGACAATTCTCCTGATATGCCGCAAAGCGGTGTAGATCAGGAAAACCGTCCCCATGATTGTCCCCATGATTCGCTTATCCTCTGCGGCTCGACGCAAAGCAAGGCATTGGAGCTGGGAATTCCCGTAGCACCGATGCCCCGTGAGGTCTACGACGGTCAACAAGGTGCCGACTATTGGTTCGACCAACTCCCCTCATCCCTAATCCGCTATCCTTCGTCCCTCATCCTCTCCATCCCCTATACCCATCGTACTGGAAAGGAAGTTGCAGTTCATCTGCGTATGGTCATGGCTGAGATGACGAAACGGCTTGTTGCCAGGCATCGTCCTGAGCAGCTGGTGATTGAGGGGGGTGCTACAGCATGGGCTACGTTGCAGACGCTTGGCTGGACGGAGTTCAGCATAGAGCGGCAGATAGCACCCGGTGTTGTCCAGATGCGAGCCGCTTGTGGCACCTTGGTGACGCTAAAGCCTGGCAGCTACCCGTGGGGTAGCATGTTCAAACAGTAGCCACCCGGTCCCTCGTTTTACTCAATCGTCTTGTAGAGTGTCTTCTCGTTGTAGCGGTGGTCAATGATGCTGCATATCTCTTCGTCTGTCGAGAGGTTGAAATCGCCAGGGATGGTGTTCTTGAGTGCTGCAGCAGCCAGCGAATACTCCAGTTGGCGCTGACGATTGCCGGGGAACTCGTTGATGGCATGGAGGAATGCCCCCATGAAGGCATCGCCTACGCCGACAGGATCAACCACATCAGGAATATCCATGATGGGAGCCTCCAGCAGCTGTCCTTCCGTCCAGAGCAGGGCTGTCAGCGTATGGTGGTTTGATGCCACCATGTTGCGCATGCCCATCAGCCAGTGACGGCAACGCGGGAATTGCGCATGCAGCTCGTCGAACCACTCACGATACTCGTCCATCTGCATCTTGAAGTTGGAGTCGGTAGCCGTAAACGGCGGCTGCTTGTGCTCGGAAATCCACTCGAACTCGATGGCGTCGCCAAACATCATGTCGCAGCGTGAGAGCATGCGGCGCAGCGTCTCACGCGGGTCGGCACCATACTTCCACAGGTTCTTGCGGTAGTTGATGTCGAACGAGATGGTCAGTCCCAGCTCGTCGGCGATGTCAAGGGCCTCGAAGGTGGCGTCGGCAGCCTGTTGCGAGATGGCTGCCGTGATGCCCGACACCTGGAAGATGTCGGCATCCTTCAGGATGTCGCGCCAGGGTATCATGCCCGGCTTCAGGTCGTAGTAGGCAGAGTTGGCGCGGTCGTAGACGACCTTGGCGGCACGCATACCAGCGGCAGGCTCGAAGTAGTATGTTCCGATACGCTGTCCGCCGTAGAGCACCTGGCTGATGTCCACGCCAAGCTGTGCCAGGCATTGTGCACCAGCATGTCCTACAGGCGTGTCAGGCAGACGGGTGATGTAGGTGACATCTTCGCCTAATGTAGCCAGTGAAACAGCCACATTGGCTTCGCTGCCACCATACTTGCTGGTAAACATGTCGCCCTGTGTCAGGCGCAGTTGACCAGGCTTTGAAAAACGGAGCAACAGTTCTCCGAACGTTACAATCTTTTGTCTTTTCATATTAGGTCTATTTGTTTTTGTATTCTCTAAACTCTCATCTCTAGACTCTAAACTCTCAACTCTAAACCCTCTTCATCCAGACATGCAACTGGTAAATGGCTGGAACGAGGATGAGTAGCGAGAAAGCCACTGCCATCAGCACGTGTTGCTGCGAGCCTTTGAACACATCTATCAGTTTGTAGTCAGGATCGGGATATAAATTGTAGATAATGTACGCGACGCTGTTGTTAGCCCAATGATAGGCCATGCCGGGGAGGATGGAGCCCGTGCGCCAATACATCCAGCCTAATAGCAGTCCGATAAGGAAGGCGTGTGGCATCTGTGCCGGATTCAGGTGAATGACGGCAAACAAGACTGCCGAGATGGCAATGGCAGCCCACGGCGTCAGCTTGGGCTGGCGCAGCAGTTCGCGCAAGACGGCTCCGCGCATGACGATTTCTTCGGAGAGCGGTGCCAGCAGTCCGATGCTGAGGTATCCCCATGGTGAACTCAGGATGGCATCAAACTCGTCCTCAACCCAGTTCGGCAACTCTGGCATCTGTTCCTGTAGCCATGTGGAGGGTATGATAGCGCCTAATGCTGCCACGACGCTCCAAGCAAGTACCGTCCAGGGACGTGTCCGCAACCATGCCGGCGACACCTCGGCATAGCGTGCCCAAAGGAAGACGACGATGGCTATCACGCTGCACAGGGATGTGGTGACGATGAGCTGTACTGTTGTCGTGTCCTCGTTGTGGGTGATGAGAGGCCAGAGGAATTCCATGACACCGCCGCCAATCAGCTGTATACCGAAGAAGATGAGTAGATAGGTAAATGCTTTTTTCATATCGTTTCTGGTTTGTTCCTGTTTAGTATTTCTTCTGCCTTCTGCTTGTCGTCGTGCAATTGCCGCTTCAGTGCCTCGATGTCGTCGAATCGCCGTTCGTCGCGCAAGCGGGCTATGAACGACACGCTGAGGCGGTGCCCATAAAGGTCTTCGTGGAAGTGGAAGAGATGGGCTTCGAGCGTTGTCTGGTGGGTGCCAAACGTCGGACGCACGCCAATGTTCATCATGGCATGTCTGGCTACCGGGTCATCGTCCACCCTCACCATGACGGCATAGACCCCTGGCGCGGGAATGAGCTGTTGTTTGCAATCGGGCGTGAGGTTGGCGGTGGGGAATCCCATGGTGGTGCCTACATGCTCGCCATGGGCTACAATGCCCTGGATGGTGTATGGGTAGCCTAACAATGCCGCCGCCTCTGCCACTTGTCCCTGCTGCAACTGTTGACGAATGAGCGACGAGCATACATGGCCCTCGGCGGGCAGCCTCAGCACTTCGATGCCCAGCTCGCGACCATAGCGGACGTAGTCGTCGTAGCCTTCCTCGCGGTTATGCCCGAAACGGTTGTCGTAGCCCGTCAGCAGCACTTTCACGTTGAACTGGTCACGCAACACCTGTTGCATGAAGTCGCGTGCCGTCATCTGCCTGAGGGCATCGGTGAAGGGTAGCACCTCTACGCGGGTGATGCCTGCAGCCGTCAGCTGCCGCACCTTTTCATCAGTCGGCATGAGCAGCGACTGCCGCCGGTCGAAGGTGACAGCTAATGACAGCATGCCACGCTCGCGCGCCGTGCTGACGACCTGCCGCAGCACGAACTGATGTCCCAGATGGACACCGTCGAACATTCCTATGGTAGCTACGTATTCCTGCATCGTTTAACCCATCTGTATAGTTCGCCAAGTATGAGTACGGGCGAGGTGACGGCTATGATGACCAGCCACGTCAGCGGCGTCAGCGGTTCCGTGCGGAAAATGCGTCCCCCGAAGGTGACGATGAGCCATTGCCCGAGTAGTATCATCAGCAGCACCAGCAGGAATGCGGGACATGCCCAGATGCGGCGCAGAGCCGAGTGGCTGGAGCCGAGGGCGCGTGCGTTGAAGAGGTTCCACCATTGCATCATGACGAAGATGGTGAAGAAGATGGTTAGTTCGCGGGTTCCCATGGCGGTATGGCGCTCAAGGTAATACAACATGGCGGCGGTCACAGCAAAGAGCAGACATCCGACGATGACTATACCACGACCCATACCCGGAGTGATGATGAAGGCATCGGCACTGCGCGGCTTCTCGTCCAGCACCTCCCGCGACGGCGGCAGCGATGCCAAGGCCATGGCAGCGAAGGTGTCCATGATAAGGTTCACCCAGAGTATCTGCGTGATGGTCAGCGGCATCTCCGTTCCGATGAATGCCCCGAACAGCACCAACAACAGCGCTGCCACGTTTACGACAAGCTGGAAGAAGACGAAGCGCTGGATATTGATATACAGTGAGCGTCCCCACATGACGGCATGGACGATGCTGCGGAAGGAATCGTCGATGATGGTGATGTCGCTGGCCTGCTTGGCAACGCTCGTACCGCTGCCCAAGGAGAGTCCCACGTGGGCACGGTTCAGGGCTGGTGCGTCGTTGGTGCCGTCGCCCGTCACAGCCACCACCTCGTGGCATTCTTGCAAGAGGCTGACCAAGCGCTGCTTGTCAGCAGGACGTGCCCGGTACACGACTTTGATGTCGCGGACGATGCTACGTGCCTCCTGGTCGTCCATGGCAGCAAACTCAGCTCCGCTGATACATTCCTCATTTCTTTCATTCCTTTCATTTCTTTCATTTGTGAAATCAACGATTCCACACTGTCGCGCTATCTCTATCGCCGTAGCTGCCGTGTCTCCGGTGACTATCTTCACGTCGATGCCGGCGCGTTTGCATTGTCTGATGGCGTCGGGTACCTCCTGTCGCAGCGGGTCGCTGATGGCAACGATAGCCAACAGCGTCTTGTCCTGTGCCACAGCCAGCGTACGCATGGCATGTTGCTGCCACTCGTGGAGCTGCGTTTCCAGCGCGGCCCGCTCGGCCCCCATGTCGCACATAGACATGACTACCTCGGGAGCCCCTTTTATAAACAGGGTATTGCCGACCTTCGTCGACATGTATTTGCGCTCGGTAGAGAAAGGCTCGCGGTCGCTGACGGGGTTGTCGGCCCGCAACTGCTCATAGTCGACACCTTGACTGACCAGCCAGCGCAGCAATGCCTGCTCCGTCGGATTGCCCACCTCGTGCGTCGCCGTGGTGTTCAGCGCAATAGCCTTCGCAAGCTCTGGAGAAACGCCATTTCCTTCATTTCCTTCATTCCTTTCATTCCTCATTTCCACCACCGTCATGCGGTTTTCGGTCAGCGTACCCGTCTTGTCCGTACAGATGACGGTGACAGCCCCCATCGTCTCTGACGCCTGCAGCTTGCGCACCAGGTTGTTCGACTTCAGCATGCGCCGCATGTTAAGAGCCAGAGCCAGGGTGACAGCCATGGGCAGTCCTTCGGGGACAGCCATCACGATGAGTGTGACTGCCATCATGAAGTAGCGCAGCACCACCTCAGCCATGCCCAGATAGTCGGCCGTGTGCCAGAGGCTGTTCGTCAACAGGTCGTGGACGAGGAACGTCACGAAGCAGAGCGTGGAGACGGTACCGCCTACCTTGCTGATGAGCTTGGCCAGGCGCGTCAGCTGGATGTTAAGCGGTGTCTGAACACTCGTCAGTTCCGTAGCCTGTCGTGCCACATGGCCTATCTCTGTCTCGTCGCCTACGGCACTGACCACATAGCGACCCGTGCCAGCCATCACCATCGACGAGCGCAGCAGCATATCTCTTGGATAAGCACCCTGATCATGATTGTAATTCTTCCCCTGATTCTGACTGGACGCTGCCTCCTTCTCTGCCATCGGCTCGCCCGTCAGCGAACTCTCGTCCACTTGCATGCCTACGGCATCAAACAGTGTCCCGTCGGCAGGCACCTCGTCTCCCGTTTCGACGATGACAACGTCGCCCACTACCACGTCGCGGCGTGGAATCTCTTGTATGTGCCCGTCGCGCAGTACCCTGACGGGTTGCTCCTCGCCCAACTGTGTCAGCAGATTGAAGCGACGGCTTGCGTCGCGCTCAAAATAAAAGCCTACCGTCGTGGCTAGAATGATGGCAGCAATGATGCCTATCGTCTCCATGAAATCGTGCCGCACCAGCGACAACACCAACGACACCAATGCCGCCACCAACAGGATACGCACCATCGGGTCTTCGTATTTTTCCAGGTACAGACGCCACATCGACTGACGACGTGGCGGCGTCAACACGTTCTCGCCGTGTGTGCGCCGGCTTTCCTCCACCTCGGCGGACGTCAATCCCAAGTTTTTTTCTGTCATAACGGCTGCAAAGGTACAATAAAATGTTAAAAACAACAAATTCTTTAATCTTTAATCTTTAATCTTTAATCTTTTTAGTAACTTTGCACCCGCTTTCAGACAAAAGCACCGGACTTGTAGCTCAGTTGGTTAGAGCAACAGACTCATAATCTGGAGGTCCCAGGTTCAAGCCCTGGCTGGTCCACATTGAAAATCAAGCACTTACGAATTTCTCGCAAGTGCTTTTTCTTTTACCAGTGACCTACAAGT
>Ga0247611_10004421_pt1 | contig 19495 bp, 16 predicted proteins | sample 177DNAGHGhighgp2_FD_192422 | JGI IMG/M metagenome (GOLD analysis project Ga0247611, IMG submission 192422) | Sheep rumen microbial communities from Palmerston North, Manawatu-Wanganui, New Zealand - 1770 DNA GHGhigh gp2 | ecosystem: Host-associated > Mammals > Digestive system > Stomach > Rumen...
TTTTTTGCTTTCGCTAAGTACATTCATATAAACTTCATTTCCAACAATAAGTCTCCTGAATCTCATAAGTGCTTGAGTTTCGATTTGTCTTACTCTTTCTCTTGTTAATGAGTATTCTTTTCAGATTTTTTGCAAAGGAATTTCTTTTTCTCCGTTTAGTCAGAATTTTCTCATTAAAACAAGCCTCTCTTTTGGCTTACAATAAATCAAGATATCCTTTAGTTGTGTTGACTCAATATCAACCTTAATCTTTTTATCATCCATTTTTACAACGAAACTCATTTTTTATCAAAATAATGGTATAAAGACTCAATTAAGAGGTCCTTTATATAAAATAAAATCCTCTAACTGGAGTATAAGAAAGTGAAAAAGAATGTCAAGAATTTTATTACATAAAATTAAAAAAAATGGAAAAGTTTTTATTTATTATATTTTTGTGGTTTATTTTTCTTCATATTAACAGATGTCAATATAAAAGACAAAAAAAATAACTTTGATTTTTTGAATTATTTAAGATTTCGATTATAATTAGTTTTGAGTTTATATATTCGTAACCTCAATGTTGGAAAGATTTCAAAATGTAGTTTATGATACAAATTATTCAATGCTAATTCCAAGCTGAGGTTTTGTTGTTGTTCCAAAAGTTGTTGAGTGAGAAAAAAACGAGAAGAAAAAAGAAGGTCCTTTAAGTTGGATGGATTCCATTTTACAAAAGATTTGATTAGCTCCAGATCCTAAAGCTAAAAATAAAAATTGAGAAAAAGTAGAAAAGAAGGAAAAAAAGTGAGAACAGCAATTAAAAGAACAACCTGCTTTGGCTCAACAAATTAGAGATATCTTACAAATGCCTGATGAGGAGTATAATGATAAAAAACTAACTACTGAATTGAGACAGTATATTAAAGAGGTTGATACTCATTATAATTCTTTATTGTCTGATTATAAATCTCATATAGCACCATCATATTGGAAGATTGAATCCCAAAAATTCAATGTTTCATGAATTTTATGAAAGTGTTATTATACGCAAGATTATCCAAGTTATATCGATATGCTTTGGACAAGAGATATTATGAGTATACATGCAAAGTGGGATATGAGTTTTTATATTTATCCTGAAGATGATAGCGCAATTCAGACAATGTTAAAGCAAAAAGCAACACAATTGAAAGCTGAATTGTCTGATTCTATGCAAAAGGGAATTACAATTGATAAAGATGTTGAACAACAATATCGTGATGTTGAAATGATTAGAGAAAAGTTAACAACAAAGGAAGAAAGATATTTTGAATTGTGAAATTATACTACGATTTACGATTATGATGAAGAAAAGTTAAGAGAAACGTGAAAGAAATTTGAGCAGAAGATTTCATGATTTTGAATTAGAGTTAAAAATGCTATTCAGAGGATGGATAACGGTTTTACAGCAAATTTGCCTGTATGTTTGGATGATATGTGAATTGTAAGAAGTGCTGTAACTTCGTCTTTAGCTGCTTCATTTCCATTTATTTCAAGTGATTTGATTACAAAAACAGGAATTCTTTATTGAGTTAATGCTCATACTTGAGGTTTAGTGATTTTTGATCGTTTTAACTCAAAACTTCCAAATATGAATAGTGTTATTCTTGCAACATCAGGTGCTTGAAAATCTTTTACAGTGAAATTGGAAATTTTGAGATATCTTCTTAATTGAGTTGATATTATTGTAATAGATCCTGAAAACGAATATCGTTCTCTTTGTGAAAAAGTTTGAGGTACTTATGTAAATATAGCAACATCTTCTCAACAATTTTTGAATCCATTTGATATGCCTCCAATGTTGGAGGATGTTGAATATGGTAAATGAGATTTGTTACGTTCACAAATAATGAACCTTGTTTCTCTAATCCAAATTTTAATTTGAAAGATGAGTCCTGAGGAAGAAGCTCTTCTAGATAAGGCTTTGCAAAATACCTATGCATTGAAATGATTTACGTTTGATATGGATGATTATTCTTGAAAAACTCCTCCTTTGATGGAAGATCTTATGAATGTATTAGAGTGAATGCAAGGATGAGAACAAGTTGCATTGAAGTTGAGTAAATATGTTACTTGAACATTCGGAAAGTTATTTAATAATTATACAAATATTGATATTAATAATGTTTTGACTGTTTTTAGTATAAGAGATGTTGAAGACGCATTAAAAACACCAGCAATGTTCAATGTCCTTAATTTTATTTGGGCAAAGGTAAGAGCGATTAAAAAACAAAGATTGTTGGTTTGTGATGAAGCATGGATTATGCTTCAAAATGAGATTTCTGCAAACTTTTTGTTTGGTTTGATTAAAAGAGCGAGAAAATATGGATTGGGTATAACAACAATATCACAAGATATAGAAGATTTTATTCGTAGCCCTTATGGTAAGCCGATAGTTTCAAACTCTTCTTTGCAGATATTGTTAAAGCAGTCTGTTACATCAATTAAATCTCTTAATCAACTGCTTTGACTTTCAGAAGCTGAGCAGCAGAGATTGATTTCTGTTTGAGTATGAGAAGGTTTGATGTTTGTTTGAACACAACATGTTTGAGTTCAGATTTTAGCATCTCCTGATGAGAGAAATTTTATTACAACAGATGTTAAAAATACATAATATTTTATTTAGATGATAATTATGATGGAAAAAAGCCGTTATGATAATGATGTCATGTTCTCTGCAATGTCAGGACTGCTTTTTTTCGGATTATTTGTTCAATATTGATTGAAAAAGGTTGGAAATACTTGGGATGAGAGTGAAAAGAATTTTGTTAATTCTTGGTGTGTTATTGGAAATTATGTTTTAATTCTTTTGCTCCTTTTCTTTTTTAATGTTGTTATCTTTGAGGCAACGTCTTTTAGTCTTTTTTCTATACTTGCTAAATTTTTTGGGTTTTTAATGCTTTTTTTAATAGTTGTTTCTTTACCTTTAGTTGTTTCATGAAAGAATATTAGGTTTTATAAGGTTGATACAACAGTGGAAGAAAAAAAACAAATATTATCTGCATTTGTCCCTTTTCTTTCATCTTATCAGTGGTTTTCATTAAAATCATATGATACCCCAAATTTTTGGTTAAAGGAAGCTCAATTATGGTTTTTGGTTGTTTGGTTGTTGCTTTTCTTTTTTAATTCATGGATGGTAGCATTAGTATTTGCTGGTTTTTTGTTGTTAAGAATATTTTTTCTTATGATTTGATGAGATATTTTTAGTAATGATCAAAAGCAAAGAATGAGGCATTGGTTCCTTGTTTATCCAGAAGAGGCGTTTTCTGTTGTTTTTGTTTTTCTTAAACAGTGAATTTCTCTTTTATTAAAAAAAGAGGAAGTGTCAGTTGAGGAATTATTAAAGTATCAGGAGAGCTACCGTTCAACATGGAGCTTGAAAACTTATTTATGGACTTTGTTATTTATTTGTTGATGATTCGTTCTTGTGTATTATTGGTGGATAATGTGATTGTATCGAAAAATTCTTCCGATAATTTGGATTTTTTTGAGAATATGAGTATTATTTTATACGAAAACTAGAATACCAAAAATTCCAATTGTTGCTGAATTAACTTCTTAAAATATTTAATTATTTATCTTAAATCTAATGATAATAGGAATGAAAACAAAATTAAAAAAATTTATATTTAGTCTTTTTGCTTGATTATGTTTATTCTGATGAGCATTTAGCTTTAATAGTGCTGTTGCTGATAATAATTCTCTTGCTGGTAATTTTGATGATTCAATGAAATCTTCTGTATCAAGTATTCAGTCTCATTTGGATGCTCCAATTGTTGAGTGATCAACAGGTGATAAGGCAAAAGCAATCGTTGGAAAAATTATTGAAGTATTTTTTGAGGTAATGGTTGTTGTTTGAATCCTTGTTGCAATGATTGGATTTTATCAGATTTTAACATCCAAGGATGAATGAAAGGTAAAAACATGAATTTTGACATTGGTATATTGAGTTATATGAATAATATTAATGTATTCTGCATATTATTTAACAGATGTTATTTTTTGAATATATACTACATCGAGCTGAGATATTGTTAGAGATCTTAAGACTGTTGATATAATTAAGACGCTTTATTGAGATATGGTGTTTCCATTTCTTAAAATAGCTATTTATCTTTCTCTTGGAATATTGGTTATCTTGATGATAGTACATGTATTTTCTTATATTACTTCTCAAGATGAATCATCAAAGAAAAAATCAATGATGGTTATTGTTTGGACAACGATTGGTATGTTAATTATATCTTGAGCAAAACAAATAGTTGAGGCTGTTTATTGAAATCAGGAGAGGGTATTATCTGGATTATCAGGGGAAGGAAATCTTTCACTTATAGGTACTAAGATTTTTGATCCTGCAGATATTCCTATTGTTTATAACGTTATTAATTGGGCTTTGTGATTAACGGCGTTTGTGCTTCTTGTAATGATTATTATTCAAACGTATAAGATTCTTACTAAACCAGATGATGCAGCAACATTTACATCATTAAAGAAGACAATTATTTATGCATTATGATGAATTTTGCTTATCTGAGCTGCTTATTTGTTATCAAATTTGTTTATCATATGATAGATTAGTTAATTAAAACAAAATATAAAAAAATTGACAAAAAATAAATCCTGATTATAATCTTATAAAACTTTAAAAAATAAAAATATAAAACTGATGAGAAATAAAATTCTTTTGAGTACTGATACAATGGTTTGATATGGTCTTGATATTATTTTTGATATGGCAAAACAATGCTGATATACAGGTATTGATCTTGCTATTTCTAAATGATTTGATGCTTGGAATGAAAACTATGTTCAAAGTTTGGTGAAAAAATATGAATTACCTGTTTATTCCGTTCAAACTTCGTCATTATTAAACACAAAAGAGATGAATAAGGTTTTGGATATTTGTGAAAAAACTGATTGTGATTTAATTACAATAAATGCACCAAAATTCTTTGATTTTAAGTCTTATTCATTTATTTCTAACAATATTTCAACATATCAATCACAGAATCCTGCTTTGCATTTTTCTATTATTAACCCTGAAGATACAAATATTTTTGCTTTACCTATTCCTGCTTATCGTTTTAGTAATGTTGTTGATATTATTAAAAAATATGGTTGTAATTTGGCTTTGGATATTTCTAATATGAATAGTGAGGATTTAGAGGGAACATTTATTAATAAGTTGGATGAATTTGCTCCTTATTTGTGATTAGTATATGTTTCAGATAAGTCAAAAGAAGGAAAGACACATCTTTTACCTTGAGAATGAATTTTGAAATTGCCTACATTCTTTAGAAAAATAAGAAAAGCATGATATCTTCGTCCATTTAGTGTTAAATTAAATTTAACAAAAGAAGAGTTGGCTGATTCTGATAAAATTGAATTATTGTTAACTAAGGCTAGAGAATATATTGAAAAATATAGTGAGGAAGAATCTCAATAGTATAAACATATATATTTTTTTAGGAGGAGTTACTCCTCCTTTTTTTATATATTCAATTCTATAAAATCTCCTGTTTGTATTCATAATTCTTTTGCTATTCAGCTGTTAACTTCAATAGCCCATAAATTGTCATCATGAGGTTTATATATTGGGCAATCTTCTTGTTTGCAAGGAGGTGCAGAAATGATATCAACGATTTTGTATCAAGTAGTTAGCCGTATAATATCAAGTGGTAATAAAGTATTTTTCATTCGGATGGAATGTTTTCAGAGTCAGTCAAATGAGAAGAGCATTCATTTATCTTTTTCTAGTTCTTCGCGGAACATTAACCCCAATTCTCTTTCTTGTGGTGTTTTTGCTATTTCAAGATTTATACATTTTTCATTAACACAAAAACTTGGTGTTTGTTTATCTTCTGTAGTATTGTTTTTTGTGTTATTTTGGATATGTAGGAAAAAGAAAAATATAATTGTTAACTTAATGCTGATTATAATGGCGAACCATTTAAGAAAACTGTTGAGTATTTTTTTATCGTTTTCTTTTCACATATTGTGTCTTTTTAAAAAGTAATTAGTTTGCAATTGCTGTGTGAATTTTTATAACTCGTATTGAATTTATCTTTTTTTGTTATAATTGCAATGACTCAAGTTCAACAATGAGAAAGAGATGTTAGAATTGGAAAAATCCAAAAATTACTTTCTATGTGAATTCATCCATATGCTCAAAGTTTTAAAAAGACTAATTATATAGAGGATATTATTAAGCAATATGAGAATGCTGATTTACGTGAAATTGAAACTATTATAGAAAAGCCTGAAGTTCAGGTTTCTACAGCATGAAGATTAATGCTTTATCGTTCACATGGAAAATTAGCATTTGCTAAAATACTTGATAGTACAGGACAAATTCAGTTGATGTTCCATAGGGATCAATGTAAGATTTTAAAAACTACTAAGGTGGAAAATTGAAAAATGGAAGATATTCCAACTGAAAGTCTTGATTTTCCTGAAAGTGAAACATGAGTGATGACTGCATATAAGTTCGTAGAAAAAATGGTTGATATATGAGACTTTATTTGAGTTAAATGAGAGGTTTTTAAGACACATAAATGAGAATTAACAATTTTTGTTTCAGAGTTTAAATTCTTATCAAAAGCTGTTAGACCATTGCCAGAAAAGTTTCATGGATTAAGTGATCAAGAGGATTTGTATAGAAAGAGATATTTGGATATGACAATGAATCCTGAGTCTTATGCAAGATTTTTGTTTAAGTCTAAATTCTATAAAACATTGAGAGAATTTTATTTTAAAAATTGATTTACTGAAATTCAGACTCCAATATTAGATAATGCTGCTTCTGGAGCTGCTGCTAGACCATTTATTACTCATCATAATGATTATGATGCTGATGTTTATTTGAGAATTGCATTTGAAACATCTTTAAAGAAGGCAACAGTTTGAAGATTTGAAAGGGTATTTGAAATTGGACAAGATTTTAGAAATGAGGGATCTGATCCATCACATCTTCAAGAGTTTACACAAGTTGAGCATTATGCTGTATATTGGAATTATGAAGATAATATGCATTTTACTGAGGAAATGTTTGATTATCTTTTTGATAATTTGTGAATATCAAGACAATTAAAGGTTAAAGATAAAGATTGAGTTGAAAGAGAAGTTGATTTTACAACTCCTTGGGAAAGAATTGATTATACTAAATGAATATATGATGCTTGTTGAATAGATATTACTAAATATTGAATTGATGATGCTGATGTTTTGAGAAATGATATTAAAGCCAAGAATATTGAATTTGAAGGAATGGATGATATGTGAACAACAACATTAATAGATTATCTTTATAAAAAAGTTTTGAGACCAAAGATTATAGGACCTGCATTTATTTACAATTATCCTGTAATAATGCAACCATTGGCGAGAATCTCAGATGCAGATAATGGTATTGTTGAACAGTTTCAATTGTTAGTAAATGGATGGGAAATCTGTAAGGCATATTCTGAGTTGGTAGATCCATTGTTACAACAGGCTAATTTTGATAAGCAAGCAGAAGCTGCAGAAAGAGGAGATGATGAAGCTACAAGTTGAGATGATGCATTTGTAGAAGCAATGGAATATGGAATGCCTCCTCAATCATGATTTGGTATGTGATTAGAAAGAATTTTAGCCATACTTACAGAACAAGAGAACTTGAGAGATGTTGTTATGTTCCCTTTGATGAAATTGAGAAATGAATCAAAAGAAGAATAATTAAATATTTTGTAGTTTTTGTAAAGGATAGAGTTAAGCAATACTCTATCCTTTTTTGCTTTTTTGTTTGATTATGAATAAAATTATAAAAAATGGTTATTAATATACATTTTCGCTGTGATGTCTAATTGAAAATTAATCCGATAAAATTACAATTACACCTTGGCGAAATTAATCTAATAACGCATTAAAATTTTTATTTCATGGTTAAAAGAAAAATGTCACTTAATGTAAGAAAGTTTGTTTATGACAACATTACTCCGTATGAAGGAGATGCTTCTTTTCTTGCAGGTCCAACAGAGAGAACAAAAAAATTAATGGAAGATGTAAGAAAGTATTTAAAAGAGGAGAGAGATAATAATGGACTTAGGTCTGTAGATCCTTCAACAATTTCAACAATAACTTCTCATAAGCCTGGTTATATTAACAAAGATTTGGAAACTATTGTTGGTTTACAAACAGATGAACCTTTAAAAAGAGCTATTAAACCTTTTTGATGAATTAGAGTTGTTGAAAAGGCTCTAAATGAAAGATGAATTGAATTAGATCCAAAAGTTAAAGAAATTTTCAAGTATGCAAAGAATCATAATGATGCTGTTTTTTCTGCATATGATCCTGAAATTAGAGTTTATAGATCAAAACATGTATTAACTGGTTTGCCAGATAATTATGCTAGAGGAAGAATTATTGGTGACTATAGAAGATTGGCTCTATATGGAACTGATAGACTTATTGAAGAAAAAAAGGCTGATTTTCAAGCAGTATCTTGAGAAATGGATGATAAGAAAGTTAGATTAAGAGAAGAAATTGCTATGCAAATTTCAGCATTAAATGATATTGCTGAAATGGCAAAATCTTATGGTTTTGATGTAACAAGACCTGCTGAAAATGCTCAAGAAGCTATTCAATGGGTTTATTTTGCATATCTTTCTTGAGTTAAAGAACAAGATGGTGCTGCTATGTCTTTAGGTAATGTATCTTCTTTCTTAGATATCTATATTGAAAAGGATTTAAAGGAAGGAAAAATAACAGAAGAACAAGCACAAGAAATGATTGATCATTTTGTTATGAAATTAAGATTGGTTAGACATTTAAGAATGTGAAGTTATGATGAAGTGTTCGGTTGAGATCCAACTTGGGTTACTGAGTCAGTAGGTTGAGTATTTGATGATGGAAAAGTTAAGGTTACAAAAACATCTTTCAGATTCTTACAAACATTATATAATCTTGGAGCTTCACCAGAACCAAATCTTACAGTTTTGTGGTCTGACTCATTACCAGAAGGATTTAAGAAATTCTGTGCACAAGTTTCAATTGATACTTCATCTATTCAATACGAAAATGATGATTTAATGAGACCTACAAGATGATCAGATGATTATTGAATTGCTTGTTGTGTTTCATATCAAGAGATTGGAAAGAGAATTCAACATTTCTGAGCAAGATGTAATTTGGCTAAAACACTTCTTATTGCTATTAATGGTGGTAAAGAAGAAATGGATGATGTTCAAGTAATGGATGCAGAATTGTTTGAAAATTGTGATAATGAAGACTGAACTTTAAATTATGAAAAGGTTTATTCAAACTTTAAAAAGGCTATAGCTAATATTGCTAGAGTTTATGCAAGGGCAATGTATATTATTCACTATATGCATGATAAATATTATTATGAAAAAGCTCAAATGGCCTTTATCGATTCTGGTTGTGGTATAGATATTGCATATTGAGCAGCCGGAATGTCTGTTGTTTTGGATTCTTTATCAGCCATTAAATATGCTAAAGTAAAAGCTATTAGAGATGAAAATGGTGTTGCTAAAGATTTTGAGATTGAAGGTGATTTCCCAATGTTTGGAAATGATGATGATAGAGTTGATTTGATGGGTAAAGAAATTCAACAATGCTTAATGGAAGAATTATCTAAACATAGAGCATATAAGGATGCAACTCCAACTCTTTCATTACTTACTATTACATCAAATGTAATGTATGGTAAAAATACAGGAGCTACTCCTGATGGAAGAAAATCATGAGAACCTTTTGCTCCAGGAGCTAATCCAATGCACGGAAGGGATCATTCATGAGCAATTGCTTCATTAAATTCTGTTGCTAAGTTTGATTATAATTTCTCTAAAGATGGTATTTCTAATACTTTCTCAATCGTTCCTACTTCATTAGGAGCAACAAAAGAGGAACAAATTGCTAACTTGGTTTGAATGTTGACAGGATATTTTAAGAAAGGTGCTCATCACTTAAATGTTAATGTATTAAATAGAGAAACTCTTATAGATGCGTATGAACATCCTGAAAATTATCCTTCATTGACTATTAGAGTTTCATGATATGCTGTTAATTTTGTTAGATTATCTAAAGCTCATCAATTGGAGGTTATTAAGAGAACATTCCATGAAAGAATGTAATTAATATTTATATATGTAAGAAAGATTCGATGTAATAGTCGAGTCTTTTTTGCTTTTTTTTAAAAGTGTGAATATACTTAATTATGTTTATTTAGGTGAGATATTATTATGCCAGAAGAAAAAAATCCAGATTTAAAGGAAAATTATGAAAATTCTTCTGAACAAGTAGAACAGAAGACAGAGAAAATGTTTGATTTAATTCGTTCTCATGAAGAGCGAATGAAAAAAACACAAGATTTTTTAGAAAAGAATATTAGTTCTTTTTGAAAGATAGAAATAAGTAAACGTGTTTTATCTTATCAGTCAAAGAATGTTCTTGATCTTTTTGAAAAATGGAGCCAAAGTCCAGAAGTGATAGATTTAACAAATCCTGAAGATAAAAAAGTTTATTATGATATTTTGTTGTTGGTTAAGATAAATAATTCTCAAATTGAAAATGTTAGTCTGGATGATATGAAAAAAGCCTTTAATGATTTAAAACAAACTGAATGGGAGAAAAAATATAGGACAAGATCAAGAGATTTTAAGAATAAGAATCCTTTAAGTTTGAAAATACCAGGTAAACAATATAAACATGATTGAGCATATGTTGTTTATCCTTCATTTCATGAATGATGGGCTGCTTGATTTAGGATGATAGAGAAATGGAAAAATGGTGAAAGTAGAATTTACAAACCACATTTTTCTTTGACTCAGGTTAATGCTAAATATGCTTCAAATCCAGGACGAGCATGAGAAGTTGCAATGAATTTGTGAATGCCTTTGTCGACTAAAATTCGTGATATACCAACAGAAAAACTTGTTGCTGCTATAGCAGCAGTGGAGGATGGTGAGTGTTATAAATTATGAGTTGATGAAGGGTATATTCCAAGTCTTCCGTGAGTTTGAAAAAGAAAAAATTATTTAAAGAAAAAATAGATATTAGATTATCGTATTTTAATCGCTTCTGTTATAATATATCCTCATAGGATTATACACAGAGCGATTTTTATTATTCAACTCATTGCTATTCAAATAAAACTTCATAGAGCAGGTTTAATGCTCTTTTTAATTGAATTCCTTTTTATGAATTCACCAATTAAGGCTCAGGCAAAAGGTCCAAGAATAATTCATCGGATTCATCAAAATAGTCAAATAACAGTTCATATTCATGCTCACCAAGTTCAGTATTTACTTCATCCTAATTTTTTTGTAGCAAGAATAGGAAGAAAGTTATCGATTATAATAACAGCAATAATGATTATAAACCAGAGAATAAGAAAAAGTGTGGAGAATGGTCTACCACACATAAAATGAAAAACAAGGATTCCTAAATATGCTAATTGTGGTCATGGAAGAACTGGTGCGACACATCATATTATTCAGCATATAACAAGAAGTATAGATATTATTATTCAAGCAATTGTCATATATTATCTTCTTTTTCCGGTAAAGTATTTTCTTCCGCTATTTTTTTAATGGCTTCTTTGAATAAATTTCATTTTTCTTCAAAATTTTTCCATATACTATAGCTTGGTGATGCTGTTGAAAGTAGACAAATTTTGTTTTTTTCAGTATTTACAAAGGCAAATGCGACAGCATCTTCCATTCTATCTGTATATAATATTTTTCCTTTGAAGTTGTTTAGAAATTTTGCCATGATATTTCCTGATGGAGGGAAAAACACGATATTTTGTATATCATATTCTTGTACCATTTCCATTAGCTTTCTAAAATCATATCATCTATTTGTTCATCATAGTAGAATAGTTCCAACTCTTTTTCAGAAGGATTTTAGTGCTTCCATTGTTGATTCAGGAGTTGTTGATATAGCATCATCACAAAAAGTTATTCAATTATATTCTCATACTAATTCTAATCTGTGTGGAAGACCTCTGAAATTTTTAACCGTTTCGTGGATGACATCAATAGGCACTCCTAATTTTAGTGCTATAGCAATTGCTAGTGAGATGTTTTGTGTGTTATGTTCTCCTATGAGTAATTTATCATCTGTTGGAAAGAGTTCTTGGTTGTCGTGTATAAAATATCCATTTGCCCATGATGTTTTTCATCATATTCAATAAGTTTCAATATTATCATATTGATCAAATAATTCGTATTCATCAGCTGTTTTTTGTAGTACGAAATTATATTCAGCTCCTTTTAAATTATTCAATTTTGCGTGGACATAATTTTCAAATCAACCATGCCAATCCATATGTTCTGGAAATATATTTCATAGAACTGAAATATAGTTTTTTTTATTTAAACGTTCCAGCATGTAACTAGAGAGTTCACAAACAACATAATCATATTCTTCGTTAAAATCAATTTCATCTAATACAGGAGTTCATATATTACCTACAAGTTTAGTATTGAATCCTGCATTTTTTAGAATTGTGTAGACAATTGATGTCATTGTTGATTTTCATTTACTAGCTGTGATCGTAATTACTTTTCATTTATAGTTATTAAAGAAAAATTGTACTTGTGTAAGTATTTTATCTTCAAAAGGTTTTAATTCATTGGAGTATGGAACTCCTGCTGATTTAAAAATAACGTCAAATTGATTGAGGTGTTCAAGATAATGTTCTCCTGTTTCTACCCCGATTCCGGATCCTTCTAATCCTGGTTGATCTTTCATATCAAGGACAGATAGTTTTTTGAAGGCAAAGTTATTGTTGAGTAGGAAATTTAGGGTCGATTTACCCTCTAATCAGAATCCGAGGATAGCGATGTTTTTTCCTTCAAATTGTTTTGTGTCCATGAGATATGAAGTTAAGAAATAAAATTATTATTTCTTTTTGTTTGAGGCTCCTTTTTTAGTAGGTTTTTTTTCAGCCTTTGAAATTCCAATAAGACTTAGACAATCATCAAGTGTTAAATCTGTAGCATCTTTTCATCCTTTTGGAATTTTGTAATTCTTTTTAGCATATTTTATGTATGGTCCATAAGGTCCATTTAATATTTGAATCTTTTCTTTTTCATATTCAAATTCATTTATATGTTTATTTTTTTCAAGTTCTAGTTTTTCTTGAATTAAAGGAATAGCTTCTTCAAGTGTTATTGTTAATGGATCTAGTCCTGAATCTTTTTTTATAGAGACAAATAAATCTTTATATTTGATGTAAGGTCCAAATCTACCATTTGAAGCTGTTATTTCTTCATTTTCTCGTTTACCTATTGTTCTTGGAAGTGCAAAAGCAGCGAGAGCTTCTTCAAGTGTTATTGTTTCGATAGTTTTGCCAGTTGGTATTGATGCATATTTTTTATCTGGATCATCTTGATCTCCTATCTGGATCATTGGTCCATATCTTCACATCCTTGCTATTATTTTCTTTCCGGTGCTTGGATGAACTCATAAATCTCTTTCTGTATTCACTCTTTCTTTTCCGGTTGTTTCTTCTACTTGTTTATGGAAAGGTCCGTAAAATTTTTCAATCATTTTAACCCATTCCATTTTTCATGCTGCAATTTCGTCAAATTCTTGTTCTACGTCAGCAGTAAAACCGTAATTCATGATGTCAGAAAAGTTCTTTTCAAGGAAATCTGTTACTATAATTCAGATATCTGTAGGGAACATTTTCTGTTTTTCAACACCTGTTACTTGTTCTCTTTCCTCTCTTTTTATTTCTCATTTTTTATAAGTGAGTTCAAGGTAATTCCTTTTGCTTCAAGGACGATCTTCTTTTACAACATATTCTCTTTTTAGAATTGTAGAAATAGTTGGCGCATATGTTGATGGTCTACCAATTCCTTGCTCTTCAAGTTTTTTTACAAGAGAAGCTTCTGTATATCTAGGTGGGTGTTGTTTGAATTTCTCTGTTGCAGAGATTATTTCATCTGTAACTTTGTCTCATTTATTGAGAATTGGTAACATTCCTTTTACTTCTTCATCTTCTTCGTTGTCTGTTGATTCGATATATACTTTAAGGAATCAATCAAATTTTAGTACTTCTCAATTTGCGATAAATTTAAATTTATCAGTTGTTGATATTTTTATCGTTGCTTTTGTTTTTTCTAGTTCCGCAGGAGCCATTTGTGAAGCAATTGTTCTTTTCCATATTAGTTGATAGAGTTTTTTTTCACTTGGATCAGAACCTGCAATACGATTTTCCATATGTGTAGGTCTAATACATTCATGAGCTTCTTGAGCTCCTTTAGATTTTGTTGTATATCTTGTAGGCTTAGAATATTTTTCTCAATATTCTTTACTTATTTCTTCTTTTGCTGCGTTTATAGCAAAGTCAGAAAGATTAACAGCATCAGTTCTCATGTAGGTAATATGACCTGCTTCGTAGAGTTTTTGAGCAACTTGCATTGTTCTAGATACTGAGAATCCTAATTTTCTACTTGCTTCTTGTTGAAGGGTTGATGTAGTAAATGGAGCTGACGGAGCCTTTTTTCATGGTTTAACTTCAACATCTTCTATTTCGTACTCAGCACCTTTAAGTAGTTCAAAGAATTTTAGCGTTTCGTTTTCTGATTTTAATTGTTTATTTAATTCAGCATTGAATAACTTATTTTCTTTATTTAGGAATTCTCATGATACTTTGAAAAATGAAGCAGATTCAAATGCTTGTATTTCTCTTTCTCTTTCTACAATAAGTTTTACAGCAACAGATTGTACTCTTCATGCAGAAAGCCCTGTCTTAATTTTTTTCCATAAAACTGGAGATAGTTCAAATCATACTAGTCTGTCAAGAACTCTTCTAGCTTGTTGTGCATTAACAAGGGACATATCAATTGTTCTTGGGTTTTGAATAGCATGATCAATAGCTGTTTTTGTGATTTCATGAAATACAATTCTTGGTGTTGTTTTTACATCTAGTTTAAGTTGATTTGCTAGATGTCGTCAAATAGCTTCTCCTTCGCGGTCCTCATCGGTTGCGATCCATGTTTTTTCAGCTGATTCTGAAAGTCTTTTTAATTCAGCTAGTACCTTTCTTTTATCTGTAGAAACAACGTATTTTGGTTCAAAATTATGTTCAATATCGATTCATAATTCTTTTGTAGGAAGATCTACTGTATGTCCGAATGAGGCTTTTACTTCATAGTCTGGTCCCAAAAATTTCTTTATAGTCTGTGATTTCGCGGGCGACTCTACAATGACAAGATTTTTAGGCATTTTTTCATTTATAGTAAAAGATGTTTCGTCTCTTGTATAGGGAATTTATTTAAGACTTCAAGTTATTGTTTAATTTCTCGTTCAATTGCTTTTAGAAACTGTAGGAATAAACCATTCTTTTTTCAATTTTCATATTCTCCTGGCATCTTTTCTAGAAAGTATTTTGGGTTTGCTGGTCAAATATTTCAGTAAACAGTGCCTCAACTTAAACCGTTATATAATCATGCAAATTTATATAAGTCTTCATAATTAAAGTAACGATATCAAAGACGTATTGGTGTATCTGGATTTTTTCAGTTGTATCGATTTATTTTATTCCAAGAAAATTCAAGAAAGTCTTTGATAGATTGTTCAAAAATTTCTTTCGTTATTTCTCAGTTTCAATAGTTTTTATTTACTATTTGGAATGGTCAATCTCCATTTTTAGGAAGGTAATATCAGCAGCTTGTTTCTCTATATCGTACAGCAATTGTTAGAGCTGTAGGAAAATCGTAAGCATAACTTAAGTTATCTAGTGTGTTATATCGTCAATAGCAGTTTTCTGTTAGTTCTTCTGCTTGGTTTAATCATGAGTTTTGGTAAGCAGATAATAATTCTTGTTTTAAAGGTAAGCTTTCATTTTTTGCAGCATCTTTTCTAGTTGTGAATTTTGAAAGTGCATAGTCTCTTAATTGGGTGATCATATATGTTGTTTTTTCTTCTTTTATGTATTGGAGCATATCTCTTGCTTGCTCGTATAAATCAAAAAGTGTTTTGTTATCATTTTCACTTAATGATGTAATTTGGATTTTTAAATTTGAAAGTTCTTCTTTTGTTTCTGCATCTGGAGTGTATGCAAAACAAGATCATATAAGTCCTAGAGTTGCAATTAAGCCGAATACTGTTTTTTTCATTTTATATATTTTAATTAAAGATTAACGACCTTTGAATATTACTCAGAATGTTCAAACTATAACATAGATATCTAATCGTAATGATCGGTTTTGAATGTAATAAAGATCTAGTTTTGCTTCTTGGTCAAAGCTTAGAGAATCTCTTCAAAATACTTGGGCATATCATGTAATTCAAGGTTTAATACTGAGTAGTCTTTTCTGCCAAGGTTGGTATTTCTCAACCTCATTTTCAAGATGTGGTCTTGGTCAAACAAGAGACATTGTACCTATAAATACTGAAAACAGTTGTGGTAGTTCATCAAGTGATGTTTTACGTAGGAATCTTCATAATTTTGTAACTCTTGGGTCGTTTTCGATTTTAGGCAATACTCATTTTCTTTTGTTAGCATCTGAGTTAATAAGTTTTTTATATAATTCTTCTGCTTTTTCTCAACCGTATCAAACACTAAGGTGTGTGTACATGGTACGAAATTTTAGAAAGGTGAATAGTTTTCATCAGTTTCATACTCTTTTTGATTTGTAGATAACAGGTCCTTTTGAGTCTATTTTTATTGCTATTGCAATAAGTAATAATAGAGGAGACAGAATAATGATTCATAAAGTAGATCCTATTATATCGAAAATTCTTTTAACAATGATAGACCATCAATCTAGTTTTGAGTGTTTATATTCAAGTGCTATTATATTTTGAATTATTTCTGGTTTATAAACAACATCTTCGAGAAAGAAACCTTCACTAATATGGAAGAATCTTGTATCGTGAAATCTTGTTTTTTCAAATATGCTTTGTAGCTTATCTTTTTTAAAATTTCATACAACAACACACATTTCATAATTTCAAAAATCAGTATCATCTATGTCTTTTGATGTTATGAATTCTGTTGGGAGAGAAAAATTGTCTTTAATAGTTCTTAGTACATCATATGAATCCATTGTTTCATCTGATATAATGAGGATCTTTTTTCAAGATTTCTTTTGTTGTCTATATTCTAATGCTCTTCGTGCTTGATCAAAAAAGAATATAAAAACATAACTTAAAATTCATGTAAATATAATAATGAATCTTGAGATTCAGAAAAAGAATATAAATCCTTGTCAGAAATATGATAAAAATGCTATACTAATAAACCAGTATATTCGAGTTTTTGAAAGTGTTTGGAAGTGATTAACAACTCTTCTATTTAGACAGTAAAAGTCTTTTATTATTCATATAATGATGAATCCAATACTTGAAATAAGAGAAAATATTGCTAGTTCTTGACCATTTATTATTGGTATAGGAAGTTGGACTCATGGTATAAGATCAGTTCGCATTCTGATTTTATACGTCAGGAAAAAAAGTCCGTTTATAATGAGAAAATGAAAAAGTGGTCTTATAAGACGTAAATGAAACATTGAACAATTATGAAATAAATAATTTCAAAATATGTTTTTATTATAAAATTTTTGTACAGTATTTCAACCGTTGATATTAATTAGGATACGTTCTTTTGATCAAGGTAGTCTTTAACAACTTCGCTCATTGCTTCAACGAGCACATTAAATCTATCATTATCTTCTGAAAGATCTTTCTCTACTTTTTGTTTTTGCTTTGATAAGAATTCTTCTTTAAGCATCATAAGTTTTCTTACTTGTTTTTTAGGATGAGAAACATCATTAAATGGAAATTCTGTATCGAATTCTAGTTTTATGAGAATATCTCCTTTTCAGAATAATTTGTCCCAGAATCAGATTTGGTTCCGTGAGATAGTGTTTATTTTGTTCCGTGAAAAAACCTCTGTTTTATATTCAAGAAGTCATTCCCATAAGAAGAAGGTAATATTATCTTTAGAAAGAATTAAGCAGTCAAGGTAAAGATTAAGGAAATCTATTACCCATTTAACAAATAAAGCAAGTCCTGCACATCAAAAAATCCATTTCCAATATTCTGCTGGGGAGCTTTGGTTTAATAGTGCAAAAATTACATAAAGAAGAAAAAGAAGAACAATTGTTATAATTGCCTTCTTTATATAAACAACAGAACTATGTCCGATTATTCGTTGTGTATCCTTGGTATCTACATATCTTTTAATAAGCACATTTCTGAGCATGTATCAAATATTCTATATGATAAAATCCAAGAATAATAAAATGAAATCCTATTTCTTTTGTTGAGCTGCTTCGATTCTCTTTTGTTTCTCTAAGTATTTTTCCATCATACCTTTAATAGGCTTTTTTACAACTCTATCCTTATTGAAAACAGGATGACATTGATAACAAGTTTCCACTTTAATTGGACCTGGAACAGTAGTATTGATTTTGAAGTTAGCTCCACAAATGCAGTTAACTTCTACATCTTTATAGTACTGAGCATGAATTCCTTTTTTCATAATCCACACATTAGAAAATATAAATTTTTTCCGAATAGTTAGAATATAGCTATTTGCTAATAAGTATCAAGTGAAATAATAAGAATTTTTTAATTAAAATATTTGCGATATTTTTCTATTAATGATGGTAAGTTTATTATTTCATCGTCAGTGGCTCTTTTGTTTCGATGGGTCTTTCAGCATTTTGTACATGTGAATAGTATTCTGTAATCTCAGTTTTTCATTTCATATGCTGTAGGATACATTTTTCAATGACATTCTGTTGATCTATCTCATGGGATATCTCAGTCTACGTGCATTGAAGTAAAACAAAAAGGGCAGTGGTTTCTACAAGTTCTTTCAGCCTTTTTTATTTCTTTTCAACATTCTATGCATTTGAAAGCTTCGTTAATTGTTTTCATTTAATTGATATGTCTTAAAAGTTTATTCATTATGTTTTTATTGTTTGTGTTTCGGTATGAATTTATTGGTTAACTCATATCATCAATATTTATAAAAAATTATTTTTCAATAAATTTTAATATAAAAAAAATCTCAATAACATTCCTCTGGGGTAGCTGGGGATCGAACCCAGGACCACCAGCTTAAAAGGCTGTTGCTCTACCGACTGAGCTACTACCCCACAAAGAGAATGTCTCTTTGAGATTTTTTCAATGAAGAGAGTATATATTTTTCCCTTCTTATTTCAAGGTAATTTATAAAATTACATAAAACCTTTGAATTTCTTGTAAAGTCTTGAATTGATTTTCACTTTAATCTTGCTTCAGTCTTCAAGTCTAACCCATTTATCAATCAAATTAACTTTGAACTGTCTCTTTCCAGCTCTCATTGAGTGAGATCTAGTTTGTCCAGATCTAGACTTTCTACCTGTAAAATAACATATTCTAGCCATGATTATTAATAACACAATAAAGATAAAAGTAGTACTTTACTATTCAGCTGCAGGAGCATCTCAAGCAGCAGCTTCTCCTTCTGAAG
>Ga0247611_10004422_pt1 | contig 19492 bp, 18 predicted proteins | sample 177DNAGHGhighgp2_FD_192422 | JGI IMG/M metagenome (GOLD analysis project Ga0247611, IMG submission 192422) | Sheep rumen microbial communities from Palmerston North, Manawatu-Wanganui, New Zealand - 1770 DNA GHGhigh gp2 | ecosystem: Host-associated > Mammals > Digestive system > Stomach > Rumen...
CATGGAGCATAGTATCTCAGGTCATATCATCGTAGAGGAGTTTATTGACAAGCAAGGGTGCTCGTCTGATACCGACAGTATGTCTATCGATGGCAAGCTGGTGTTTGTCAGTTTCTGTGCCCAGCGATTCGATGCCGAGGCCACTAATCCCTACACTCCCGCTGCCTACTCCTGGCCCTCTACCTTCACCAAGGAACAGGAAGCATACCTCACCTCTGAGATACAGCGTCTCATCACGCTGCTTGACCTCAAGACAGTGGTTTACAACATCGAGGTTCGGGTTAATCCTGCCGGCAAGCCTTACATTATGGAACTGACCCCTCGTGGCGGTGGTAACCGCCTGTGCGAGATGCTTCGTTATGCTACAGGTGTGGATATGATTACGGCCATTACCCGTGCGATGGTGGGCGACCATATTCTGGAACCCATCGAGCAGAAACCTTACAATGGCCACTGGGCAGAGATTATCCTTCACGCTGACAAAGACGGCATCTATGACCATCTGGAAATCAGTAAGACTCTTCCTGCAGAAGTTGTTGAAGAAGATCTCTGGGTGAAGCAAGGCGATCACGTGGACTCCTTCAAAGGGGCTAACAATGCCATTGGTACGCTGGTGCTGAAGTTCCAGACGGCAGAAGAACTTGAACATGCCATCACCCACCAACGGGAATGGCTGAAAGTGGTAGTTCGCTAATCTCTATAATCCATAACCTTTCATCTGATGGAATTTATAGGCGGCTATTTTTCGTTGGAACTACCTCAACGCGATGAATACCACAAAGATGCTCTGCGACTGAACACAGGCCGCAATTGCTTGGAGTATATCCTTCGTGCGCGAGGATATAAGAAGGTGTATGTGCCTTACTACACCTGCGAGGCGGTGATGGAGCCTATCAACAAGTTGGGCATCCCGTATGAATACTACCATATTGACATCCATTTGGAAATCCGCGACCACTTTACACTGAAGGCTGACGAGGCTTTGCTTTACACCAACTATTATGGATTGAAACAGCGGTATGTGGAGCAGTTAGCAGAAAAGGTTGGTACGAGGCTGATAGTGGATAATACGCAGGCTTTCTATGCCAAGCCGCTGCCGGGTATTGATACTTTCTATACCTGCCGGAAGTTCTTTGGTGTGGCAGATGGGGCTTATCTGTACTGTGATGCAGTGTTGGATGAAGAAATAGAGCAAGATTACTCCTGCGACCGCATGGCACATCTTCTGAAACGCATTGACCTGTCTGCGGAGGAAGGGTATGCAGATTTCAGGAAAGCGGATGACGGCTTGAACAACCAGCCTATCCGCAGAATGTCCAAGTTGACACAACGGATGATGCAGTCAATAGACTATGAGGCTGCTGCCAAACGACGCAGAGAGAACTACTTGATGCTCCACGAGGTTCTTGGGGGTGTGAATAACATGGAGTTACCGCTGGAGGATGATGCTGTACCTATGGTATATCCTTACCTTGCTCCGGTGAAGGGACTGCGTGAGAAACTGATAGAGAACAAAGTCTTTGTGGCCCGCTACTGGCCAAATGTGCTGGACTGGACTGCAAAGGACGATATAGAATACCTCCTTGCGTGCCAGCTGCAACCTCTGCCGGTTGACCAGAGGTATGGAGAGGAAGAAATGAAGAAAATAATAGAACTAATGCATATCTTATGAAAATAGTATTTATTGGCGGACGGGGCACTGCCATCGTCATTGCAGATCAAATGTATGATGCTCATCAAAGATTCGGAATGGATATTGAAGTTCTGGGATTGGCTCTTGACGACCATTCCGGTGGCGATGAGATTTCCGGTTATCCTATCTTGTGTGACATCAAAGATGTCTATGAGAAGTATAAAGAGTACGATGATGTGAAGTTTGTATATCAGCTTTATCGTCCGGACGTTCTGCGTGAAAGAACAGAATTGCTGTATAACTTGAACATACCTGCTGAGAAGTTTGCCACTTTTATTCATCCGTCTGTAATGGTGGCTAAGTCTTCTAAGATTGGGTATGGAAATGTTTTTCTGGCGAATGTAGTAATCAACTGCAATGCAGTAATAGGCAATTTTAATACGGTCAATTCAGGAACCTTGCTTGGCCACGACATTGTCATAGGAAATAATAACTACTTTGCTGGACAGGTTTGTGTTGGCAGCGGCTTGAAGATTGGCAATATGAACTTCATTGGCCTTAATTCGTCTATTCGTAACGGCATTACTATTGGAGATGGTAACGTTGTCGGTATGGCTTCCAATATCACGAAGGACGTGTCCGACGATAATGTACTCTATGGTAATCCTGCCGTTATAAAACCTAAGTTAAATCACGTGATTCGATAACGACAATGAACCAATCAGTATTAGGATTATACTACGAAGAATTCGAAGTGGGTTCGGAGATTAAACATTCCCTCTCCAAAACCATCTTCGAGAGCGACAACAATTTTTTTAGCCTGATGACGATGAATCACCATCCAGTTCATACAAATGTGGATTATGCAAGTCATAACCAACATGGCCAAGTATTGGTAGTTGGAACGTTGGTGTTTTCCTTAGTGGTTGGAATGACAGTACCCGACATTAGTGGTAAGGCTATTGCCAATTTAGGATATGAGAGTATTAATCATTTGGCTCCAACATTTGTGGGCGATACCATTTACGCCCGTACTAAGATTTTGGACAAACGAGAATCTAAGTCGAAAAAAGACCGGGGTATAATCTATGTCGAAACCATCGGGTATAACCAACGTGGCGAGGATGTCATTTCATTCCGTAGAAATGTGTTAGTAAAAAAACAGAATCCATCATGAATACCGAATTCTTAACCCGCAGTCTAATGTTTGTGCCGGCGCACAACGATAGGCTGATGCAAAGCGCGTCACGCAGCAATGCCGATATCCTCCTATTAGATATCGAGGACAGTGTGCAACCCGAAGAAAACAAACAGGTTGCTCGTGACAAGATTGTGAGATACGTCCAAGAAGGCTACTTTAAAAACCGCATTCTCTTTCCTCGTATTAATGACCGTGAAAGTGGTCATTTGCTAAAAGATGTATATCAGCTTGCTATCGAGGGTGTGACTGGTTTTATGTATCCCAAAGCACGGTGCGGTGAGGACATTTATTTCATAGGTAAGCTACTTGAGACGATAGAGTATGACAAAGGTTTCAAGCCAGGAACATTCAGGTTGATTCCACTAATTGAGACGACGGGAGCGGTGATGAACATTCAGGACATCTGCAAAGCGAGTCCGAGAGTGGTGGCAGTCGCTTTTGGCTGCGAGGATTATGTGACAGATTTGGAGGGGAAACATGATATTGAAGGGCAGAGCATTTTCTTTGCCCGAAATATGATTGTGAACGGTGCCCACAATTGTGGTGTTGCAGCAATTGACACAGTGCATATCAGGGTACATGATTTAGATGACCTTGAACAAAATCTCATTCTTTCTAAGAAACTCGGATTTGATGGTATGCTTATCCTCAATCCTAAGGAGTTGCCACTTTGTCATCGTTATTATTCCCCCACTGAGGAAGAAATCGCTTGGGGAAAAGAAATGATAGCTCTTTCTGAAGAAGCCATAAGGGAAGGGAGAGGAGTGGCGGTTGTGAATAACAAATTCATCGGACCGCCAATGTTGAAGATGGCTAAAGAGGTTCTGAAGAAGGCCAAGATGTGTGGGAAAAGTATTTAAGCATACCTGGCATACTAACAGTTATGATTTGTTTCCACCCCAATACGATATTTCTAAAGAAGATATCAGCGACAATAATTATAAATGAAGGTTGTTAGAACATTTCATCCTGTAGGACATGGCGCTTTCTTCGTTGAACGTTTTTATTTCGACAAAGAAAATGTATTCAACGTGGTCTATGATTGTGGAGACAACAAAACTGGGCTTGCAGATAAAGCAATAATTGGCGAGTTTGGCAGCAAAGGCCGCCCAATAGTGGACATTCTGTTTATCTCTCATTTTGACAGCGACCATGTCAGTGCTTTTTCTACATTGGCACGATATATGACGGCATTAACAAAGGTTTTCATGCCATTCTTTTCTCCCCATTATGCTAATGTGCTCTATGGTAAAGACAGGAGAACTAACATTGAATTGATTTTGTCTATGCTAGGTGAACTTAGCATCAGACCTATTATGGTAAGGTATTCAGAAAGTAACGAAGAAGAAGTCGTAGACTTAGATAATGGCAGTTTTCCGTTTCGTGAAGAAATGCAAGGTGTCCCCTTTCCTGTGATTCGAAGTGGTAGCGTAATACAAAAGACCTTTGTTCAACAACGAATATGGAAATACGTTCCTTTCAATCTGTTTAACGAAGAGAAACTATTTGATGATTTTTCTATTGAACTAAAGAAACTACAATGGCCTGAAGACAAAATAAAAAATCCATCTTCGTGGGACGATGCTGACATAAAGGAACTAAGAAAAAAATACCATATACTGGAGCATTCGATAAATGACAATTCATTGATAATCTTATCGATGCCTTTAGAGAATAAAGGGGTTTACTTGAAAGGTTGTCATGCCGAAGTAATCATGAGGGATTTCCAATATAGCTATAATAGATGTCGTTTTTGTGACTGTTCTAATCATAGCTGTCTGTATACTGGTGATACTGTTTTGAAGAGAGGTGCAAAAAGGACATATTCCATGGCTTATGAGAAATTGTTGGATAGGATCAAAATACATACAAATAAGATAGGGATGATGCAAATTCCACACCATGGGAGTGGCAACAATATAAATATGGCTACGCTTGTAGATAGTGCTTCATGCTGTATGTTTGCCAATTATAGTGATAATGATGAGAAAAACCAGGTCTTTTTACTGACGAAGCAGAATCTCAAGTCTGTATGGAAGCCTATTATTAAAATTACGGAGACATCTCCTGTTAATTATTTTGAGTTGTTGGTTTAATAGTGCATTTGTAAAATATATAACTTACACGATGTCTGAACAAGGTTTGAAAGATAAAACAGTAAAAGGTGTCGGGTGGAGTGCCATCGACAATGTGGCTCAGTATGCTGTGCAGTTTGTGGTGAGCATTGTGTTGGCACGGTTGCTTTCGCCAGAGGATTATGGTTTATTGGGTATTATCGTCATCTTTACAGCTGTTTGCACTGCATTGATTAACGGGGGATTCAGTTCGGCTATAATTAGGAAAAAAAATGCTACTAATGACGACTACAATACGGCTTTCATTGCCAATATGGTAATGAGCTTTTTTCTTTATGTTGTCATCTTTTTCTGCGCTCCACTTATTGCCAACTTCTTTGGCCGAACAGAGTTGGTATCATTGACTCGTGTATCGTCTTTAGGAATGATTATAGGGGCTTTAGCACTCGTTCAACAGACACGTCTAACCAAACGTATTGACTTCAAGACCCAGACCAAGATTACTCTTATTGCGTCTGTTACTAGTGGTGTGATAGGTATCGTGATGGCAGCAACAGGGTTTGGGGTGTGGGCATTAGTGGCACAGAGCCTATCAAGTCAGTTGTTTCGCACCATATTGTTATGGTTTTTCAACAAATGGGTCCCGCAACTGCGATTCTCAGGACAAAGTTTTAGAGAATTGTTTGGATTCGGCTGGAAGATGATGGTAAGTGGAGTGTTGGATACGGTATGGAAAGAATTGTACCAAGTGGTTGTTGGTAAATTTTATAGCCCTGCAACGTTAGGTCAATACACCAGAGCAAAACAGTTTTCTACTCTTTTTTCAAGCAATTTAACTGCTGTAGTCCAACGTGTCACCTTTCCCGTGCTGAGTGGAATCCAAGACGATAAAGAAAGAATGATTTCGGCCTATCGTCGCATTATCAAGACCACCATGTTTATTACAGCAATTTGTATGTTTTTTCTCGGAGCTATTTCTGAGCCATTGCTCTATTGTCTAATCGGACCCAAGTGGCATGAGGCATCAACCTATCTGCCTTTAATCTGCCTTGGAGCATCGCTTTATCCTCTTCATGCTATCAATTTAAATATGCTCCAGGTGCAAGGGCGTAGTGACCTTTTCTTAGGGTTGGAAATCATTAAGAAAATCATAGGGCTTGCTCCTTTGTTTGTAGGAGCATTCGTGGGTATTATGCCGATGTTGTATGTCAATTTGCTCATTGGGGTGATCTGCTATTTTTTGAATTCATATTTTCCAGGTAAGTTGCTGGGATATAACTCTTGGATGCAAATCAAGGACATCGCACCCAGTTTTGGCATCGCGGCTTTGGTGGCTCTTTCGGTATGGTTCTTTAAATATTTACCTATCTCCAATTGGTTTATTCTTCCTATTCAGATTGTTATAGGAATTGCTGTTTTTTTTGCCTTGTGTAAAATGACAAATATAGGAGAATATGAGGAGGTGAAATCTATGGTGATGCCATTTATCAATAGAATAAAGAAGTAATATTATGAATAGTCCAAAATATATGGTTCGTGTGAGTTGTTTGACTTATAATCATGCAGCTTATATTGAAAATGCCATGGATGGTTTTTGCATGCAGAAGACCAGATTCCCGTTTGTATGCACTATTATTGACGATGCTAGCACAGATGGCGAGCAAGAGGTGATCAAGAATTACATTCAAGCTCATTTTGACCTAGAAGGGGAAGGAGTTCCCCGAAACGAGGAGACCAGTGACTATTATCTTACTTTCGCACAGCATAAGACGAACAAAAACTGCTTCTTTGCGGTATTGTTCTTGAAATATAACCATTATAGCATTAAAAAGTCGAAAATGGCGTATCTGTCAGAATGGACTGACACCAAATACGTTGCTTTTTGCGAAGGAGATGACTATTGGATTGATCCTTTGAAGTTGCAGAAGCAGGTGGCATTTATGGAAGCGCATCCCAACCATAGTCTTTGTTTTTGTGCACACCAACGATTGCTTCCCTCTAGTGAATTAACTATAAAAAGGCGCTACGAGAATGATATGGAACACTGCCCGATGGAGGATATAATTCTGGGAGGAGGGGGCTACATGGCGACTAATTCCATGTTGTATAGACAAAGCCTTTATGTCCCATATTCGACCTGGGCGATAGGATGTCCCGTCGGTGATTTACCAACGATGTTGTCCTTAGCGGCTAAAGGGGAGGTGGGCTATTTGAAAGACATCATGTGTGTCTATAGGGTGGCAGCACCGGGAAGTTGGTCTGTTAGAATGGGTTCAAGTATTAAGAAAAGGCGCCAACATCATCGGGCTGTTATCAAAATGTGGCGCCAATTTGATTATTGGACGGATAAGGCATATCATAAAACCGTAATGAAAAAAATCGTGATCAATACAAAGTATCACATAAAAGACGAAGCGTTTGTATTATTGCACAAACTACATATAAAATGAATGTACTCATAGCAGGAGATTTCTGCCCACAGTATCGTGTGGCGGAATTATTTGAAAAGGGCGACTTCGCGGCAGTGCTTGGCGAGGTAAAGCCAAGCATTGAGCAGGCAGACTATAGCATAGTCAATTTCGAGTGCCCCATCACCAAAGGCGGCGAGAGTCCCATTGAGAAGTGTGGTCCAAACCTCCAATGCTCTGAAAGTGGCATGGATGCAGTGAAATGGGCAGGCTTTAATTGTGTAACACTCGCCAACAACCATTTTCTTGATTATGGTGAGGCAGGGGTGGCAAACACCCTGGATGCCTGTCAGAAATATGGCATTGACGTTGTGGGTGGAGGAAGGAACCTTCAAGAAGCCGCCAGGATATTATATAAGGAAATAAATGGCCAGACACTTGCTGTTATCAACTGCTGCGAGCATGAGTTCTCGATAGCGACGAAAACCACGGCAGGCAGCAATCCTTTGAACCCCATTCAGCAATACTATGCCATTCAGGAAGCGAAGCTGAATGCTGACTATGTGTTGGTCATTGTTCATGGTGGGCATGAGCACTATCAACTGCCCAGCCCACGTATGCAAGAAACGTATCGCTTCTTTATTGATGCAGGGGCTGACGCTGTTGTGAACCATCATCAGCACTGCTTCAGTGGGTATGAGGTCTATCAGGGGAAACCGATATTTTACGGAATAGGAAACTTTTGTTTCGACGGTAATAGAAGTAAAAAGGCATTATGGCATGAGGGATACATGGTATTATTCACAATAGAAGGTAATAGCGTCGCATACGATTGCATACCATACTTACAATGTAGAGAAAACGCGTCTGTGCAATTTTTGTCATCTTCCCAGAAAAAGATATTTGATGAGAGTATTGAAAAAATTAATGGTATTATATGTGATGACACGGCTTTGGTAAATGAAATAAATGACTTCTATCAATCATCTTCCCTTCATTATGATTCTTTGTTTGAACCTTTTGGTGGAAGGTGGTTTCGGTTTTTAAAGAAAAAAGGTCTGTTACCATCATTTATGTCAAGGAAGAAAATAGTTAAGGCGGAGGATTTTATTTGTTGTGAATCGCATAGAGACAAACTATTCTATTATTTATTGAATAAACTCAATTGACCATGTTGCAGCAAATAGGATATTATATAATTCATCCGAATGAGTTTTTATACCGTTTTGTGCGTTGTTTTAACTTCCTTTTTCAGGATAAGAGATATTTAGAGATTATCTACTATCTAAAGATGGGGGAAAAGCTAAACATAAATAACCCGCAAACATTCACTGAAAAACTGCAATGGCTTAAACTATATAATCATAGACCTGAATACACATCTATGGTTAATAAATATACAGTCAAAGATTTTGTCTCTGGAGTGATAGGGAAAGAGCACATCATCCCAACTATTGGTGTTTGGGATCGACCGGAACAGATTGACTGGGATAAACTTCCGAATCAGTTTGTGCTTAAAACAACGCACGGAGGTGGTGGATCCGGAGTGGTGATATGCAAGGATAAGTCGTCTTTCGATAAAGGTGCTGCCATAAATAAACTGAATAAGTCGTTAAAAACAGATTTGTATAGTATTAATCGTGAGTGGCCGTATAAAAATGTTTCTAAGCGAGTAATTGCAGAAGAATATCTGTCGGGTGATAATGGTGTCTTAAATGACTACAAATTCTTTTGTTTTAATGGAGTCGTAAAGATTTTCAAAATCGATTTAGATCGTTTTTCAGGACATAGGGCAAATTATTACGACAGAGCAGGTAATTTGATGCCTTTTGGAGAAGTTGCATGTCCACCTGATTATACACGGAATGTACGACTCCCGGAAAAGTTATCTACTATGATATCTATGGCTGAAAAACTTTCAAGCACCCACCCTTTTATGAGAATCGACTTTTACCAAAACGCAAACGAGGTGTATTTTGGAGAAATAACCTTTTTCCCAGCAGCAGGAATTGGCAAATTTACTGATGAAAAATGGGATGCCGAATTGGGATCTTGGCTTTTGCTTCCATCTGAGAAGACATCTTGATTAATGTTTTGTGAGCGCCATTTTTAAGAGTGGCTCAATTGATTATAATTGTAATACCTTTACCTACCACAATGAAGAAAACAAAACTATTTTCTTTATGTAATATCTATATTTTCCTTTGGTTGGTATATTACCTCCAGTCTGTAGTGTTTGGACGAGTTGGCACAATCTATTCCCGGGTAATAATCTTATTCCTGAGCGCTGTGTCAATTTATTGTATGGTTTATGCCTTAATGCATCATAAGGTTAATCCTTACTTGAAAGCGTTGGCCGTATTCATAGCTCTGCTAACAGTTTATGGTTTAGTATTAATTGTCAGTTCTCAAACACTCTACAGAGTATCAATTGCGGTTTCAGATTATACCTATTTGCTAAGTTTATATAACTCATTATTGCCTATTTTCCCTTTCTATGTTTTCACTCGGCAGGGGCAATTGACACGCTCCAGCCTTAGATGGTGGACTATCTTTTTCCTTGTGGCAGTATTAATGCAATATCAAGCGAATCAACAAGCAGCATTGCTAAGAGCCATGGAAATTGGCTCAAGTCGTGAAGAGTTTACAAATAACGTGGGATATGAGTTCTTGGCAATCATACCTCTTCTTGCTTTCTTTAGTGACAAGAAAATCATACAGTATGCAGGATTGGCTTATGTGATGGTGTTCCTTCTGTTGGCAATGAAACGAGGTGCTATTTTGATTGGTGCTATATGTATTGTTTATTTCTTGTGGAGTTCGATGAGAGGGACAAAAGGTAACCGTAAATTCTACGTTCTTGCTCTTAGTGTAGCGATTATCATTGCTGGTTATTTTGTTGTTCAGAATCTTCTCGAAAACAGCGACTATTTCTTGTATCGTTGGGAGGTAACACAGGAGGGTGGTACAAGTGGACGAGATGAGTTGTTTTCAACATTCTTTAATCATTTTATCAATGAATCTAACCCGTTTGTGTTCTTGTTTGGTAATGGTGCTTGGGGCACTCTTAAGCTTTTTCAACAGGTGGCGCACAATGACTGGCTTGAATTGGCCATCAACCAAGGGCTTTTAGGCGTGGTAGTATATTTTGTATATTTGACTAAATTCTATAAAGTTATACGAACTGCACGATTTAGCAATGAAATTCATTTGGCCATAACATTGTTGTTCATCATAAATTCATTACGTTCTTTCTTTTCCATGTCGTATGGTGATATGTCGATCTATGCCACTTCTTGCCTTGGCTATTGTCTTGGTATGATTGCTGAGAATAAAGCCAAAGCTTCACAGATAAAATAATAGACATATGAATATACTTATCATAGCCCCTGGGTACCCAGATAGGTACAAAGACCACTATCCATTTGTCAAGCAACTAGTGGATGAGTTTGCGAGGCAGGGGAACCATTGTTACGTTATTGCTCCATATAGCACGACGAAGAATAAGGGTCGGTATGAGGAGAAGGAGCAAGTTGGCAGCAATGTTACTATCTATCGTCCGAATCATCTTTCACTCTCTACGTTAAGAATAGGGAAATTCAGCCCGTCAGAGTTCTTCCGTCAGCGTGCCATCAAACGTGCTCTTCAATGGCTTCCTGTTAAGCCCGACGTGGTTTACTGCCATTTCTGGGAGTGCGCTTTGGAAGGATATGCGTATGCAAAGGAGAATCATATTCCATTGTTTGTGGCATCGGGAGAAAGCAATATCTCAACGTTGTTGAAGAATAAGACTATACCCTCTGGTCTGAAAGATTATGTGAGCGGTGTGATATGCGTATCCACCAAGAACAAGGAAGAGAGTATCTCTTTGGGACTGACGACGGAAGAGAAGTGCTTCGTGAAGCCCAATGCGGTCAATAGTGAGTTATTTAGAAAACTTGACAAAGAGGGCTGTAGAAAGAAGCTCGGTCTTCCCCTGGATGCTTTCATCATTAGCTTTGTTGGCTCTTTTATTGAGAGGAAAGGAGCCAATCGTGTTGCCGCTGCGATCAAGTCATTAAGTGGAGCCCCCGTATATTCTATCTTTGCAGGCCGGGGCAATGTGGTACCAGATTGTGAGAATATAGTATTCAAAGGTCCGCTGCGCCACGAAGAGATTCCGGAGTATATGAATGCTTCGGATGTCTTTGTGCTACCTACCTTGGCTGAAGGCTGTTGCAATGCGATTGTAGAGGCAATGGCGTGCGGCTTGCCGATAATCTCTTCGAATCGTCCTTTCAATTGGGATGTGTTGGATGAAACAAACAGCATAATGATTGACCCAAACAATATTGATGAGATATCCAGTGCTATTCGTATGTTGCGAGACAATAGTGACTTGTTGCATTGTCTTTCAGAGGGAGCGTTGAAAAAAGCAGAGCATCTGACGTTAAAAAGCCGTTCAGAAGAAATTTTGGCTTTCATCAATAGTAAATTAAAAAATGGTTGATAGCTAACGCATCGCTTGTTTAATATTTTTTAATCAACAAGTTGTATTATGGGAATCTTAGCTGTTTATTATCGACTACGGTATCCAAACAAAAAAGTACCTACAGCTTATCAACGTTCCATTGTGGAACAGTTTTGGCATACCATCCGAAAGTTTATTTGTCAAAATATTGCCCCAAATTGTGTCACCAATTTTATGAGGGTGAACCTATATCGTTTATGTGGGTTTAAGATAGGTAAGAATGTTTTCATCGGGATGAAGTGTTATTTAGACGACATCGATCCAAAAATGACAATTATTGGTAAGGATGTCACTATATCATACGGTGTTTTTTTTTCCTGTCATGGTCATAAACAAGAACACCACCGCATTGAAATTCAGGATGGTGCATATTTGGGTATGAATTGTGCTGTTTTAGCTCGTCAGGATTTGGTTGTAGGGGAAAGAGCTATTGTTGGAGCTATGTCGTTGGTGAACAAGTCAGTATCGCCTGGAAAAACTGTCGTGGGAATACCTTGTCATGAGTTATCATAACTATTTGGGTCATATCGGAATATCATCACCATAGAGTTATTAGTTTAAATGAAGGTTCTTCATATCTGCAATGATTTCTGTTTTTCCAAAGTACATGCCAATCTATATTTAAGGTTGGATGCGCTTGGAGTGGAACAGACCATTTTTACTTTTTATTCAGAATCTGTCCGCAGAGGTCGAAATAATGAATTTGATGCCGCAAGGACATCTTTCGTCTATAAAGATATTCTGAAACCATGGCACAGAATCTTGTTCCACAATAAAATGAAGACGGTATTGAGGGCGCTGCAAGAGTCGGTAAAAATTGAAAACCACGATATTGTTCATGCCAGTTCGTTGTTTACCAATGGTGTAGTGGCATATAAGTTATTCAAAAAATATCACATTCCATATATTGTAGCGGTTCGTACAACGGACGTCGATGAATTTCTTCGATATGCACCCCACACATGGTACGTCGGATTAAAGACACTCCTCAATGCTTCCAAAATTGTTTTTATTTCAAAATCTATTGAAAACAGTTTTGTGAGTTCACCTATAGTGAAAACCATATTATCCAAGATAAACGACAAATTCGTCCTTCAGCCTAACGGTATCGATGATTTTTGGATCGAAAAAGCTGGTATATTACCGATTAGAAACAACCATCAGATCATCAGTGTTTGCCGCTTTGATGCAAACAAAAACATTGAACGGTTGTCGAATGCAGTAATTGCATTAAGATCGAAATACCCCGATATCAAGCTACATCTTGTTGGGGGAGGCGACTCGCTGGAAAAAAGAATTCTTGAATTGGTGGCAAATCATCCAGAAACGCTGGTGTTCCATGGACGAAAAGAGAAAGATGAGCTTCGCGAACTATATGCTCAGTGCAGTATCTTTGCCATGCCGTCACATCATGAAACTTTTGGGTTGGTATATATCGAGGCGTTGAGCCAAAATTTGGCTATTATTTGTACTCGTGGACAAGGTGTGGATGGATTGTTGGATTCTCATGTGGGAGAATTTGTCGATTCTCATTCGCAACAAAGCATAGAAGACGCCATTGTTCGCATTTTTGAACACAGGGCGGATTATATGTCGTATGAAGTTATGGATTTTAGTGATTACGATTGGAATACGATAGCCGAAAAATATAATGAATTGTATAAACAAGTTCTCTGAAATTTGACTAAAGATTTTTAGAAAAAATTAAATAATATGGTGTAACAATGTGAATGATTAACTCGTTGACGGTTAGCAAGAAATAAACAATACTTAATTAATAAGATTGATTATATGTTGACATTTTCTGTATTTAACAAAATTGATGACATTGAGTCTGTTTGGAAAAAACTTTGTGCCAACAGAAAAGATATATCTCCGTTTCAAGAGTTTGATCTTGTTAAAATGGTGGTAGAGCATTATTGGCCATATTGGATTGTAAAAAGGACAGTTTGTCGTTTTTATGTTTTTTACGAATCATCAAAGCCTGTCTTGATATTGCCTATAGAAAAAGCATTATTTGCCAATAAATGTTATCTTTTTGCTGTGATTAACGGATTTAATTATAGGGATTTAATTGTTGGTGAATCGAAATATATTAAACCCTGTATTGATATATTTATCGAGAAAGTATCACCTATCGTAGTTGAAGGGTTGCCCGTAGATAGTTTGACATATAAATCCTTAGACTTTAATTCTATTAGTTACAAGTTGAGAAAATGTCGCAGTATTAATTTTATAGATATAATTAATCAAAAAAGTAAAGAGACAGTAAATACTCCCTATGATATTTACTTTTCATCGTTATCCAAATCAGTCAAACAAAACTTGAGAACTAGTTACAATCGTTTAGAGAAACAAAATATCAATTATAAATTATTGGCTTATTTTGGCGGTAATGATGAGTGTGTTTCATGGGATGGATCGCTTAAAACAATAGGGTTTGATTATAAAAAAAAGAAAATTCTGTTTGATAAAATCAAAGCTCTTTACAAAAAAAGACATGTGGAAAGATACCGTCGCTTATTTATAAAAGAGCTTTTGCTTGAGAAAACATTTGCAATGTACAGTTATGAGAATTATTCAAAGGCATTAACTTTGGTGTTAACTTATAATGATGAAATTGCTGCTTTTATGAGTGGATATGTTTCAAGGACGGGGGTATATACTGTGCCGAAACTGGCAATTGATGCAAACTATGCTTTCTTTTCTCCTGGGATGATGCTTATAAATGAAAGTATAAAGTATTTTCTCAATGCTGATTTGCAAATAAACATTTTAGATCTTTCGAGAGGGAACGAATCATACAAAGAAAAAATGGGTGGGATCGTGTTTCATCTCGCAGATTTTGTACTAAGCAATAAGAAATAATAATGGAAAATATAACAAACAAGATTATAATTTGGGGTATAGACGGACATAACACCCTTGGGCTTCTCAGGCAACTTGGTAGTTCGGGGTTTGATGTCGTTTTTTTAATGCTCGGAAAAGTTCAACATTGCGCCACCGAAAGCAAATACTGTAAAACACTTATTCAGACTAATACTATCCAAGAAGGTTATGAGTATTTGTTGAACCATTTCTCCGATGAAAAAGAAAAGCCTGTCATTATCACACCTGGAGATGAGATCATTGAGTATATTGACCAACATCGACAGGAACTTCTTCTTCGTTTTTTGATTCCTGGCACAAGCCAATCAGGTCTGTTGACAAAATTGGACAGTAAAATTGAAATGGCACAATATGCCGAAAAGGTAGGTATTGATGTGCCGCAATCTTTAACTGTTAATAAAGGTTCCATGCTTGATGGGATAAAGTATCCATGTTTTCTCAAACCCAGTCGACTGAAAACGGGGCATAAAAACGAGTTTAAATTCAGAATATGTGCCAACGAGAAAGAGCTTGTGGACACACTAAAATATGTCAGACCTGATTCCGAGTTTTTGTTACAACAGTATATTCCTACTGAGGAAGAATATGTTGTTTATGGATGCAGGATGATGGATAATCAAACGGTTATAGCGGGTACGTTTATCAGACAGCGTTTTTGTGACAATGGCGATAGCTCTTACGGACTTATTACTTCAAAAATACCGCCAACTGTCAGCGTTGAAAAAATATACAAATACTTGGAAGACATAGATTATCATGGTTTGTTTAGTTTTGAATACGGATTGTTCCAGAACAAAGCTTATTTTTTTGAGGTAAATTTCCGTAACGATGGCACATCACAATCTTTCTTCAAGGCTGGTGCTAATCTACCGCTCGCATGGGTATACAGTGTGACGGGACACAATTATAAATCCATTGGTACAAAGGTAATAAAAGACCAGTTCTTCATTGATGAGATTTGTGATTACGCTTGTGTTATTCACAAGAAAGTCACAAGGAAACAATGGATAAAAGAAAAAGACGGTGCCTCTATATATAAGTATTACGACGAAAACGATATGGCTCCGTATAATGTGATGAAGAAGCAAAGGTTCAAAAAACTGTATTTAGATGCTTTTATAAAGAAATACCGTCTTTATATTGTTTACCTCATGGACAAACTAAAACACTGATATGAGCGTAGTATTAATGTACCACGACATTGTCACCAAAAACGACAAGTCAAGTGGTTTCCAAAATAAAAATGCTTTCCAATACAAGGTAGAGGAATCTGCCTTTGAAGAGCAAGTAAAGGCCTTGCAGGGGAAGGATGTAGTCTTTACCTTTGATGATGGCGGTGTATCGTTTCTGACTAAAGCGGCACCCCTATTGGAGAAGTATGGCTTTAAAGGGGTGTTTTTTATCAGCACCAAGTCTATCGGCACGTCAGGATTCCTTACAAAAGAACAGGTAAAAGCGTTAGCCGAAAGAGGACATGTGGTCGGGTCCCATTCGCATACGCATCCTGAAATCTTCACCAAGCTATCAAAGGAAGAAATTCGCGAAGAGTGGAGGAAATCGTATGACATCCTGGAAGACATATTGGGAGAGAAAGATCTGCCCATGTCCATCCCTAACGGTTATGCTTCAAAGACCATTATGGAGGAAGCCATCAAATGTGGCTTCACCGATATTTACACTTCCCAGCCTACCACAAAAATCAAGTTATTCCAAAAACACAATGTCATTGGACGCTATGTGGTGCATGAAAACATGACCACCAAGGATGTTCTGAGAATTGTGAACAGCAAAGGTTGTAGGCTGAAAATGGCCTTGAAGTGGCAGATGCTGAATGTGGTGAAGGGGGTGCTGGGGGAGTCGTATGATAAACTTAAAGCTAAAATATTGCATCACTGATTTAGGCACATCAAAGAGTTTATAGAGTTAAGTTGAAGCAGTAACTACATTGTTATTGGGTTATATTTTGAAAAGGATAGTATGTCCGTATCGACTGGTTGTGTTTATTGGCCTGTTGATGCTATGTGGTTGTAATAAAGTGTTTGTTTGTCGTCATCATGCAATACAAACAATAAATCCGATACAATATGGGCTAAAAAAAGCAAAGACTGGAGAGGAACGTTATTATGCTTTGCAACGAACTCATGAAGAGGCACGACGTTTGGGTGTGGGGGTGTCGTATGCGGGCATCAAAGAGATACATGTAGAGATTCCCTCTAACCCACATTCCATTCCGCTCAGCTGTTATACTGATTTTGCCGGTGCGACAATCACGGTGGAAAACAAACAAAAGATTTTTTCTTTGTTTTCACTGTCGGCCGATCTGACTTCGGTTGAAGTGAAGGGTAAAGAAATAGATAACCATGATTTTTCCCAAAATCCCGTTTTGGGGATAGGAAATAAGCTGTTGGTTATCAAAGATAAAACTCCATGGGTTGAGAATAGAATAGGGTATGACTACGGTGCGACCCGAAAAGACATCATGTTAGTGAAAGATGGCAAAAGTGGACATGGCCCAGTGCAGAGTTATTGTACATCTATCTCATGTCCGGAGTGTTCGTATCGTGATGTGGATGTGTCGGCTAAACTGATAATTAAGAATGTTGTTTTTAACAGAACAGAGAACTCATCCCATATAACCCGTTTTGTCAAAATTGAGAATCAATATAACGTTGAATTATCGAACATTACCATAAATACTCCAGAGGGCTCTGGGTTGTATCGCGACAGGGCTATCTATATTGTGAATTGTTCGGATGTCGTTTTTACCGATATTAACATTAATGGGACATATTCCTTGCCAGGAAAATATGGATATGGCATAGCTCTGAATAATACATACAATGTCAGTTTTTATGATTTGTATGCCCGAGGCAATTGGGGTGTGTTTGGAAACAGTAATGTTCATAAGACTTTCCTGAAAAACTGTGATATCAACCGTTTCGATATTCATTGCTATGGAAAGGACATAAGTTTTGAAGACTGTAATTTTGTCGACCTATACAATCAGTTCTCTTCGGTTTACGGTTTGATTTCTTTTACGAATTGCAACTTCTCGAATTTCACGCCTATACTGATGGGCCGTTCCTACAATGCCTATACCGCATACGATGTCCGTTTCGAGGAATGCACATTAAATTTGGACAAAAAACATAATAGTATCATTAACTTTTCTGGGTTTACAACTGAGGAAAACAAAAGGCCGGAATTAAAAGAAAAATGTTTGCCCAATGTTACAATGTTGGATTGTCGAGTGAACTTGGCTGAAGGGATGAAAAAGTGGTATGTTTACAATACCAAAAAGACCAAAGACTACGAAGGTCATTTTTCCTATATTTCAGAAGTAAAAATAGAAGGGCTTTCGACAAATGGAGGATCTGCGACCATGGAGGTATTCAGCAAAAACATCGAAACGGTGAATAAAGTGCAAGAGTGTAGATAGGCAAATATGTTGAATGTAATAGAATGTAGTCATATAGGTCAAAGAAAACCACAAAAACACACAATGCTTACCATCATCTGCCCCATCTACAACGAGGAGAAGTACATCGCCCGTTGCATTGAGTCCATCATGGCCCAGGACTATCCCAAAGATGATTTGGAAGTCCTCTTTGTGGACGGCATGAGCACCGACCGTACAAGGGAAATTATTGCCTCTTATCTGCCGCAATGCCCCTATTTGCGCGTGCTCGACAATCCGCACAAGATTGTGCCCTACGCCATGAACAAAGGTATCAGCGAGGCCAAGGGCGACATCATCATGCGCATCGATGCCCACACCTTCTATGAACCCAACTATTGCTCGGCCATCGTCAAACGGCTGAAGGAACTGGATGCCGAAAACGTGGGGTGCGTGTGCAAAACCGATGTACTCAACAAGACACCCAAGACCTTGGCTATCCGCGAGGTGCTGAGCAACAGGTTTGGGGTGGGCAACTCGGCTTTCCGCACAGGCATCAACGGTATAAAAGAAGTGGATACGGTGCCTTTCGGCTGCTGGCCAAAACGAGTGTTCGAGAAATACGGCTTGTATGATGTCCGTCTGGTACGCAATCAAGATATCGAACTTAGCAAGCGCATCATCAACGGTGGCGGCAAGATCTATATCATCCCCGACACCTTCTGCACCTATCTGGCCCGTGAGACTTTCAGCGGCTTGGCCAAAAATAACTTTGGTAACGGCAAGTGGAATATCCTCACGGTATATTACACCCGTCAAATGAAGTCGCTGTCGCTGCGTCATTTCATTCCGTTGCTATTTGTGCTGGGTGTCATTTTGCCAGCTATCGCCGGCATCTTTTGGCATCCCGCTTTGCTGCTTTCTGCGTTTGTGCTGCTGGTCTATCTATTGGTTTTGGGTGCCGTTAGTGTAAGATTAGCCATCAAAAAGAAAATAAATTTTTTCTATCTTCTTTGGGGGTTCATTACTTTGCATTGTAGCTATGGTTGGGGCTCCATGATGGGTATTGTATCATTGCCTTTCAAGAAAAGATAATCCGCTATGCTTCTCAAATGGTTATTTGACAGAGTCGTATCCTTTTTAGGTTTGATATTTCTGCTACCTATAATGCTCATTGTGGCCATTCTTATAAAGGTCAAGATGCCAGAAGGTCCTGTACTCTTTAGGCAAAAGCGTGTAGGGAGGAGGGGAGAACTTTTTACTATGATAAAATTTCGTTCGATGATAGTGAACCATGGAGGTTCGTCCGTTAGTGTGGCTGGAGAAAATCGCATCACCCCATTAGGTTCAAAGTTACGAAAATATAAGTTGGATGAGTT
>Ga0247611_10004423_pt1 | contig 19492 bp, 3 predicted proteins | sample 177DNAGHGhighgp2_FD_192422 | JGI IMG/M metagenome (GOLD analysis project Ga0247611, IMG submission 192422) | Sheep rumen microbial communities from Palmerston North, Manawatu-Wanganui, New Zealand - 1770 DNA GHGhigh gp2 | ecosystem: Host-associated > Mammals > Digestive system > Stomach > Rumen ...
ATATATATCATTGTCAGTTGTTAATAATTTAATTGTAGCAGTTCTATTTACGAAGATATTCTCATCAGCTTTTACTGTAAGTGTAACTCCAGATATTGATGGGTTATTTGTTGTAGGAAATGCCACAAAATTACCTTGAGCATTCTTATATTGCCATTGATTGACCGCCACATTTGATAAAGTGGACTCTAAAACAATAGTATCAGACCCCACAATATTTCTATCAGAATCATACAAAAATACATTTTCCCCAGTTATTTCACAAGATTTTAGTTCTGTAGCCATCGTAAGAAGAGCGTATGTTAATGTCGCTTCTGTTGTTAATGGCACTGCTGTATCTGGGTCTGTATATGTAATTGTACAAATGTATGTTATTAAATTATCTGTAGTTGATAATTTGTTGGCGCTTACTGTTAATATTCCTCCAGTCACTCTTTCACCAGTAGTTAAAGCCGTAGCTGTAGCAGAACCAACTTTTCTCGTGAAAGAGATTGTTAATCCTGTTGCATTTAATGGTAAAGTAGTACCATTATAAGTAACTACTGGCGTAACAGTAAGATTGGAAGAAGACCAATTTGGTGTATAAGCCGCCGTTCCAGATGTGTTTGGGTCGTAAATGACTGTTGTAGGTTGATTAGAAGTTAAATACAACTGGATACTTCCCACATCTGTATAATCAATAACGCTTACGCTGGAAAAAGCTTTAACCGCCATATTATTCCCCCTTTATCCTTCATTTGAACTGACAGAAATTCCATCATGTTCAAATTTACATTCGAAGTCTGCACTAATAACAATATCGTTACCAGTGAGAGTTAGTGTTTTGGTTCCAGTCGTATGATTCTGATTCCAGTAGGTGTCTCCATAGGAATCAGAAGAATGCCTAGTCCAAGTAAAATATTGAGCATCATAATCATCTGTTACATCTACTGAATTTTTTAAAAGTCTTACTGTTAACGTGATGTTCCCACCACGAATATTTGTCCCATTAGGAGCATAAATATATAATGTATAAGTTGCAGAATTATCAATTTTATTATCTAATTCTGACAATGCAGTGCTAGTATTATTTTTAAAATGAGTATACTCAACTCCAAAATTTCCGCCTGTACCATCTTTGATATTTGTGATACTAATATTTCCGTTCTCATCAGTATCAACAATCGGGAAATTCAGCTGATTCTTTGCTATACTAGCAGTTTGAATCATTGGCGCAAGACCAACATCACCCTGTGAAAGACCAGAAGAATTAAGCATTACACTACCATTCTCGTCTTTAATAATAATAGCAGGATGGTCATAATCAACTGTTGTTCCACCTTGTCCATCAGATACTGTATTATAACCAATAGAGATAGAAGGATTACCATTACCATCTAAGAACTGTAATTCAGAACCAGACATTACCATACCTTCTGTTGCTCCACTGTTTGTTAAAATACGCATCTGATTTCCAAGTACAATATCCCCAGCCGCTAAATCAGCCACAGTAATCTTACCAGCAACTGCATTATAAATATAAGCATCTGTAATAGTGCTTTGTGCTACAGTAGAAGATAACCCTTGTAAATAATTTACAAAAGCAGAACCAGCTGTTAATGTATCAACTTGTGCAAGTTTCGCCTTAAGGTCATCTACTTGAATCTCAGAAGCTACTATAAGATTAGATTCAAGATAATCGAAAAATGCAGACTCACCGAATAACTCATCTACGTTAATGTTACTTGCATCAATACTTTGAGCAGTTAACGCCTCTGTAGCTAAGTCGGTAATACTAGCTCTATCAGCAGTCAATGATTTTGTTGCTAAATCGGATACATCTGCATGTTCAGCCGATAAAGATTTTGCAGTTGTGATATCTGTTTCTAAAAAATGTACAAAAGCGGAGTTTGCTTCTAATGTATCAATCTGTGCAAGTTTAGCTTTTAAATCGTCCACTTTAATTTCACTTGATACCACAAGATTGGATTCAAGATATTTTATAAAACCAGAATCAGTTGTTAAAGTAGAAGTATCAATATTTTCTGCTTTAACTGTTCCTGCTACTGTAGCAGAGTCAGCGGTTAATGACCTTGTAGCCAAGTCAGTAATATCAGCTTTATCCGCAGTTAACGAACGAGTAGCTAAATCTGTAATATCTGCTCTTTCAGCATTAATAGCTTTGCTAACAACCAAATCAGTTTTAAGATAGTGAGCAAAAATACTATCTGATTGTAATGTAACAATCCTAGCCATTTCAGCATCAAGATTCTTTGTCTTGGTATATTCAGCACTTAAAGTACTAAACGCACCAGTTGCCGCAGTTACTGCACTTTCCTGAGAAGCGGTAGTATAACTAGCAAAAGGAGCAGATTGAAGAATCTTTTGAACTAAATCGTAGGTTACTTGAACAGTATTGTCAGAATCAGCAGAACGATTATATCTAGCACTGATTGTATTTTTGGCAGAAGTAATCACAGAATCCAAAAGATTAGCAAAGTCGTTTCTCTTGCCTCTATAATTAATCATGTTGGAGAATTCAATGTCCAATTTATTCTCCATTGTCATAGGGTTAAAAGTTAACTTTATCATCCTTAAATTGACTTGAGTCTCATCATCTAAACCTAGCCTGATGAAGTTACCAACATCGAATTCTGGATGATAACTTGCATATTCATTGTTAGCAAGTAGGTTATCTACGCTAGTAGAGTAGCTATATTGAGGATGAGATTCTGCATATAACTCATCCTGTGCTTCTTTGAACATCTCAAGTTCTTTATCAATATCTGTATCAGTTGTATCAATATTGGTAAGATGATTAATATTGTCATTGCTATAATCTGTATGCCTATAAAAACGATTAATTAAATCAACTTCTGCATCAGTAAAAGCGGCTACTTCATGTTCGAGCATTAAGAATACATCGTTTAAAGGCTGTTGATTTTCATCCTTACCATCATCATATAAAAAGATGCCTTCTTCTTGATTGTATATTGTATAGCCAACTGCTTCGCTCCAATTGCGAATAAGCATAGCATCAGCTAAAAGTTTCCGTTCATCATAAATACCATCAAGGATTTCTTTCTCAGCGTCATATTCTTTTTGGCGTTGTTCTAATGCTCTAGTGGCAGATTCGTAGCCGTTTTTATATTTGATGTATAAATCGTGTTTGGTTGTATAATCGTCTGATATTTTTTTAAGAAATGCTTCTGCGTCTTTATCTCCAGCTTCAGCCGCATCTTGAATATCTTCTAAAGGAGTAACGTATTCCTCTAATGCTTGCATCTTGTCAAGATGAGTTTTCTGATATGCCTTTAATTCATTGATGCCATACCAATCACCGTAATGAGCGACTCCATCGTAATCTGGATGTTCTTCATCAAAAATATATTCAAAAGCATCTTCGTAATCTTCTTTTGGTTCATAACTTGGCAAGCCAAGATTCTCGTGAGCCGTAACAAGATTAGGAATAGTAAATTTCCTACAAGCACAGTAGGAATCATAATATACAGAGCCAGCAAATTTTACCGCTTCGTCTCCAGCAGGATTATTTTTATCAACCAGTTTTTTCAAAGCATCAATATATCCATTCCAAGCAGTAATATAATCATTAAAAGTAGCATAGTCCTCTTTGGAATACTCTTTTGGCACGGGAATATTAGAAGTATCGTTAAATATAAATGCCTTTAACATTCCAATAAGAAGAGCATAATAATTTGCTATAGATTCTTCTAATTGCTCTTGTGATTTAAAATTCTTTAATTGCGAGATATTAAGCATATCAGAAGGTACTTTATTGATTATTTCATTACACTTTTCTAATTGTTTATTATGTTTTCTAGATAAATCGACATAAGCATCTCGTTTGCTTTCTCTGTCGGCAACGTATCTTTTATACTTATCAATTAAATCTTGTGGAAGATATTCTGGCTTTAAAAAATAAGAAATATCCTCAATTTCTCTTTGACCAAAATTTACGTTAGTAATTCCTAATCCATCAGAATTCTCTACGGTGAATTGAGTGAATAATTCTTGAGCAGGAGTGATAGTTACATCATTCTCCACATTACGAAAACTAAGAAAAATTCTAGTATCCTTACCAATAGATTCAATCCTATAAACATTAATTACATTATTCATGGTATCAAACTGGAATACACAATTAAAATATCCTGCCAATTCATTCACCATAAATGTATAAACGTCTTGAGCATCTATCTCAAAACTACCTGTTTCATCCTTAAGCAGAAGAGGAGTACCATCATCATTTTTATATAAAAGTTGCCCATTCTCATCTTCTGGATAACTTTCATCAACATATCCAATTGTCCATGTCTCTGGTACATCAGATAAACATAAGTCTAAAAGAGATAAGTCTTTAATCCTTTTATACTCTAATTCTACAAATTCAAATACTCTTAAATCTTCATCTGTCTCAACATAAGCATCATTTTTAGAATCGTATTTTCTTTTTTTCTTATCAATAATAAGCGGAAGATATTTAATTAAACTTGGATATAGGATTAAATCCTTTTTAATAAAATCAGATGTGAGAGAAGAAGCATTGTTAATCAAATCCTGATAATGACTTGCCTCTGATGCATCAGTCGCTTCGTCTCTAGCTCGTGTAAGACCATCCACTATGTTATTTAAATCAAACTCAATTCTCCAAGCAGTCTTTACAAAATTAGGATATTTTGCTAACAATTCTTGCAGCTCTTCATAAGTGGTAAACTCATTTACTTCATCTAATAAAGCTTTATGCTCTGAAGTGTTCCTATAAAACAAAACCCTATCTCGGAACATATTATAATGTACTTCGGCAGAAGAGTAGTAAGTATATACATTATCTTCGGCAATCATTTCACGACTTGTACTTGCCGCTGTGTTTACATCAAAAGTCTCTAAATCGTATTGATGCAAAGTATATTCGTAGGATTTTGCCACAACACTTTTATATTCTTTAATTCCATCATTATTAATAGTAGGAGATTCGTCTATGAAGAACCAGCCAAAACCATCTACATAGATTTCCATTAAAATATCTATATAATGATACCAAGAAGATTCCTCATAATAACCATACCAAGTGTTATTATGGCTATTCTCAGGAACTCCCAGATATCTATAAACATCAAAGGATATCTCATCAGCATTGATAAAGTCAATTGTCAAATTACAACTTGACTCATCAATACCATTTAAAGCTCCAAGCATTCTTTTGCCAGGTCTGGCTAAATAAATCCTAGAAGCTTCTGTTCTTTTATATACATTTCCATGCCCTGTATAATCAGCAGATATTACCTGACCATTTGGCGATGTATTTGAAAAATCATAAATTAAATTCATTAATACGCACCAACCTTCACAGGATATCTAAAAGTAATCGTAATTTGAGCATTTCCAGAAATTTCTATTTTATTCTCACCATACAATAATCTTGGGAAATAAATATAATCTACAACATCAACGCCCATATCTTCAAAGGTTATTAAAGAGCTAGTATGTAAATTAGTTACTGTTAATTTCCTACAATCCATTACCAAAGTATCGCCAGCATTAATGTTGTTTAATTGAATAGAACGATTTCCGTCAGTTTTGTTGGTAATTCTTATATTCTGTCTATCAATAGGAGCAACCTCTTCATCTTGACTTTGAGAATCAGGGTCTATTATACTGTTAGGATATATTGTAATAAGAGGATATACATAATCTTCATGCTCGTCCGAATAATTCCATACAGATATTGTATTGGTTAAAGAACCATCAACCATATTTGTTACAGACTGAATAGGCGACAATGCGAAAGGAGTATTGCATTCAAAATCACATTGAAGTGCATAAATGTGATTATCAGCCGCCTCAACATTGGTAAACATGCCATAATAATCGTATTCGGGTTCTTCTGTCAGTATGGTTATAGCTGGACGTAAATAAACAGTTTCAAGAATACTTTCATGGACAGTAGATGTATTAGTAATTACTCTTTCTACCTCTGTTTCAACACCAGCCACTGATATATTAATAACTTCATCATAATCGCTAAGATATGTAATAGCTGTGCCAGTATGATTAGCAACATTCATTTCTTCACTACAATAAAAATTATAAATGAGACCTTTACCATCAAAAGAAGCTGAATAGATATGGGTTTCTTCATCATATTCCCATTCTAAATCTTTACTTGTTGTGTCATCATAATCATACATATGATACAATCTTGGAGAGACAGGAGAGCATAGCCATGCTGATATCTGTCTAATATCCTCACGAGTAAATCTTAAGTCGTCATGAGACGTATATTTGCATGGGTCTTTTATTATCATAATAGAAAACTTTAAAACATCATCATAATTAACACCCCAAGTATTAACTGTATGCCTATACTTGTTCATTGACCCCTTCTCAATGGTTCGTGCATTATTTAATGTAGTATCAACAGTTTTAAAACCACCAAGAATTAAATTATATCTCTCAGAAGAAACGCCATTATAAACAAATGATTTTCCATATTGTGCCATATTTTACCTCCTTTCTATAATAGTAGAGAGGAGACTATACGTCTCCCCTCATAAAAATTAGAATCTAAACTTGTGTCCAAGAAGATTCATTTCATTAGTCATTGTCTTTGTAAATTCATCAACCATTTCAGATTTAAACTTTCTAATATCTGTAATTGCGTTTTCATCTACATTACCTTCTACGTTCATAAAGTTCTCAAAGTTAATATTGATAGTAGGAGAACTTGTGTTAACATTATTAATAATAGGCGCAGATAATTCGGACAATCCATTACTTACAGACGCACTTTGTGCAAGCTTCCAAAGATTATCTGTCATTTGAGCAGTGAATACTTTATCACCCTTACCAAGAGGAGTTAACATTGCTCCATCAGATTTACGGAAGATAACTTCCTGACCACCATCTTGAGTAACACCAAGCATATCTTTAGGGATTCTCTTGCTACCCGTTGCAAAATATCCAATCTCTTTGAAGAATTTGTAAAGAGTTCCAGATTTCTTATCGTTGTTATATATTACTCCAAGATGTTTTGCTAATGCTTCTCTATGGTCGGCATCTAAAACAAAGCCAGTTTTCTTCCCAAGAGCGGCATTAAATTCACCGTAATTAGATTTCTTATTATATTTTTTACCGTTTCTACTAAGATAATTATCAATTCTTGTTTTGTAATTTTGCTTTTCGGTTTTTGTTAAGCCAGTAGGATAACCCAAGTCAGAAGTTATGGAATGAACTTTGACTTTTGGTTTACTAGTATTATTGTTACCAGTGCCTTTGTTACCACCTTTTTTATTTGTGGCACTACTATGTTTAGCTTCTTCATTGGTTACCAAAGATCCGCCACTAGGTTTTTTACCTACATCGGAATAATCGGTATTCGTTGTTTCGATCCCCATTAACTCAGTATAGGCTTTTTCAAAGTCTTTTATAGTACCATAAATAGCACTGTAAATACTAGAAGTGTCTAAATTACTAATATTTGTAAGTTGCTCTGCGATTTTTGTTAATTCTGTTGACGCGTTAAAATCTTTGAAATTAAGTATAGAATCAGAAAATTCGTCTAGAGCTTGAATGCTTTCGGCACTAATTAAATTTGCCTTAAGAGAGTTGTCTTTATCAGTAATTTCAACAACAAGACCATTAGCGTTTACAACACCTTGCAATAAATTGGCAATATCTTCAGACTTGTTACCAATAGGAGTTAATAACTCAGATATTAAAGCATCACGTTCGTCATGATGACGTTGCAGTCTTTCAACTAAATTATTAAAAGCTGTTTCGATATCTTCAGATAAATTATCTAAACCTTCTGTCCGTAATTCGTACTCATGGTCATAGACAGTATCATTCATATCAAGTTGTGCTTCTGCAAGTTGGTCACGAAGAGAAGCAAGTTTTGCTTGACCCGCTTTATTACTTCATTATCTTTACATAGTTCGCTACACTATGCCGTATTTCTACGCTCATACTTTCATATGAGATGAGACTATATCTTGTTAGAAAAAGCATACATTATTTCTAACATTCACCTTTTCGAATCGCCAAACGCTTGCGATTCTACTTCCATAATGGAATAGTCGTTGAACTTTACTCTATTCGAGTCTTAGATGCTGATTGCCCAATCCTCATAATTTTTAAACATTCACGCTTATGCATGTTTCATCATTACGTTGTAGTTTATGAGGCTCTAAGGGTGTCCCAGCAATTAAATGAATAGGCGCAAGTTTTCACGCCTTCAAGAGCCGCTATCTGTTGCTGAAGATAATTAATATCCTTTGACTTCTCAGAAATAGTTCTTTGATAATCATAATAATCCTTAACCTTGCTTAAAGCATCTTTTCTCTTATCAATATTTTCTTGGAGCAAATCATTTTGTTTTTCCAAAGAATCGATATAAGCATCTAATATTTTACTCTTATAATCTTCAAGATTTTTAGCCTCATTAGCAATTGCATCACAATAATTACGAGATTCTTCTGTTAATTTATCTTGAGAAATTACTCCATTATCATATTCTTCTTTTAATTTTTTAAGAGCCTTTCTATTATTATAAATGGCATCTTCAGACAATTCCATTTGTTTAGCCATGAGAGCGATATTCGCCCAACCTTCATCTGTAAGCAAACCATTTTCAGCGATTAAATTATCTTCATTCAAGAAATCTTGAATGGTAGACAATTCATCACGATAATGTTCAAGAGACTCCATACCATCTTTAAACGGCTTCCAATTTAACTCTCTATTCTTTTCATTAATATCAGTTAACGATTTTAGATAAGAAACCGCAGAAGAATTTACGGAATCAAGTTCTTCTTTTAACTTATTCCAAGATTCGCCATCGACCTCAACATTGCCCATCTGCGCTAAAATCTTTTCTCTTCTTTGGAGAGTAAGGTCAAGTGCCTGTTTTGTTCTAGAACCTTCATTTTGATATAAGGTTTGTAAATTAGGAAGTTGGTTATTCCTATTCCATGTAGTATTGCCAATGTCCTTAATTACATCACTAGCATCAGCCAAACGATCAATGACAGAAGAGATACGGTCAATAACATCCTGAAGTTGGTCAAGGTCTAATTGAGCCATTTCATTATCTAAGTTGGCTAATGCTTCGGTATCATCATAAACTTGAGCTTCAACCTTTTCAAGTTCGTCTCTCATTTCGTACCAAACAGTAGTACCTTCTACAACTCGTCTCGCTTTAACTTGACTATCTAATTCTTTATATAATCTATCATATTCCGCTCTAGATTTATTCAAAGCGGTTTGTAAATTTCCTCTTTGAGCCATGTAGTCAGAGCTAACTATTTTTTCTCCTTTGGCATTACGAGCATTAATAAAACTTTCTTCGGTAGAAGCTCTATCAGTGTAATAGCCTCTAACCATTTCATACCATTCTTGGATATTATCAAAACGCTGTCTGTAAAGGTCTGCAAGTTGTTGTTGAAGTTCAGTTGTTTTAGTTTCTGCTTCTAAGCTCTTTTCAATCCAGCTTTGCATCTCTTCAATAACGGTTTTTGTTTTTTCTCCATATTGGGCAATGTTTACTTTTTTACCGCTCTTTAATGCCTTATAAGCATTTTTAATCGCTTTTTGCTGTTTTTTACTAAATAATGGCTTTTTCTTTTTTCTCCTTTGTAAAGCTTTTTTACGAACTTCTTGTGCTTGTTTCTCATATAAATCTTCAGCCTTGGCATTTGCCAAATATTCTTTACGAGTAGCTTGAATAGCTTTGTTCGTAGTAGAATCCATAGAAGAAGTTGTATAATTAATAGGATTCTTTTTAGTTCCAAGCTTACGTGTGGTTTTGGCACCACCTTCACCCCATGTGCCTCCTTTGGCACTCAAAGTTACAGCATTCTCAGCAGCATCCGTCCATTTTTCTGTTTGACGACTTAACCTGTCAAGACGAATCTCCATCCAATCAAATAATTTATCTAACCATTTCTCAAAATTTTTCCATGACTTAGGCTCAGAAGTTTTCTTCTTTGAGCTTGAGCGTTTCTTTCTAGAAGGATTCTTTTTCTTCGTCGGGTTCGAGGTTTTTTTAGAGGCAGAGGATTTGGAGGAGGACTTATTGGAAGAATCATTTCCAGGGTCTGGACCTTTAGCACCTCCTAAACCACTAAAAGCATTACCGCTTAAGAAAGCATCTAAACTATCAATTTCATTTAAACCATCTAATTCATCGTCAATACTTCCGTCTAAAAAAGTAGCAGAAGAGGACGGATAACGTAATTGTCCTTTAACACTTCCTCTAGAGTTAATATATCCTTTAGAGAAAAGTTGCTCTGTTTGTTCAGCATTAAAGACAACCGCACCTTTTGGGATATGCGCGAATTCAGCACCATTGTCACCAACTGTAAACCAGCGATTACCTGTTACTACTAATTCTTGACCTACCTCACCAGTGAGAGCATCCATTGCTTTAGAAGTTTTCCAAGAATTGGAGCGAACAATGTTATTAGTTTGGTCATTGGAGAGTGTGCCTTTTGCAAAAGCGGTTCCCGATGAACGAGCTGTGCCGAATAAATCTTCAACCGTCTTCTTATGTGTGGTTACTGTAATACTTTTATCTTTCAACCTACCAATACTAGCCGCTAAAGTATTAAAAGTCTCCGCAGAAGTACCCGAAATAGAAGCCGATACATTAACTGCTTTTCCATGCACTGCGTTAATTGCGTTTGCTAATGTCCTTACTTTGGATTCGCCTTTTGCCTTTGCTTCTACAACAGTAGATTTACCTTGGACGCTACCAATAGCAGTTTGTAATCCTGCTACTTTATCTGTGCCTTCTGTTTTAACTGACACAGTAGTAGACTTAGGAGCTGCATCAGAATTATCCAATTTACTTTCGTTAATGGTACGATTTACTGTTTGCGTTACAGGGTCTGGAGGAGTAGTAACTGATTTATCAGGTACCGCTTGTTGTTTAACATCTTGAGGAATCTCAGGCATTTCTTTCGGCAAATCATCAGTAATAGGCTCATAAGTTACCGTACCGTCTTCGTTCACCACAGGTTTGAGTTCTTGTATAACACCATCGGTTTCAGCGTAGTAATGAATTTCTCCATCTTCCTCCATTACCGCCTCTACTTCTTTTTGTACACCTTCGACATCAGCGGTGATTTCCATTGACTCGCCCTTTTTAAGCTTTTTAAGTTTCTTTTCAACTTTCTTTTGGTCAACATCCATCTCTATTTCGAAGTTGCCGTTCTTGCCTTCGCCAAATTTAGCTTCGGTTAACGCTTTTTTAAGTTCATCAGGAATTTTATCTCCATACGTTTCAAGAAACTCATCAAGACTTATTCCAGAAGCATTCAATTCCTGTTGAATATCTTCAGCAATTCCAAATAAAGAACCAGACGTTCCTGAAAAGTGCATTTGTTGACTAATTAAATCTGCCTCATCACCAATACCAGCAATAAGATTACTGATATATTGTCCATTAATATCCATGCCTTGCGCATCTAAATCAAATAATTTCAAAGGATTTATTTGACCATCTTCTGTGGCTCCAGCAACAATATTATCAATATAATCATATACTGTATTTTGATTTAATAATTCTGGTGTTCCGTTTTCTGTTTGAAGCATGGGAGTAAAAGCAATAGGAATGCTCTCTTGACCAAAATTGCCCCACATACCCAAAACTGTGGAATAATCTTGGCTACCAAACTGATTTGTCTTAATTCCCCAAGAACTAGCCGCTGAACCAAATCTCTCTTTATTCTCATCTGTCCAATAAAGTTTTTGTCTAGTGTCAGTATCAATATTACCGTAAACAGTTTTACTGAAATCTACATTGGCTTCTTTAGCTCTATCTAATTCTTCGCAATAAGCATTGATTGATTCGTCTAAAGGAATCTGATAATTATCGTAATTATGTTCTGCGTCTACTTCAGCCGCATTTGCGTGAACAGTGGGGAAGAGAAGGTCGGCAACACTGGATAAACCAGCTAAAGGAGTGCTTCCTTTAAATAGAGGGCTATTTTTAATTATATCTAATGTTTCTTGAAGAGGAGTCTTTTGCTTAGAAGAACCGTAATGTTTATCATGACCTTCCGCAGTTTCCTTATTTTGTTTATATCTATTTATTTTTTCTTTTTCTTTTTTGCCAAAAGGAATAGGGTTTTGTCCTGTGCCAGTTACTGGTAGTTCTGGAATCTTTTTATTTTTAGGCTTATCTTTTTTAGATTCGTCTTTATTAGGGGTAAGAGGATTGTCTTTAGGTTTGTTATCTTTGTTTTTGCCATCTTTATCGCCTTTATCGGGATTCCCCCCCGATGCAAATATTTTTACCGCTGCCATAAATTCGTCAGCAGCACTATGTATTTTATCTCCAGCATTTTGCATCTTTCCTTCTGGAGAGGAAGAGTCTATACCCGCAGAAGAGTCCTTAGTGTCAATATCTCCCCGCTCTTTAATTAATCGTTGGTAGTTTTCGAACGCGTCGTCTCCTGCATATCTTTTAATCCAATCATCTAAAGTAGTACCTTGTTCTTTAGCTTTTTGGGTTAACTCATCCTGCATTTCGCTATAGTCTTTACCAGATTCATATAAATCTAAATATTGGTCTATTACCTTTTGATTACTTTCTTCTGTATCCTTAACAAGGTTGCCACGAATATTTTCACCAGCGTTTATATTGCCTTTGTCTTTTTGTCTGCTAGACCAGTCGCGTACAAAAGTTTCTCGTTCGCTTTGAGTCATCACGTCTTTGTTTTTATTGTAATAACGACGGTCTTCTTCTCCGCCTTTTTTAACATCTCTATATTTAGATTTGGTCTCAAAGCCTTTTGTATTTACATCTAAATCAATTTTCCAAGCACCGTCTTTAGTTTCCCGAAGCCCAGCATTTGTAAAACCTTCTTTTTGGAGAGCTTGTACAACAGCGTCTCCATAAGTTTTCATTGCTTGTTTGCCTTCGCCGTCTGTATATTGCTTAGAAGTTTTATTAAATGCAGACAGCCTTTCTTGCATTTTATCTCTTGCGCCATTCTTTTCAATAACGACTTTATCAGGCTCTTTATTTAATAATTCATCTAAAGATTTGGAGGTGCTTTCAATTCTTTCTTCGAGAGATTCAATCTCGTCCTCTTTAGCCTTAATAGCAGTTTTATTATTAGGGTCATAAGTATTTAAATCATCTAATTCTTTTTGAGCCTCGTATAATTGATTAGTTAAGTCCCCTAATAATTGCCCTCCGCCTTGAGCATCAGCAAAGAAATCATTAGTAAAGCCCTTATCTTTTAATTCTCCAAGAATAGCCAAGAAAGGCTCATAACCAATACCCATATTACGGGCAGCCGCTTCCATATCTTTAAAATTCAAAGCCCAAGTTTTAGTAGATTCGTCAAAATCTGCATAGCCTTTAGATTTTAAATCCTTTAAGAAAGCTCTTATACCTGAATTATCTTCAGTGAAATATTTAGAAATTTTTCCTAAATTCTCATTCCAATTTTCTAAATCCTTAGCCCCAGAAGGAGAGAACATGGCTGCAATTTTCTGGAAATCATCTGTGCCAATATCGCCTTTTTCAACTAACTCTTTGGCGTTTTTATACATAGAAAACATGGTATCATACGTTGCACCAGAGTTCGCTGATTCTTGAGCCTCTTGAGCAGATTTAAAAGTAGAATCGTCCTGAGTAATTGCTTCTTCAATAGTTACAGGAACAGGAGGTTCTGCTTCTTGACGAAGCTCTTGAATTTTAGATTTTAATTCAGTTAAAGTCTTAATGGGTTTATCCGCGTCCATTTTAGCAACTAATTGTAAATCTTCACCAGATAAACTCTTTAATTCATTGTCCAACCCGCTAACGTTTTTAGAAGCAGCTTGAAAACTTTCGTCATAAGATTCCACCATTTTATCTAGACCAAGGCGATCCTTCCATGCTTTTTGCGAAGTTTCATCTTTAGGAAAAGCATTTTGTAGCAAAGTATTTATCTGAGATTCGTATCCAGAATAGGAGAGGGTATTAGCATCTAAAGAAAGTGCTTGAACCAAAGCATCCTGGGCAGGTTTACTCAGTTCAGATAATGGGTCAATTATATTATCATAAATATGGTCAACAATTTGTTTGTCAGTAAGACCACTTTTCCCATCTTCTCCAAAAAGCTTTTCAAAAGTCATGCTCTCATTATCTTTTAAACTATTTATAATACCTTGAGTTAAATCAGCATTAGCTTCTGCAAAAGTGGAATCGGATTGAAGAAGAGATTTAATATTCTCTATTTGTTGATTATAGTCATTTTTTTGTTTACTAGTCAAAGAATCAATTTCAGATTGAGTTTTACTTATTTCTGTTTGAGTATCTTTTCGTGCTTTTCCAAGTCTTCCTTCTGCTTCACGAACAAAAGCTTCCCAATTTTCTTCGTTATCAAATTGTTGCTTTAATTTACTAAAATCAATATCATTTTTATAATCATAAGTCGAAGAAGTTTTTGCCCACCATTTTTGGTTTTTATCTTCATATTCAACTCTTGTTTTAGTAGCTTCTGCAAGAGCGGCGGAAACACTTTTATTCTCTTTAGCTAAATATTTTCCTGCTATTTCTCGAACAATTTTATAATTTTCATCAGAAATATCTTTTTGTACTCCCGATAAATCAACATTCTGAACTTCTTTTTTCTTTGTTGATACTTCGGTTTCTTTTTCATCAATATCTTCTTGATATTGTTTAACAGACGCTTTTGCACCTTTAAAGCTTGTTATCAAATTCTTTTCAATTTCCATATTAGCAATTGCTCGTTCAGTCTCCAATAATTCTTTTAACTGACTGCTTGCCTCACCAGCATTATTGCCCATATTTAATATTGCGTTACCAGCGGCATCTGTACCAGATTTAATACTTGGAAACGTACTTGCTAATTGATTAGAAATATCTAAATAAGATTGATAATCTTCATCAGATAAAGATATATTTTCATTAGAAGTTGCGTTTACGCCCTTCTTTAACTCGTAATATTTTTTAGTTAAAGAATCAATTGCTTCACTTGAAGTAGTTATTTCTGTGTTAGAATCACCGTAAGTTTTGCTAAGATTGGAGACTGCTGTATTTACATCATTATAAGCCTTGGCAGAAGATTCGAGAGCAGATTGCGCTTCCTGTCCTTTTTCAATTGCAATTTCTTCTCTATGGATATAATCAGATATCCATTGAATTCCTTTTCCAATTGCCCACGAAGCTGCCATAGCTATACCCATATTTAATAAAGTAGAGCCAACTGTTGTGGCTACACTTTTTAATCCTGATAAAGCTGTTTGAAATTTAGTTGCTCCACCAGTAGCTCCCATTGCATAACCTTGAAACGATTGTTGTTGTTCGTTAAGTTGCTCCATTGCAGTACGAGCTTGTCCTGCGGCATCCGTTTCTTTAGATAATTGCTGAGACAAAACATCAATACCTTTAGCTTTATTGCCTTGACCTAACGATGTCACCCAACTATCAAGTCTACTACTACCTGCTCTGGCTAATCCCATTTCAATATTATCTTTTGAGAAATCCCCCGTAGCTCCTAATGTTTTACTAAAGAAATTTTTTTCAGAACCTGTTAAAGTATAAGTTTTTTGAGTAAAATAACTCCATAAATTTCCTGTTAAGGATTTATCCCCTTTACCTAATAAGCCATAACCTTTGAAAGTAGAAAAACCAGCAAATGCAGCACTTAGCAAAGTAGGGAGAGAACCAATGGCTTCTATAATTTTATTTAGTATATCTAAAAATTTAGTGGCTCCAGAAATCAATCCTTTTAAGCTATCACTATCTAAAGTGGAAAAAGCAATTTCTTGGAATTCGTTTTTCATTTGAGCCATTTTACCATTTACAGAATCAAGATATTTTTCATTTTCTTCTTGAGCAGAGCCAGCTGACATTTGAGAAGATTCATAAACATCTCGAAGCATTTCACCGTTTTGTAAAATAGAAGCCGCAATATTTGAACGGTTCTTTCCTGCTAATAATTCTAATAAACCTTGTTCATGATTTGTGCCATATTTTTTATCTGTCTCTTGAATTTCATCATAAATATCAGCGATATCTTGAAGAATTTCATAGGTACTTCTATAGTTCCCATTATCATCTAATAATGATACGCCTTTAAATTCATTAGAAGCAACAGCAGTAAATGCTTTGACTTGCTCATTAATTTTAGATTTAGTTCCCACTATATAATCATCAGTATTCTCACCCAAAGATTGAAGCTCTTCTTTGGCTTCTTCGGTTCCCTGTATTCTTAAAGCAATAGTACGAATACCTGCACCTACTTTGTTAGGGTCTTGAACAACTGCATTACCTGCGGTAATTAAAGCTATAGCTTCATCGATATCATTATTTGCAGTAGTAAGAGCAGAAGCTGAATTTTGAAGTGCGGTAGCAATACCATCAGTAGATATACTAAAATGGTTACCAATATTGTTAAGCTTATCAATAATATCCATCTTATCCATATTTGAATAAGCAGAAGACATAGATACTAAACTAGTTGTTGCTTCATCTATAGATTGAAACTCGGATACATTCATTAATACTGAAGATGCTTGTGCTGATTTAGATGCTTCATCCATTGATTCTCCAAGTCTCATCCAATCAGCGGTTGAATTTTGAATTTGTAGAGCAGTTGTTCCAACCTGACCCGCCAAATTAAAGGACTCGGTTTGATATTGCTTTAAAGAAGCTAATGATTCATCACTAACTTTTCGCATTTCAGTTAAAGCCGTATCTAATTCAGTCACTGTAGAGATACCTTGTTTAATGGTTGCCCAAATACGATACATCGAAGCATAAGATGCCAAATATGTTCCAAAATTGGTTAATCTTTGTTTCCACATATCACCAAAAGAATAACCTGCCATATTAGCTTCATTAACATCAATTGACAATTGGTCAAAAGCCATACCTAACTTGCGGACATCTCTAACACTTGCCTTTGTTTTATTGGTATCAAGCTGTTGCGTGATATAATCATATCTATCCTTATATTCTGAGTTGTTCATTGCTTTGGTGTTGAAGGAAGCCCATTTTTGCATTCTGTTCTGTAAATTAGAAATAGAAGCGGGATTAGCATAATCGTAATCTTTGCTATTGACGGCTCTAAGTCCTCCCTGTATTTCCCCAAACTTTGTTGTAGCAAGTCCTACACTATCAGCATTCCATAAATCAATGCCCATATTTTTTAATTCTTGGATTTCGCTTCTAAGTTCTTCAATCTTACCTCTATACGCATCTACTTTTTCTCCAGATTTTGCGAAAGCCTTGTTTAAAGCAGCAGTTAATTCGTTCGCCATATCTATCATTACTTGCTCATTGACAGCTGCTCTGGCATTAGGGTCTGTTTTCCCATATTGCTCATCAAATTGAGTTATTAATTGCTCCTCTCCGCTTGTTAAAAAGAGATCGGCATTTTGTTTCGCCCTTGCTTTTATATAAGGCTTCATAAATTTTTCATAAGTATCATTAGTTTGTTTTATACCTTTTGCTTGCATGGACATAGCATCTTGTCCAGTTTTCAAGAAATCTTGATAAGTACCGTCCTTCATTTGTTGGAGAGAAGTATTTAAATCTTTTATCTTTAAAGTGGTTGTAACGGCATAATCGCCCAATTCTTGAATAAATTTTAAAGTGGCGGTACCATCGCTACCAACTTTCAAAGATTCTTCATCTAATTGCCCATAGCCCAATTGAGACAAATATTCTTTTTGCCCTAATAACTCTTCTCTGTTTTTTCCAACATTTTGAGCGTTTAAAGCGTTATTACGTTCTTGTAATGATTTTACAATTGCGTCTGTTTCAGCTTTAATATTCTTAGCTAAATCTTTTCCGTTATTTCCTGAAATCCCCATCGCTTTAGGGTCAGAGATTCTTTGCATTAATTGATTAGCCTGAGCTAATAAGGGGTCTTCTTTTCCTAAAGCTGTAGCCCTAGATACTGCATCTTGAATACGTTGATAATTTGATTCATAACTTTTTTGATAAGCAAGATAGCTTTTTTCAAAAGCTGAGGTCTCTTTTTCTTTTTCTTGCATTTCTTTTTGAATATCTTTAGAACTATCTTGTTTTAAATCTTGAATTAATTGTTGGGTATTGTTATAAGCATTTTGACGCATTTCCAGTTCTTGTTTTAATTTATCGGTTTCTTGTTGGGTTGCTCCCGTAGCAGATGCCATGTTTATTTTTGTTTTCAGCTGTTGAATTTCGGCATATAAATTTTTCTGCTTTTCCAATAAATTATTAACTTGTTTTAAATTAGTAGCGTCCCTAGAAGTGTTTGATTGGGTTTGTTTTTCTTGTGGAGGGGCATATTTAGAAGTGGTTCGTTGTCCTTGAGAATCGTAAATAAAGCGTCCTCGTTTCATTTCTCCTGTAACAATGTTACCTTGTGTATCAACAACGCCATAAGTAGTTGCTACATTATCTTTTTTAGCTGAAACATTTTTACGAATTTCTTTAATCTCGTCTTTTGCATTTTTATGTCCGCTTAATCTATAAGCCTTCAGAACTTCATCAAATTCTTCTTTATCTATTTTAGTAAACTCATCCCAATTATTAGAAGGGGGTTTTGTACCTCCTCCGCCCCCAGGTGGGTTATTTGGAGGTGAGCCAGCATTAGAAGGAGGGACATTACCTCCACCAGAACCGCTTTGAGCAGATGTTCGCTCTTCTTTTTTTGCTTCTTGTTCAGCCTTTTTTGCTTCTTGTTTTACAGTGGTTGCCCTCTTCTCGGCATTGGTCTTTGCTTGTTCAGCTCTTTTCGCCTCGTTTTTAGCAGTGGTAGCACCTTGTTGGGCTTGTTTTTTTTCTTCGTTTGCCTGTTTTCTTTCTTCATTAGCTTTTGTAGCCTGTTGTTTTTCTTGCTTAGTTTGTTCTTTGGTTTGTTTAATTCCCCGTCTATCAATTTCCTGTCTTATAGCCGCCAGACTTGCCCTTTGGCTATTATAACGATCCATTTCGGCAGAGATTTCTTCCATGTGTTGGGCAGCAGATTTTGTGGCCTCTCCCTTTTTTGTTTTATAATTGGTCCGATTATCTTTACCATATTCTTGAAATTTTTTTGCAATTCTTAATTCTGATTCTTTTAGCTCATTAGGAATTCTATTTGCTTTTTCAATTAGCTGGTCATTAGTTAATTTACTAGCAAATTTTTTAGCTCCTTCTACTATTTGTTCCCCATTTTGCTTATAATTTTCTTCTAATGCTTGTCTTACGGGTTTAATCAAAAAATTCTTTTTATCGGGCGATTTATAATTATCTTTAGCCCATTGTTTTGTATCTGTTTGTGTCGCCTTTTCAGCACCTTGTTGAACAGTGTCAGCAATTACTTCTTGCGTATCTTGAACGGTTTCTGTTCCAGCTTGTTCTAAAGGCTTGCTTACATTTTTTTTATTTTTTTTAGTAGTTTTTTTCTTCTTAGTTTTAGTGGTAGGCGTAACAGGAACTGTCTCTATAGAAGCCGCTTCTTCAGGAACAGATTCTTGAGTTTGAGCTGTCGTTGAAGTA
>Ga0247611_10004424_pt1 | contig 19490 bp, 18 predicted proteins | sample 177DNAGHGhighgp2_FD_192422 | JGI IMG/M metagenome (GOLD analysis project Ga0247611, IMG submission 192422) | Sheep rumen microbial communities from Palmerston North, Manawatu-Wanganui, New Zealand - 1770 DNA GHGhigh gp2 | ecosystem: Host-associated > Mammals > Digestive system > Stomach > Rumen...
GTTCCCCCATTCGGAAATCTCCGGATCAAAGTTTACTTACAACTCCCCGAAGCATATCGTTGTTCGTCACGTCCTTCTTCATCTTCTAGTGCCAAGGCATCCACCAAGCGCTCTTATTAATTTAACCACCATTTATTGATATTCATATATCCTATTTGATGAGATCAAAGAACTTAATAATTACTTATTTTTTCTTTCTGTGATCTTCTTAATATTATTTTATTAAAAAATAATACCCAAATACATTATCTAGTTTTCAAAGAACTATTTCTGAGAGAACAATCTCTCAAAACTAAGCAAAACGTTATAGCTAGATCTTCTTTTCTATAAATATACTCCATAGAAAGGAGGTGATCCATCCCCACCTTCCGGTAGGGATACCTTGTTACGACTTCACCCCAGTCGCTAGTCCTACCTTAATTGGCCCCCTCCTGTAAACAGGTTAGGCTACCAGCTTTGGGTATTACTAACTCCCATGGCGTGACGGGCGGTGTGTACAACACCCGGGAACGTATTCACCCCGACATTCTGATTCGGGATTACTAGCAATTCCGGTTTCATGGAGTCGAGTTGCAGACTCCAATCCGAATTGAGGCCGACTTTGGAGATTTGCTCCATCTCGCGATATTGCATCTTATTATATCGACCATTGTAGCACGCCTGTAGCCCTAGACGTAAGGGGCATGATGATTTGACGTCATCCCCACCTTCCTCCGGCTTATCGCCGGCAGTCTCCTTAAGGTTCTCAACTAAATGTTAGCAATTAAGGACAAGGGTTGCGCTCGTTGCGGGACTTAACCCAACATCTCACGACACGAGCTGACGACAACCATGCACCACCTGTCACCTTTGTCTCCGAAGAGAAAGCCTTATTTCTAAAGCGGTCAAAGGGATGTCAAGTCTAGGTAAGGTTCTTCGCGTATCTTCGAATTAAACGGCATGCTCCACTGCTTGTGCGGGTGCCCGTCAATTCCTTTGAGTTTCAGCCTTGCGACCGTACTACTCAGGTGGGATACTTAATGTGTTAACTTCAGCACCGGTTACCCGACACTTAGTATCCATCGTTTACGGCGTGGACTACTAGGGTATCTAATCCTATTTGCTCCCCACGCTTTCGTGTCTCAGCGTCAGTGATGGCCCAGTAAGTCGCCTTCGCCACTGATGTTCCTTCTAATATCTACGCATTTAACCGCTACACTAGAAATTCCACTTACCTCTACCATACTCAAGTAACCCAGTTTCCGAGGCAAACTGGAGTTAAGCTCCAGCCTTGAACCTTAGACTTAAGAAACCGCCTACACACGCTTTACACCCAATAAATCCGGATAACGCTCGCCCCCTACGTATTACCGCGGCTGCTGGCACGTAGTTAGCCGGGGCTTATTCAAAAGGTACCGTCACTCCAGTATCATTTCCTATACTGGTCGTTCTTCCCTAATAAAAGAATTTTACAACCCATAAGGCCTTCATCATTCACGCGGCATTGCTCGGTCAGAGTTTCCTCCATTGCCGAATATTCCTAACTGCTGTCTCCCATAGGAGTTTGGGCCGTGTCTCAGTCCCAATGTGGCCGATCAACCTCTCAGTTCGGCTACGCATCGTTGCCTTGGTAGGCCATTGCCCCACCAACTAGCTAATGCGCCGCAGGCTCATCTTTAAGCGAAGCTTTAAAGGCTTCCTTTTAATATTAAATAACTTATCATTTAATATATAATCCGGTATTAGCAATCGTTTCCAACTGTTGTCCCAGTCTCAAAGGTAGATTCCTACGTGTTACTCACCCTTTCGCCACTAAGAGATAATCCAAATCAAGTTAAATCCATCATCGAAGCAAGCTTCTCAAATTTCAATAAAAATCAATGGGTCTCTTCGTACGACTTGCATGTCTTAGGCATGCCGCCAGCGTTCATCCTGAGCCAGGATCAAACTCTCCAATAAAAAGTTTTATTTTTAAAGTTTGATTTTAAATTAATTTTACCTAGCTACTAATAAATCAAATAAATTGACGTTTTGCTCAGTTTTCAAAGATCATTCTATGCTGAATTTCTCAGTTGCTTTAATAATATACCAAATTTCGTAGGAAAAGTCAACATTTTTTTTATTTTTTTTAATGTTTATCATTTTTTAACTTTCCTTTTTTTTCATTGGCTGTTTCTAACTATATCACTGGAAAAACGCAAAGTCAACAAAATATTACAAAAAATTGCGATTTTTCTTAAATTTTACATTTTTCCTATAATAATATATGTTTTTTCATAAAAAAAATTACTTATTCAGTAATTTTCTTAATTGATTTATAGACACCATAGTAATAATCAACTATACCCTCTTTGAAAGGACCTTCTTTCTTCTTGACCATTTCTATCAATACATCAAGTTCCCTTCTTAAAATAATATCTAAATCATCAGAGTAATGCATTATCTTTTTATGATATTGATACTCTCCACGATCTAATATTTTAAATGCCCCATCTGGAAATATTCTTAAATCCAAATCATAATCAATATATTTTATTGTTCTATCTTCAATCACAAATGGCGATGCTATATTACAATAAAAATATAAACCAGTTTTTTTTAATTGACCAATAATATTGAACCAATTCTTTTTAGAAAAATAAATAATAGCAGGTTCTTTAGTTCTCCATGTTCTTCCATCAGACTCTACAACTTTTGTTTTATTATTTGCAAAAATTATATAATCATCATTTTCATCTAAAAAGATTGCCTCATCCCAAGTACGATGGGGATGCCCATTGTGTTTATAACTATGGATGTCCAGTCTATCACCTAGATTAAACTTATCCATATTCCACTCCTCGATGACATTATAACATAAAGATTAAAAGAAAGCAAATTATAGGAGAATAAAAAAAATAGATTTAACAATTAAATCTATTCTTCTAAATGGTATTAAATAGTAATTATTAGAGATAACTACTTTTCCACACAAACAGCAATACCAGTACACGGATTACAATAAACTTTTTCATATCTCCAATAACAACTAGGGCTATTAAAACAACTTTTGCTACAATTTACAACATTAACATCAAATGTCTCAGTAGTCTCACGTGGTTCATCACCAACCGTAGTACATTTTATAGTACCAGTTTTAACTTCCTCATCAGCTCCATCATATTTAATTGTTATTGGAGAATTTTCACCACCAGGGGTACACGTATAACCAACATTACTACTATCAGTAACTGTTATTTTAATTGTACGTTTTTGAGCTGGTATAGTACTTGCGCCATCAATCGTAAGAGAAACTGGCTGATAATTGCAATCATAGCACCACCAGCAAGCGTTAGTACGTCCAGGCACAGGTTTCCTTCCTTTTAAACTAGCATTATAACCTGGTCTCCTCCCATTCTCACATGTGCATCCTCCATTACCATCACCAATCAATGTACTTCCAGCACATACTGCTTTTTGACAACAGCCTTTAGACCCAGGAGGTTTTGGTGGAACACAAGAGTCTTTTTCAATTGAAAAACTAACTTCACTAGGAACATAAGGTTTATTTACCATTTCATATGTAGGAGTTTCAGGAGCATCATTTGGTCTATCATATATCCTTTTTGTTTCTCCTGTTATTGGTATTTGTAAGGTTTCTTTTATTAAAGGAAACATAAATGTTACATATACTCTTACTTTATAATAACTCCCACCGACTGCATCTTTAACTTTATACTCTTTTATTTCACATCTATCTGTTGTACTACTTCCAAAATCATTAGTTCCTTCTAATAAAACACATTGTCCGTAAATGCTTGATTTTGATATATAGTCTTTTATTTCTTCTCTAGCATCACTAGTATACCCACCATGCCTATTAATGATATTTACAACTTGATTTTTTATTCTAAACGTCTTGGTATAATTCAATATGGATGCCATAAGTATTATAAATACAACCATAAACACAACAAAGATTTGAATTAAAACTGTTGAGCCCACTGAGTCTTTCATCTTATCACCATCCTACTATCTTTATTTTATCATAATAATAAAAAAAATAACAACTAATTGCTACTTTTTTTCTTTTGTTTAATGAAATTATCATTTTCGATATTATTTTCATAGAATGTCGATAAAACTCTATCAAAACAGCCTATATATGCTAAATATTCCTCATTTGTTAAACTAGGATATTTTTGTTTAGTTGTTGTATTTACATAATAAAAAGCATCTTTCAAATCTAAATCATCATTTTTATTATCAAAAACATACTTAGCGGGAACACAACAAGGTATATAATTAAATATCTCAGGGCACTCCATAAAATAATAGTATTGGCCTCTAACCATATAATAAAACATTAAAGTATTAAAATTATCCCAATCTTTAAATGTCTCTTCGTAATTGATAGCAAGCCCAAATACCTTACCCCAATATTTATATATTTCCTCATCTGTTACTTCATTATTCGATATATAATAAAAATCTTGTTCAAGTTCTTCTAATAATCTTTTTTCAGGTCTTCCTTCTTTCATGCATATTGAATAAGGAAAAATATCTGTTTTTCTTTTATCTATAGCCACTGTGTCATTAACATCAATTATAACCTCATAAAAAGTTACCAATTCCAGCAAATCACCATTACTACAAGCAGATCTTCTATCCGGATATAAAGCAGGATATTTTTCATTGAATAAACAAACATAATTTATAATATCTTGTTTAGTATATTGATAAGCATATTTTTTAAAAAAAGAACCTTCAACTTGTTCATAATTAACAATATAATTATCATAAATGTAAGTACCTATTTCAATTGCTTCTTCATCTGTCAATGTATATGGATCATATGGTGTAGGACTAAATTTTGGCATTGGAGTTTCTTCTGGAGCAGATGTATCGTTAAGTAATGTTGAAATAGTCTCCACTTCTTCTTCAGCCGCAATAACCTCACCGCATCCTAATGTTCCATGAATTAAAGCCACTGTTGTTATCCCTAATTCCATTAATATTTTTTTTATTCTTAAATTATTTACCATAAAAACTCCTAAATAAAAAATATGCCACAATCATAGCATATTTTTATAATCTTGTAAACTATTTATCTAGAATCACTTCTATAGCCTTTTGTAATTGATTGTCATTTTCTTCTCTTGCTTCTTCATAATACTTATTATCAAGGCTTAATTCAATTGTTGGACTAACGCCAACTTTATTAATAGCATTACCTTTAGCACTTAACCAAGTTTGAATGGTATACTTCATAAGGCCACCTGTTGATAAATCTTTAGTAGTTTGTACTGTTCCCTTACCAAAAGTTTTGTTACCAATTACTTCAGAATTATATACTTCTTTAAATGCTGAAGCAAGTATTTCTGAGCCTGATGCACTAGCTGCATTAGCTAACACAACTACTGGATATGTCCTAAACTCTTTTGTTTCATCATAAAATACATCAATTTTATTCTTAGATTTAATTTGATATAGTGGATCCTTTTCTTTAAAGAATAATTGTATTATACTACTAACAACATTTAAATGACCACCAGAATTATCTCTAACATCAATTATTAATCTATCTATTCCCTGTTTTTCTAATTCTTTTAAACTTTTTTCAAATTGTTTTCCTGTATTAGCAGCAAAAATTGTAATATTAATATAACCTATCTTTTTACCATTCTTTTCTATAACAGATGATTTAATAGAAGGAATATCAACAGCACGTGTAGTCATATTTAAAACAACTTCTTTTCCATCTCTAAGTACAGTTAACTTTACTTTTAAATTATCATTTCCTTTAATCATAGCAGATATTTCAGCAGGAGTTTTTCCCTTAACATCATTTTCATTTACCCCCACAATAACATCGCCAGCTTTAAGACCGGCTTCACTAGCAGGAGAATTATCAAACACACTATAAATAGATGTATTGTTATCTATAAGTACAAGCTCAGCTCCTATACCATAGAAAACTCCTTCCAATCTTTCTTCAAAATCATCAGCCTCTTCTTTATTCATATAAACACTATAATCATCTCCAAGATAATTAAGCATACCATTAATAGCCGCTTCTTTTAACTTATCCTTATCAACAGTATCATAGTAATCATTTAGTAAAGTATTATAAACATCCTCTAATTCTGTATCACACTTAATATTAGGTCTATTTTGATAATTTGTTCCATTTGCTTTATATTTAAATGTATTACCAATCAAAATACCAATAACAATAGTTATAACCATAATTAGAATAAGTTCTAAAGTATTAAACTTATCCTTATTTAAATCATCAGTTTTTACAACTGGCTTTTTCTTTTTAATAGCAACTACTTTAGTATCAGTATCCTTCTTTTTAGAAACACTAGGTTTCTTAACTGTTCTTTTAGCAGTAGTAGTTTTAGATGTAGTTTTCTTTACTACTTTCTTTTTAGGTGTAACCTTTTTTTCTTTATCATCCATAATATCATCTTCCTATCTTCTATAATCATATCATATTTTTTAAAAATAATACACTTTTTTTAACAAACAAAAAACTTCAATTGACATTGAAGTTTTTATATTAGTTAGATTTAATAATAATTTTAACCTTTTTAACTTTAGGAACGTAAGTAACTCTTAAATCCTCTCCCGCTACAATAACATCAACTTCATGTGTTCCAGGTTTTAATCCAGTTAAGTCTACATAAGCTGTTACAGAATCTTTTACTAATCCTTTAATAACATTAGAAGTTCCCTTAACAATTACATCAACAGAACTATCATCTTTTGATGCTGCTTGTGCTGTATATTTAGAATCAAGATTTCTTGTAGCAATTGATATACCTTGAATAGTACTTTCTGTGATATTTGCAAGTGTCACTTTAACAGTAACAGAGTTAACACTCATATCTTTAACACCTGTAGGTTTATTAATAGTAACATTATATTCTTTATTACCAGATAATCCATTTACATCTATTTTAACAGGAATTGAAGTTATATTACTAATAGCCTCAGCATCACCATAAATAGTTACATTAGTTTTAGATAGTACCATCGTATCTATTGCCTTACCAAAAACAACATTTCCTTCTGGAATTACTTTAAGTGGCACTTTCTTTTCAGGAGACTGAACTGCTAAAGTTGCAGATATAGTAGCAGGTACTATCTCAACATCTAAAGATTTACCATTAGTATCATAAGCCATCAACTTAACATCTTTAATAGTATTATTACCTATTTCTAGAGTAGAAATATCTTTTACATCAATTAATGCTTTAACTACTGCTACTTCATCAAGTTTTGTTTTAGCACCTTTAATATATACTTCTTCTCTACCTAAAGTAACATTTGAAATACTATATTTAGCATCAATACTTCTTTCATTCAAAATATCATATGAAATAGTACGTGATTCAGATATTTTTTCACTTACTTCAACCGTTACAGTTGAAGGATCAACTTTATATTCTACAGATGAAACTCTTGAAGAATATTTTAATTTAACTTTATGTTTCCCTGGTTTTAACTCTCTTAAATCAACAATAACACCTTCAGCAGGATATTGTTTTGCCAAATAAATATCAGATTGTCTACCTATTAAAGTAATATCCACTTTAGAAGGAAGGCCATCAATAACATAAGCTTCTTCATTATATATAGCTTTTACTTCTTGATTATAGATTATATCTGCAGACTTATTTAAAACTATATCTGTTTTTCTTTCTACTGTTATAAATACAACTACTGCTAAAATTAATGATAAAACTATTAAAACTATCCTATTATTTAAAAATCTTTCAAAAGGCTTATCATTATTTCTAAATATACCGCCAAAAAACAATAATACTTTAGTAATTGGGGTAACAATTATCTTATCAAAGACTGAATAAATTGCTTTAAAAAACTGCACAATCCCACTAAAAAGTCCTCTTTTCAATTTCTTACTCATATGTTTCATCCTCCTCTTCTAGAAGAGTAGTATCAACTTTAGGTCTTAACTCATCAATAAGCATCATTCTTGCATCATCTAACATTAAGTTATAGTATAATTCACCCTTAACTGCAATAGAAATTCTACCAGTTTCTTCTGATACAACAATTGCAATAGCATCTGTTTCTTCTGCTATACCTAAAGCTGCACGATGCCTTGTTCCTAAACGTTTACTAATTTTAGTACTACTAGTTGTAGGGAATACCGCTCCAGCACAAGATATTTTATCTCCTTGAATAATAACTCCTCCATCATGAAGTGGATTATTAGGGAAGAATATTGCTATTAAAAGTTCGTTTGTAATATCAGCATATATTTTAGTTGCTTTTTCAATATAATCATTTAAACTTACATCACGTTCTAATACTATTAAAGCACCCATTCTCGTCTTTCTAAAATAGTCAACAGCTTGCATTATTTCATATACAAGTCTTTCTCTTTCATCAACTGATAAAACCTTATGACGACCTAATAATTGACTTCTTCCAAGTTGTTCCAAAATAGATCTAATCTCTGGTTGGAAAACAATAATTAAAGCAAGAGGTCCCCACATAATTACATATTCTAAAACTAAACCAACTGTAATTAATCCAATCTTATCTGCAATAAATTTCAAAATAATAATTATCATTATTCCTTTAAATAGCATTGATAACTTTACATTATTCTTTATATTTTTTAATACTTGATAAAACAATATCCACACAATAATAATATCAAATAATTTTCTACATATTTCTAAAATAGATTCAAATGTCATAATATCTCCTCCATTATTCTCATCAAATTAAAGTATAACACAAACTTTTAAAAAAGAAAACTAAATACTAGTTTCCTTTCTTTAAAATATCTCTTGCGGCAACTAACCCAGTAGCCGCTGCAGTAACGATATTACCGGCTTTTCCAGCTCCATCACCAATAAAATAAATATCATAATTTTCTAATTTAAATTTATTATCAGTAATAATTTCATTACTAAAGAATTTTATCTCTGGTCCATACAATAATGTTTCATCATTATTAACACCAGGTATTATTTTATCTAGTTTTTCTAATCCTTCAAGAATATTAGTAATAATACGATGTGGCATAACAAGTGCCAAATCTCCGGCAACACAATCTTTTAAAGTTGGCGAAACAAAACCTTTATTTATTCTATGCCATTCACTTCTTCTTCCATTCCTTAAATCTTTTAAAGTTTGAACAATTGGCTTTCCATCTCCTAAAACATTTGCAATACGTGCAATTGATTCCCCATATTCACGAGTATTAGTAACAGGTTCAGTAAGAGTAACTTTACTAATAAAAGCAAAATTACTATTATTTGACTTCTTTTCTTTTAAAGCATGTCCATTTACACAAATATAACCATAATAGTTTTCTTTTGTTACATAGCCACCTGGATTAGTACAAAAAGTTCTAACTTCATCGCCATATGTATCAGTTTTAATAAAAATTGTAGGATCATAAATAACATTACATAAATCTTCAAGTATTTCTTTCCTTGTTTCCACACGAACCCCTATCTCAATACTTTGAGACAAATATGGAATATCGTATTTATCTGCTAATTCTTGAACCCATTTAGCACCAGTTCTACCAGGTGCAATAATTACTTTTTTACAAGTATATGTTTCTTTCTTTTTCTTACAAACAGTATCAAGTTCATAAACTTTATCTACTGCCCTAACATCATCAACCCTAGTTTCACTTTTAATAACTACTCCAGACTTTTCTAAAAATTTAGTGAATTCTTCTATATATTTAGGTAAATTATCAGATCCTAAATGTTTTTGTTTAATTAAAAGTAATCTAGCGCCATCTTTAGCAATAGATTTTTGTATTTTCTTAGCTTCTGTATCATTGCTTGGATAAACTTCTGCATCCATTCCAAATTTAGTAAAGATTTCTTCAGTATCATCAATCAATTTGTATGCTTCTTCTTCACTCATATATTTGAATAAATCAGATTTCCCAAGTTTAGGTATAAAATTTAACTTACCATCAGAGAAAGTACCAGCTCCACCAAAACCTGATAATATTTGACAAGGCTTACAATTTGCACAAGGAACATTAAATTTATTCATTGGACAAATTCTTTTATCAGCAAGTTTTCCTTCATCAACTAGCATAATTTTTAATTTTGGATTATTTACAATAAGTTCATAAGCTGAAAATAACCCAGCAGGTCCAGCTCCTACAATTATTACATCATAAATATCTTTCATAATTTACTTCCTTTCATACATTGTTTTTATTTCAAATAAAGCATCTCTTAATTCCATAGCTCTTTCAAAATCAAGCTCTTTAGCTGCTTTCTTCATTTCTTTTTCTAAATTATCCATAACTTCTTTATAATTGATAGCATTAGCTTTAATATCAGTCTTTTCCTCTTCAATACGATTACTAATTAAATCCCTAATCTCTTTGATGATTGTCTTAGGTACAATACCATGAGCCTTATTATATTCTTCTTGAATACTACGACGTCTTTCAGTTTCACTAATTGCTTTTTTCATACTATCAGTCATATTATCAGCATACATAATTACTTCGCCATTTGCATTTCTCGCACATCTACCAATAGTTTGAATTAAACTTCTTTCACTTCTTAAAAATCCTTCTTTATCAGCATCAAGTATTGCGATTAAACTAACCTCTGGTATATCGATTCCTTCACGAAGAAGATTTATACCAACGACACAATCATACTCACCAAGACGTAAATCTCTAATTATTTTTAAACGTTCCAAAGTCTTAACTTCTGTATGAAGGTATGCAACTTTAATATCAAGTTCTTTTAAATAATTAGTTAACTCTTCTGCCATTCTAATGGTTAACGTTGTTATTAATACACGTTCATTCTTCTCTATTCTTTTATTTATTTCACTAACAAGATCATCAATCTGTCCTTTTGTTTTTCTAACCTCAATAACTGGATCAAGTAACCCTGTAGGACGAATAATTTGCTCTACTACCTCATTATTAACCTTTTCTAATTCATAATCCCCTGGAGTTGCGGATACATATATAACTTGATTTAACTTCTTTTCAAACTCTTCAAAACGAAGTGGTCTATTATCAAGGGCACTTGGTAATCTAAAACCATAATCAACTAAATTTTGTTTACGAGCCCTATCCCCATTATACATACCTCTTACCTGGGGAAGTGTAACATGTGATTCATCAACAAATAATAAAAAATCATCAGGAAAGAAATCAATAAGTGTGGTTGGTGTCTCCCCTTCTTTTCTACCACTTAAATGACGAGAATAATTTTCAATGCCACTACAAAATCCTGTTTCTTTCAACATCTCTATATCATATCTGGTACGCTGTTCTAATCTTTCAGCTTCAAGTAATTTATTATTTTCTTTTAAATAACTTAATCTCTCTTCCAATTCGTCTTCTATTCGTTTAATTGCTTCTTTTAATTTATCATCACTAGTTACAAAGTGACTAGCCGGAAAAATAGAAACACTTTTTTTACTACCTAATACTTTGCCAGTTAAAACATCTATTTCACTAATTCGATCAACTTCATCACCAAAAAGTTCAATTCTAACTGCTTTTTCGTGTTCATTAGTGGGTATAACATCAATAATATCCCCCTGTGCTCTAAAAGTGCCGCGCCTAAAGTCTAAATTATTTCGTTCATAAAGCATATCAACAAGTCGCGCTAAAATATATTCTCTTTTGACAATATCCCCAACGTTAATAGTTAGCATATTCTTTTCATATTCTTCTTTTTCGCCAATACCATAGATACATGAAACAGATGCCACAACAATAACATCACGATTAGAAATTAAAGCACTTGTTGCAGCATGGCGAAGCTCATCTATTTCATCATTAATAGATGAATCTTTTTCAATATATGTATCAGTTGAAGGAACATACGCTTCTGGTTGATAATAATCATAATAAGATACAAAATAACAAACATGATTATTGGGAAACAACTCTTTAAATTCGGCATAAAGCTGTCCCGCAAGTGTTTTATTATGTGCAAGAACTAATGTTGGTTTATTAACTTCTTTAATAACATTGGCCATCGTAAATGTTTTACCACTTCCAGTAACGCCCAATAAAACCTGATCTTTTTTACCAGATTTTATTCCATCAACTAACTTTTCAATAGCTTCAGGTTGATCACCAGAAGGTTTATAATTAGAAACTAGTTCAAACATATATTAGTCCTTTCTACACATTAGTATTTTATCATTTTTGATTAGGTCAATCAATCATTTTATATAACACCCAAAACAAAAAAAGACAATTATAAATAACTGCCTTTTCTTATTGTAGCACCAAAACTATCTTTTTTTAGATTCAGTGTATACACGTTCATCTATTCGTTTAGTCAAAACATCTGTTAATGCTTTATCTTTCTCATTACCATAACTTGCTAGCACTTCTATCATATATTTATCTCTTGATATACTAATGTCTTCATAAAAATTACTATTAACAGTATACCAACCAGTCAAATCGTTTTTTATATAATTTTTACTTTCTAATCTTTCTTTTTGCGCTAATGTTGGTTCAATTTTAATTCCATTAACAATCAAACTTTTAACTTTTCCTTCAATAGAAATACCTTGATTCTTTAATTCTTCTTGCATTTCTTTATATGAAATTTCACCATCTTCAAATTTTTCAATATATGTACCTATTAATGCTATCTCATCACATGATAAAATATCAGCATAATACTTTTTTTCTTTTTCCATAACTACCTCTAATTTATATTACTTATTTCCAACCAAATCTTATCTACCAATTCTTTATCTCCTTCAACAGAAATAACTTTTCTTTTATCCGGCTCAATATATTCATCAAATTCAAATTTGACTTTATCATTTTCATAGATATATCTAGTTCTTTTAATTGTATTATCCTTCTTATAATTCAAAAATTCCAATATTGAAAATATAATACTATCATCATCAAAATTTAAAGGAAGTGACTCCCTTCGTATAATTAATTCTTGAGAAGATAACTTATCTTCCTTAAAATCAAGCTCTTTTGTGACAACTCCATTCTTATCATTAATAGTTATTCTTGCAATTGTAGCATCACTTTTTCGATAGATAGTTCTAACCTGACTTATCTTTTCTTTTAATATATAATCATTCTTCTCACAATAATCAGTATATTTTTTTAAATCATCCACGCATTTAGAATATTCATATTCTTTCATAATTACCTCACTATAAAAATTATAACAAATTATCGTTAATTTTTTCAATAAACATATAGAAATATTATAAATCATATGATATCATAAGAGTATGAAAGGAGTAATATTATGTATAATTTAGGTTCATCATATGGTAATGTTGGAAAAATGAACTCTATGGGTTCTATGGGACTAGGAGCATTAATTTGGACAATCATTACTATAGTAGTAGCAGTAGCTGGATGCTTTTTAGTTTATTTCTTGTTCGTTAAGAAAGATGTTAAAACTAAAAACAAATTCGTATTATGGTTAAAAGATTTCTTAAATTTCGATATCATGCTAATCGAACCAATCTTAAAAATCGCTTATATTTTCGTAGCAATATTCTTAACATTAGGGTCTTTTGCTTTAATAGGCGTTAGCTTTGTATCATTCTTGGCAATGCTAATTGGTGGAAATATTTTAGCAAGAGTTGGTTATGAGGCTGCTTTAATTCTTGTTATGATTTGGAAAAATACAAGTGAACTAAGAAAGAAATAATATTATTAAAAAAAAATCTCTTTTTAAGAGATTTTTTTATTTATTCTAAATTCATTTCTTGATTGTTAATATCCATTATTTGCTTATTAACAACATTAACTTTTAAATATTTAATTAAAAGTTCTTCTAACTCATCAATTGCAAATTTTAATTCTTGAACTCTACTACTATCAACACATTCCATTGCAATAAATTCTTTAGTAGTACTATCATTTACTTCTGTTCTTATACCATCGCGCCAATTTAAAGAGCGACAGATGACACCAGCCTCATCATAATAAGCTATCTCTCCAGGAAGCGGAGGATCTTGCTCTTCACTACCAATTGGTAAGAAATCTTCTCCACCTTTCATAGCTCCTAAATGAATATCACCAACTACTTTATCTAAGTCTTCAACACCAATAGGAAGGGCATATTTTAATGAAATAGCATTAGTTATATCAACTGAAGGGAATATTGTTCCAACAGGATTATCGTGAAGTACTCTTTTCAAAAGATTTTCTACGGAGCATCTAGCTCCTTTTTTATTTGGAAATCTTTGATACGCTTCTCTCCAAACTTTAACTACTTCATTTTCTGATATAACATCACTAGTTAAATACTTTTTAGCTTCTTTATTGGCATCATCTAAAATATTTTTTATTGCCTTTAATGAATCATCATCTAAGTTTATATTTTCTTTAACATTATCAATTACTAAGATTGCAATTGAAGCATCTGGAAAAAGATTAAAAAATTCTTTATCAACTATAAATTTTTTCATATTATTTCTTAGTTCCTAATAATCCTCTTATCAATGTAGAACCTAATTGTCTTCCTATTGAAGTCATTGCAGAACCTGTCATACGTTTTATATTTTTACTTAATTCAGATTCTTTATTAGCATTCTTCTTTTCTTGTTTCAATCTTTCCTTTTCTTCTTTTTCTTTTTCTTTTGCTTCTTTTAATCTTTCTTGCTCTAATTTCTTCTCTTTCTCTTCTTCCTCTTTTTTAGCTTTTTCTTCTTCTTCTTTTTTACCTATCTTTTCATAAGCACTATCACGATCTACATCACCACGATATTTGATTTCCATAGAACCATTTCTAACTATTTCTTGAACACGATAACTATCAACTTCACCCATGCTACTTTGTGGTGGTAAAATAGTTGCCTTTTCTACAATCATAGGTTTTCCATCTTCATCGATAAATGACACTAAAGCTTCACCAGTACCAAGTTCTAGAATAGCTTGTTCTGTATCGAATGCCTTATTTGCTCTAAATGATTCAGCAGCAACCTTAACAGCTTTTAACTCCTTTGGAGTATATGCTCTTAAGCAATGTTGAATTCTATTACCTAATTGATCTAATATAGCATCAGGAATATCACTAGGAAGTTGTGATATAAAGAATACACCTACACCCTTAGAACGAATTAACTTTATAACTTGTGTTAATTTTTTAATAATTACACTATTCATCTCACTAAATATTAAATGAGCTTCATCTAAGAATAATACTGCCTTTGGTTTATCTAAATCTCCAACTTCAGGTAATCTTTCATAGAATGATGAAAGTAACCAAACTAAGAACGTTGCATATAATGTTGGATTTTTTACAAGTTCATTAGCTTCAATAATGTTTAAATATCCATTGCCTGAATCTTCACTCTTTAACATTAAATCTCTAATATCTAAATTAGGTTCTCCAAAGAAAACTTCACCTTTTTCGTTTTCAAATGCTAATAATTTTCTTAAAATTGTACTCACAGAAACATCCGTAATATTACCATATTGCATTTGATATTCTTTAGCATGAGCTGCTAGATATTGTAACATTTTCTTTAAATCTTTTAAATCTATTAATTCTAATCCTTGTTCATCTGCTATCTTAAATACAATATTTAAAATACCTTCTCCAGCCTCACTAAGAAGTAATATTCTTGATAAAAGTTCAGGGCCCATATCACTAACAGTTACTCTTATTGGATGACCCTTTTCACCAAATACATCCCAAAATCGAACAGGAAACTTTTTATATTCAAATTCTTCTATACCTAATTTATTTAATCTTTTATTAAGTGATTCACTTTCTACACCAGGAACAACACACCCAGTTAAATCACCTTTAATATCTGTTATAATTGTGGGAATTCCAGCATCTGATAAAGTTTCAGCTATAACCTTTAAACTGATTGTTTTACCAGTACCAGTAGCTCCTGTTATAACTCCATGTCTATTTAACATTTTTAAATTGAGTTCAATAAAATCATCACTCTTCGCAATAATTGCACGCTTATCTCTATACATTATTTCTACCTCCTAATCATTTCCAATAAATAATGCTAAAAATTTTGCAGTTTTTATATGTATTAAAGTGGCATTTTTTAAAGCATATGTTTTACCAAGTGCTTTTCCACCTATTGTAACAGCTGCTATTAAACTAGTTACAAGAAGTGTTAACCACAAATTTTTATCAGTCATTTTGGCAATAGATAGTACCATTGTAACACCAGCACTACCGCTCATAATACCACATATATCACCAATAACATCATTACAAAAACTTGATACTTTTGGAGCATTCTTTTTAAGTCTAATTGCTAATCTAGCCCCATGTACTTTTTTTGAAGCCATGGAATAAAATACTTTTTCCGAAGATGCTGTAATTGCAATCCCAACCATATCAAATATAACACCAAGTGTTACAAAAAATATAAGTACAACTAAACCAATAAAAAAACCAATTTTCGAAATAAGTACTTCAGATGTAAAAGAAAAAATAAATGAAATTATAAATGATAATACTGTTATTTTTATAACCCAATTCAGATGATTCTTCTTTTTTGCCTTTAACTTACTCATAACCCTCCAAATAGATAGAAATGGCCACTGAAACGGTAAACTTTACGTCTTAGGTCAAGTAGGATTTCCCCCAATTTTACTTTCCGTTACCAAAAAGCAGTTCCCTTTTAAAAAATTGGATAAATGATTACTCAAACTATAACTTGATCACCACTTAGTACGCACTATAATCCCATATCAATATGCACTCTAGGGGATTTCCCCACCAGTTTAACTATCATTAATACTTTTTTGCAATTTAAGTTTCATCAAACAATCATAATTATCAGTTGGCCAACTAATAATTAAGTAAATTAAAATCCCAATAAATCACTCAAGTCAAGCTACACTATCCGTAACAATACGCCACGAGATAGGTTCTAGCCTATTTCGTACCAAGTCCATCAAGTTATCTGTTTAGGCTAAGTACAAGAATAGGTCTCCGCGAAAAAATGGGTCATTAGCTATATGCCATTATAGTTGCCCATAATCTCTTACTTTCAGCATTCACCCCAAACTGGGCGTTCAAAGCAAACACCAAAATCTTCATAGATGTGCTAGTTAACGAATTTTTAGGCCCGTCCTCATAATAGTACACTGACTAGAATAATGTGCCATTTCATCCATGTATTATATCATATTCTTTTATTTTTTCAAATAATAATAATATTCTTCATTTCTAATATTAATTTTTAACATAATAGTATCAGCATCAACCACGTTTTTATTAACTTCTAAAGTAGCAATCCCATTAACAAGTTTAGGAGTTTTATCTACTATGTCATAAGTCTTAGTTTTTCCATTCTTTGATGCTTCTAATTTCACATATGAAGCTATAAATTGTTTACCACTAAAATTATATATATTTGATTCTTCCATACTGTAGTTATAATTAAACATAAGAATAGTGTTTTCCTTTGAATTAGAAACAATAGCATAATCAATACCCTTGTCTTTAATAATTATTTTACTATCTAGTTTATAATCATTAACTTTAAAAGTAACCTTAGGTAATACACTATTAGTAATAGTTAACTCTTCATTTAAATTAACACTAGAATTTTCATGAATTTTATCAAATTTCTTTGGCTCTAATTGAACTGCAAATCTATTATTTCCCTCAAAGACCTTTAAAATGAAATTAGAATTGTTATCTTTCATATCAACAGGATAAACCATAATAAATTCTCCAGTAGCATTAGTTTTTAACTTTTGACCATTATATCCAATACCAATATCTCTAAATTTATCATATAAAGTCATAATATTAGCGTAAGAATTATTAGTATAAAGAACTGCATTTGGTAAATTAAATACAAAATCATCTTCAGTTTTATTAGTTAATTCAAACTTAATAACAGCATATTTATACTTATCATCACCTATAGTATTACCTTTATAATCTTTATTAAAAATATAACTATCTAAAACCTTAAATTTATACTTATAACCATCTTTATCAATAACAGTTCCTTCTTTATAAAGAATACCTTTAGAATTAGATCTTGATAAAGCCATTAAACCACCAATAATCAATAGAAAAGCTACAATAAATAAAATAATTTTACGATATTCCGTAACATAATATTTTGATAATCTTTTATATCTATTCCATCTAGTTTTAATATCGTTTTTATCAATATCTACAGAAAATTCAAATTCCTCACTATCAGCACTTTCAATTTGAAGCTCTTTTAAATCTTTGCCGAATTCAAATTGCTTTAAGTTAAAACCTAAAGCTCTAAAGGCCATCCAAATTAATAAAAATAAATTGAATAGTGATAATAAAATTGATATATCCCTTAAAATAACAGCTGTTCTAATATCAATATTTGTACGATCCAATAACGTTAAATTGCTCTTAACAACAAACGAGAAAAATAAACAAAATAACTGTCCACATAACATAACAACATATGAAACAAAATTCTTTTTCTTATAAGCAAATAAAACAATTATTAGAGCAAATAAAGCCATCAAGGCAATAATGCAAAAATAAAGTGAACCATTAACATAATATGTTGTTATATCTTCAATATAACTAAAACGCCCTGTTTTAACATAGCCTTTAAAGAATGAGTTAATATCATAAAATCTATATGCAATTACACCTAATAAGGCCACAATAACAAAGTGCATTGGTCTAAATAATTTTATAAAAAGAGCATATGGCTTTCTTAATATCATTCTTATCACCCTTTATTCTAATATTATTATAACTTATATTTGAATTTTTTTAAAGAAAAAGAAATATCTATTTAATAAATATTTCTCATAACAATTAATTGTTCTGGTAAAAGATATATTGAATTATTATCCTGAGTCAACTTAGTAGGTAAAACTCCCAAATTATTTGCCACACTAAGTAAAGTATCACCTGGTTTTGTAATATATGTTTTTATTCCTTTCTTAGGTACCAAAATAGTCTGATTTGAATAAATATATTCTCCCTCTTTTATACCATTAATAAGTGCTAACATAGATGCTGTTGTGTCATATCTATTAGCAATAGAAAAAAGTGTATCTCCAGGTCTAACAACATAATAATCAAAAATATTAGAATTAGAAACAGGTATTAACAATGCTTGGCCTTCAAATAACATAAAAGGCATTTGTAAATTATTAGCATTTATTATGTCCTCTTTTTTAATATTGTATAAATTAGCAATATCTTCAATAGTATCATTTTTTTTAACAATATATGTTTCCATATAATTCCCCTCCACTAAATTATATGAAAAAAGTAGTTATTTTTAACTACTTTAAATAAATACCATAAATATTATAATTATTGAACTTAAATTCATTGTTCTTAAATAAAGGTAATATTCCATCTTTATCATTATATACATACAAAGTATCATCAATAATATAATATAAATTGCCATACAAAGTTTGTAATGATTTTTCATTATTAGAAGCAAATAATTGTTTTTCTAATTCACTTATGCTGTCATACATATAAACACCATCATTTTTTGTGTAAAAATAGACATCATTTGCTTATAAG
>Ga0247611_10004425_pt1 | contig 19483 bp, 34 predicted proteins | sample 177DNAGHGhighgp2_FD_192422 | JGI IMG/M metagenome (GOLD analysis project Ga0247611, IMG submission 192422) | Sheep rumen microbial communities from Palmerston North, Manawatu-Wanganui, New Zealand - 1770 DNA GHGhigh gp2 | ecosystem: Host-associated > Mammals > Digestive system > Stomach > Rumen...
GTCTGGAAGCATTCTTTTTGCCTTCGCTTTATGGGGGGAGTATACTCTCTCTGGTGATCAGGTGCTCTCCTCTGTGTCGATCTCTCTCAGTGAAACAGGCTGACCATCTGCATCAAATCTGCATAGTGCTTTTCCTTTGCCGTGTCCTCCAGCTCCGTGTCCCTCGAACTCATCATGACAACTCTTACACACATACTCGAAGTTTTTTAGATTTAAACTTATGTCACAATCATTAACATTCTCTTCCGTCAGCTGTATCTTGTGATGGACTATGTACCCCGGCTCCCTATGGCACTCCTCACACAATCCGCCATCAATGATCATTCTCTCGCTTATATATAAATCTCTTGCCCTTATCCAACGGATGCTGTTATAAAAGGGCTTGGCCCATTCCTTTGCCATATGTCTTTCTGCCTTTCTTTGCTTAACGGCCGCAAGACCGTTAAGCTATCACTCACGAAAGGAGCAGAACGGTAAGCCGGAACCGTCCTTATGGTTACCATATCAGAAAAAAAGTGAAAAAAACGGCCATCTTTTCGATGACCGTTAAATGATTCTTATTGTATTGATATGCTTGGAAATGCTTTATTTACGCCTTTTTCAGGTACTACAGATAAAGACTCAATGTAAATGCTGCCATGATCAGTACGAAGATACCACATACAACCGCATAAATCTTTGTCTCGGTCTTATCCAGATCAGAGCATTTAGGCTTTTTTATCTGCTTTGCCATGTTATATCCGGATGCTGCGAAGATCATAACTCTTACCTCTCTTTCTGTAAACATTATACCGCAAATCCCTTGAATCTGCAAGGAATTTTCGCTATATTTCACCCAGTTTTTTGCCTGTATGATAGACCATTTTATAGCATATCCTTCGCATCTGACGGGGTGAGTATGGCTGGTTGATCATATCCTCATAACTCTTGTTTTTATCACGGTATGTCCAGAAGCGTTCACGTACTACTTCCTGTTCTTCAGGAGATAATAATGACATTGCATGCTCTACTGCTGCCGTTTCTCTTTCAAGACGTTCATAATATGCCGTATCTTTCGGTGCACTTCTCCACGCTTCCACGTTGTCCTGATATCGTCTTATGATCTTCTGTATGATGTTCCAACTGTCCGGAGCCATCTTCATCTTTCTTCTCCCTCACTCATCCAGATACTTTCCCCTGGCTCTTGCCTCCAGGTATTTGCCGTAGCTTAAGTTATGCTTCTTTGCCTTTATGCAGATTTCATCCAGTGTCTCCTTCCGTTTTACCGGAGGCTTATCCCTCTTTTCCTTCTCCTCTTTGTTCTCCATATACTGCCTCCTTTACGGTTCTCTTTCTTCTGGCTGCTTCAAGTGCTATCTTCCCGCATATCTCACAGGTTATCTTTCCCTTACGTGCCGGGCGCTTAACGCATACGGTACATATTTCTTCCATACGTGCTTTCTCCCTGCGTCTTCGTTGCGATTCTCTTATGATCTTCCGCCTGTGCTCCAGATATTCTTCCTCACTCATTTCTTTTAATCTTCTTCTCATGCTACCTTGTACCTGTCCTTATCTGTTCTCTTTTTCTTTGCAAATCTTACTTTCTCCTCGTATAACATCCCGCTTATTCTCCTTCAAATCGTTGATTTATGCGACTTCGTACCGGTCCTTATCCGCTCTCATTTTCTTCTTGTCAACCTTCAGATAGTGCTTCTTGGTCACATCAAGGCCGGAGTGGTTAAGCAGCTCGCTGATCTGCTCTATGGGGCATCCGTTGAGCTTTAAGAGCTGGCTGCCTGAATGCCTGAAGTCATGCGGATGTAATGTCGGCACATCTATCATCCTTCCGATCTTATGGGCCCAGTATGTCAGTACCTCTGTGCCTACTGACTTGCCGTTCCGTCCAAACACATAACCGCCATCATCTATGCCCTTTTCCTTCCGCTCATGCTCAAGGTTAAACAGCAGCTCTTTCACATCTTCTGAGAAGTACAGGGTTACAATCTTTCCTTCCTTCTCCAGCACATCATTGCAGGTGCGCTCTGCATAATCGATCTGATCCCACCGGATATTGGCTACTGCGTTCACCCTTGCCATGGTTGACAAGGAGAACATGGCATACAGTTGCATCTCTTTGCCGTTCTTAACTCCTGATGCTGCATATTCTTTCAGGCGGTACTTCAGTAAAAATACCTGCTCCTGTGTAAGGAATGTCTGCACATTTACATCTGTGTCCCTCTTGGGCCTGTCAATGAACTCGCACGGGTTCTCTATGATTAGGCGCTTCTTTCGCATAAACTTGTAGAATGCAGATAAGGATGCCATGCGGCGCTTGATCCTCCGGGAGTTGTTACCCTCTGTCTTGCAGAAGTAAAAGAACTCTGTAAGATCATCTTCTGTTATTTCCTTAACGCTTTTGTTGCCCTGGTTGTCGTAGATGTATATAAACCACTGCTGTAAATCTGATACATACTGTAAGATAGTATTCTTTGACAGTTCCCGGAGCTCCATATCCATCTTGTACTTCTTCAGGAGCGCCAGCGTCTCACCGTTTACCTGTTCCGCCTTCTTTGCGTCAAATAACTCGATACGTTTACTTCTTTCAGCCATTTTCTTATCCTCCTGTTTTCGTTAAGTTTTAATCATAGTAATTTTCTCCAAACACTTTTATAAAATCTTCTCGGCTTCCGTACTTTCTTTCCCATGCCCTCTGACCTTCGCGCTTCAGCCTTATGTCATTGGTCTTATCTGGGTTATTATGTATTGCGTCTGATACTCCCCTGATGTCTCCCTGGTGATGATACCGGCAGAGCATAACCGTCAGGCCGTACTTCTCGGACAGCTTCCGGTTGCCCTTGCCGTATATCACATGGTGCTTCTCAAGGCCTGTCTGTGCGTAGTCCCGGCTGTACCACTTTTCACAGATATAACATCTTCCGCTCTTGAGATCCTGCATGATGCTCTTACTCATCTACCGCCTCGCCATCTGAATATTCCACCATAGTCTGTCTGGCTTCCACGATCACTTTCTTACCCTTCATGTACATGCTGCATACCAGTTCACCGTCCATGTTCACCGATACCTTCTTCACTTTCTTCCGCGCCATCGGATCTACTGCTGCCGAGAGGATAGCAGCTGCCGTGCCCCGTTCTCTTTTCACCAGTATCCGTTCGATGCTCTCCCTCGCAGCATCCTTTACATTTTCGATCTCCCGCTCTTCCTCTGCTGCCGAGCAGTTGCACTCTGTTCCGGCTATTGCATCCAGTTCCTCTTCGGTGAACTTCTTTCCATCCGGTACCATCACTGTCCTTATCTGTCCGCAGAAGCGGCATGTTCCTGTTTTTGCCTGCATCTCATTCCTCCTGATCATCTATCAGCCTCTTAAGTGTGCTGATCATGTTCTCGCACTTTGTACGTGCGGCCTTCCATAAGTTACTGTCTATTCGCTGTTTTAGGATATTGATATCACTTGTTAGCCCTGCCTTGTATCCTCTTATAGTCGCAGGGTCAAGTTTATTGGGCTTTATCTGCGATATATCTGTTACAGTGCCTTCATTTTCCGGCTCTTCCTCTACCACTTTTTCTGAAACCCGCTTTTCAACATCATCGGGAAGGCTGTCCTTTTTACGCTGTTCCTTCTTCGGAGTAGATACTTTGCTCTCCTTCTTCGGTTGTACCGGTGCAACTCGCTGCTTTTCGTCAGTCTTTTCGGGAAAACTGCTGCCATAAAGCAGCGCCCAGTATTCCTTTCCGTCATTCACAGGGCGGTATTCTTTCATGTGATCATCTACGTGATTCATAAGCCCGCATATTGCCTCTCCTATATCATCCGGTCCGTACCACACTTTTGAATCATCCCTGACACATACCGCCGTACATCCGGAAGGCTTTACGTTGAAATTGATCCTTCCCTTTCCTGCCGGCCTGACCACGTAGATCTTCTGTCCTGCCGGTGCAAGTATCGCAAGGTCTTTTTCACCCTGCGGATTAACCGCGAATCCCTCATACTGCAGCAGCTCTGCCATCATCTCCGGGTTATCCTGTCCGATCAGATATAATATCGTTTCCAACTCATCGAGGTCTTCCGTGCCCTCCTGCTTATCCTCGGTCATCACCTCCAGAGGCGTCACCTTTTTCTCTTCGTCTGCCTCTTCCTTCAGAGCCTGTATCTCTGCTGCCGTATATTCCGGAGTAAGCTCCTCATTCTGTGCATCAGGCAGTGCCAGCATCATGGTCAGTTTCTTTACTCCGAAACCCTCATACTTTTCAAGAAGCCTTTCGGGATCATCAGGATCCCCGAAGCGGTCATGTATAGACATGAACCTCGATACCTGCGATTTATCCAGTCCATACTCTTTCTCTGCAAAATCAGTTACATTCTCATAAGGGCTGTCCTTCAGCACATCCGTATCTCTTGCCTGCTTTAAAAGCCATCCAATGCGTACAAAGCCGGAAGCAGCTTTATTCAGTTCATGATCAAGCTCTGATTTAAACTCCTGATAGCTCTGTGTATATACTATTGCGTGTTCTTCCATATCATCCTCCTATCGCCTCTCTCACGATGTTGTTATGCAGCTTTGCGGGCTTTTTACCCAGCTGTTTTACATACTCATCCAGCCAGGGCTGCAGTATCTCTTCATCCGGCTTTTTATCGTAAGCCTCATACCACTGCAGTATCCTGTTGCCTGATATCTCGATAGTGGCGAAGGGTATCTCCGGTGCTTCGGCTCTTCTGAGAAAGAGTATGAAGCTCTCGCCCTTGCAGTGCTTCTCGTAGTAGTGGCTTCCGGTGCCTACACAGTGATGCAGCTCTCTGCCTTCGTCAGCTATCTCCAGTGCGTTCTTTGCGGGCCGGATCAGGAAGTCGCCGTTTGCGTAGAAGAACTTTTTATACAGCTTCGGGTACTTCTGCTCTATCTTCGCCCACTGTATTGCCAGCTGCTGCCTCTTTTCCTTCTCTGCTGCCAGTCTCGCCTGCTCTACCAGTTCATCATGCCTGCGCTTCAGATCCTTCGGGAAGAGTATTACATCATCGTTCAGGTCATATCCGGCTTCTAAGCGCATGCGGATGTAGTCTATATATGTCCCATCGAAGTTATAAACATTCTTTTTCTGTTTCTCTTTGTAGTTCTGGAAGCGTTCAAAGCTCGCATGCTGTATGGCTGTCCTCATGATGTTTCTATCTCGCGGGCTTAAGCGCTTGATATATACTTCCCTGTCTATCTCGTCATTAGAGAGCCTGTGCCCCTCTTTGCGTTCCTGCTGGTAGATGTGCAGGTATTCAAGGTCTCCCTGATGCTCCTTAAGATCTTTCATGCGGTCTCTGTTGATGCGGAGCCTGTCCCATATGGTCTTGCCCTTCGGGTTGATATTTGCTCCGTACTGACAGAGCAGCGCACTCTGCAATTTACTCATCCCCAGCTTCTGCACCATCTCCATATCCGGATATCTCGCAAAAGCGGAGTAATAATATACAGGGTTGCGGCTTGTGGGCTGTGCGTACTTAAACATGGGAGTCTTTGCAAGTGCTTTGAATGTTCCCGGATAGATATAGTCCCAGCGGATATTGATGCCGCCGTAATATGCCCCGCCTACGCTCTTTGACCATACAAGCCCCTGCTCAAAATAGCTCCAAACGTGATACCACTTCTCTGCCTTCTTGCCTTTGCTCAGATATACGCGGCCTGTCTCGTTGTGCTCTATCTCGTTGATCACATTCTTTCTGACCGTCACCTCGCAGCTGAAGGTCCTGAATACGAAATCATCACCGAGGCGCTCGCCTACAAGGTACTCTATCCAGGTCTTGTAGCTGTCCCTGCATCTGCCTTCTGCTTTCCACAGGCCCTCTGCCTTGCAGATCGGGCATGTTGATGAGGTGTTATGTATCGGCATCATGACGGTCCTTAATGTGTCCTCATAGCTGTCTATCCTGTTGATGCCCTCTATATGTTCTCCGCAAGCGGTGCAGAATGCTGTTACTCTCCGTCCCTTGCGCTTATATATCAAGATATTCTTTCTCTGATTGTTGACTTTGCTGTAAGCCCAGTCCTTTACTGTCTTTGATATGTCCTTAAGCTTTCTGATCTGCTCGCTCATTTTGTGTAGTACCCCCGGATCAGCTTCTTTGCGGTAGCCATGCCCGGTATTCCCATCTCCACTCCGCTGGCACTTATGCCAGATGCTTTGATGATGCGGTCATCCACTTTGTATCTCTGTGCATATGACCAGTTCAGGATAGCTCCAATACATCCGATCAGGCTCTTGCCCTTCCGTCTGACTAACAGCGCAAGCTGCTCATTCTCTGTCAGCTCTGACTCGATATAGCTTATCCAGTCCTCTACGATCTCACTCACTTTCATATCTGCCTTTTCTACGGCAAGTTTTCCCAATGCTGCAGTAGTGGCTGTGCACAGTCTCTGTGTATCTCCGTTCACATAGTCCACCAAATCCATCTCATCGATGCCGTTCTCTGCTGCCAGCACCTTCAGGTTCTCGATATCTCCCTCAGCCTTCAGCCCTTCGGCTGATCGGTTGAGTTCTTCCCAGCTGTTAAATTCTCCAAAGTTATCAAACATGATCCTTCTCCCTTCGTGTGTTTCATATTGGTTTCAAGCCATGAGGTATACTCCCCGCGTTCGATGGTGCAGTGGACAGTATGTCCGGCTATATATCTGTCCAGCACCTTATACCAGTCATTCACGGGTTCACCCTTGGCATTGATCCAACCATTTTTCTGCCACTGCGGTATCCATTTTTCCACCGCATAGGCTGCCAACTGTGATCCTACATGCACATCCACCTCACAGGGCTCTTTCCACTTTGACAGATGAGCAAAGGCCGCAGCCATCAAAGCCACCCAGGCAAGCTGTGCAGTTGTGTTTAATCTACATACCCGAAGCATTGTGCCCGGAGTACCGTCCGCCTTCGTCCATGCGAACAGATAAGCCCCCAGACCTTCCGTAGCTCTTATGCTCTTTATCCCGTTGTAGATGTATATGCTTGTCTTTTTCATTCCGGCTTACCCTGATTTCAAGGAAGTGCAGGCAGGTCATACCCGTTACCGGATTCACGCTTATCTCCCAGGAGTCTTTATCGATGATGCATCCCGGGGTAAGATAACGCTTCTTAAGGTTCGGATCAGAGTTTATCTTTCCCGGTCCTGCCTCTATCAGCTTCTTCATGGTCCAGTGCGTATACGTCTTCCGGATCGGCTCCGGTCTCACAAGGTTCCGGCTTGAACCTACTGCCTTCAGCTTCCTGATCTCCTCTTTCGTCAATTCCTTCTCCACATCTCCGGGGAGAGGCTTACAAAGGTATTCCGCAAGCAGCTGGTATCCGCCCTCTGTACGGAGGAGTTCTACGTCCACCCTTCCGTCTATCACGATCAGCTGGGGAAGCTCCATGCTCCCCTCTGATATCATGTCTTCAAGGTCAGTCCTTCTTCTTGCTTTCTTCCATGCCAGACTCATCTCGTAAATGTCTTTATGCATGTTTCCGGTCATCGAGTTCATGACAGCGTGTAAATGTACGGCTCCGCGCTTACCTATCTCCATCCTGTAAATGTACTTTTGCGGCTTTCCGGCTTTTCGGTACCTGTAACCCAGATATTTTCTGAATCTCTCATAGTCACCCCTCACCGTTACTACATCAGGGCGGTCTCCTTTGGGATACTTAAGTGTTACCCAGTAATCCACCTCGGACTCAAAGTTTCCCTGGATCAGATGGCGGTAATATGAAACCCGCTTTTTGAAGTTCCACCTCTCCATCTCCTCCGGGGTCGGCTTACGCTTCTGCTTCTTCTCGGTCTTACCCCCATGGGTACCCTTGAAGAAGATGTCATGCTCTATATGGTTTATCCCTTCGTAAGTGTTCTCAACGTACATTGTCGTAAGTTTACTGCCCTTAATAGAGCAGTTATCAGTCCCCCCAGACTGTTTTTTGTGGTTTTCTTATTCTGTTTCTACTATATATAGTAGTTTTAAGAACGGGGCACCGTTTATATGGTGCCCCGCGTCATAATGAGGCTTTTGTGAAATATCCCTTTGTCTCATGGCATTGGAGGCGGCCTCGTCTCCCGGTTCTTGTTATCTTTCATCCCTTATCTCCTTGTACTTGTTCAGCACCCTCTTCATGGACTCGACCCTGAACTTACGGGCCTGCACTATAAATGTCTGCTCGCTGCCATGTACTGCAGCATCATGTTCCATCTCGATCTGATCTTCTTTAATAAACGCCTTAAGATATTCTTCGAACCTGTCCATTTCCGCCCCTCCTAATATCCGAAATAATGTGCACCGTATTGGTATGCCGGTATGCAATGTCTGTTATAATGTCCTGCCGTGAAGAAGAGGATCTGATCATCTGTCCGTCTCTGCAGTTCATTGATGATGGCCTGCATGGTCTCCGCATCCACTACTGCCCTGTTCATAGCGTATGGATATACAGAGAACTGTCCCGGTTGGGATATGACTGAGGCCACATCATTCGGAAAACGAGGAGAGTCCACACGGTTCAGGATCACATCAACTACCAGCTGCTTCCCCATAAGTCCCTGATTTCCCGCTTCTGCCTGCACACATCTGGCAAGCATGTCTATGGAGTCATAGACCACTTTCCTCTCTACAGGCTCTTCCAGCCGGTATTCTTCCGGTTGCACCGGTGCAACCGGGGGCTGTATCTCTATAAAATGCGCCGATATGATCACCGCAAGAGCAAGCATCAGTCTGTTCATTTCAGATCATCCTCCTTATCTTCGGGGGAGTGCCGCCGATAATCGTTTTTGGGGTATACTCCCATATGGGCGTCCGCAGTTTCTGACGGTTTCTGTGTGACAGTTCCCGTCTGTTCCATTTCATCCGCATCCAGCTTGTCACGGATTTCCTTACGGATTTTTATCAGATATACCTGCAGATCATTCAGCATCTTTTCATGGTAGTTATGATCAGGAAATACATCCCGGATATCTGTATATACTCCGTCCCCTCTGTCCACGCATATGAGCGCGCCTTCCTCCATATCCCGGATAAGCCTCTGGACATTCTCGTATTCCTCCGCATAGTCCTTCAGGCTGTCCGCGATCTCGCTCACGCCTAATACTTCCAGCATCAGTCGGTCTCCTCCATTCGTTTATGATTTGTTTTGGTGAAAATAAGATATATTCCCAGGGTGACTATCGGGCCCAGAAGGACACCCATGGTGATCATTGGTGATCTCAGATATTTGGTAGTTACATCAAAGACTGCTATGCAGCCAAGTACGGTTATGATTCCCCAGAGCTTCTGCACTATCATCTCATTCCTGTATAAGAGTCTGTCCTGCTCTGCTCTCCTGAGTGCATGTTCTACTTCTCTCAATGCTCTTGCTTCCTCGTAAGTCATGGCTTCTCCTTTTTTAAAGTTACCGGACAACCTCCGCAGCTTCACTCTGCTTGTAACCGGTATATGCTTTTACGGCTCACGGACCTCGTACGGTTGTTACGGATCATCGGCTCGATTTAGCTTTGCAGGATCGTGCGCCTGTCATCGTATCCCGTCAGGTTTGGGTGCGTTATGAATACCGTCAGTCTTTATCTTTATTGAATTTCACTACTACGCTGCCCTGTTCGGATATGATCACATCAGAGCATTTCATGCCGTTGGTTATGAGGTATACAGATACTCTGTCTCCGTCCTCCACGGTGTTAAACATGATCTTGGTTTTTGTGTTGTAGTCCATGATTACATCCGGCCTGCTCCGAAGTGCATCCGCGAAGTCTCGCAGCAGTTCATCTGTTACGGGGATCTTCCCTGCTTCGATCTGCTTCAACTCCTCTATGGTCATGTTCATCAGCTCCGCCAGCCTTCTGGGAGTGTATCCGCACTTCTTCCGAAGCTCTGTTATTTTCTTTCCGGTCATCATCTTCATGATGCTGCCTCCTCCGCTGCTGCCTTTGCAGCCTGCTTCTTCCTTCTTTCCTCAAGCCATGCTTCATATTCCTTCATGTTTTCCGGATCCTTATAAAACTCTCGTACTCTTGCCAGAATCATTCTGAGCTCTGTTTTTGACAGTCTTACTCTTCCCATGGCTTTCCCTCCTCCCCGTTATGTGCTATAATCCCTCCAAAAAGGAGCCGATATGACTAAAAAAGATGTAAAATTGCTAAAAACTGTTTATCGCCGCCCCCGTTGCACCCGTACCCGAGCTTATTTACTAAGGCATTTTTCTGATGACCAGATTTCTCGTCTTGTGGGGCGAAGGTATATCCGATGCAACCAGGAGCCTCCACATGACAGCAGCGGTTTTATATGTGGGGATGTCTCCCCGGATGCTGTTTACTACATCACTGATCCGGAAGGTATTGCCGTTAAAGAATCTTATGACTGGTTTGATCTCCAGTACTTTGTAACTCACCTTCTGATTCCGCTCCTGATTGGTATTTTTTCCGGCATTGGCACTTATCTCATTTCATCTGCGCTATTCTGACCAGGACCGCTCCGATCACTCCGCCTACTATTCCACATATTGCCGGAGGTAATATTTCCGGTGCATAGTATTCGATCTCGCTCCATATATTTCTAAGGAAGTCCTTCACTGCCTCTCTCCTTTAGGTTTTTTCTTATACCTGTCAAGGTATAAGAAAGGATGTTGTCCGTAGGATAACATTGTATACATTTTGTATACTTATTTCCCATAAAAAATATACTCAACCGTTCTCTTGTAATATGCTGCCAATCTAACCTTTATTTCATCCCTTGGAATACGTTCACCGCTCTCATATAAAGAAATTGCCATCGTCGTTACTCCAACTGCCTGGGCCACTTCCTGCTGAGTTCTGTCACCACGGAGTTCCTTCAACCGTTCCGCGATTTCCTTCTTATCCAATTTGCTTTCTCCTTTCGTATACATTTCGTTTACTTTTCTGTATTGTATACGCTCTGTTTACCTTTGTCAATAGTTTTTTATAAACTTTTTGTTTACTTTCGTATACGTTACGTTTATAATTATTCTAGGAGGGCTTATATATGGCGACTTTTAATGGAAATCTACGAGATTTAAGAAATATGAGAAAGCTTACCCAGGAGCAGCTTGCTGATGCATTGCATATTACAAAGCAGGCATTATCTCATTATGAACGCGGCACACGATATCCAAAGCCAGAAACTTTGGAAGCTATTGCCGATTACTTTAATGTAGATATGGATTATTTAACAGGACGCTCCAGCATGACAACCGTTCTTTCCTCCCCTGCTGCCGTGGCCTCCTCTCCCTCCTCCCTGTCTCATGATCAGGAAAGCCTATTGGGTAAATATGATATGCTCGCCGATGACGGCAAACAACAACTTCTTGCCAGAGCTGATGAGCTTATAAAACTCGGTTATACCATAGAGGAGGAGGCTAAAAAAGAAGACAAGCGTTCCGGATAATCTAATATACCACAAGTAGATTTTTTCCTTACTATATCTTGTGGTTGTAAACGTCAACAGAATATAATAATATAAAGGTACAGAGAACAGCTCCGAGAGCAGGAGCGAATAAAGAAAGCTCAATTGAAGATTTCTCCGCGTAGAGCGCGCGGAGCTAAAACAAAAGAAAGCTCAATTGAAGACCTCCGTACCTGGTACGGAGGTCTTTTTTGGAGGTTAAAATGAAACTGATATTTCTTTCACAAGATTTTTATACGGATTATTCTCAGCATTCCGAAATCATGGCAAAGAATAACAGGCCTTATGCTTGCTTCACCATAATGATAGACAGCCATCTTTTTGCAATACCGTTGAGGCATCATATAAACCATCCTTTTGCATACATCACTGTAGGCAATTGTGGTTTGGACTATTCAAAGGCTGTAGTTGTTGATGATCCGCGCTATATTTCCTCAGCAACGCCTACTATTGACAGTAAAGAATGGAACCTTATCAAGGCAGGTTATGATGTAATTTTTCGAGAGTTCAAAAAATATCTGCACCAATATAAGCGAGCATTGAAACATCCGGATAATCCGAGAAGCGATATATATTTAAAATACGGTACATTAAAATATTTTGATATCTCTTGATATTTGACAATTTTGATCCGCCATGGTAAGTTAAACGTACAAAGGGAGGTAAGACTCTTATGATGCGTGACGGTACCTAAACGTAAGCTGTCTGTAAGGCAGTCATCATAGCAGAAACGCTCCAGCAAATTATACACTCATGGTTGGATCATTTAATGATAAGCCATGAGTGTTTTGTTTTATACGATTGCACCAGTGCAATAGAAGGAGGCTCACATGGATCAGATCAAAGCTGTTATATATGCCCGCTACTCTTCCAGCGGACAGCGAGAAGAAAGTATAGAAGGACAGATAAGAGAATGCACTGCCTATGCTAAAAAGCATGATATGGTCATAGTCGGTGAATACTCCGATCATGCCCTCACGGGCCGCACTGACAAGCGGCCTGACTTCCAGCGCATGATAAAGGACAGCGACAAGCATCTTTTTGATGTTGTCATCTGCTGGAAGATGGACCGCTTCGCCCGTAACAGATACGATTCTGCCACATACAAGCACCGCTTAAAGAAAAACGGAGTCAAGGTTGTCTATGCCATGGAATATGTCCCTGAAGGTCCGGAGGGCATCATCCTTGAATCTGTAATGGAAGGCTATGCGGAATATTACTCTGAGAACTTAGCGCAGAATATCCGCAGGGGATATTATGAGAATGCGCTGGCGGGCAAAGTCCTTACTTCTCCCTGCTATGGATACAGGAAAGACGAGCGGGGTATGTTTGCCGTGGATCCGGATGCCTCTCTGATCGTTAAGCGCATCTTTGAAGAATATCTATCCGGCAAAGGCACCCGACAGATAGCGGAAGATCTCAACGCAGAGGGCTGGCGCAATTCAAAAGGCCGTCCCTTCGGTCTCAACACCATCAGATATATTCTTACAAATAAAAAATACATAGGTCACTATCAGTACCGTGACATTATCCTGGAAGATGTCATACCGCCTCTTGTGAGCAAGGAAGACTTTGAGGCGGTACAGCGTAAGCTTGATAAGAAAAAAGAGGCTCCTGCTGCCAAAATGGCAGTATATGCGCTCACAGGAAAATTATACTGCGGCATCTGCGGTGATACCGTTGCAGGTGAGTACGGCACCAGCAGGAACGGCTCACAGCATTATTATTATACCTGCCATAACAGGAAGGCTTCGCATGCCTGCAAGCTTAAGCGGCAGCGTCGTGATTATCTCGAAAAACTTATCTCCGATGAGCTTATCAGACTTATCTTTGATGATGCTTTTATTGAAGAGGTCGCGGATCTTGTCGTTGAGTTTGAAGAGAAAGAAGAGGCCAGCGGTCTCCTGCCCGTCTACGAAGCCCGTAGAGCCGAGATAGCGCGTCAGGTAGGCAACATTACAAATGCACTCGCTTTAGCGCCTACGTCGCCCGCTCTGGTGGCAAAACTGACCGAGCTGGAACGTCAGCTCACGGAAGTCGAGACCGCCATAGCAAAAGAGAGCATCGTCACGCCCTCTCTCACAAAAGATCAAATCATCTACTTCTTCGAAAGACAGCGTAGGGGCGACGTAGACTCTCCGGAGTTCCGCCGCACCGTTATAGATACCTTCATGCAGTCCGCCTATCTGTACGATGATCACATCGTTATCAATTTAAATTACTCAGGAACAAAAACGCCTATCAGCAAAGCGCTGATAGACGATCTTGAAAGTTCGGACTCTCAAAGGGTTTCCCCTGTTCGAGTTAGTCCAGTGAAGTCGAGGTTATGTAGTCAAACTCGAACACTTCCGGTCCTTTTAGTCACACTTTCACTCGCTGCATAAATAATAACCGCAGGTTTTTACGCCTGCGGTTTCGCACTTAATTATCTTAAGTATTCCTCTATAGCCGCTCTGATCACTTGTGCCTGTGATACTCCTTCTTTACTGCACTTCTCTTTGAATCTATTCACAAGATCCTTGGGAAGCTTAACCAATATAGTCCCATACACTTTCTCTGCATATCGGTTTTTTACTGCCGCAGAAGTTCTGGGCTTCTTTTTTTCTTCCATCATACATCACCGCCCTTTATGATTTTTTCAAAATATGCTTCCGCTTCCTCTTTAGTTTCACAGTCATTCTTTGATACTTCATATTCTATCTTCAGCGTCTCCGTATCCTTTACGGCCTTCCATGAGTTTTTCAACTCCTTTATGATATAATCCTTCATAATGCTCGGCCTCCTTTCATCTATTGATTTTTTAATGCTTATATTCTATACTTAAGGCAAGTTGGGCGGCGGCTCCACCCGCCGCCCTTGTGCCTTAACTATTTAGTTTTCGGTTTGGGCTTTGCCCTGTCGGTCTTCGGCTTTGCTATCGTGATCGTTATCGTAACTCTTGAAACCAGTTCGTTGTTCTCGATAGCTTTCTGAAGTTCCCTCAGGGCTTTTTCTATCTCGCTCATTGGCCTCACCTCCTTTCCTTATCTCCCTCTCTGATATTATAATAGCATACTTATATAAGTATGTCAATACTTTTTCTACAAAACATTAAAAAAATCCCAACTTTTTCAAGTTGGGATAACCCTTATATAAGCTTCGCCCTTGTCGCCGCGCCCACAATTCCATCAACTGTAAGGCCCTGATCAGCCTGGAAGGATCTGACAGCCTCATCGGTCTTTGCTCCGAAGATTCCATCACAGATGAGGCTGTATCCCTTCCGGGTTAGCTCATACTGAAGCCAGCGTACATCGTTACCCTTGCATCCCTTCTTGAGATTCTTTGTCGGTTCCGGGTAGGGATTGCCTGTCGGCTTCGCCTCTACACCATCCCATGTATACAGCTGATATGTCTCTATGGTCTTGATCAGCGTGTTTGCATATGTAGGAGATGTAGCATACCCGTCTGCCTGCACATTCTTGCATGCTGTCTTATAATCCCGGCATCCGCGCAGGTTCGCATATCTCGAAGATCTTAAAAACAGCCCCGAATGGTCTGATATACTCTCCTGCCATGAGGGATACTTTCGGAAGTCCGCATATACCTTCTTAGGCATACCGCCTATATACTCGGTAGTAAGCATCTTAATGGACTGTCCATTGTATTGCCCCTTTATGCCAAACAGATTATTAGCCTTGACTGTAAGGCCGCTGTTGCCTTTGCTACTCTCTATCATAGCCTGTGCCGCCGTAAGCGATGCCAAGATACCCGTCTTTTGCATATCATCTATTACCATGGGCTTTATCTTTTCAAAAAACTGCAGTGCGTTATACGCCATCAGCTATTTCCTCCACAGGTTCTTCATCTTCCTTTATGATAACGTGTTCAACTGTCTTTGTTCCGTTCGCTCCATCCGTATATGCTTCCACTGCAGCATAGATAGCAGCTGACAGCATGCCGCAGATGATGCCGGTGATAGTTACCCACTTCTCCTCTGTAACTATGCCAGCTATACTTGCTGCTATACTTCCCAGGAATGCCGCTACAGATATCCAAAACTTACGGCTCTGTAATTTCTTTCTCATTATCTACCTCCTTAAGCTTAAAAATCTTGATCGATGCGCATGATAGTATCTCTCCTCCGAAGGCCGCATAGATGCAGGTGGTCAGTGTATCATGCGTTTGGTGCGTTATGGATGATATGATCATCTCTGCCACTGCGAATATCAGCAATACGGATATCGAGAAGATCACATACTTATCAAGTGCCTTCAAAGGAAGTCGTTTTCCTTTACGCATTTCTGATACACCTCCCTTATGATAGCCTCTGTCGCCAGAGTGCGTTCATTCTTAAACTCCGGATGCTCACGGCAATACAGTTCGTATTTCGTGATATCATCCAGTATCTGGTTGAAATACTCTTCAGAGTGCCGGATCTTATTCTTCACTTCGTCTCCGAAACGCAAAATATGGTTTCTGGCATCCTCTGCATCCTTTCTGTCAATCCGATCAGCCAATTCGTCGGTTGCTTTCCTAATGTCCTTCCACGCCTCGGCCTGTTCTTCGAGCTTGTCTATTACATCTTTATTGACTGCACCGCCTACCCATTTGGCGATACCGCTCCAGGGGTTGAGCTTTATTGGGCTCACTTCAAATATTGTCATGAGCCCCGCTACTCCCAGAAGGCCGGAAGCCGCTATGCTTCCTATGTCCATCTTTGTCTCCTTTTGTCACTGTCTGTCATTGATAGTGGAGCTTACTCTTCTTTGGGCTGATCATGTCCGATATGCTCTTCCTTACCCATCACAGTACTAATGTCTTCATCTACCAGTTTCACGGTAGCCCTTATAACACTTGCCTCATTCCACAGAGCTGCACACAGATTATGAAATGCTACTATTGCTTCCTGTAAGTTTTCTCCGTGCTCCGATGCCACTCTGAAGTTACCGTCACTTGCCTGTAAAATTGCATACTTCATTTTTTGTTTCCTCCTTTATGATCATATTTGGTTTTAAAACTTTTAAAACAGCCTTTTTTTGCCTACCTGAAACCAAAAACCGTAGTTTTTGGTTTTAAAGAAAATAAATCTTTTATTGGTTTTATCTGTCATAGATAAATACTGTTATGTATATATCACCGTTGTATACCGTTGCTCTCATAAACGATAATTTTATCTCATTTACTGCAATGAGATCGACACTTGTTATTACTGAGTATCCATAGCGAGATCTTACTTGTACTACCACATCTTTTGCGGTCAAGTCTCCGCAGTCTGTAATATTTAAAACTGTATCGGCAGTGTATAGACTTCCCCAGGCGGTGCTAATATTTACAGATTGACTAAATCTCTTTACAATAGGCGGCTTAAAATAAACATCTTTTATACAATCCATCCTTAAATCACCTCACTTTTATCAATAAAATGTTTGTTTTACTGCTATTTATAATATACTTTAATACTTGTGGCACTACTCACATCCGAGCTATTAATAGCTATATAATCAAGCCATATATCTGACCCATCAATACTAAGGGAAATCGTGCAGTATGATGTGCTGTTCATATAGTAACCGTTTCTAAACTCCAAGGTAGTATTATCTGCTGGCATATCTTCTTTTATAAAATCGAATACAAAAGATATCTTGTATGTATTATTAACTATTAATATATGCAACTCTTCAAATGTAGTCGGCAATGCTATATGATTATGTCCAGTTTGACTTCCCGCTAAAATCCAATCCAATCTCCCATAATGTATGTTCGCTTCTTTCATAAAATCACCTCACTTTCTAATAATCATGGGTAAGGATTTGCACCTTACATGAGCAAAAAGGAAATATGTCCTTCGTAAGCATCGGATCAAACGGCTCTTACCTTATAAGCGTCTACCTATTCCGCCACCATGATTTTTTCAATAAAATATTAATTTCATTCGATATACACTCCCTCTATTTCAAAGTAAAATGTCACTGTGGGCTTTGTCTTTGCGTAGAATGTCACGCTTGTCACCGCATCACCATCATCCATTGATACCCTGTCCACAAGATTATATGCCGCTACTTCCGATGCTGTGGGAGTTATACCCGATAGGCTACTTCCTATCAATGCTATGTGTGGTCTGATATAACTGTTGATTGGATATTCCATGGTAATAGTGGCTGTGTAATATCCATTTGCATCAACCAATGCACTCCAATCATTAGCCGACACGGCACTTTTATAATTGCGGAAATATATCTTATTCCTTGCGCCACCGTCAAATGCAAACAGCTTCTCCACATAGTTTGCCATCATTGCAGGAGGGTCATCGTGTCTGTCCACTCGCATCTGATACACTTCAAGAGGGTTTGCGGTCTCGATATCCAAAGCAACACCACTTGATGCAGCATTTTTGGTCATATAATAACCACTAACCATTACGTAGAATGTAGTAGTAGGCTTTGTGCTTGCATACAGGGTTGCTTGTGTGACTCCTGTGCCCTCTGTGTATTTAAAGTGCTTTAAGCAGGAATATGCCACTGCCTCTGCACTTGTCTGGTCTGTGCCATCTGATGCCCCTGTCGGATTGATGTCCACTTCCTTATATGTGTTGATGGGATAAGGCAGAGTGATTGTCTGTGTATAGAATCCATCTGCCGCTGTTGAACTCCATCCCGATGCAGGAATTTCAACTCTGTAATTCTGGAATGCAAGGGAATTGGCATCATACTTTTCGGAAAGTACGTTATTTCCGCCATCCTCTATCTCGCCTGTAGCTGTGATATCGTCCTGCACTGTCAGCGCACCTGTCATGGTATCGCCAGCTTTTGCCACTCTTGACGTATCGCTCGGATGCACATGGTCTCCACGGGAATAATCATCACTTGAACCCGCCGATGCCGTTCCATCCATTTCGGGATTCGGTGCATACGGTGTACCACCGCCCGATTTATTGTTTATAGCCCCCAGTGCCCCCTCTACTGTGGTTTGAGTTACCCCTTCCACGACTATAGGTGTATCAAGTGTTTTAGGCTGTTTTTCGTCCAGCACCGACTTTATTACTTTGTTCTGTACTGGATTTTCACTGCTACTTGATAATGCGCTATCCACATCAGTCTTGTTTGCCTGTGCTTCAATTCCAGCCAGCTTTGTTCCCTCTGCAGCTGTCATAAGACGATCCGTGCCGTTAGTATCCACCTTTCTGGCAAGAGCTGTATGAATCACGTTGTTCTGCACAGGATTAGTACTTGATCCGGACAGTGCACTATCCACCATTACCACACCTTTTGTGGACGATGTAGCATCAGGAACGCTCATAGTACCAGAGTTATCCTTTACAATGGTCGTACCATCTACCTTATCTACATCATGCCAGCCGGCATCACTGTCCTGATTAGAGTTCTTGATCAGGGCCTGTCCCGTGGTACCTCCTGCCGGAAGTGTGGCAGTGGCTCCGTTCGTTACCTGGAAAGTAGCAGTTCCGCCATTCGTGTATGTAATTGTATAGGTGTCCACAAGGCCAACTGTCGATGTCTTTTCTATTGATACAATACCATTTCCTGTTGCTCCGGTATCACCCTTATCGCCTTTGTCCCCTTTGTCTCCCTTGTCACCTTTATCTCCGTCATCTCCGGTATCACCTTTTAATCCTCTGGGGACAAAAAGATGAAATATCGGGTCGGTACTCGTGCCGGTGTTTGTAACATAGGGTGTTGCACCAGGTTCAAGCATGGTCACATCTTCCAGCGTAACGGTGATGCTCGCATCTATACCCGAGTCTACATACTGACTGGTTGATATATCATATACAAACCAGTTTCCATTGTTTCCTATATAAGGCGGGTGAAGCTCCGCTGCCTCTGCCTTATTAGCTGCTGCCACTGCTGCATCCTTTGCATTTGAAGCTGTGCTCGCACTGTTTGCCGCATTCGTTGCAGATGTTCCTGCTGCCGTTGCACTTGATGCTGCAGACGATGCACTCGATGCCGCATTACTCTCTGATGTTCCTGCCGCTGTAGCACTGGCCGCTGCTGACGTTGCACTCGATGCCGCGTTGGTCTCTGACGTTCCTGCCGCTGTAGCACTGGCCGCAGCTGATGTCGCACTCGATGCCGCATTACTCTCT
>Ga0247611_10004426_pt1 | contig 19479 bp, 17 predicted proteins | sample 177DNAGHGhighgp2_FD_192422 | JGI IMG/M metagenome (GOLD analysis project Ga0247611, IMG submission 192422) | Sheep rumen microbial communities from Palmerston North, Manawatu-Wanganui, New Zealand - 1770 DNA GHGhigh gp2 | ecosystem: Host-associated > Mammals > Digestive system > Stomach > Rumen...
CTGTTACGTAACCGAATTGTAACACCTGAGAAACCTTTAGTCGAGACCGAAGAGCACCTTCAGACCGCCATCCACACCCGAGAAGCCCATGAAGGCCAGCGAGAGCAGACCGGCGGAGAGCATGACGATGGCCATGCCCTGCATGCCGCGCGGAATCTTGACCAGTTCGAGCTGCTCGCGCATGCCGGCAAAGACGGTCAGGGCAAGTCCGAAGCCAATGGCCGTAGAGAAGGCATAGACCACGGACTGCAACAGGTTGAAATCCTTCTGGATGACCAGGATGGCCACACCGAGAACGGCACAGTTGGTGGTGATAAGCGGCAGGAAGATGCCCAGTGCCTGATAGAGGGCAGGCGACACCTTCTTGAGAATAATCTCCACCATCTGCACAAGCGAAGCGATGACGAGGATGAAGGCAATCGTCTGCAGATACTGCAGGCCAAAGGCATCGAGCACATATTTCTGAACAAGCCAGGTCACGATGGTGGCCAGCGTCAGCACAAAGGCTACGGCTGCCGACATACCCAGCGAGGTGTCTATCTTCTTCGATACGCCAAGGAACGGACAGATGCCGAGGAACTGTGACAACACGATGTTGTTCACGAAGATGGCGCTAATGAAAATCAATATATATTCCATAACTTCAATTTTTCAGTTCTTCAATTCTTCAACTTATTGACGATTGCAATCAGGAAGCCCAAGGTGATGAATGCACCCGGAGGCAATACGAAGAGCAGGATGTTGTAGGTCTCAGGCAGCAGCGTAAGACCGAAGACAGAGCCCGAGCCCAACAACTCACGGCAGATGCCGAGGAGCGTAAGACCGAGCGTGAAACCCAGACCGATACCGATGCCGTCGAAGAGAGAGGCCACGGGAGAATTCTTTGCAGCGAAAGCCTCAGCACGTCCCAGGATGATGCAGTTCACCACAATCAGCGGGATGAAGAGACCGAGGGCAGCGTCAATGTCGGGCAAGTAGGCCTTGATCACAAGCTGGAGCATGGTCACGAAGGCTGCTATGACAACGATGAACACGGGAATACGCACCTTGTCGGGCGTGACCGACTTGAGGCACGAAATAACAAAATTGGTGCAGATGAGCACAGCCATCGTGGCCAAGCCCATCGACATGCCATTCAGGGCAGAGGTGGTAGTGGCCAGCGTAGGACACATACCGAGCATCAGGACAAAAGTAGGGTTCTCCTTGACGATGCCATTCTTGATAATCTGTAGTGCATTCATATCTTAGTCCTCCTTTTCTTGGTTAGTGGCACCTGTCTCGCCATCAGCGGGCGTGGCCTTGTAAGCATTATAAGCATTGTTCACAGCAAGCAGGAAAGCACGGCTGGTGATGGTAGAGGCCGTAATGGCATCAACCTGACCACCGTCCTTCGACACAGTGAGGGGCTCTTTCGGGTCTTTACCGATGATGTCACCCTTCTCTCCCTTCTGGAACCACTTGTCAGCCTTGGCACCAAGGCCCGGTGTCTCAGCATGCTCAAGCAGGGTATAGCCAAGGATTTTTCCCTCGGGGTCGAAACCGACGAGCACCTTCAGGTCGCCACCGAAACCACCGGTAGTAGACTCTACGGCTGCTCCGAGATCCTTGCCCTGAGCGTCCTTCGTCTGATATATAATATAGGTGAGTTCCATGCCCTTGGCATCGTTCTGCTTCACGGTGTCGGTCTTGGCCATCTGTGCCGTCTCGCTACACATGACCACCTTGATACCGTCGTTGAGGGCCTTGACCTTCTGTTCGGCAATAGGCCCTTCTGTCAGGTGGTTCACAAATGCGAGAATACCACCCATGATGACTGCCACTCCTGTGAGTACCAGCACCATATTCGTTAAAGATGATTCTAATTTCTTCATAACTACTTTACTTCTTTAACTACATAACTACTTGCTTGCCGGCACTTCACCGAAACGCTTGGGTTTCACGTAATTGTTGATAAGAGGCGTGAAGGCGTTCATGATGAGGATGGCAAACGACATACCCTCGGGATAAGCACCCCAGTTACGGATGACGACCGTAAGCAGACCAATGGCCACACCATAGATAAGCTGTCCCTTGGCGGTCATCGGTGAGGTGACATAGTCTGTAGCCATGAAAATGGCACCCAGCATGAGACCTCCGGAGAAGATGACGGCAAACGGGTCGGCATAGACGGGATTAGCCAGATGGAGCAGACCAGCACAGACAAACACCGTACAGATAATCGAGACGGGGATGTGCCAGGTGATAATCTTCTTCCACAGCATGTAGGCCAGACCGACAAGCAGGGCCAGGGCACAAATCTCACCCATCGCACCGGCACCGTCGGGATGATTGCCGAGGAAGAGGCTCATGGCATCGGGCAACTGGTTGAGCACAGAAGCATCACCGCTCTTAATGGCATCCTTCATGATAGCAAGCGGTGTGGCACCTGTCTCGGCATCGAGATAGCTGGTGAGTTGTCCTACCTTAGGCCAGGTGGTCATCTGTGCGGGGAAGGCCACAAGCAGGGCAGCACGACCGACGAGGGCCGGGTTGAACAAGTTGTTGCCAAGGCCGCCAAAAGGCATCTTCGCAAATCCGATGGCGAAGAGTGCACCCAGGATGATAATCCACAGAGGAAGGTTAGAAGGCAGGTTGAAGGCCAGGAGCAGGCCGGTGAGGACAGCAGAGCCGTCGCAGATGGTGTTACGCTCCTGCTTCATGATATATTTGCTGATAGCCCACTCAAAACAGACGCAGGCTGCCACACTGGTAGCTGTGACGATGGCAGAGCCAAGGCCAAAGAAATAGAACGACACGAGCAGCGCAGGCATCAAGGCGATGATGACCCCGTACATATTGCGCTCAACGCTATCAGTGCCGTGGGCGTGTGGTGATAAAGATACTATTAATTTTCCCATTGTAGTATTTTCGATTTACTCATTTTCGATTTTCAATTCATTTCTTCTGCGCAGCAGCTGCACGGGCGCGGATGATACCCATTACGGTTCCCTTACCCTGCCGGATGTTGTCGAGCAACGGACGATGAGCCGGACATGTGAACTGACAAGAGCCGCACTCAATACAACTGACGATGTCTTCGTGCTCAGCGCGCTCCCAGTTGTGGACTTCCGAAATCTTTGCCAGCAGGTAGGGTTCCAAGCCCATCGGACAAGCACTCACGCACTTGGCGCAACGGATACAAGGCTGTGGTTCCTTGCGACGCGCTTCTTCGCCGGAGATGATGGTCACAGAGTTGGTTCCCTTGCAGATAGGCACCTCTGTAGAAGTAAGGGCCTTACCCATCATCGGACCGCCAGCCAGAAGTTTGTTGTCGCCTTCTGGCATACCGCCACAGGCATCAATGAGTTCCTTCATCGGTGTGCCCATACGGACAAGGAAATTACCCGGATGGGCCAACTGCTTGCCAGTCACCGTAGTATAGCGCTCAAAGAGGGGCTTGTTCTTCATGACTGCCTCGTAGACAGCATAGGCTGTACCTACGTTCTGCACGATAGCACCGACATTGACAGGAATGGCGGGAGGAGCAGGCACCTGACGACGGATGACTGCATCGACCAGTTGCTTCTCACCACCCTGAGGGTAGCGCTGCTTGAGGGGCACAACCTCTACGTTGAACTGCGAACCAGCGAACTTCTCGGCACATTTCTGCGTAAGCAGCTCAATGGCTGGCATCTTATTGGTCTCAATACCGATATACCCCACATTGACCTTGGCAGCCATCATGAGCAACTGCAGACCAATGAGAATCTCGTCGGCCTTCTCCATCATCAGCCGGAAGTCGGCAGTGATATAAGGCTCACACTCTACGGCATTGATAATGACGCATTCCGCCTTTGCCGTCGGTGGCGGGGTCAACTTGATGAAAGTGGGGAAACATGCACCACCCATACCTACGACACCTGCAGCCTTCACACGATTGATAATCTCTTCGGGAGTCAGTTCGGGATGCGACTCGACTGTCTCCAACTTGTCAGAGCGGTCAATGGTCTCTTCCCAGTCGTCGCCTTCGACATTGATGATGATAACGGGCTTGCGATAGCCTGTGGCATCGATGGCTGTGTCTACCTTGAAGACGGTACCACTGACGGCAGAGAATATAGGTGCCGACACAAAGCCACCGGCTTCGGCAATCATCGTACCAACCTTCACCTTGTCGCCCTTCTTGACAACAGGCTTGGCAGGAGCGCCAATGTGCTGCGAAAGGGGATAGATGGCCTGCTTGGGAAGGGCTGCCACCTGAGTAACTGCGTCGTGGGTGAGTTTGTTTTCCTCGGGGTGTACTCCACCTATTCTAAATGTTCTGATATTCATGCTTTAGCCTCCTCTTTCTTTTCGGGTTCAACATTAGCTTTGGGAGTCTCTGCGGGCTTCTCTGCAGGAGCAGCCTTGGGGGCTGCAGGCTCCTTGGGTTTCGGTGCAGGCGGCGGAGTCGGGAAATTGACGTCACGGATAGCCTTCGTAGGACAGACCACAACACACTTACGACATAGGCGACACTTGTCGGGATCGATGTACGAACAGTTGGCCGTAACGGTGATGGCACCAAACGGACACTCCTTCTCACATTTGCCGCAACCGATACAGCTGACCTTACAGGCTTTCATCGACACGGCACCCTTGTCCTTGTTCACGCAAGACACATACACACGACGGCCCTTCGGTCCCTTCTTACGAAGCTCGATGATGTGGCGTGGGCAAGCCTTTGCACAAGCACCGCAGGCCACACAGTTTTCTTCGTTGACTTCTGCAATACCGGTCTCGGGATTGATGCGGATGGCATCAAACTGACAAGCCTCGACACAGTCGCCGCAGCCAAGACAACCGAAGCCGCATGCCGTCTCACCTGCACCACAGGCGTTCATGGCACTGCATGTACGCAAACCAGCATACTCGGCAATCTTCGGACGATACTCACACGTACCGTTACACCTTACCACTGCCACCTTTGGCTCGCCATTGGCAATAGCCATACCGAGCAGGTCAGCCACCTGTCCCATCACGGCTGCTCCGCCTACAGGACAGAGCAGTCCTTCAATGGAACCGGCATCGGCACCCTTGACGAGTGCGTCTGCCATACCTCCGCATCCGGCAAATCCGCAGCCACCACAGTTAGCACCGGGCAGCAACTCATTAACCTGAGCAATGCGAGGATCTTCGTAAACAGCAAATTTCTTGGAGCAGACATACAGCACGAGCGCTGCGATGAGTCCGATGGCTCCAAGCACAATCACTGCAATCAAGATGAAATCCATAATTTATTTGTTTTTAGTTTAAAAGATTAATCTTCAAGTTGGAAGGATATCTGTCGCTGAATCCTGTAGCGAAAAAGCCACAACAGAACATAATACGGAACCAAAGACCCTAATGCAACCAGAGCCACGACCCCTTCGTTGGCTATGAAACGGGTGGCAAGCAGGAGCACGGACACCAACAACAGGAAAGGCAGGCCAAAGCCCAGCAATAAAGCACGGTTGGCCACATCCTTGGAGGCACTGACTACGACCTCCTGCCCCACATGGTAACGAAAGGTATCGGGAGTGAACACATCGACAATCTTTACCTTCGACTCGGAAGCATTACAATGACTGGCTACCTTGCAACTGGCACATGCAGAAGTCTGGACGATACGCACCTTGATGCAATTGCCCTCAATATTGTCAATGATTCCAGAATGTGATATTTTGTTACTCATTATGTAATGTCGACTTTACAATTTGCAAAGATAGCACATAATTATGAATATACAAACGAAAAAAGGGAAAAATTTCAGAAAAAGAATCGTAATCGTTTGCAATTTGAGGGATTTTTTATACTTTTGCGGCGTAATCAAAAACAAACGACGATGAAAGCAACAGAACAGACGAAGACACAAGTCGACCGGGCTATCCGTAAAATTGCAGAAAAATTTCCTCCTGCCCCTGAAGCGGGTGTGATGACCGACATACATATCAGAGTCATACAGGAGACAGGGGAACTGACCGCTTTCGACGACGATGACAACGAGTTGACGCGCTGTGTGGTTGAGCAGTGGATAGACAACAAGGATGACGACTTCTACAAGTCTATCACTCCTGTCATCCGCAAATGTATAGAAGCCCACAAGGCCATTATCGAAGAACTCGGCATCATAAAGCCATACGCTGTCGTTTTGGAAGACGACGAAAAAGAAAACATTGCCGAACTCTACGTCGTCGATGACGATACTGTCATCATCGACCCCGACCTGATGCAAGATCTGGACAAAGACCTTGACGACTTTCTCGACAAGCTGTTGAAAGACTAATATTCTATATCCTGATATTCAACAAACTTTCGCAGCATGTCGATATGATAGACTTTCTGCGATTCTGCCACAAGCCTACCGGTAAAGTCTGTCAGTCTGATTTCATAGTCGCTGGTAATGATAAAGTCCTGAACCAGCTGGTCATCGGGCAATGCCTTAAGATTTTCCTCGGCTTCCTCTTTGCTGTTGGCATATAGGCAAAGCTTGTCTACCGGCATATAATCATCATCAAGCGAGTAAAGCCAGAGGGAATAGAAGCCCTCTCCCTCGTCGGCAGCAAGAATCATCAGCCGTGTGCTGACTGTTTCTGGAAGGGCAATAGCCTTTGGTTCTATCCGTCCCTCAAGGTTCAACGACTTCACCAGTACGAGAGGCACCTCTTTATAGTTCGGCAGACTGTTTACATAATCCTCAGAATAACGCAATGGCAGTGGTTGTATGTTCAGACTGTCGTAAAACAGCTGCATACTATTCACTTCCCTGTCAACGTGGATACCTTGAGCTTCCAGTTGCTCAAGGTTCTCCACTTTTGCTATACTGTCGAGCTTTTGCTGAAGATCGCCTGTAGACATCCGATGACCACAGGAGATGACGGCCAAAAGCACAACGATACCATACAACCCCCAAAAACGCCTCATAGCTTTACTTTCTTCTTCACCACCTTACTTTCATTCTGAAGTCTGTCGAGGGCGGTGACGGCATAGACGAATTTTGTGTTTCCGTCATTATAGGGTAGCTTGTAGAATGGCTGGGTGGTAATGGCAACTATCTTCGAAGGGTCGTCTGTGTTAACCTTTTCTTTCCTGTTGAATCGGTAAACGACGTACTTCGTCACCTCATCCTTCCAACCCTTTGCCTTGGGAGCAGTCCAGAACAGCACGTAGCCGTCGGATGTCCACACGGCTTTTACCTTACGGACCTTCTTGGGCGCCTTGCCATCTATGAAGGGCATTTCTGGCTGCAAGGCAGGATAACGCCAATAATACTGGCGCAATGCCGTACCATAGTTGCCCACATTGTCAACTGCTGCCTTGGCATACCACAGCACACTTCCCTTGACGGCCGGCAGTTGCTTATGCAGACGCATCTTCGCAGTGAGTTGGTGAGTGTTCGGATTCTGTGGGTCGGCAAATTTCACGGTGCGCTCCACATCCTCTCCGATAATGAGGGGACGGTTTGCAGCATGCTGACTCCACCAGTGAATGAGAGTCTCGTAGTCGGCAACCTTGTTGCCAATCTCCCAATAAATCTGAGGCACGTTGTAGTCCAACCAGCCATTGTTCACCCACAGCAGGACATCGGCATAGAGGTCGTCGTAGTTCGTAAGACCGTTGGTGTTGCTGCCAATAGGCGACTGACGCTTGTTGCGATAAATACCGAAAGGCGAGATGCCAACCTTCACCCAAGGCTTGGTCTCATGAACGGTCTTGTAGAACTGCTCGATGAAAATGTTCACGTTGTATCGACGCCAGTCATGAATATCACGAATACCATTGTTATACTTGCGGAACTGGGCATTATCCGGAATATTCTCGCCTGCTACGGGATAAGGATAGAAATAATCGTCCATGTGTATACCATCCACATCGTAGCGACTCACAATGTCGCGGGCAACATCGCAGATATAGTCGCGGTTCTCTGGAATGCCCGGATTGAGGATAAACAGGTCGTCGTAACTGAAACAGTTCAGCGGATTACGCATGGCAATGTGATTGGGTGCCAGCTGTTGCGTGGTCTTTGTCTTGGCACGATAAGGATTTATCCAGGCGTGCAGTTCCATCCCCCTGCGATGGCACTCCGTAATCATCCATTGCAGCGGATCCCAGTACGGACTGGGAGCCACACCTTGTTTCCCGGTGAGGAAACGGCTCCAAGGTTCAATACGACTCTCATAGAGGGCATCGCACTCTGGGCGCACCTGAAAGATGATTACATTCACACCGTCTTTCTGGAGTTCATCGAGTTGATAGGACAGGGTCTGCTGCATCTTCTGGGTTCCCATGCCTATAAACTGACCATTGACACACTGTATCCAAGCCCCACGAAACTCACGCTTCTGCCCAAAGACCGAAACAGAGAGCAACATCAGACTCAGAATCATTAATTTACGAAATAGTTTGTTCATCTTATCTTTGTCTTTTTTTATTATATGTTCAAAACAACTTGGGTTTTCGCTTGCGGGCCTCTTCGATAGAGAACAACTGAGAATGGTTTTTAGCATAGTCATCACGCATGTGGGCATATTTCTTGTTAAGTTCTGCAGCCATCTCTGAAGCATCACCCAACAGCCGCTGAGCTACGAGTGCATTCTGTGAGGCATCTTTCATCCATACCACAGGACCGCCATAGACAGGCGCTATCTTCAGTGCTACGTGAAGTTCACTGGTTGTAGCACCGCCAATCATTATGGGAATATCAAGGCCTGCACGCTGCAGTTCCTCTGCCACGTGTACCATTTCTTCCAGACTTGGTGTGATCAGTCCACTCAACCCGATCATGTCAACCCGCTCTTCTATGGCCTTGCGCACAATCTGCTCTGCAGGCACCATCACTCCCATATCAATGACTTCATAGCCATTGCACGCCATCACCACACTGACAATGTTCTTGCCAATATCGTGCACATCACCCTTGACCGTAGCCAGAAGTACCTTGCCGACATGCTTTCCGCCATTGGTTCTCTGGGCCTCGATATAGGGCTGTAAGAAGCCGACTGCCTGTTTCATCGTACGGGCTGTCTTCACAACCTGAGGCAAGAACATCTTCCCTTCTCCGAACAGCTTGCCCACAGTATTCATGCCCGTCATGAGCGGTCCTTCGATAATGTCTACAGCCCGCTGATACTTCGTCAGTGCCTCACCGAGATCCGTTTCCAAATGGTCACCAATTCCTTTTACAAGAGCCTGGGAGAGACGCTCTTCAAGTGACATGTGAGCAGACGACGGCTGGATAGGAGACGATGGTTTATCGCTATCGTTTACAGTAGCCTTCTCTGCCTCAGCCTTTCGCGCTATGTCTTCTGCTAAGGCAATCAAATCGTCTGAGGCGCCTTTACGGCGGTTCAAGACCACATCTTCTATAATTTCAAGCTGTGATTGTGGAATGTCACTATAAGTCACTTTCGTTGCAGGATTTACGATACCGAAGTCCATTCCTGCCTGTATGGCATGATAGAGAAACACGGCATGCATAGCCTCGCGGATATAGTTGTTGCCACGGAAGGAAAAAGAAAGATTACTGACTCCACCACTGACATGTGCGCCAGGCAGATGCTCACGTATCCACTTCGTGGCACGGATGAAATCAGCAGCATAGTCGTCATGCTCTTCCAGTCCCGTGGCAATAGCCAGTATATTGGGGTCGAAGATGATATCGTAAGGATTCATACCTACCTGCTCGGTCAGGATCTTGTATGCGCGGCTTGCTATCTCAATGCGGCGGTCAAAGGTCGTAGCCTGCCCCTCCTCGTCAAAACACATAACCACGACTGAAGCTCCATAGCGAACCACATCACGGGCATGGGCAACAAACCGCTGCTCACCTTCTTTCAAAGAAATAGAGTTGACAATGCTCTTACCCTGTACACACTTCAGACCTGCACAGATGACATCCCAGTCTGAAGAGTCAATCATCACCGGCACACGGGCGATGTCGGGTTCTCCGGCAATCATATTCAGAAAAGTCACCATCTCTGCCTTGGCATCAAGCAGACCGTCATCCATATTGATGTCTATGACCAGCGCCCCATCTTCTACCTGCTTCCGGGCTATCGACAGTGCCTCGTCATAGCGTTTTTCCTTAATCAACCTGAGGAACTTCCGTGAACCTGCCACATTGCAGCGTTCACCGACATTAATGAATGTCGAAGATGTAAGCATTTCAAGTCCAGAGAGCCACATGGACTGCGGTCTGGCCACTGGCGTATGAGGTGGTTTGCCTTCTACCAATGGCCCATAAAGCCGGATAAACTCGTCGGTTGTGCCACAACAACCACCTATGATATTCACCAGCCCCTCGTCGACGAGTTCCTTCATCTTTGCCGCCATGGTCTCTGCTGTCTCGTCGTAGAGTCCCAGTGAGTTGGGAAGTCCGGCATTCGGGTAGGCACTTATATAATAAGGTGCCCGCCGTGCCAATTCCCTGAGGAAGGGTTTCATCTGGGTGGCACCGAACGAGCAGTTCAGTCCGATAGAGAATATGGGATAAGTACTCACACTGGCCAGGTAGGCATCAAGTGACTGGCCGCTCAGCGTTCTCCCCGCCAGGTCACTGACGGTCACGCTAAGCATGATGGGAAGCCAGACCTGCTTCTCTGCCATCACACGCATCGCTGCGTCAATGGCACATTTCGAATTGAGCGTATCGAAGATCGTTTCTATAAGAAGTGCATCTACCCCACCCTCTACGAGTGCATCCATCTGCTCCATATATGCCGACAACAGATTATCGTAGGTCAGATCGCGCAGGGCAGGATTACTCACGTCGGGCGACATGGAACAGGTCTTGTTCGTAGGACCGACAGAGCCTGCCACGAAGCGCGGCTTGTCTGCCGTAGAGAAGGCATCAGCGGTTTCACGAGCTATCCGTGCCCCTTCATAGGCTATCTTCCAGGCTTGTTTCTGAAGCATATAGTCTGCCTGGGAGATTCGCTGGGCACTAAATGTATTTGTCTCTATGATATCAGCACCGGCCTGAAGATAGCGCTTGTGAATATCAGCCACCACATCTGGACGTGTCAGGTTCAACACATCGTTATTGCCTTTCATCTGTACCAGACGGGAGGGCAACAGGCTGGTTATCTCGTCGTTCCAGAAGTCTTTCTCTACAAGACCATACGACTGTATCATCGTTCCCATCGCTCCGTCGAGTATGAGCACCCGTCGTCTTATGATGTCGTCTAATTTAGCAAATCCTTCAGTTTTCACTTTTCTCTATTACTTGTACACCTTCATTGCACGGTCCATCTCCCTGCGATCTTCTTTTTCCTTCAGCGTCTGACGTTTGTCATACTCCTTTTTACCTTTGCAGAGCGCAATGTCCATCTTTGCCCTTCCTTTGGCGTCGATAAACACCAGCAACGGCACGATGGTATAGCCCGTCTGCTTCGTGGCGCTTTCCAACTGCCGTATCTCTTTCTTCGTCAGCAGCAGTTTGCGGTCACGTTTCATCTCATGATTGTTGTATGATCCGTAGAAATAGGGACTGATACTCATCCCCTTTACCCATAACTCGCCATTGATGACCACACAGTAGGTATCTACCAGACTGGCCTTACCCAGCCTGATACTCTTGATTTCAGTACCTGTCAGTACGATGCCCGCCGTCAGAGTTTCAATAAAGAAATACTCAAACGACGCCTTCTTATTCTTTATCTGTATCGGACTTTTTTTCCTCAACAGTTCTTGTTCCTTATTCACAATGATGACTTTCGGTTTAAGAATTTTTGGATTTTCGGTTACGGTTCAATGACAGCAAAGCGCTCCAAGTGGTCGTCTATATAATGAGCAATCTCATCTGTCCACTCCTCCTCGTGCTCCACAAACATGTCGTCCATATCGTCGAACTCCGGAAAACGTTCAAACAGTGCCATAAACTCATCGTCGGTACAGTCACGCTCTATCTCCTCACCATATTTCAGCCACAGGGTATGGGCTTCATAAATCATCTTCGACAAGTCGCGGAGCCCCCACTGGCGCACAGCCTTGGCAAAGGGGTTCTTGAAGATAAACGGACCCAGGCCGTTGTGTATCAGTTGGACGAAGCCTCCATCCATCACCTCGTCGTGAAGCATATCCCATGCCAGGAGCGTCACCTGATCACTGTTCAGCTCTGCCATCGACTCAGCGGTCAATTCCCCGCCAATGGCATTGCGAATGCCATCGACAAACACACGGATGAATTCATCCATCCCCTGCATCGCAGCCTTTTCGAGACTGCTGTCTTTTACCTTTACCTCTACCATATCGGGTGCAAAGTTACGAAGAATCACCGATATAAACGAAAGATTTCCTACTTTCTGTTCAAAAACTTTCGTCACAATTCCTCACACGCCTTCACCCAGAGTGCAAACGAGGCATCACTCGGCATCCGCCAGTCGCCGCGCGGCGAGAGACTGACACTGCCTACCTTCGGGCCGTCAGGCAGACAAGAGCGTTTGAACTGTTGGATAAAGAACCGCCGGCAGAAGGTTTTCAGCCATTTCTTGATGGTGTCATCGTCATACTCTCCGGCAAAGGCCTTCTGTGCCATGATGAATATCTTCTTCGGACTGAAGCCGTAACGCAGGAAGTAATAGATGAAAAAGTCGTGCAGTTCATAGGGTCCCACCAGGTCTTCTGTCTTCTGCTTGATCTGTCCGTTCTCATCAGCAGGTATAAGTTCGGGCGAAATGGGCGTATCAATGATGTCAAACAGGATATCTGTAGCCATCTCGCCAGCCACATAACTCACCAGATAGCGGATGAGCGTCTTGGGCACTCCGGCATTGACACCATACATCGACATGTGGTCGCCATTATAGGTCGCCCAACCGAGTGCCAATTCCGAAAGGTCGCCGGTCCCCACTACAATACCATTCACCTGGTTGGCCACGTCCATCAGTATCTGAGTACGCTCACGTGCCTGACCATTCTCGTATGTCACATCGTGTACGGCAATATCGTGCCCGATATCCTCAAAGTGCTGTGTCACCGACTTTGCTATACTGATTTCACGTATACTGACACCAAGTGTCTTCATCAGTGCCATTGCATTGTTATAGGTGCGGTCGGTAGTACCAAAACCCGGCATCGTAATGCCGACAATGCCCTTCCGGTCGAGTTGCAGTTTGTCGAAGGCCTTCACCGTAACGAGGAGTGCCAGTGTGGAGTCCAGCCCTCCGCTGATACCGATGACGGCTGTCTTCACACCGATGTGATGCAGACGCTTGGCAAGGCCTGCCACTTGTATATTCAGTATCTCCTCACACGAGGCTTGCATATCGGTATCCTTGGGGATAAAAGGATGGGCGTCAATCATTCGCGTCAGTTCAAAATCTTTGGGCGCAGTCAGTTTCGCCTGTACACATCGGGCACCGCTATGCCGCTGGGCATTGACAAATGTGGTATTCTCCCTGCGCTCGGCACGCAGTTTCTCCACGTCTATCTGTGTCATCCGCATCTGCGGCTTGAACGAGAAGCGCTCACCCTCCGCCAACAGCCTGCCATTCTCAAATATCATCGCATTGCCGCCATAGACCACATCCTGCGTCGACTCACCAAAGCCGCTACTTGCATAGACATAGCCGCTGATAGTACGGGCACTCTGCTGAGCGAGCAGCGAGCACAGATATTTGTGTTTGCCAATCAACTCGTCGCTTGCCGAGAGGTTGAAAACGATATCAGCACCAGCCAATGCCAGATTGTTGCTTGGCGGCAAGGGTGCCCAGACATCCTCACAGATTTCCACACCGAAGTTGACCCCATCGCTGGTTGTAAAGAGTATCGGTTCTGCACTGACTGTCACAGGACTGCCTGCGTAGTAGATCTCTGCCGGATTCAAATCCTGTGCTGAGGCAAACCAGCGTTTTTCATAGAACTCGCCATAGTTTGGCAGATAGGTCTTTGGCACCACACCGAGCAACGTGCCACGCTGTATGACGACAGCACAGTTATAGAGCAAGCCGTTGACCGTCACCGGCGCTCCGACAATGATGATGATGTCGAGTTTACGGGTGAAGTCGAGCAACGTGAGTATGCCCTCCTCAGCCTTGTCGAGCAGCAGTTGCTGCTTAAACAGGTCCTGACAGGTATAACCCGTGACAGAGAGTTCTGGAAACACCATCACTTCCACACCCATGCCTTCTGCCTGGGCCACGAGCGACTCTATCTGCTGTATGTTATAGTCAACATCGGCAACCTTCATGGCAGGCACGGCAGCCGCCACTTTTACAAATCCATATTTCATAATTTCACCTTTTGTACGTCGTTTTCTATTATCGTATATATAAGTGCCGGCTGCTCAAAGAAGTCGTTCTCCTCGAAGGTGTGCAACTTGTAGAATTTCACGCCATCAATACGCAACGGCACACTTACGGGAGGCTTCTGCAGGAAATACTTCTCGCGCTTATAGGCTATCATCTGGACGGCCACACGTTCCAGTCCTCCCAAGTCTTCGCGTCCGAATTCTTCTATAAACTCTTTCGTGTTCGGCTCCACCTCACCCGTAGCCCTGACTGTCCACGCCGTTCCCTCGGCACTCATGTAGACATAGCGCAAGTAATAGTTGGAGTCGTTGACCAGATACGCCTCAAAACGGCTGCTCGTCAACTCCTTGACATTCATCGGCACAAAGGCCAGATAGGCACTGAGTCTGTCACCGCCCTTACGTTCCGCAGGCTTGGCGCGAAACGTAACCGGCTTGTCGGCAGGCTCCAGTTCTTCCTCCTCTGCTGCGACGACATGTTTTCCTTTCGACTTCTCATTCTTGATTTCCACAATACGTCCTGTACCATAGTCCTCATCACCAATGACGACAACCTCACTGACTTTCATAGGTACCTCGAAGCCGTCTTCGTCTTCCACCAGCACAATATTCTTTCCTTGGAAGCCCGATACCTTGCCGCCTCCTACTTCACTCAGAAATCTTACCTTATCTCCTATCTTCATTGTTCTATTCTATTAATGTTAAAATCCCTCCCTCATCAGTTTCTCTACGTCCACGTCGTTATCTTTCTGCATCAAATCCGACTCCTGTGGAATACCCGGCATCTCCACACCGTCGTTGAGGTCTTCCACCTCAACCTCCGAAGGTTTCATGCTCTCCTCCATCTGCTTGTCCAAAGAGTCCTGAACATCATTGTGTACTAACGAATCGGGTACAAACTCCACCGTCCGCTTCACAGGTTTCCTGTACAGGTAGCGTCGGCAACCCATCGTGGTCATTACCAGCATTGCCGCTACCATTAGCCATAGCATCCTTCTCATAACTTATATCCTGTTTACTTGTTTTACGCCTTTCACCGTACGCAGTTTCTTCATAAGTGCCTCCAACCGCGACGTATCGTCGAGCATCACCACCAAATTGCCACTGAACAGTCCGTCGTGAGAGTCTATGTTGATAGAGCGTAGCACCAGTTTCTCATCCTTGGAGATGATACTCGTCAGGTTGTTCACAATACCGATGTCGTCGTTGCCGATGACACGAAGTGTGATGGAATACTGCGATGCCCCCTTGCCGCTCCATCTTGCCTTCACGATACGATAGCCATAGCGGCGACGCAGTTCAGGAGCGTTGGGACAGTCACAGCGGTGAATCTTAATACCACCATTGATGGTCACGAAACCAAACACGTCATCGCCATAGATAGGCGAACAACAGCGCGCCAACTGATAGTCGATACCTTTCAGGTTGCGGTCTATCACCAGCACATCGTCGCTCACAGGCAGATTCTGGCTCAACTTGGCCTCATCGAGCACAAACTCCTCTGCCGAGCGTGCCACGTTGTCGCCCGTTACCACCTTCTCGCCTTCCTTGATTTCCAGATACTTCTCGATGACCGTATTCACGTCGAGCACCCCGTCAGCAATTTGCTTGTAGAAGTCGCTCACCTCCTTGAAGCCCAACTTCCTGATGACATGAAACATCGTCGACTCATCCTGTTCTATCTTGCGGTTCTTAAACTTCCGCTCAAGCATCTCCTTGGCAAAGAGTCCCTCTTTCACCTGTGTCTCCTTCAGTGCCAGACGTATCTTCGACTTGGCCCGGGAGGTCTTCACGATATTGAGCCATTCCTGACGGGGCTTCTGGTTCGACGAAGTCAGAATTTCCACCTGGTCGCCACTCTTCAGCTGCTGACGGAAACTGACCGCCTTGCCGTTGATACGCCCGCCAGTACACTGGTTACCTATCTTCGAGTGGATATGGTAGGCGAAGTCGAGCACCGTGGCACCTACGGGAAACTTAAACAGGTCTCCCTTCGGGGTAAAGGCAAACACCTCGTCTTCGTAGAGGTCCATCCTGAACTGATCCATCGCCTCCATACCGTCGGCATTCTCAAGCATGGTACGGATATTCGCCAGCCACTCGTCAAGTCCCGTTTCACCTTTCACGCCCTTATAGCGCCAGTGGGCGGCCACGCCCCGCTCTGCAACCTCGTCCATGCGTTCCGTGCGTATCTGAACTTCCACCCATTTCTTCTCAGGACCAAGCACGGTGATGTGCAGACTCTCGTAGCCATTAGACTTCGGCACACTGAGCCAGTCTCTCAATCGTTTGGGATTCGGTTGGTACATGTCAGTCACTATCGAGTAAGCCTGCCAGCACTGCATCTTCTCCTGCGCCTCCGGACAGTCGATGATGATACGGATGGCAAAGAGGTCGTAGACGCCTTCAAACGGACAGTTCTGCTTCTTCATCTTCTGCCAGATGGAGTGTATCGACTTCGTGCGCCCTTTGATGTGGCACTTGATACCTGCTGCCTTTACCTTCTCTTCTACGGGCTTGATAAACTGTTCTATGTAGGCATCACGCGAGGCTTTCGTAGCACTCAGCTTCTCACGGATGTGGTAATAGGCATCATGCTCCAGATACTTCAGAGACAAGTCTTCCAACTCGCTCTTCAGTTTGTACAGACCCAGTTTGTGGGCCAGCGGGGCATAGAGATAGGCGGCTTCTTGGCTCACCTCCAGCCGCGCCTCTTCTTTGTCCGTGTCGCGTATCTGCCGCATCAGGTTCACGCGGTCTGCAATCATGATAAGGATGACGCGCATGTCCTCGGCAAACGACAGCAGTAGGTTACGGAAGTTCTCGCTCTCCACCACCGGGTTCTTCTGATAAAGCTGTCGTATACGTGACAAACCGTGGAGAATCCTGGCCACCGACTCGCCGTATTGACTGCGCGCCTCGTCAATGGTCAGACGACCGTCGTCCATGTCAGGAATGAGTTCAACGGCCCGTATGGCATCGCCTTTGAGCCCTATCTCCTCACTAAGGATTTCTGCCGTCTGGGCTGCCATTTTCTTCCTTTCTTCGTATGTAAATGCAAATGATTCGGCCATATTTCAAGAAATTATAGCGCAAAGATACAAATTTCTTGGGATTTATTCGCATTTTTGCTGAAAAGTTACTATTTTTGCCCTGCGAATTTAACTAATTACCTATATTATGTTATCAGAACAAGACTTAAAACAAATCGCTCAAAAGGGTATTACCCCCGAGCAAATCGAGAATCAACTGAATGAGTTCAAGACCGGTTTCCCCTTCCTGAAGCTGGAAGCTGCCGCCAGCATCGGCAACGGCATCATCGCCCCCAATGCCGACGAGCGCAAGCAGTTTGAGGAGACATGGAACCAGTACAAGGCTGCTGGCAACAAGATTGTGAAGTTCGTGCCGGCATCAGGCGCTGCCAGCCGTATGTTCAAGAACATGTTCGCATTCGTCGATGCCGACTACGACGTACCCACCACCGACTTTGAGAAGAAGTACTTTGCCGAATTGGAGAAGTTTGCTTTCTGCGAAGCACTCGACGCTGCCTGCCAAAAGAATGAGGGCAAGGGCGTGAAAGCGCTCATTGCCGAGGGCAACTACAAGGCCGTTGCTGCCAACATGCTCAAAGCAGAGGGACTTAACTACGGCCAGTTGCCAAAGGGTCTGCTGCTCTTCCACAAGTATGCTGAGGGTCCGCGCACACCAATGGAGGAACATCTTGTGGAGGGTGCGCTCTATGCCGCCAGCAACGGCGAGGCCCACGTCCACTTTACCGTCTCCCACGAGCACATGGAGCTGTTCAAGGCAAAGGTTGCTGAGAAAGCTGACTCCTTCGCACAGAAATACGGCATCAAGTACGACATCACTTTCTCCGAGCAGAAGCCATCGACCGATACTGTCGCTGCCAACCCCGACAACACACCTTTCCGCAACAGCGACGGCTCCCTGCTGTTCCGTCCGGGCGGACACGGTGCGCTCATAGAGAACCTCAACGAGATTGATGCAGATGTCATCTTCATCAAGAACATCGACAACGTCGTACCCGACCGTCTGAAGCCTGAGACCGTTGAGTGGAAGCAGGTCATTGCCGGTGTACTTGTCACACTGCAGAAGAAGGCCTTCGAGTATCTGCGTATCCTCGACGAGGGGGCTACCGATGCACAGTTGGCTGAGATGGCTGAGTTTGTAGAGAAGTGCCTCTGTGTGGCACCAAAGGGCCAGAAGGTCGATGCCGACTATCTCCGCACCAAGCTCAACCGCCCGATGCGTGTCTGCGGTGTCGTGAAAAACGTCGGAGAACCTGGCGGCGGTCCGTTCCTCACCTACAATCAGGATGGCACCGTGTCGCTCCAGATCCTAGAAAGCAGCCAGATCGACACCAACAACGAGGAATACATGAAGATGTTCACACAGGGCACGCACTTCAATCCCGTAGACCTCGTCTGCGCTGTAAAGAACTACAAGGGCGAACCGTTCAACCTACCCGACTTCGTAGACAAGACCACCGGTTTCATCTCTTCAAAGTCAAAGGCTGGCAAGGAACTCAAGGCCCTTGAGTTGCCCGGTCTGTGGAACGGTGCCATGTCCAACTGGTCAACCGTTTTCGTTGAGGTACCTCTCGGCACCTTCAACCCCGTAAAGACCGTCAACGACCTGCTCCGTGAGCAGCACCAGTAATCCCCTATAGACAGTAAGAGCCGGGATAGCGATGAACGCTACCCCGGCTTTTGATGATTAAGGGCCAGTTTCTTAAACATCACCAATCTCGGTTCCTTCAACTCCCCTGCATTCATCTGTTTTCGCCCACGCTTTAAGAAAGGATGACACCTGCCGCACCACCGCCCCCCCGTCACAATAGTCTTATAGGCATCCTCCTGTCCCTTCACCTTCACATTCTCATCAATGGTAATCGTACACAACCAATAATTGGAATCATACACAGGCTTCTTATCCGTGCCATCCGTGTAATCCGTTGTCGGTTGAGGTCAGTTTTGGTACTTTATAACGTGCCAAATCTCATTTTTTGGTATAGTTTTGGAAATTTATAGCACTATATTTTTCCAAAACTCTCTTTTTTTTTGAGTTTTGGAAACGTATAACCAGTATTTTTTTTCTTTGCAGCGTCAAATCGCATCAGTTATGGACAAAAACTTTATCGGAAGGACCAAAGAGATACAGCAGCTTGATGACATTTGCGCATCGAGCAAGGCAGAGTTTGTAGCCGTATATGG
>Ga0247611_10004427_pt1 | contig 19476 bp, 15 predicted proteins | sample 177DNAGHGhighgp2_FD_192422 | JGI IMG/M metagenome (GOLD analysis project Ga0247611, IMG submission 192422) | Sheep rumen microbial communities from Palmerston North, Manawatu-Wanganui, New Zealand - 1770 DNA GHGhigh gp2 | ecosystem: Host-associated > Mammals > Digestive system > Stomach > Rumen...
TGAACTTTGCCGTTTGCTCAATGGAGCAGATGTTTCCTTTATGGTGGTAAAAGGACAGGTGGCAGGAGCCAACTATCCTCATCCTTTGTTGAGGATGCCGGGCGACATTGATTTCTATATACTTGCCAAAGACTTCGACCGCGCCATCCAACTTATCAACAACCAATGGGGTGAGGAGATGGACGGGAGCAATGACCGACACATTGAATTCAAGCACAATGGTACTGTATTTGAGGCGCACCGCTATCTGCTCCGCTTCCCCAACAAAAAGATGCAGAGGCAGTTTGACAATCTCGTGGAGACTTATCCAACTGAGACAGCGACAGTAGGCGGTGAGGAAGTGCCCACCCTGATGCCTACGCTCAACGTGCTGTATCTCTTCCTGCATCTTTTTAACCACTTCATCCAAATCGGTGTGGCACTCCGCCAACTATGCGACCTGGCTATGCTGCTCCACAAAAAAAGAGACTGCATCAACCATGCCCTGCTCGACCAATGGCTGAGGGACTTTGATATCACCCATGCCTTCCATGCCTTTGGGGCCATACTCATTGACAAGATGGGACTGCCGGAGAAAGACTTTCCCTACCCCATCACCGACAAAGACCGCGAATACAGTGAAAAGGTGCTGCGCCTGATTGTGAAGCACGGCAACTGGGGAGCCTACAGACGCAAGAACCATGACAGCCGCTCCTTCGGTTTCATGCTTGAGCGCTCCTATATCAGGATATCCAACCACCTGCTGTTCTACCGTCTGGCACCCCGATACAACAGGTCGCTTATCTTCGGAACCTTACCACGTAAAATCTGGGAGAAACTTTCGTTTATAAAATAATCTGCCACAAGAAACATAGATTTCCACAAAACAAATGCATGAGAATTCATGTTCGTGGCAAAACAAGAAAGAACATCTTTCACACGAATGTCCATCAATCACCCACAATTTTTCATCAATTTTGAATGCATTCTGTTTTTTGATTAGTTCGTGGAATTTTTCTGAGCATTGATATTAAAGTATTGAGGTAGCTGATGAGAGGATTGGCTGAGTTCGTCAAATATAATAAGGTAGTTTACACCTTATATTATTATATTGGCTCGCTGTTGGTGAACCTGATGAAGTTGTTTGTTCGCTCCGACCAACACACCATCCTCTTCGTCAGTTATGGCGGCAAGAGATTCGATGACAGTCCGAAATGCCTGTATGAGGCGATGCTCAATGATGCCCGATTCGACCAGTTCAGGCTGATATGGGCTTTTCGTTCTCCAGACAGCCACTCCATCCCACGAGGAGAGAAAGTGAAGATTGACACCCCCAGATATTTCTCTTTACTGTTGAGGGCAGGCATCTGGATTACCAACAGCAGCATGACGCGGGGACTCTATGTGAGGGGCACCAACACGTTCAGCATCAACACCTGGCACGGTACGCCCATCAAGCGCATCGAACATGAGGCGAAGACACCCCGAAACTTTTTGGCACGACGAACCATCCACGACAATGTGAGGTTATGCCAGAGTACATACGAACGAGACATTTTCCTCAGAGTATTCAACAGCAGCGAGAAAGATTTTCACCTTACCGGCCTCCCATGTAATGACAGATTGGTCTTACCATGTAGTGAAGATGAGAAACAGCGCATCCGTGAGCGGCTCGGCATCCCCCCAAGCAAGAAGGTCATCCTCTATGCGCCCACATATAGGGACGATGAACGCGACCTGAATGGGAAACTTGTAGCACACCTTAATATAACCCCATCAAAATGGGAACGGGTATTGGGCGAACAATATATTATGCTCTTAAGACTGCACCATGAAGTAACAGCCGCACAGCCCTTACCATCCAATGGTTTTATCATTGACACCTCTTCGTATCCCGACCTCAACGACCTCATCCTCATCGCCGAACTGCTGATTTCCGACTACTCCAGCATTTTCTTCGACTATGCCATCACCGGAAAACCGATGCTCTGCTACACCTACGACTACGATTGCTACGAGGCAGTTAGGGGTATGTACTTTGACATCCGCGAAGCTCTGGATATGAAAGGCTGCAGCGACAGTGAGGAACAAGTCATCCAGGAAATACTGACCATGGACTACGAGGAAAAGAAAAACATCACACGTCGATTCCGACAGAAATACGTGGAGGAGTATGGTCATGGCACAGAAAAGACATTGAAAATCATTCATCAGTTCATAATTCATAGTTCATAATTTTCCCATTCGACAATTCGGGACTATACAATCATTCTATGACAAAATCTGACTTCATATTCGGGCTTTTACGCTCCGCACTCTGGCAAACGCCCCATCCCCATTTCAAAATGTCGCCCTATGAATACAAAGCGGTGATGGATGATGGTGAGAAGCAATGCGTGATGGGGCTCATCACTGATTGTCTAAGGAGCAACAACATGGAACTCACTAAGAAGTGTGTTGTCCATATGTTGCAACTACAAAACACATTGGAAGCAGAAAACAAACGAATCAATAAGGGACTGCACGAATTATGCCTGTTGATGGAATCCAACCACATCACTAATATCGTGGTAAAAGGACAGACACTAGGTGCTCTTTATCCCAACCCCATGCTGCGGACGATAGGCGACATCGACTTTTACATCCCTGCAAAACATTTTGAGAAAGCCCGAAAACTGATAGAGAAGTCATGGAAAGTGGAAATAGAAGAGAGTGAGTCAAAAATGCACGTGTCGTTCAGATATGAGAGCGTTGAATTTGAAATGCACCGATTCTTGCGGGAATTTCCCAACAAAGGCATGCAGAAGGCCTTTAACAAACTCATCGATTCTTACCCACCCTACCCTATTGAGGTAGAAGGCATGGATGTCCCAACCCTTATGCCCACGATAAACGTGTTTTATACCTTCCTCCACCTCTACCATCACTTCATCAGGATGGGCGTGGCGCTACGACAACTCTGCGACCTCACCATGTTGCTCCACTATCACCGCGACAACATAGACCGTAAATTGCTACAGCGGACACTTGACGATTTCGGTTTCACCAAGGCTTTCCGTGCCATCGGCACCATTCTCATAGAGAAATTGGGACTGCCCCAGGACGAGTTTCCACTGCCTATAACCGACACGGATAAGAGATATGGGGAGAGAGCCTTGCAACTAATATTAAAGCACGGCAACTGGGGACAATATGAACGAGGCAGCCATGACCGTCAATCATTTAAGTATCTATTTGAGAGAGCCTATTACAGGTTGTCCAACCAACTGTTTTTCCTCCGCCTCTCTCCCAAATACAACCGTTCGCTTCTTTTAAGTGAACTCCCTAAAAAGACATGGGAAAGAATCAAAAGTTTTTTTTCATAACATTGAATAAGGAAATATAGTATTAACATTTAACCATTCATGAAAAGGATACTGGTAGTAGGTGGCAGCAACGGTATCGGTTTAGCGATAGCGACACTGCTTGCGAAAAGAACAGAGACAGAGAAGGTCTATATTGTGGACAAAAGTCCACTGGCAGATATTTACAGACATGAGAAGATTGAGTCTCACATCCTTGACCTCACTAGCGAGTCATATGAGGTGCTTGATGAGATTACAGACATTGATGGACTAATCATTACGGCTGGTTTTGGTAGACTCGCCCTGTTTGAGGATATTGAAGAGAAAATGATACCGCTATATTTTCAGGTGAACACTATAGGTGCCATCAGGACCATCAAACATTACTATAACCGACTGCTCTCACGAGAAACATTCCGATGCTGCGTTATGGTGAGCATTGCAGGTTTTATGTCCTCACCCTTCTTCTCGGTTTATGGAGCCTCGAAAGCCGCACTGAAAATATTTATTGAGAGTGTCAACGTAGAACTTGAGAAAGCCGGAACCTCCAACCGTATACTCAATGTATCGCCTGGTTCCATAAAAGGCACCAGCTTTTCCAACAAAGCAACAGACCTCGATGCAGTGACACCCCTTGCCGAAGAAATATTGAAGCATCTTGACCAAGGCGATGACTTATTCATCCCCAAATATGAGGAAGTTTTCAAGGAAGTACTCAGAAGGTATCATGAGGACTTCAGAAAAGAGGGCCTTCACAGTTATGACTACAAAATACAGTCGGGAAGGGTTAATAAATAATTGTGTGGGCACACAAGCCAATTATTAACTTTTATTAAACATTTATAACTTATTGATTTACTGATAGTTACAAAAATGTTACAATTTTCACAAAAAAAAGTTCAAAAAATTGGTTGGTGATTCAAAAATAATGTCTACCTTTGCGCAGTTTTATTAAACAACTGATTGTTATACAAATTAAAAAGCAAAGAAAATGAAGAAGATTGCATTTATGTTCGTGGCCGTTGCAGCTATGGCTTTCGCTGCTTGCACTGAGAACAAACCCGCTGAGGCTCCTGCTGACGCTGCTACTGAGGCTGTTGAGGAAGTAGTTGATAGCGCCGCTGCTGCTGTTGAGGAAGTTGCCGACAGCGCTACTGCTGCTGTTGAGGAAGTTGCTGACAGCGCTGCTGCTGCTGTTGAAGAGGCTGCTGCCGAGTAATTCCCCACACGGACAAATGACAGAACAACGCCGGGTCGTGAGACCTGGCGTTTTTTATTTTTCCCTTCAGCCGCCGGCTGTTGGTTCTATCTGAGCAAAGCCCAAAGAAAAAGGAGCAGACGAGTGTCCGCTCCTTTTTCTTTGGGGAAAATAAGCAATTGATTACTTGTTGATTGCAAGGTCGATGGCGACAGCGACAGCGACGGTGGCACCCACCATGGGGTTGTTGCCAATGCCGAGGAAGCCCATCATCTCAACATGTGCAGGAACAGAAGATGAACCTGCGAACTGAGCATCGCTATGCATACGGCCGAGGGTATCGGTCATACCATAGGAGGCAGGACCTGCAGCCATGTTGTCGGGGTGCAGCGTACGACCTGTACCACCACCGCTGGCCACTGAGAAATAAGGTTTGCCAGCCAGCACGCGCTCCTTCTTGTATGTACCAGCTACTGGGTGCTGGAAGCGGGTGGGATTGGTGGAGTTGCCGGTGATACTGACATCGACATTCTCATGCCAGAGGATGGCAACACCCTCGCGGACATCGTCAGCTCCATAGCAGTTCACCTTCAGACGGTTGGGGTTGTTGCCGTAAGGAACGGTGCGAACCACCTTCAGTTCGGAGGTGAAATAGTCAAACTGAGTCTGCACGTATGTGAAGCCGTTGATGCGGCTGATAATCTGAGCGGCGTCCTTGCCCAGACCATTCAGGATAACGCGGAGGGGCTTTTTGCGCACTTTATTGGCCATCTCGGCAATCTTGATGGCACCCTCAGCAGCAGCGAAGGACTCGTGACCAGCCAGGAAGGCAAAGCACTCAGTCTCCTCACGCAGCAGACGGGCAGCCAGGTTGCCATGACCCAGACCCACCTTGCGGTCGTCGGCCACAGAGCCAGGGATACAGAACGACTGCAGTCCGATGCCGATGGCCTCAGCAGCCTCAGCAGCGGTTTTCACACCCTTCTTGATGGCGATGGCAGCACCACACACATATGCCCACTTGGCATTCTCGAAGCAGATACCCTGTGTTTCCTCACACATCTTGTAGGGGTCGATACCTGCCTTGTCGCAAATCTCGTTGGCCTCTTCAATACTGTTGATACCATTCTCTTTCAGTGCAGCAAGAACCTGATTGATACGGCGCTCCTGACTTTCAAATTGTACTTTTCTGATCATCGTCGTGTCCTCCTATTCTTTACGTGGGTCAATTGCCTTTACTGCACCCTGCTCCTTGGTTGTGCGACCATAAGAACCGGTGTTCTTCTTCAAAGCCTCATTGGCATCCATTCCGTTCTTGATGGCTTCCATCATCTTGCCCAGGTGTACATACTCGTAACCACAAACCTCGTCGTGCTCGTCGAGGAACTGCTTGGTGATGTAACCTTCGGTAAGCTCAAGGTAACGTGTGCCCTTGGCCTTTGTTCCGTAGAGCGTACCCGTCTGCGAGCGCAGACCCTTACCGAGATCCTCCAGACCAGCGCCGATAGCCAAACCACCCTCAGAGAAAGCACTCTGTGTGCGGCCATAGACAATCTGCAGGAACAGTTCACGCATGGCGGTGTTGATAGCGTCGCACACCAAGTCGGTGTTGAGCGCCTCAAGCAGTGTCTTGCCAGGAAGAATTTCGCTTGCCATGGCAGCCGAGTGAGTCATACCGGTGCAGCCGATAGTCTCAACGAGGGCCTCCTCAATGATGCCTTCCTTCACGTTGAGGCTCAGTTTGCAGGCACCCTGCTGAGGTGCGCACCAACCGATACCGTGGGTATAACCTGAAATGTCCTTGATTTCCTTTGCCTGAATCCATTTTCCTTCTTCGGGAATGGGTGCAGGTCCGTGGTAAGCGCCTTTACAGACGCTACACATGTTTTTGACTTCTGTTGAATAAATCATATTTGAAAATAAAATAAGATTAAATAAATACGAATCAAGTATTTGCCTATAGTTTTTGCAAAGGTAGTAAAAATAAGTCGAAAAGTTTGTTTGTTTCTAAAAGATTTCTGATTGTTTTTAATTATTCCATGCTGATTATCATGCTTTTTATCAATTTTTTACTATATTTGCCAATCATATTTTACAAATACGCCCTTTCGTCATCATGTCACTACAGCATATCATCGTCATCCTCGTCGTAGTCATGTCTGTCGCCTACGTGACTCACCGTGTCTGGGAAACCTTCCGCAAAGTTTCCGACCCATGCCACGGTTGTCCGGGCTGTGCTCTTAAAGACCTGAGAAAAGGCGTGAAGAAAGGCATGAAACCACCTTGTGAAGGCACATTGCCCCCTTATGAGGAAAAAAAAGAGTGAAAAAATTTGGCAGCACGCAAAAAAAGTCTTACTTTTGCATCCACATTCAAACCTGGTGCGTTGGATGAGTGGCTTAGTCAACGGTCTGCAAAACCGTGTACGGCGGTTCGATCCCGCCACGCACCTCATAAAAAATCCTGCAATCTAGATTGCAGGATTTTTTCATTTACCATATCATGTCACGTATCCCCAACAAGACGGCAGTTTGTTCCTCAGAGAGGCGCCTCTCGCGCATACGCTTTTTCTGCTCCGCCAGCCAGTCTGCCAGCATCACCTCAGCAGTGAACATAGCAAGGGGCTCACGGGCATTCTTCTCCACAAAGCAGCACACCTCTGCAGCCATGACATCCCACTCATCAGGGGAGGACTGTTTTTCCGGAGTTTCTGGAGATTTCAAAGAGACCGGGGGGTTCAGGGTTTCCAGAAAAGCCGGAAATTCCGGAGAATCCGGATTATCCGAAGATTCAATATTGTCTGGGGAGTTTTGCAATGGCCGCATGGGCACAGGCTGCGAACCCGCCACCACAGCATCATACTTTGCCACTAAGAGTGCAAAAATCCGACGCTTGTTTTCGCTCCAGTTGTTGTCACTCTCCCATTCCTTTCGTTTGCGGGAGAACCATGTTCGGAGCCTCGTTTCCACCTCATCTCCTTTAGCAGAAGGCACACGATGCTGCTTGTCGATAAATGCCTCCATTGCTTCCGCCTCAGCCTCGAAAACCCTCTTGGAAGGTTGGATATCCTCTGAAGGATAATCTCTGCCCACCAATCCGTAATAACCCAATCCGAACTTTCTAAACAAGTTCTTACCCAATGAGATGACCGAAGATAGGTCATTTTTGGAAAACTGGCTATTGTAGCTATATGCAGAGAGGATATTGACAATCTCCTCGCTTCTCATGGGACGGTTGGCCTCATCCAGCACCCGATAAACGATGTCAGCGTTGCTGCCAAAATAAGGCAGTTGCCACACACTTAAAGCATAGCATCCTTTTTTCCCGCTCCCCTGAAACCTTTCATCCTTGTTGAGTGCCAGCGAAACAGAAGCCCTGACATATCGTCTTCCCTCACCTGAATTGATTTGCTCTGTGAGATCGTCCAGCATCATGGGCTGTTTGTTTTTGTCAAGGATGGCATACAGTCTGTCAGCCAGTGGTTTGTCACGTTTGCGTGGTATGATGACACGCTCCTCATCATCCACCTTCAAGTCAAGTTCGCCCAGCGCCATGGCTTTCATGACAGCAGTGACATCCTCCTGCCTCTCAAGGGCAGTTGGGTATTCCTCTTCGAGAACCTGCGTCACATAAGCCTCAAAATCCGCCACATGGCTCTCCGTGCTTTGTCTCACCACATTGTCACGGAACCGCCACAATTCTCTTCTGAAGTTGAATGCATCGGCCAAATCTTTGTCTATGACATAGACATGTTTCCAACGCTCGTCCAAAGACATGCCGAAACTTCTCGGATACCCGCCGAAGCCAGTTTGTGAAAATGCCAACAATTTTCCCAACATTGCCGCCACACACAGAGGCTGCAGCAACAGGTGTTCCTCCTCGATTATCTCTGCGATTATTTCCGAATCCTCTGTGATGAGTTTGCCCTTTACCTTCTCAGCGAGATAAGCCACGTTGACATCGTTGGCCACCAGTTCCTCGACGAAATGCCCCAATACTCCGGCATTGGCTCCTGGCGTGAAGAGCGCGTCGAACACGACATTGGAGTAGTTGGTGATGGTGAAAGCCGACTTATCGATTTTCGCATCATCGATTTCCACCTGTCCTCCGAACACATCATACCTCTGCAGAAACGCCAGAATCACCTGTTCATCGCGGTTGTTGAACAATGCCTTCTGCATGACATACAACATTGGCAGATGTTGGTGCTCAATGAAACTTGACAGCACAAAACCATCATCATCAAGCAATCCGTCTGCCTGCATTGACAAAATACGGAAAGGAACCGGCACTTCCTCCTTTCTGATCAGTTCCACCTCCTTCATGAGGGTCTGCTTGACAAAAGCCACCTGAGGCAATGAAGTCTCCACCAGATTAAGCATGAGGGTACGCTCATCATTCTCCAAGAGAAAATCCCTGATGAAGTGCCTCACTGGCACGAGAGAAAGCGCATTGGCAACCTTTTTTGCTGTTCGCTCATGACTATGCAGCAGATTGTCGATTTGTTTTTTGTAAACGATATCCAACAAGGTGAGGTCCTCATCGGAGAGCGATGAGAGCAACTGTTCTCCTTTTGAAGGCTCTGATTCCGATAAAGCAAAGAGCATGGACGACATCTCCGGTACACTGTCTGCGTCAGAAAGTTCCCTGAGCAGCACCTCGATTTCCTTCATGCCACCTGTACCCGCCCTGAACAGCCGAGAAAGTCCCGACTCATATCGTTTCAAGTCGAATACATTGCGCATACGCGCTCTCACAAGGATGTTATATGTCTTTCTTGATATTTTTCCGCTGGAGAACAAGTCGTCTACGGAAATGGATTTCATTTGCTGTTCTGTCATAGTCTTGGCTTTGCGGCAAAGATAACGATTATTTTGCAAAAAACCAAGAGAAACGACGCGTATTTTTCAAAACCCACTTAGGTTATGCAAAAACCGCCGCTCATCTTTAAGATGGGCAGCGGTAACTATATTATCCAACACTATATTATCCAAAAATCTTCTGGGTCTTCTCTTTCATCTCAACTACCACACCGAGGATGCGGACGGCCATTAAAAACATATCCATAACTAAATCCTATAAAATTAATAAAAATGTCTGTATTGCAGTGCAAAATTACAACTGTGTGGGCACACAGCCAACAAAATTCACAATATTTTTGCATTTTTATTCCTTTTCTTGACGCAAGTCAACGATAGGATTTAAGAAGCTATATTATTCATATATATCCTCGATGCCGAAGTCGAACTGCGACGGCTTGTCATCACAGGTATCAAAGTCCTTAGGCACGTCAAACTTAGCACTTGGCGAATAGTCGAGGCTTGCATCCGAATACACTTTCTTCATATATTTAGCCCAGATGGGCAATGCAGCTGCAGCGCCTTGTCCGAATGCCATTGATGCGAAGTGAATGTCGCGGTCCTCACCGCCCACCCAACAACCGCTGACGAGTTGGGGAGTTACACCCATGAACCATGCGTCGGCATTGTCGTTGGTTGTTCCAGTCTTACCTCCGATTTCACCACTGAGACCATAACCTCTTAACCTGTGGGCCGTACCACCATCTACCACCGCCCTAATGAGTTCAAGCATCTTGTATGAGCTGCTCTCGCTGATAACCTCATTATACTGCGGTAGGAAGTTGGAGATGATGTTACCCTCACTATCCTCGATACGCGTCACCATGAAGGGAGCGCAGCGAATGCCTTTGTTGGCAAAGGTGGTGTAAGCACTCACCATCTCTCCCACGGTCACCTCACAAGGTCCGAGACACAGAGCCATGGTAGCCCTGACATTCGGGTTATTGATGCCATATTTCTTGAGCAAATCAACCAATGCCTGTGGGGTAAACTTATTGATGAGATAGGCAGAAATCCAGTTGTTCGACTGCTGCAATCCCCATTTTAGGGTCACCATGGCGCCATATCTTGCCCTGCTGCCATTACGCGGCGTCCATCTGCCTCCATTCTCATAATAGGTCTGTGCCCTATTGGGTGCTTGGTCGCATGGGGTATAACCATTCTCCATAGCAAGCGAATAGAGATAGGGTTTGATTGTAGACCCCACCTGCCGGCGTCCCACCATTGCCATGTCGTATTGGAAATACTCATAGTTGGGGCCACCCACATAAGCCTTCACAGCACCGTTGTGCGGATCCATGCTGACGAATCCCGCCCTAAGGAAAGTCTTGTAATATTTAATGGAGTCGAGCGGCGACATCACCTTAGTCACCTCGCCATTGTATGTGAACACCCTCATTTCTACGGGTTTCTCGAAGTTTTTCTTGATTTCCTCCTCAGAAGCCCCTGCCTCTTTCAAGGCAGCATAGCGATGGCTCTGCTTTATGGCACGGTTCATCACCCTCTCGTAGTCCTGCCTCGACATCTTGCTGGAGAAGGGACCGCGCGCACTGTTTCTCACCTGAGAGTTGAACACCGGCTGCAGGGTCTGTGTCAGGTGCTCCAGCACCGCCTCCTCTGCATATTTCTGCATTCGTGTGTCGATGGTGGTGTAGATGCGCAGGCCATCGGTGTTGATGTTGTAAGGCTGACCGCCTCGGCGTGTGTTTTTGTTGCACCAACCGAAGAGGGGGTCGTTCTCCCAAGCGATGGAGTCGAGGTGGAACTGTGCCTTTTTCCATGATGGATAATCCTTTATTTCAGGTTTCTTTGCCATCATGTATTGCTTGAGGTACTCCCTGAAATAAGGAGCGATACCCAAAGCCGTTTCCCTGTCGCCTGAGCGCTGGAAATCGAGTTTGAGTGGCTCCGTCATATCTCTCCTGCATTCCTCCTCACCGATATAGCCACCTTTGTACATCTGGGCAAGGATAATGTTGCGCCGCTCTACACAGCGGTTCGGATATCTGACAGGATTGTAGAACGACGGGTTCTTGCACAATCCCACGAGTGTGGCAGCCTCCACCACAGAGAGTTCTTGGGGATCCTTATTGAAATAAGTCTTTGCCGCGCTCTTCACGCCGATGGCATTATAGAGGAAGTCGAAGTAGTTGAGGTACATAGTGATGATTTCCTCCTTGGTGAATGTCTTTTCCAGTTTGACAGCAATGACCCATTCTATCGGTTTTTGGAAAAGTCGCTCAAGTTTGCTGTGTGCCACCTCGGAATAGAGTTGCTTGGCCAACTGCTGGGTTATGGTCGAACCACCTCCGGCACTCTCCTTGCGAAGGATTCCCGTTTTCACGATGGCTCTTCCAAGTGCTGTGAAATCGATGCCCGAATGGTCATAAAAACGCGAGTCCTCTGTAGAAATGAGCGCATGGATGACATTAGGTGAGATACCATTGTAGGGAGTGGAGATTCGGTTTTCCCTGCTCGATGCATATGTTCCCATGAGTTTTCCGTCTGAGGAATAGACTTGGGAAGAGTATTTGCTGATTGGGTTTTGCAATTCTGCCATGTTTGGCATATAGCCTATCCATCCATTCCAGATGGCCACTGCACCCAAAGTGGTTATGATAATCAATCCGAGGAGGATACCCCAGAGCACATTGACGACTTTTTTCCTCATAATGCTATTTTCTTCACTTTTTGCATTCGCTCAACTATCTAAATCTCAACTTCTGTCAACTCGCTGCTGAGCCTTAATGCGGTGCAAATTTACAATTTTCTTTTTAATTATGGCAAATAAATTAAAAATAATGCGTAACTTCGCAGTCGAAATCAAACATACAACACATCCACATGGATAAGCGCAACTTTGTGACGATAGCCAATCTTTCTCGGGAGAAGATTCTCTACATGATTGAATTGGCACAAGAGTTTGAGAAACATCCCAACCGTGAGATCCTCAAGGGTAAGGTCGTCGCCACCCTTTTTTACGAGCCTTCTACCCGCACACGCCTAAGTTTTGAGACCGCCGCCAACCGTCTTGGTGCAAGAGTCATCGGTTTTTCTGATGCCAGGGCATCAAGCGTGTCGAAAGGTGAGACCCTGAAGGACACCATCCTGATGGTGGCCAATTATGCCGATGTCATCGCCATGCGCCACTACATTGAGGGAGCCGCCCAATATGCCAGCGAGATATCTCCCGTGCCCATCATCAACGCCGGCGACGGAGCCCACCAACATCCCTCGCAATGCATGCTCGACCTTTACTCCATCTACCAGACCCAAGGCACTTTGGAGAACCTGACCATCTGTCTGGTGGGAGACTTGAAATACGGGCGCACGGTCCACTCTTTGCTCATGGCTATGCGGCATTTCAACCCCACGTTCCATTTCATAGCGCCAGAAGAGTTGTCGATGCCCAACGAGTACAAACTCTACTGCAAAGAAAAAGGCATCCGTTACGAGGAGCATACCACTCTGACCGAGGACATCATTGCCAAGGCCGACATTGTATATATGACACGCGTGCAAAAAGAGCGATTCTCTGACCTTATGGAGTATGAGCAAGTAAAAAACAGCTGCATCCTGAGGGCGGATATGCTCGGCAAGGCAAAAGCGACAATGAAGATACTCCATCCCCTACCCCGTGTCAACGAGATTGCCTACGATGTGGACACCACCCCGCAGGCGTACTATATCCAGCAGGCGCAGAACGGGCTTTATGCCCGCGAGGCCATTATCTGCGACGTTCTCGGCATCACCATCGACGATGTGAGAAACGACACCACCATCATCCGTTCCCCCTATCCCACGCGATAAGCCATGAACAAGAAAGAAAGACTAGTAGCCGCCATCAAAAACGGCACCGTTATCGACCATATTCCCTCAGACAAGACCTTCCAAGTTGTCAACCTCCTGGGCCTTGCCCGTCTGACCGCCCCCGTGACCATCGGTTTCAACTACCCCTCCAACAAAGTGGGGCAGAAAGGCATCATCAAGGTGAGCGACCGCTATTTCACCGATGATGAAATTTCCCGTCTGTCGGTGGTGGCTCCCAATGTCGTACTGAGTATCATCCATGACTACGAGGTTGTAGAGAAGAAGACCGTCGTCACCCCCGATGAACTGCACGGCATCGTGAAGTGCAACAACCCGAAATGCATCACCAACAACGAGCCTATGGCAACCGTCTTCAATGTGGTGGACAAGGCACTCGGTATTCTCCGTTGCCACTACTGCGACAAGGAGCAGGACATCAACCATGTGGAAATCATTTCTTAAATAATTGATAATTGAAAATCATTCCTTATAATTATCTACAATTGGTGAACATAAAATAGTTACATATACCAATCAATAAAACAACAGCAATGAAAAGAGACCAAGTGATTTTTGACCTCATTGAGAGAGAACACCAACGCCAGTTGAAAGGCATGGAACTGATAGCATCGGAAAACTTCGTGAGCGACGAGGTGATGCAGGCAATGGGCAGTTGTCTGACCAACAAATACGCTGAGGGCCTTCCCGGCAAGCGCTACTATGGCGGTTGTCAGGTGGTGGACGAAGTGGAGAATCTCGCCCGCGAGCGCGTCAAGCAACTTTTCGATGCCGAATGGGCCAACGTGCAGCCCCACTCAGGCGCTCAGGCCAACGCTGCCGTACTGCTGACGGTGCTCAATCCCGGAGATACCTTCATGGGACTCAACCTTGCACATGGCGGACACCTCTCACATGGTTCATTTGTCAACACCTCGGGTATCCTCTACAAACCCGTTGGCTACAACCTCAACAAGGAGACCGGACGCGTGGACTACGACGAGATGGAAGCTCTTGCCCGCGAGCATAAGCCCAAGCTCATCATCGGTGGCGGTTCTGCCTACAGCCGTGAATGGGACTACAAGCGAATGCGTGCTATCGCCGACGAGGTAGGTGCCCTGCTGATGATTGATATGGCACACCCTGCAGGTCTCATTGCCGCAGGCCTGCTCGACAACCCCGTGAAATATGCTCATATCGTCACCTCCACCACCCACAAGACCCTTCGCGGTCCGCGTGGTGGCATCATCCTGATGGGCAAGGACTTCGAAAACCCCTGGGGCAAGAAGACTCCAAAGGGCGTGGTGAAGATGATGAGCCAATTGCTTGACAGCGCCGTGTTCCCCGGCATACAGGGTGGTCCGCTCGAGCATGTCATTGCCGCCAAAGCCGTAGCATTCGGCGAGGCACTTCAGCCAGAGTTCAAGGCATGGGCTAAGCAGGTGCAGACCAATGCCCGTGTGTTGGCAGAGGAATTGGTGAAGCGCGGTTTCGGTATTGTCAGCGGTGGCACCGACAACCACTCCATGCTTGTTGACCTTCGCACTAAATATCCCGACCTGACGGGTAAAGTGGCAGAGAATGCGTTGGTGGCAGCCGACATCACGGTGAACAAGAACATGGTGCCATTCGACAGCCGCAGTGCTTTCCAGACCTCTGGCATCCGCCTCGGAACTCCCGCCATCACCACCCGCGGCGCCAAGGAAGACCTGATGGTGCTCATCGCCGACCTTATCGAAGAGGTGCTCAATGACCCAGAGAACGAAGAGGTGATTGCCCGTGTCCGCGCCAAGGTCAACGAGACGATGAAAGACTATCCTCTTTTCGCATACTAATTTCATCATGGAGCATAGGAGTTGAGGGATTCTCAACTCCTATGACTCCATTTTCCTTTGATATCCTTACTATGAAAAAGCGCCGCCGCAAGCAGCCAGATCCCAACCAACTCTTGTTGTTCTCCGAAGACGAAATGTCGGGAACATCAATACCTGAGGAATGTCGTGCAGACATTCCCCAACAGGAGCCTATAAAAGAAGACACGCGAGAAACCTGCAACAATGTGCCACTTGCTGAGGTAGTTGAGATGCCACAGCCACCCCATCATGTGATGAAGTCATGTGACTCTGTGGTAGATTTGCTCAAAAGTGTGATGGGACTTCTCGACCAGTTCGGCGACAACCAAATACGACTGATAGCGATGCAGACTGCAGCACTGGTGCAGCGCGGCATTGACTATTCCCTTTTCTACCATCTGCCGGCCATTCCCGACTATGAGTTCAAGGGCGATGTTTTGGCAGGCCTTGCCTATGTAAGCATAGCCCGTTCGTTTCCCAACATGACTGAGAGTATCGGTCTTCACTGGTCCGAAGAATACCGAGAGGCAGAAGCCACCTACCTCAATTCATAGAACCCCGAGGGTGTTTTTCTCTTCAGGATTTCCAATTGGAAATCCTTTCCAGGGATGATGCCATGCTGTCGAAGCACGTGCTCCACAGTAAGGCGAGCCAATTCGGGATGATTGTTTTCCTCACTCAGATGGCAAAGCCAGACATGCCGCAACGCCAGCGTGGCGTTCTCAGCCAACGTCATTCCGCAGTCTCGGTTGCTCAGATGTCCGTTCTCGCTGCTGATTCTTGTTTTCAGATGGGGAGGATAGTTGCCCCCTTGCAGCATTTCCTCATCATGATTGGCCTCGATGACGAGATAATTTGCCTTTTGGATAAACAACTTGATTTCATCGGTGATATGCCCTACATCTGTAATCAGGCAAAAATTGACATCCTCATGTGTTACCATGAATCCCACGTTGTCCGTGCTGTCATGAGGCACATGGAAAGGAGTCACCACAAAATCGCCAAGAGTAAAGGGTCTGTTTTTCTCGATATATCTCACATTGGCATCTTCCACCTTATGACGCACGCAGTAGTTGTTGCGCACGCCCTGATGCACTTTTCGCGTTGAATATACAGGCAGTCCATACTCATGGCTCAGACTTCCAACAGACTTCACATGGTCGGCATGGTCATGGGTAAGCAGAACAGCCTTGATGCTGGCAAATGATATACCATATTCGTTGAAGAATTTCTTCAGCGAACGGACACCTATTCCCACATCAATCATCAGTCCATCGTTTTCGGTGAAGAGACAATAGCAATTTCCGCTGCTTCCACTTCCGAGCGCAATAAATCTCATCATAGAATGCAAAAGTATGAAAAAAAGGCGTGACCCGCAAATTTTTCTAAAAAAATAACGCAATGCACCCTCCTTTCACTACCTTTGCAGTGCAATGAGATACAAGCTTCTATTCACCTTGTTTTTGTTTCCCGTTCTCTGCCTGGCTGAGGATGGGAAATTGACTGGTAAAGTGATTGGCACGGTAGAAACTGTGGACTACACCACATTCGCCCGTTCGACCACTGCCAATACTCGTGAGATGGCTTTCGACGGCAACCTGAACACCTGTTTCGCCTCATGGGAACGCAGTTACACCTGGACAGGATTGGACTTGGGAAGCAAACATATTATCACCCGTGTGGGATGGTCACCCCGAAACGACGTCCATGGTGAAGAACGTGTTTTGCTGGGAGTTTTTGAAGGAGCCAACCGTGAAGACTTCATGGACGCCCTACCGCTGTACATCATTACAGAGCGAGGCACCATCGGACAGATTTCACACGCCACCGTCGACTGCTCCGCTGGTTTCCGCTATGTGCGCTATGTGGGTCCTTCCGATGCCCGCTGCAACATCGCCGAATTGGAGTTCTATGGCCATCCTGGCGAAGGCGACGACAGTCATCTCTATACGCTGACCAACCTGCCCACAGTGAGCATCCACACCCTCACCGGCGAGATACCCTATGACAAGGAGCACGACATCGAGGCACAGATAGCCATCATCTCAGACGAAGAGGTGCGACTGTTGTCGGAGCCAGGATTTATCCGTGAGCGGGGCAATTTCTCACGCACCGTCCCCAAGAAGCCCTACCGCATCAAGTTTGAGAGCAAGCAGCATGTGCTCGACGCACCCGCCAAGGCGAAGAAATGGACCCTCATCAACAACTATGGCGACAAGACACTGATGCGCAACCTGCTTGCCTTTGAATTGAGCCGCCGCATGGGAATGCCCTACACTCCCTACGGACGAGCTGTCGACGTGTTGCTAAACGGCGAATACAAGGGATGCTACCAACTCTGTGACCAAGTGAATGTCAACAAACATCGCGTAAATATCACAGAGATGACCCCGGAGGACAACACAGGAAGCGCACTCACAGGAGGTTATTTCTTTGAGGTAGACGCCTATGCCTACGAAGAAAAGTGGTGGTTCAACTCCTCGCGAAACACCCCCGTGACCATCAAGTCACCCGATGACGATGAGATAACCTACGAGCAGTTTAATTACATCCGCAACCACTTCAACCTGATGGAGAGCAATTGGCGGACCTACTTGGACCTCGACACTTTCCTCCGCCATTTCCTGGTTGGAGAATTATCAGGCAACACCGATACCTATTGGAGTGTGTTCATGTACAAACAACGCGACGACAACACGGTATTCACCGGTCCTGTGTGGGACTTTGACCTGGCTTTCGACAACGACAACCGCACCTACCCTGTGAATTCCAAATCCGACTACATCTACCGCAGCGGCGGCAGTTATGCCGGCAATATGCGCAATTTCGTCGACCGCATCGTGGTAAGCGACGCCAATGCGCGAGCACAGTTGCTGAGGATATGGGACGAGGCGCGCCAAGGCGGACTGACCAAAGAGAATCTTGTAGCATACATTGACCAGATGGAAGCCGAATTGGAACAGTCGCAACAGTTGAACTTCCTTCGCTGGCCTATCATGAACAGTTATGTGCATCAGAATCCCCGTCTTTGGGGCAGTTATGAGAAAGAGGTGCAAAACGTAAGGCGTTTCATGCAGGAACGTATGGCATGGATGGACAAAAAGTTGGGATACACCTACACGCCATCTGCCATCGAGGAAATTGTGGTCAACTACTGCGAGCCCTATCAGGTGTACACCCTCTCCGGCAGGTATTGTGGCACCAGCCTGAACACCCTAAGCCACGGCATATACATTATCAGACAAGGCGGCAAGGCTATCAAGGTGGCCCACTGATCAGAATGGCAGTCCGACAGCGAAATGGAAGGCAAAATCACGGCTGAAGATAGGATGTAATATGGGGAAATGCTCTCGGCTATCCTCGTATGCGGGATTTACAGCCTTCATGCCCATATCGAATCGCAAGACAAAATAGTCGAAATTGAGCCTCACGCCCAGACCGTATGCCGCAGCGAGTTGGTTATAGAATTCTCCGATGTTGAACTTTCCTCCAGGCTGGTCAGGATATTCCCGCAACGTCCAAATATTGCCGCCATCGATGAACAAGGCACCGTTGAACTTCCAAAAGAGGTGAGTGCGGTACTCCACGTTGAGGTCAATCTTCATGTCACCCGTCTGATTGATGAAGTCGATGGCACCATTGTGCCCCTTGAATGAACCCGGCCCCAGTCCCCTGACGCGCCATCCCCTCACCGAGTTGGCTCCACCCGAGAAATAACGTTTCTCAAACGGCAATATCATGCTGTTGCCGTATGGATAGGCGACACCAATGCCTGCATGCATCACCAGGGAGTTGTTCTCATCGAAGTTGTATACTCTTGTATAATCGAAATCGAATTTGAAATATTGCGCGAAGGCGATATTGAACAACTTGTACTGTCCGTTGTCATCCTGTCTGAAGTTGAGTGTCCCAGCAATAGCTCTGAGTACATTGCCTCCAATCTCGAAATTGGTCTTCACGGCATTGATGCCATTGTTGAAAGTCATTCCAACACCTGTCCGTAGGATGAACAAATTTTCATAGTTGTACCTGAGGATGGCATTGCGGCTGCTCACGCTGTCAAGAAACTCCTTCTTGAAAGTTTTCGAAATCCAAGGCATGCGGATGTAGTTGAGGTCAAATGCGTCAAAGCGATAGGTCCATCTGTCTCCCGGTTTTCCCCATCTGTATCTCCATCCAGCTGATAGCACACGCCTATGAAACTCCGGCCTGTTCTGCAGGTTGTAGCTCAGCGACACCTCTGAAGTGGCATTGAAGTTGCGTTTGAACTCATTGGACAGGAAGGGTGCGACAAACCTGGGGAAAGTGATTTTCGACTCTACTCCATATTCCCTATAGTTCTGACTTTGGTATCCTTCCAGTTTGGTAATCGCTTCAAAAGCCCCGCGCAACTGCACGGAAAGTTGTTCCGAACCGTGGAAAAGATTTCTGTTCTG
>Ga0247611_10004428_pt1 | contig 19473 bp, 13 predicted proteins | sample 177DNAGHGhighgp2_FD_192422 | JGI IMG/M metagenome (GOLD analysis project Ga0247611, IMG submission 192422) | Sheep rumen microbial communities from Palmerston North, Manawatu-Wanganui, New Zealand - 1770 DNA GHGhigh gp2 | ecosystem: Host-associated > Mammals > Digestive system > Stomach > Rumen...
CGCGTCGCGTAGCAGCAACCGAAGAATCCAAGCAGATCCAATGGATCCATCTGGATATCGCAGATGCTGACGGAATAGGCGATCAGACGAGTGTATATAGCCATCCGACGCGCTACGAACAGAGTTACAAGAACGGAATCGACGTGGCGAAACAGTCCATCACGGCCGCGCGCGCGATACTATATAGTTCGCACGCGTATGGAGAGATGGCATTTGCCGGCGTAGCCGACTCGCTGCTTGAGCAAGGTGTGGCGCTGACCGTCTATAGCCCGAAACCGCAAGAGTTGACAATCTCCATGCGCTATAACGAATGGCTCGAACGCCTGGCGGAGGTATGGCTTATCGATATGGAGAGCGGCGCACAGATAGACTTGTTCGATTCGGATTACACCTTCGAAGCGAACGAAGGTACTACGCGCGGACGGCTCTTCCTCCAAGGCCGCTTCAAGGCGCCGCAGATAGCAACGGACCTCGATGATGTACAAGGCGATAAAGCACAACACACCAAAGCAGAGAAGTTGATTATCCGTGACAAGTTGTATATACGAGTCAACGGTCAGTTATATGACGCAACAGGTAAACAAGTAAATGGGAAATAAAGGTATTAGTCTGTGATGAAAAAGAAAGAAAGTTTAGATAAGCCCCGTATAAAAGGACTCCGTGTCCTGTATATCGGCGTAGCCGCTATATGGCTGGTTGCTACATTGGGGGTTTATAAGGAGAGTAAAAGGGAGAAGTTCGACCTCTCGGTGAAACCGGGTGCCGTGGCTTACGGCACCCACTCCGCACCGATTATTCCGATGGTCTCGGTATCAACGCGACGCACTGCCCTTCCGATGGTCAGCGGCGATGAGGTGCGTTCCTCAGCGTTTTACGGTCATGCGGCAACGCCGAGTACAACTACCGGGAGTTCCTATCGGGTATATACTACCTCGTCTGCCTCCGCTCGAACCAGCGGTGGCGGAGTGGCAGGCGGTGGCAGATCCTCCTCGTCCTCCTCGTCGAGCAGCCAGTACGGAGGCGGGCACGCGGTATTATCGATGCTCTTGTCTTCCTTCGCTCCCTCGGCCGGTTCGATATCAAACACCGCTGTCACACCGACGAATATGGCAACGACCTCTATGCGCATGAATATCGGTCCTCGCAGGATTGTTAAACCGACAGGCGACGGTACAGGAGGTGATAAACAACCGGATGTTGATGACCCAAGTGTATGGTGGTACTGGGATGAGTATGAAGAAGACTGGGTGTCAGGCGATCCACCTGTCGGAGCCGTCAAAGAAGAAGGCGGTATATACTATGAATGGAACGGCTCGGCATGGATACCCAAAGGGAATGTCCCGGATCTTGGAACCCCGGTCGGCGATGCACCGTGGCTGTTGCTTCTGCTCCTGATGGCGGTTTACACGATCTTTCGGCTCCGTAAGAAACAACATGCATCATACCGCTTTGGGCGTTTGGATTGATGTACTAATTCCCTACTCGAAAATCACTAATGTCCATTAGGTCGGATAGCATCCGACATCGATCCAACTACGGTTCAATTTGGATGAAACAGCCTATACAGAAACAATTAGACATCGTTCGATCCGAAATATGCCCCGCTTATTAGATAACTATACTTTTGACGCGCGTACGCGCTATGAGTCGCACCGGCTCATCTATACGCCCGAGAACGACGAACCTATCGAGTTCGGCGGCTTCCTCGCGGCCGCTATCCTCGCCGCGCTCATCGTCGATACCGATGAAGGTGATGCGCGCGAAATCTCCATCGATACGCCGGAACAGCGGCAAGCCTTCTTCCTCCGCTACGAGCGCGAGGTTCGGAGGGATAACGGCGGATTGTTTACCACCGAAGTGCAAGCGCTCTCCGAGGCGTATATGGAGCTCGAGGGCTCAGACGAGACCCTTGCTCTTCTATGCCGAAATGAACGGTTATACGACTTGGCGGTCGGCCTGACAGTGGAGTACATGCAGCGCTTGGTGCACGAGTTGGTTTGCGACCGGATCTTCGATAAGGAGCCTTGGACGGGACCGTTCGCTCAATGGCTCTTTAACGCCGGTTTTGTCGAAACGCGTCGTCAGCACCTGCTATCGGTTGATTGGACCGATCCCGCTGCCGTCTATGCCCTTTCCGAAGAGCTCATCCATAATGAGTCCCCGGAGTCTTTAGAACCCACATTTATCTTCGAAGGCCTTAGTGCCGAGCAGGTGCTGAACGGCTATTGGGAGTGGTTATGGGGCGAGGCGCAGAAGGAAGCAAACCTCTTTCCGGACGCGAAGGTACAACTGGCCCAAATCAAGCAAATCATCCTCAAAGAAGAAACCGATTATGAGTTCATAAAACCGGAGATGAAGCATTTTACGCAAGAGCAGATCAACCTCTTCCGGGCATGGATGAACCAATGGATCGATTTCGTAAAAGAGAAAATTGAGCCGCCTGTATCAACCCGAAAGAAGGATCTCCGACAGGAATTGTTCCTCGATAATATATCGCCCATTCCTCCCGAGCATAATTATGTGGAAGTGAAGAAATACATCCTCGAGCGCTGCAGATATGATCAAGAATTCAAAAAATATTTTCGGGCGCATAAAATGACAGAAATGTGCCGACAACTATCCTTCCTCTTTGGTTGGGAAGTCGATGATAACGCACTCGGAAAGCGAATGAGAAGCAAAGCGAAAAAGTGACGTCATATGACGTCCTTTTTTTTATACGTCCTTTAAAAGGGACGTTTTTTATAGTATCTTTGCACTCGATTTCATTTTTTTATTGTTTAACAATTTAACCATTTAACCCTTTAACAATTTTTTAACTATGATTGAGAACCTTAATCAAATGGAGGAGCAGGCAAACCTCCGCATCGTCGAGCATCTCGACACGCAAAAACTTCCTGAGAGTGTACAACAGATGCTTTCGCTGGCTTCGACGCCGGAGGAGCAGGACATTATCTTGATAGCAACGCTGGCGGCCGCGAGCGCGTGTGTACCTAATCTATATTTTACGTATGGTCCGACGGGCAAGAAGTACTACGCCAACCTGCAATGTTTTATCCTCGCAGCGGCAGCAAGTGGCAAAGGTATTGCCAACCAAGCGCTGGAGATGGCGCGCGTGATTGACGAGCAGTACCCGCTACTCATCGCGGGCGACAGCACCTTGGCGGCATTTTACAAAGCACTGGAGGAGCGAGGCGGTTGCGGTTATCTACACGAGAGCGAAGGGAGTGTGATTACGGATATCTGGCGCACCTCGGCCGCGAACTATAACACCGCCCTACGCAAAGCCGCGGAACACGAGCCTATCTCCCGCAACCGCGTCAAAGGCGCTTCGGAGATCAAGAACCCGCGTCTCTCTATGCTCCTGACTGGTACATTCGGGCAGTACAAAGCCTTGGTGCCTTCGGTTGAGAATGGTTATTTCTCGCGCTTGCTAACAGTAGTGATTAAAGGCACGAATCCGTTTGATAAGCGCTACGTATCGTCTAAAGGCGGACAGAGCGCGATACCGAAAATTGTCGGACAACGACTCCTGCGCACGTACGAAGCACTAATGAACGCGGGCGAGCGCGAGTGGAGCCTCACCGACGCGCAGAAAGAGCGACTCGGTGAGCACTTAGAGACGGAGTACGGAACGCTGATTGGCCTCTTAGGCGATAACTTCCACTCCGCCGTCATCCGCATGGCGGTGCAGATCGAGCGCATCGCGATGATACTAACGGCGATGAGAATGGCTTTGTCCGTTGTGCCGGATAATATCCGGCTGGAATGTTCCGATGACGACTATGTCACCGCCGAAACCATCGGCAACCGACTCCTCCTGCATATGGCTGCCGCCTATCGCCTCATCGACGGTGACGCCCAAGACATCGTCCCCGACATCAAGCCGCTCGACCAGCGGAAAGTGCTATTTGAGCAGTTGAAACCCGAGTATGCGCACAAAGATCTGGTAGCCGAAGCGAAAACGCAAGGCGTTTCACCCCGAACGGCTTTTCGATGGAACGAAAAGTGGCTTCACGAAGGTCTTATAACGAAGGCCGAGTATGGCGTTTATCGAAAAGTGGGATGACAAAGTGACAAAGTGGCAAAGTTTAAAACGCTGTAACGTACTGATTTATAGCCACTTTGCCAACTTTGCCACTTTGCCATTTACAATTTCCTTCGTCAATTAGCGCCGGATTTGATCCGGCAATTCTAACATCGGCCCAATCTCGTGGATATTACCTATGCATTACGGGGTAATCCTAGACTTTAGTCCTTACATCTACCTGAGAACAAGCCGACAACATACTAACAAATTAACATTCATATGGCAAGAGTAACATATATTGATGGAATAGATACTATCCGCGGAGCGCTGGACAGCGTAAAAGACGGGCAAGCTAATCGGGCGCGATTGGTTTGCAAATGGCATTACTGGGGAGAAAAATGGATCGACGAGACGGGAAGTAAGGTGCATTTGGTGTACACCTACCATTTCCACGAAGGGCCATGGGCGGAAGGCGCGACGCGGAACAGGGAGATGATCAAGGCTGCGCAGCGGATGGCGCACGATATCGAACGGGTATGCTATCACCCGGAGGAGTTCGGCGAAGAAGATATCGAGCAAGCGCGGATCTGGCAGCAGAAATACGCGGAGTATCTGGCGACTATCCCCAAGGGAAGCACACGCTACAAGCATTTCTACGGCTGGATGTTTACGGAGATTTATAGGGGCTTGAGGAGTGAGCAATAAAAAAAGGCGCTTCGGCGCTTTTTTCTACAAAACTCTTGCGTATGTCAAAAAAAAATAGTATCTTTGCAGAAAATTTGAAAGTGTTATGGCTACGCATGATTTGGTGAAATTGTTCGATCAAACGAAGGTTCGCGTTGTGTGGGATGACGAGAAGGAGAAATGGTTCTTCTCTGTAGTGGACGTGGTGGGCGTTCTTACGGAGAGCGTAGATGGACGTAAGTATTGGAACAAACTAAAACAGCGCCTCAAAGAGGAAGGTAATGAGTCGGTGACAAATTGTCACCAACTGAAATTAGTAGCAGCTGATGGCAAGTATTATAATACTGATGTTGCTGATTTAGAGGGGATTCTGCGTATCATACAGTCTATTCCGTCGAAGAAAGCAGAACCGGTGAAACGCTGGTTGGCGCAGGTTGGAAGTGAGCGATTCTATCAGATGCAAGATCCGGAGCGCAGTATCGAGCAAGCAGTCAAAGATTATCGCCGTTTGGGCTATTCGGAAAACTGGATTAACCAACGCATCAAGACCATTGAGATACGCAAGGGCTTGACCGACGAGTGGAAGCGTAGCGGTATTGAGGAAGAGTCCGATTATGCGGCATTGACGGATCTGATGAGCAAAGTGTGGAGCGGCATGACAACGCGTGAGTATAAGCATCATAAGGGTCTGACAAGTCAAAATCTGCGCGATAACATGACCAATATGGAATTGCTGCTTAACGCTTTGGCGGAGCAGACGGCTACCGACCTGAGCAAGGAACGCAATCCGGAAGGAATAGTAGAGGCGGCGCATGTGGCGAAAGATGGTGCAGAAGTGGCGCGCAACGCCCGTGCAGATATTGAGCATCGCCTTGGACACTCAGTAATTAGTAGCGATAAAGCCATTGATCATATCGCTCCGAAAGACGAGTTACCGTTTAATAAGGATGAACAGTAGAAAAGAGCGCTTCGGCGCTTTTTTTCTACAAAACTCTTGCGTATGTCAAAAAAAAATAGTATCTTTGCAGAAAATTTTGCAAAGATGCCGAAAGATATAGCGTTTATATTATACAACACGCCCGAACATTCAGAGAAGGTGCAAGTCGTTATCAGGGAGGAGACTCTCTGGATGACGCAGAAGGCGATGGCGGAGTTGTTTGGAGTGGATAAATCGTCTATCAGCCGTCATTTGAAAAATATATTTGAGGCTGGTGAGTTGGATGAAACAGTGGTTGTTGCAAAAATTGAAACAACCACTCAACATGGGGCTATAGAAGGCAAGATGCAGACTACGGAGTCTAACTTTTACAACCTCGATGCGATTATCTCGGTGGGCTATCGCGTAAATTCTGTGCAGGCGACACGTTTTCGCCAGTGGGCGACGAAGGTGCTGAACGAATATATTCGTAAGGGCTTCGTACTGGACGATGATCGCTTAAAGCAAGGTAAGACGGTCTTCGGTCAAGATTACTTCCGCGAGTTGCTCGAACGCGTTCGCTCCATCCGAGCTTCGGAGCGCCGTATATGGCAGCAGATTACGGATATATATGCCGAGTGCAGCATAGATTACGATAAAAACTCGCAGACCACGCGCGACTTCTATGCTATGATTCAGAATAAGTTCCATTATGCGATTACGGATAAGACAGCGGCGGAAATAGTTTTTGATGCCGCCGACCATACAAAACCGCATATGGGCCTGACTACTTGGAAAAACTCACCGGATGGGCGCATCTTGAAGTCAGACGTAACGATAGCGAAGAACTATCTGGACGAGCAGCAGATTCGTCGTCTGGAGCGCGCAGTAACAGGATTCTTCGATTATATCGAGGACTTGATTGAAGAGGAGAATACGTTTACGATGCAGCAGTTTGCAAATAGCGTCAATGAGTTTTTGGAGTTCCGCAAGTTTAAGATTTTGCCGAATAAAGGGCGCGTTTCTAAGGCGCAGGCGGAAGAGAAGGCGGAGCACGAGTATGATGTCTTCAATAAGACGCAGCTGATTGAATCAGACTTTGATAAAGAAGTGAAACATCTGCTGGAGAAGTAGTGAAGAAAAGAGCGCTTCGGCGCTTTTTTTTATGCTCGTTCGACGACTTTTTTTCGCATACGTGCGTTTTGTTAAGTAAAGATTGCATTTTGGTATTATTTTTGTGATTTGTACCATAAAAACTTGTGTATATAAAAAAAAAGTAGTACCTTTGCGCCGCTTTTTGGTCGGCGCATGTGCGTAACCCCCGCACATACGCGGGAGAGAAAGCAATAGTTGAAACAAACGAAAGGGACAAAAATATGACAGCGTTACAGTTAAATGCAGACATCTATAAGAATCTGGCAGTATTGTCAGAAGATCAGTCAATGCTAAACAAGGCAGCTAAGTATATCCGTCGTTTGGTTAAGCAAATGACGGAAGACCCGACATGCATGAGCAAGGAGGAGTTTTTTGCTCGTGTAGATGAGGCTCGCGATGAAATTCGCCAGGGCAAAGGTATCAGTTTTACAGACAAGGCTGAGATGAATGCTTGGCTTAAATCTCTTTGAGTATGTATAAAATCGTTTATTCGTCACGTGCAGAAGAAGATTTGCGCAAGTTAAAGAAGGATGAACCTGCTGCTTTTCGAAAGGCTGTTAAACTGCTGAACGAACTTACTGAACATCCGAAGACCGGAACAGGTCATCCCGAACAACTCAAGGGAGATCGTGCCGGTCAATGGAGCCGGACTATCACGAAAAAACATCGTTTAGTTTACGAGATTTTTGAAAAAGAGGTTCGAGTGGATATTTTATCATCCTATGGTCATTACGAAGATAAATAATATTGAAACTAACATAAAAAACAAAAACATATGATGAAAAAAATCTTTTTGAAATTATCGATGCTGCTGTTTGTGCTCAGTATGGGTGCGAATGCAGCGTGGGCGGGGGTTTCTCTTAACGTTCCGCCCACCGATTGGTATTATGTCAACTTTGAGACTAAAGTTTCTACTCCTGCTTGTGGAAGTAATCCGGGTCAGGTGAAACTAAACTACACGGATAACCATGGCAATCAGGATAACCCGTGGATTATCCTGGTTGCTAAGCCAGCTAATCCATATGATGAAGAAAACGAAAATTGGAACTATCGTCAATGGAGTGAGGAGTATGGTTTTTCGGATGGAATGAAAGATGCAGAAGCCGGCCTGACAGAGAAGAATTACCCTCCTTATTATAACGATAAAGGATGGACAAATGCTGCGAAAGAGGGATATGATGCGGGATGGAATTGGTGGAAATCCGGTTATTATTTGAATACGCTTACAGGCGAAACTAAAAATGACTATCAAACAGAATGGGGTACATCTGCTAACTTGAACGGTTATGCTAAGGTCCACATGGCGGATTTGGATTTGGACGAAATGTCAGCATATGCTTATTTTGAAGCTAAAGTAAGAGAGAATGACGGTTGGTACTTTATCGGCTGGTCATACAAGGAAGGTGATAGTGACCTTGGCGGAGCGGTAGATACTAATACCCCGGACGATAAGGGCAAGCTTTTTAAGGTTTTCCCGAGCGATCTTCAGGGTTGGAGCAATAAATCAAAGGCCTATGCCTATGCTACCTTCAAGCCGGTAATGGTTTCGAACTATAAGGTAAACGGTTTGATTAATGGCACCGGTAATTCTACGACGGTCGTTTTTGATGCGGTAGGCGAACGCGTGAGCACAGCAGACTTTACGGTGTCAGTAGAAGAAGATAATTTCTCGGCAGAGATTACTTCCTGTGCGGATAAGAAGGTAACCGTTACAGTAACTTATTCAGGCTCTTCTGATGGTGAATTCCGCGGCAATGTGACGCTGGCTTCCAAATCAGGATGCTCACAACTGACAGCTGCAGTATATGCTCGTGTGGGTTCGTCGAGTGAAAAGGAAGCAAGCCTCTATAACAACAAAGTTTTGGTAGATAATTTGGTAGAGTCTGGAGATTTGACGGCTCTCATTGCTAAAGCTACTGCAACGCAGATTGTAGCGCTCAATAATAACTACGAGGATTTAACTGTTAATAGAGATGTAGCCATCTTTACCAATGGCTACCGTATTACTACCTTGAATGTAACGAATGGAACCGTTACGATGGCTTATGATAAATATGAAGGAGGAGCGGACGCTGTCTCTGTGACTGGCGGTAAGTTGATTCTCAACGGTGGTAAATTCGGAACGTTGACCATTGGCGCAAATGGCGAAGTGGAGCAGAATGGCGCTACCTTCACCGCTGCAGTTACCAATAATGGCGTATTGACCACCAATGAAGGTGTATTCAACGCAGGTCTTACTTCTTCCAAAACGCTAACGGTCAATAATGGTACGTTCAAAGGCGAAACAGCAGTGACCATCTCCGGCGGTACGGCCAACATCAACCGTGGTACGCTAGAAGGTACAACCAACGGTTTGCAAATAACCGGTGGTACGACCACAATAAAGAAACTGGCTGCTATCAAGGGTGGAACGAATTCAATTCTCGCTGATGGTGGTACGGTTAATGTAGAGTGCGGTAAGTTTGACGGTTTGCTTAGTGCAGTTACTTCCTTTACTTCCGGTTATTTCAAAATCAAAGCGGATGCTGCGAATGTAGAGGAAGGCAAGGAGTGGATGCAACTTACGGATGGTGTGGAGTACAACGAAGGCTACCGTTTCTTCTTAGGAAACTCTGAAACAGCCCAAAACAATGGAGTAGGCGTTTGCCGCATCGGCGATGTCTCGTATGCTAAGTTGGAAGATGCTATTGCCTACGCGAACAATAAGCCCAATGAAGAAGTGGTTATCTTTATGACCAATAACTATACGCTTCCTGCCGGTTATTATACATTGCCGGCCAAGGCAACAATCGTGGTTCCGATGAGCGATACGCAAAAAATGATCAATCTGACCGCACCGCGTTTGGTTTCCAATGATATACAGAATGCAGAGGTAGATAAATACATCAATAATATTCCTTATGAGTTCCGCCGTTTGACGTTTGCTACCGGTGTGAATATGGATGTGATCGGAAAGATAGAAATGACCTGTACGCAGTATTCCTCTAACGAGGCTTACACCAGTCAACCTGTGGGCGCTTATGGTCATTTGGTGCTGGAAGAAGGTAGTCATTTGACCCTTCAGTCCGGCTCCGAAGTACGTGCGTGGGGTTTTGTAACTGGAAAAGGCGAGATGGATGCTCGTCGTGGTTCTGTAGTTCGAGAGATGTTCCAGATGGGAGACTGGAAAGGCGCGCTGACTTCTGTGGCTATTACCGGTATGGTAGGAGGTACAGATCTTGAGGGTGTTGTTAAAAGTGTTCTTGAAAGCGAAAAGGGGGATTTTAGTGATAAGAAGATTTTCCCGGTATCGCAATACTTCATCCAGAATATTGAATCTCCCGTCAAGTATCACCCCGGTGCATTGCTTTCCACTTCAGCTGCCGTTTCTGAAGGTATCAGTCTTGGTGGAGGTATGAGTCTTTCAATGGCAGCTACAGATATTGCGATTGTGGGTGTCAGTGGTGTTCATACAGCAATCTTCTTGATGGACCAAGAGGCAGATGCCGAGAATACTTGGGTGCGTAAATGGTATGATGCGGAGAATGATATCCAAGTATATGACATCAACTCCGGTGCACATATCGGTTCGATGGAATTAGACTTAGGGGGTATAAATTTAATGGGTGCCTCTATACCTGTACGTCTTAATTCGGCAATGTTCGATCTTCCTATCACTTCGAACTTCAAGATCCACTTGTTGTCCGGTTCGATGGACTTCGAGCAAAATACAAGTCTGCTGCCGGGCTCCGAGGTGGAGGTGGATAAAGAGTCCACAGTTACTATCTCTATGAGTGATGAGGATAAAACTGCGAAAGCAAATAGCACACCTAATCATGTATATCATACCGGAGCGGTATATGTTTATGATGCAACGGAATGGGATAAGTACGCATATAACAATGCTTATACCAAGATAGTACGTTATACTCCGAGCGCCGGAGGACAGCCGACGCAGAGGGCTGAAGGCACAAAACCGGCTTCGGCTAAAATTTATGTGCATGGTACGTTTAATACCGCAGATGGCTTTGTGTATACTACTGCATCCGGTGCAAACATCTTCTCCAATAACGAAGATGCCGGTACATTTATCTTCAACAATGCAGGTGAGGATGCCGGAGAACGAGAAGTTTGGCAGATCAAAGGTAAAGGAACTAGGAATTCACACTATACCGCCACAACGTTTACTTGTGCAAAATTGAAGAATAAGGATAATTCTTATACAGCAACAGAAGATGCTTTTGCCGGCTTTGCATTCCTCTACCGCGATGATAAATGGCAAGAGCCTATGACGCAAACTTTAGCCGGAGACAAAATTGCAACCTACAACTCCAACTGTTTTGCTGCGGATGTTAGTATGATGACGTATCTTGACTTGGTTTGTGATATTGATCCGGATGATCCTCTTCACTCGCCAATGAACGAAACGGTCAAGAATACGGTTGCGAAGGTACATGCTCCGCTGAGAATAAGGGAGTATCTTATTGCGGATGCATTTGCAAAGGCGAATGGTTTTAAGAGTGGTATTCTACCTCATGAATATGAGTACTTTAGAGCAACATATTATTCTCTTGTAGGACAATATGGAAAAGAACAGGGTGAGTATATGATGAAACAAGGAATGCTAACCTCTGGCAATGCGACCCAAGTAGCAGCAGCAGGTCTTGTTCCTTTAATCCCCGGTTTCAAAACACAGGCGGAAGAATACGACGAAACGTATGATTTCGGTGCTGCCGTTCAGAAACTCTATATCAAGCCGCAAGAGTGGGTGGATGTAGTAGGTACGACGCATTTGCAACTAGGTATAGATGCATATGAATATGGTGACAGTTATGACGATGCATTAGAAGCTGTTACAGACAACAATTATTCGGCATGTGATGATATAGTTGAGGAGTATCTGGATTATATAGAGTCGCAAAGATTTAATCCATATATTGTTGGCGTAGATGGTAATACCGATCATACCTATAGTGATGCAGCCGGCGCAGGACGTCTCTTTATCTTGATGGATAACTGCCAATGGTGGGAAGTGGAGAAGAAAGATAACCTCTACCATTGCCTCCATCCGCAGAACGACACCTATTATTATTGGGATGAGGACGAAGATGAATGGAAGGAGAAAAAATACACTATCACATGGAAAAACTGGGATGGTACTCCTATCTTGACGAAGGATGCGAGTGAGTCAATGAGTGCAAACTATGAAGTTACATATGGTACAATGGCGGAGTTCCTCGGAACGAACCCGACGCGTGAACCGAATATCGACTATACGTATGACTTCGCAGGATGGACTCCGGCTCTCGGTCCTGTGACGAGTAATGTAACCTATACGGCTACCTATACGGAGAAACCGCGTAAATACACGATTATCTTCAAGCAAGAAGGTGGTGTAGAAATCGAGCGTCAGTTCTTAACGCATAATGAGGTGCCTGTCTGCGAGAACACGCCGACTAAGATCGGTCATACTCTCGTATGGAGTCCGGCTATTGCTGCTGTAACGGGTGACGCAACCTATACGGCTACCTGGGAAGAGAATCCGCCTACGGAGTATGAGGTGACCTTCTTTGATTACAATGGTACAACCGAGTTGAAGAAAGGCAATGTAAATGTAGGCGTAATGCCTACGGCACCTGTCTTTGCTAACGGCAAATGGAATGGCAATGAGGGCTTGACCGGTAAACCGGCGACAGATGAATTCACCTATGTCTTCGACCATTGGTCACCGGAACCGGAAATAGTGTCCGCAACCAGTATCAAGTCTTATACTGCTGTTTATCGTGAGGTTGCGAAGAAATATACAATCAAGTTCGTAAAAGAAAACGGTGATCCGGACGATCCCGCAGATATTATCGAGAGCCATCAATACCAATACGGCGAGACACCTATTTGCTCGAATCCACCGACTCAACCGGAAGATGCTAACTTGGCTCAATATACCTATGCCCTTAGATGGACACCGCAGATCCAGACCGTAATGGAAGATGGTACTTATACAGCAGTATTTGACGCAACAACGAATAAGTACACTGTTAGCCTTAAGGCAAATCCTTCTGGCGCATGTACATTTACGGGCGCGGGCACATTTAATTACGGTACGGCCATCTCCATCTCCAGATCGGATAATAGTGGATATACCTTTACGAAATGGACAGATAAAGATGGTAATACAGTCAATAGTCTTCCGACAACTATTACTGGCGATATCAGCCTGGTAGCTAACTTCACGGTGTCAAACCCGGATTATATGATTACATGGAAGAGCGAGGATGGCAAAACCACCTTGGCAGAAGTTGGTCAGAAAACAGGAACCGCTACTATCTATACCGGTGCTATACCGACCAAACCCGCTACTGCCCAGTACACATATACCTTCGATGGTTGGACAACAGGGGCTAATGGTGCCGGTACGTTCTATAAGAACAACATGACACCGAAAGCAACACAGAGTACAAAATATTATGCGCACTTTGCTGCTACGGAAGTTATCATGGAGGTTGGTTTGGGTCAAGCGCAGAATATCGCGGAGGAAACTACCGTGAACCAGCTGATTTTGAACTCCAATGGAACGGTTTCCGGTCAGTTGACAGGTGACCTTAATCATCTTCTTAATGTCACGGGTGTTTGCTATTACGACCTCACCGGAACATTCACGGCAGGTAAATGGTACGCGGTAGCAGTGCCTTGGCAGGTAACGGCAGGCGATATCCAAGCAAACGGTACGCCTCTCACATGGCATAGCGGCAACTACCTCGCGTACTACGACGGATCGGTTCGTGCTGCGCAAGGTAAAGTGGATGCATGCTGGAAGTACCTGACGAACGGCAGCACCCTTGAACCGGGACGTCTGTACATGCTCTATTTAGAGAATAACGCATCGGTACTCCGCTTCCCGAAGAAAGCAGGTGCTCCGATCCTAAATGCTTCGACTAGCGTATCCACTTACCTGGCTGCAGAAGCAGAGGATGCCAACTGGAATGGTATTGCTAACCCGGCTATCTTCTATGCTTATTTGGGCAACACCGGTGCTACGGTAGGCCAGGTATTCAATGCGGAAGCACAGAGTTATACTCCGGTAGCGCTGAGCAATAAACTGATTGTAGCGAAACCGATCTTCGTACAGGCTACTCATACCGGTTCGGCATACGCCGTGACCACTCCGCCGGCTTCCGCTCCGGCTCGCCGCAATGCAGCTGCTCAGACGCAGAAAGCGGAATACCAGGTAGAGATTGCATCGTATGGTAGCATGCAAGACCGTCTCTTCATCCGTACGGATGAGACAAAGGAGGCAGATGCCTATACCGTTGGCCAGGATGTAGCGAAGTTCGGCGTAAGCACTACGGTAGCGCAGATGTGGGTGGTTCGGTATGACACCAAGTTGTGTATGAACACAATCGCTCCGACGAATAGCGTAGCGGAATTCCCGCTAAGCATCTTCGCTCCGAGAGCAGGCGAATATACAATCACCAATCATCAATCAGCAATCACCAATGATGCATATACCCTCTATCTCACCTATAACGGCGAAGCTATCTGGAACCTCTCGGAAGGTGAGTATACGGTTAACCTCGAGAAGGGTATCGATACTAATTATGGATTACGCGTAAGTGCGCATGCGCCGCAGATCACAACCGGCATCGACGAAGCCGTCGTAGATGCGAAGGGCGAGACGCGTAAGGTACTGATCAATAATCAGGTATACATCATCCGCGGTGAGAAGGTATACTCAATAGATGGTCAACTCGTTAAATAAGGAGGAAGAATTATGGAAAAGAAAGTATATATGATGCCTCTTACTGAGGTGACGAAAGTCAGTTTAAGCGCAGTGGTTTTGGCAGAGAGTCCGGTTGTTCCGGTACCTCCCCATCCGGCACCAAAGCGCGATCCGGAAGTGTTCTAAAGTGTAAGGAGTGGCGGAGTTGGTTCTCCGCCACTTCACTAAATACATACGAATGAGAAAGTATATAGCATATATACTGCTATGTATCCTTTCCCCGTTAGGGCTTTCTGCGCAGCAGGAAAACGATACGATAGACCGACTGGCGGATGATTTCGTGACCGTTAGTCTCGTGGTCTGCGATCCGGATGAGGTTCTCTATTCGACGCTCGGTCATGCGGCGCTGCACCTCCAGTGCCCGACATACGATTTGGACTATGTCTTTACCTACGAAAGCGAAGGAGTAAGAAATAAAATCTGGACTTTCCTGAAAGGCGATTTGAAGATGGGTATGTATGCCTTTCCTACGCCGCTGTTCCTGGAGATATACCAGTATTCCGGTCGAGGAGTGAGAGAATATACAATCAACCTTACGCCCTTGCAAAAACAAAATCTTTGGCGGATCATGGATAACCACGTCGCCGAAGGAGCGAACATCCCATACGATTATTTCCACCGCGGCTGTGCGAAGTCGGTTGTTCAAGTTATTCACGAAGCGATAGGCAAGAATACGATTCGTTATGCGCCTTGGCCGGAGGATTTCAGGCGTCAAACGCAACGTGAGCGGGTGCGCGAATTCATTACCGATGCGCCGTGGGAGGAATTTGTGATGTATTTCCTGATTGGTTCGGAGGCAGATAAAGAGTATTCGTGCGAGCAGAAACTGATTATCCCGACCGATTTGGTGGAGATATGGCAACGTGCTACGTTTGATAGCGGCAAGCCGGTGTTGGATAGTGAATCCCGTGTCTTGCTCGAAGCCACTCGGCATAATGACGGCACATGGTGCACGCCGCTGTTGGTGAGTCTTTTGCTGCTATTGCTGGCCTTTTTGCCTTGGAAGGGTCTGGATTATGCGTTGCTGGCGCTCTATACGCTGATCGGCGCAGGAATGACATATCTGATTGTCTTCTCCAGCCTGCCCTGCACGGATTGGAACTGGCTCATTATTCCGTTCAATATACTGCCTGCGATAGCATGGAAATGGAGGAAATACTGGGCATTGCCATATGCGATAATCCTCCTTGTGTGGTGCCTCGTTATGACCGGAGAATTGCTCTGGGGACATGTGCTCGTTGATTGGCCACATATCATCTTGGCTTTGTCCTTCGGTCTGGTTTTGGTCAAACAATATTTGAACAACCATAAAGGAACAAAAGAATAAATGCTATCGATTCTAAATTATATCACCTGGGATGTCTCGCCCTTTATCTATGAAGGCGAGCATTTTGCAATCGGCTGGTACGGGACGTTATGGCCGCTGGGGTTAATATTGTGGATAATAGCAGAATCTGTTATTTATCATAAAGAGGGTATTGATAATATCTACGTATGGTATAAATTCATATTTTTAGGCATCGGTCTCTTTGTTGGAGCTAGAATAGGTCATTGTTGGTGGTATGAATGGTATTTGACAGGCAAACCTATTTCATTCCTCGGTATGACATTTAATTATCGTAACGTATTCATAGAGAAACCTTGGCTGATGTTTGATTTTAGTCATGGAGTACATGGCCTTTCTAGTCATGGAGGTGGAGTTGGCGTTTTGTTCGCAGTATGGCTTTTGAATAAAAAGATTTTTCATACCGGGACATTATGGATATTCGATAGAACGACCATAGGAGCATGCTTGATAGGGTTTTGTATCCGTTTGGGAAATCTATTTAATTCGGAAATATATGGCAAACCAACAGAAATGCCATGGGGATTTTTATTTGTTAATAATGGAGATATATTACCCTGTCACCCTACGCAAATATATGAAATGCTATATTTGTTAGTAACTTTTTTGATTTTGATTGCTTTATATCGTTGGAAGAATGCAGGACAATATCGAGGGTTGTTGTTTGGAGTCTTTTTAACCGTTGTGTTTACTACACGAATCTTGTTGGAATTTATAAAACAAAACCAAGCCGAGTTTGAATCTCATTTAGGATTAAATATGGGGCAGTGGTTGAGTATTCCTTTCTTAATAGCTGGCATTTGGTTGATAATCTATGCGCTAAAGACAGGGATGTTGCCTCCAATTAAGCCACAGATAGAACAAACTAATAATACGTCTCCCAAACGTGAAAAACGTAAAAAGTTAAGGGCAAGTATATTGCTATTTGCCATGATGTCCTCTCTAATTTTCGTTTCGTGTAATAATGAATCATCATTGGAGAATAATTATCAAGGTCAGTATTTTATACAAAAGGTAATAGATGATGATTTTATTTTGGATGAGAGAACAAATCATGTGACGCATTCAAAATGTATAATCTTTAATTATACTTCGGTTGATTCAGAAGGTATTACGGATACCTTATCGGCTGTAGTGACAATCGGAAGAAATTGTTGGAAGAGAAAAAGCGTAAAAGGTATTACATTATGGAATCGTCCAACTATTACTGCTAATTGCGATTGCCCCTCTTCAATGAATTTGATAGCTGAGCCGATAATTGCAAAATACACTCATACCGCCGTTGTTTCACCGGATTTACAAGGGTTCGGATGTAACAAGAAACCCCAAGCATATTGTTACGCAGAGAGGAACGGCAAAGCTGCTGCTGACGCCATGTTCGCTGCTATGCAAATTCTGGATTCTATGGGCGTTATATATGGAGCGGGAATTAATAATATCGGATATTCTCAAGGAGCACAAACAGCATTTGCGGCACTTCCTCATTTTAAAGGCGCAAGAGTGAAAACCTTTTTAGGGGAAGGCATTTACGATTTGGTGGGCTATTACAATCAAGCAATTGAAAGGGATTCTATCGCGATTCCGGCTGATATTCCCTTAATATTAATAACGGCAACTGAATGTGTTGGAGTCAAATTAGAATATGCACAATGTTTTGCAAACGCGACACTATTAAAGTCGATAGAAGATGTCTCTGCTAAACAATATTCGTTCCCTGAATTAAACAGGAGAATCCGAACTCGTCAATTAAGCCGCATATTGTCACCGCAATTATATGATAGTACAACGGAAGCATATAATGAAATTGTAATGGCTCTGAAGAAGATGTCACATATCCCAGTTAATGACATTCAGGGGCAAAATATAGTATACGTATTTCATAGCCAAACGGATACCATCATGCCTATAACGCAGTCTCTTTTGGCCGAATCAAGATTAAAAGGCTTGCGATCAGTTAAAGTGCACCACAAATATGGTGAGTATGGTTCGCACGATGACGCCATCTTGCCATTCGTTAAATATGTGTTGCTCCGCATTATATTATAGTTTTTTACCGAATGGTAAAAGTGTGATGGAATTGGATTGGGATTGATTTTGCTAGGTAAGCATAGCAAAAAATAGATTTTTCACATTTTTTGTTGTCTTTTTCTTGAATATGTCAAAAAAAAGCAGTACTTTTGCGCCGCTTCTCATGCGGCGCTTATGAGTATGCGTGCATGCGAGAAAAAAGTAAAACATTTAAGATACAAAAAGAATATGAGTAAAGAAAATTTTATCAACAAATCAACATTGATGTTTATATCGTCTGCACTATTGTTGGCGCTATTCTGTACTATGGGAATGTCATTTACGCCTGTAGAAACTGAAGAAGAAACTATTGTGGAGCAAAATGACACAATTGTTGTGACTAAGGAAATAAGAAGGGCTCACGCCGCTGGTAGTTGTGGTGATCCAGATACCAAAGAATTAGACTATGGTAGGGGTGTGGCTCAAACACAAGGTAATGGTAAGGTGTATGTGTCAACCAGTGGTACTACTCAGACCGGTAGCTCGTGGAGTGGAACAGGTACAGGAAATAAATCTACGTATGATTGGAACTGTGGAGAGAGTGATGCGACTTCTGGAACTGCAGCAAATCACCAAAAAACGATGTATTGGTGGGCAGAGGCAAATGAGGGGTATTATTTTGCGGGGTGGAGCACGTCCACGTCGGAAGGAGGTATCTTTACTCAATTGAATCCATATGAATATACTCAGAGAATGGAAGATGAGAAGTACAATGCTTCTTCGACTACCTATACATCGTCTAATCCATTAACTACAACGTACTATGCCATCTTTAAAGAAAAAGTAAAGGCTACAATCACTATGCCTGCAACGACACATGGCACGTATACTTATTCTTGTGCAGATGGCTCGGGTACAGTGAATACAACTTCATCAACGTCTGTAAAAACAGATAATGAAATAACTTTCGTCGCTACTCCAGCATCGGGTTATAAGTTTTTTGGATGGTACACTCTAAACGGTTCAAGTGAAGATTATAAATCGTATTCTTCTACTTTTTCTGTTACATTTGGTGAAAATACTACTATTTATGCCAAGTTTATTCCTTCTAATACGGCCTTATTCATAGTAAAAGGCAATACTGCCGTGCAATACTATGATTTGAATGCTGCGGCTACAGCCGCTGTGTCTTCTTCTAGTAAGGTGGTAGTTCCTATTGCTAACGGAACTGTTCCTGCTGGTAATTACACCATTCCCTCTGGGGTGACATTGCTTGTGCCGTTTGATGATGCTAATACGCTGTATACGACGGAGCCGACTTGGCCAAAGCAAGCACCAAGCGGACAATCTGCGTATAGAAAATTAACGTTAAAGTCCGGTGTAAATGTAGTCGTAAATGGATCCATCAGTGTAAGTGCACAATCTCAGGGTAATCAGCCCTATGGAGGTTGTGTATATGGGAAGTATGGACAAATAGATATGGAAGCTAATTCTACAATAACTATCAATAGTAGCGCTAATCTCTATTGTTGGGGGTATATTACAGGTAGTGGCGCAATTACGGCAAAAAGTGGGGCTAAAGT
>Ga0247611_10004429_pt1 | contig 19472 bp, 21 predicted proteins | sample 177DNAGHGhighgp2_FD_192422 | JGI IMG/M metagenome (GOLD analysis project Ga0247611, IMG submission 192422) | Sheep rumen microbial communities from Palmerston North, Manawatu-Wanganui, New Zealand - 1770 DNA GHGhigh gp2 | ecosystem: Host-associated > Mammals > Digestive system > Stomach > Rumen...
ATCTCCCGGCCTACGACCGGCAGATGAAGCGCCGCGGCGGCCACCGCTTCAACATGTTCGTCATGCGCCGCGACCTTTTTGACGCCTACTGCACATGGCTGTTTGACATCCTCTTTGCGCTGGAGGAACGGCTTGATATCTCGGACTATGATGCCTATAATGCGCGTGTCTTCGGTTTTATTGCCGAGAGGCTGCTGGACGTGTGGATCGAGACGAACCGCGTGCCCTATACCGAGATGCCGGTAAAGAACACCGAAAGCCAGCACTGGCTCAGGAAGGGAAGCGCGTTCATGCTGAGAAAAATCGGAGTGCGGGTGAGATAAAGGATGGAGAAAAACCGGACAGCGGCAGTAGTCGTGACTTATAATCGACTTGCGCTGCTGCACAAGTGCATAGAAAAGCTGCACGCACAGACGGCGTCCTGCGACATTCTGGTGGTCAACAACGCCTCCACCGACGGGACAGGGCCGTGGCTTGCGGTGCAGGAGGCGGCGGGCGTGCTCATGGCGCGCGACACCGGCGAAAACCTCGGCGGCGCGGGTGGTTTTAACAAGGGCATACGCTGGGCTGTAGAAGACGGGTATGAATACCTGTGGCTTATGGACGACGATTGCCTGCCGGAGCCGGACGCGCTGGAAAAGCTGCTGGAAGCGGACAGACTGCTGGACGGCAGCTACGGCTGGCTTTCGAGCGTGGCGCTCTGGACGGACGGGAGCGAGTGCAAAATGAACCGGCAGAAGCTGAAAAAGAGCTTCTACGAGTATAGCCCCCTCATGAAATACGGCATCGTACAGGCTGAGCAGGCTACATTTGTGTCGCTGTTCCTGCGTGCGGAAACCGTGAGACAGTTCGGCTTGCCGATCAAAGAGTTTTTCATCTGGGGCGACGATATTGAGTATACCCGCCGCGTTGCGGTGCGGGGGAAGCGCCCGTCCTTTGTCGCGGGCCAGAGTCAGGTGGTCCATGCCATGAAGGACAATAACGGCAGCAGTATCGCGCTCGACGCCGCGGAGCGGATCAACCGCTATCGCTATGCATTCCGGAATGAAGCGTATACCTATCGCCAGGAGGGCTTGAAGGGCATGTGCTATTATCTGGCAAAATGTGGGCTTAATATATGCAGGATTGTTGTTCTCGCGCCGGATCATAAGTGGAAGCGCGTTCGCGTGCTAATCGGGAGCATGGCAGAGGGCGCGCATTTTAAGCCAAAATCGGAAGCGATATACGCGGACACTTGATGATGTGAAAGGACGTATTAAAATGATTATTCAACGGATTGCTTACCCGGAAACCGCAACACTTGAGGAGGACTTGTATATCCGCTTCAATCACTCAAATGTCGCACTTTTTGGAGAAAAAAGAGAAATAATCTCAGCACACTCGTTTCAGAGGATCGATTTCAACACCTATTTTAACATGTTTTCAATCAGAAAATGGAAAAAATATACCTCCATCAGCAACATTAAGCTTTCCATAGACATTTTGGGCGCTGCACGTGTTGTTCTAACGGGATATGAGCTTCACGGTCAAAGTATTGAAGAATATATCCTTGATTCTGTTGTTGTTGATCACAAAGAGCGAAAGAATGTGACGATTGAGTATCCACATGGTGTCAGCAGTGATGCCTTTTCGTTCTGCATTTACCCGTTATCTGAGCAGGTGCATCTATATGAGGGAGCTTATATCAGTGATATTGACGAAGAAAAACTCAATGATATAAAGCTTGCATTGGCGATCTGCACCTATCACCGAGAAACTTTTGTAGAACGCAATATGCGGATGCTGCTGGATAACGTCTTTTGTAATCCCGCATCGTTGCTGCACGGAAGAATAAAAGTCTATATCTCGGATAACGGTAACACATTAAGGCCCGATCATTTCGATAACAGCAGTGTTGTGATAATCCCCAACAAAAACAGCGGCGGAGCCGGTGGTTTTTCCAGAAGCGCAATCGAAGCCATTGAAGACAACGTGTATTCTGCGACACATATCATTTTAATGGATGATGATATTCAGTTTTCTGTTGATGCCTTGGAGAGAACCTACATATTTCTTCGGCTGTTGAAATCTGAGTATCTGACCGGTATGATCGGCGGAGCAATGCTTCGTATGGATCTCCGTAATATTCAACATGCTGCCGGGGAGACCTTTACGGCAAATGGCGGAATCCTGAATAAGACCAATTATGATCTGTATGATCTTCATTACATTTTGCGCAACGAGGTAGAAGAGAATATTAACTATCTCGGATGGTGGTATTGCTGCGTTTCCAAAGCGGTCTTTGAGAAAAATGGATTTGCTCTGCCAATATTCTTTCAACTCGATGACATTGAATTTGGTCTTCGGAACACGGGAATTCCAAAAATTACGCTAAACGGTATTTGCTGCTGGCATCCGCCGCTTTTTCAATGGCCGGGAGCAAGAATATATTATTCTGTCAGGAACACAGCGATTGTAAAGGCCTTATATTTTGATGAGTTCTCAAAAATTCGATTTCTATTAGATGTGTCCAAACCGGCAATCAAAAATTTGTTTCTGATGAGCTATCAAGAGGCAAATCTGGCGCTCCTTGGCGGGGAAGATTTTTTGAAGGGCTTATCATGGCTGCGGAATCAGGATCCCAAGGCTCTTAACGATAAGATCTATTCCTTGGTGACTCAGCCTGTACCTGTTGAAAAAATGCCGTGTTCCTTTGATCCGCGGGCGTTGAAATGGAATGGTGATTTTTATAAAGTAAAACGACATGCGTTTCTTTGCTGGATAACACTCAACGGTTGGCTTTTGCCGTCTCGAAAAGTAGTCACTGTCGAATTAAATAACCCGCCTCTGCGTTACTTGTATCGCGCTAAAACCGTCATAAAATACGACACAAATATGAAAAAAGGCTTAGTAGCGAACAGGGATTACAAGGAAGCTGCTCGGATTATCTGCAGGTTGTTCAGACTTTCCCTGAGTGCGGGTACCAGGTATAACGATGTTGTTGACGAAAACTTAAAGATAAAAAACGAAGTTATTACGAAGGATTTTTGGAAAAAGTACCTCGGCGCTTAAGACATGTTGAAGGGTCGGGTAAGCTGCTCTTTAAGAATAAGCGCTTCGGACACATCTCACATCATCAGGACAGGAAACGGAGGTGCTCCTGCATGTCCTGCTCAAAGAGGCCGACAGCCTCCAATACGATTTGGACTGTGTGCATAATTCCGTCTCCTTCCGCATTGGCCGCGCGATCACTTGGCTGCCACGCAAAGTCCGCGGCGGTGTGCGCTGCCTCCGCGACCACGGGGCGGGCTACACCGTCCGCCGCACGTTGTACCACATGGGCCTCTGGGAGGATGAGGAAACGCCCAGAGGGTCAGAGAATCGCCCGAAGCTGGTCAAGCACGCTGAACGCATTCTTCATCCGAAGAAAGGTAAATAACACCACAGGCTGAACACAACCCATGTTCAGCCTGTGCATCCCTGTTTATTTCAGCAGGCGCGGGTAATCCGTCCTGCCATTTACAATGCGGTAGATGACAACCTCGCCGTCGATGACCTTGTAGACGGCCACATAGGTGTCGGTCAGCACCAGCTTGCGGAAGCCCTCCTGCGCCAGCAGCGGGTCCGGGTGGGTCTGCCCGAGAAGTGGATAACTTGCGAGTCTTCCGATCTCCTTCTTCATCTGTTCGTAGATCCCGCGCGCCGACTGTGCCCCGACCCTGGTCAGATGGAATTTTACGATCTCCTCCATGTCCTGCGCTGCGGGCGCGAGATAGACAAGCTTATTCCTCCTCGCAGGCATGGAACAGTTCCTCAATCCGCTTATCCAGCGCCTCCTGCGTGACAGCGGGCTCCCCGCTCAGGCGGCTCAGCTCGGCAGCGTAAACCATGTCCCGGTGGCGGAACATCTTTTCCCGCGCTTCCCAGGCGTCCACGCTGATAAAGACTCCGTCGCCCTCCCCCTTGTTGGTGATGAAGATGGGCTCTCCGGTGGTCCTGGCAAGCTCAGAGATACCTATATAATTATTGCGCAGCTCGGATGACGGACGAATGTGCATGTCTTGCGCCTCCTTCTATCGAGATTCTGATAGTATTATATCAGACTCTGCTTATCTTTACAAGTACCTCAGGAGATTTCCCATGTTTCAAACACTCAAATCCTATCAGTTTCTTTTCGAGGAGCTGGTCAAGCGCGACTTCAAAAAGAAATACAAGCGCACCGTGCTCGGCATGGCGTGGAGCGTACTGTCGCCGCTGCTGACGCTGCTCGTGATGCGCCTCGTGTTCACGCAGTTTTTCGGCCAGACTACGCCGCATTACACGATCTTCCTCTTCTGCGGCAACCTCGTGTTCGCGTTTTTCAGCGACTCCACCAACCAAGGCATGACCTCGCTAATGGACAACGCGCATATTTTTACCAAGGTGAACGTGCCGAAGTATCTGTTCCTCTTCGCCAAAAATACGCAGTGTCTGATTAACTTCGGCCTTACGCTGTGCGTGTTCTTCGTGTTCTGCGCCCTCGACCACATCACGTTTACCTGGCGCTTTGTGCTGCTGCTGTACCCAATCGCCTGCCTTGTGCTGCTCAATCTCGGCCTCGGGCTGATCCTTTCGGCGCTGTTTGTATTTTTCCGGGACATGCAGTACCTCTGGGGCGTGTTCACTCAGCTTCTCATGTACGCCTCTGCGATCTTCTATTCCATCGATGGTTACAGCCCGCAGATACAGCGCGTCTTCCTCGCAAACCCCGTGTACCTCATCATCAAATACTTCCGCGTGATCGTCATCGATGCCTCGCTGCTCTCGTGGCATTATCATCTGCTGATGGCTGCGGAGGCGCTGCTTGCTTTCGGCCTCGGCTGCTGGATGTACAAGAAGTATAACCATCAGTTCCTGTACTATGTGTGAGGTGGCATGATGACGATTCTGGAAGCAAAAAACGTATCCATCCGGTACATCACCGGCGACTTCAAGGACATCGGTCTCAAGGAATTTGTGATGCGCAAGCTCACCGGCAACTACCACGTCACGGAGTTCTGGGCCGACAAGGACGTGAGTTTCACCCTTGAGCGCGGGGAGATGCTCGGCATCATCGGCTCCAACGGCGCGGGCAAGTCCACGCTCTTGAAGGCCGTATCCGGTATCATGGTGCCAACCGAAGGCTGGATCCGCCGGGAGGGGTCGGTCGCTGCCCTGCTTGAGCTCAGCAGCGGCTTTGACGGCGATCTGACTGTAAAGGAAAACGCTTATTTACGTGGCGCAATGCTGGGCTACACACGCAAGTTCATGGACGATACATATGATCAGATCATCGAATTTGCCGAGCTCAAGGACTTTGAGGACCGGCCCTTCAAGCAGTTATCCTCCGGCATGAAGTCACGCCTCGCCTTCTCCATAGCCTGCCTGGTGAAACCGGATATCCTGATCCTGGACGAGGTGCTCTCGGTCGGCGACGGGGCTTTTCGCAAAAAGAGCGAGGCCAAAATGCGCGAGGTGATCTCCGGCGGCGCTACCACGATCCTCGTCTCCCACTCGCTCGAGCAAGTACGGCAGATGTGCACCAAGGTCCTGTGGCTCCACAAGGGCCGGCAGATCGACTTCGGCAGCGATGTTCAAGGTATCTGCGACCGGTACCAGGACTTTCTGGATGGGAAGCTGGACCTGTCAGGTGAAAAAGTATGAAGCCATGCACTTGAACGCAGACGCGGCAGTCCATGGGAAGTCAGCTTCACGCTCGGCAAGTGCTCCTTCGCCTATTGGAACACCCAGATCCACGACCGGCATGCCGAGAGCGGTGCCTTCGCCATCGAGATCGGCCGCTCCTCCCTGCCTTGACATTCTCCTCAAAATCTGATAAACTGCGGATGCCTCGGAGGGCAAATCATTCTTGAGAAATGAGAAGCCGGATAAGAGAGCGGGCTGAGACGCCTGCTTGCTTATCCGGCTTTTTTGGAGGAAATCGTGGAACAGGAACAGATCAAGGATTTTACCAAAGGGCCGATTCTGGGGCCGCTGCTGGCGTTCTCGATGCCGATTTTGCTGGCCCTGTTTTTGCAGGCGCTCTACGGCGCGGTGGACCTGCTGGTCGTCGGCAAGTACGCGCTGGCGCAGGATGTGTCCGGCGTGGCGGTGGGCTCCCAGATCATGCAGACCGTCACCGGGCTTGTGAGCTCCTTTGCCATGGGCACGACCGTCCTGCTCGGTCAGAAGATCGGTGCGGGCAAGCGCGAAGAGGGCGGACAGATCATCGGCACCAGCGTGGTGATGTTCTTCCTGGTAGGCGCTTTGCTCACGGCGCTGATCCCGCTGCTGTCCGGTGCCCTGGCCGGGGCCATGAACGCGCCGGTGGAAGCCTTTGACGAGACGAAGCGCTATATCGCCATCTGCGGCTTCGGCTCGGTGATGATCGTAGCCTACAACGTGCTGGGCAGCATCATGCGGGGCCTGGGTGATTCCCGCACGCCGCTGATGACCGTCGCCATCGCCAGCGTCTGCAACATTGCGGGCGACCTTCTGCTGGTGGCGGGGCTGCACATGGGCGCGGCGGGGGCGGCTGTCGCCACGGTCGCGTCCCAGACGGTGAGCGTGCTGATCTCCCTGCTGGTGCTCAGCCGCCGGACGCTGCCGTTTTCGTTTTCAAAAAAAGACATCCGTGTTGATAAGCCGATCATGCGGCGCATTGTCCGCTTCGGTACGCCGATCGCTCTGCAGGACCTGCTGGTGGGGCTTTCGTTTCTGGTGATCCTCGCTATTGTCAACGCCCTGGGGCTTATCGCCTCGGCGGGCGTTGGCGTGGCAGAGAAGGTGTGCGCTTTCATCATGCTGATCCCCGCCGCCTTCATGCAGGCCATGAGCGCCTATGTGGCACAGAACCACGGCGCCGGGAAAAACGAGCGCGCCGAGCGGGGCCTCAAAATCGCCATTCTGGTTTCCACGGCCTTCGGCGCGGTGATGTTCTGGGCCGCGTTCTTCCACGGCGACCTGCTGTGCGGTATCTTCGCGCGGGATCAGGACGTGATCGCGGCAGGCTTTGACTATCTGCGGGCTTACGGCATTGACTGCCTGCTGACCTGCTTTCTGTTCTGCTTTATCGGCTTTTTCAACGGTCTCGGCGAGACGGGCTTCGTCATGGTGCAGGGCATCGCGGCGGCCTTTCTGATCCGCATTCCGGTTGCCTGGTGGATGAGCCGGGCGACGGGGCGCCTGTTCTATATCGGTCTCGGCGTCCCCTGTGCAACCGTAGCGCAGATCATCGCCTGCTTTGTGTTCTATGCCCATATCCGGAAAAAGGAGGAGCTGATGCGTCATGCGGAAACAACACTTTGAGCCGGACGGACGCGCCGTCGCACTCTTTACGGACGATGCGCCGCAGATCCTTTTCATCCAGCCGGTGGACGAACACGACACGACGCTGCTGGATGCCGAGATCGAGGCCATGCGGAACTGTGTCCGGCCCTTCGCGCTGGCGGCTTTTGAAGTTAAGGACTGGAACCGGGAGCTGAGCCCCTGGGAAGCGCCGCCGGTATTTGGAAAAGTTCCTTTCGGCGGGAAGGCGGGAGAGACGCTTTCCTTCGTCCTCGACCGCCTGCTGCCGGAGCTGCACACGCGGCTTGGCGCGAGTATGAAGCTCTGCCTCGGCGGGTACTCCCTGGCGGGTTTGTTCGCGCTCTGGGCTGCGACCCGGACGGACGTTTTCTCCGGTGTCGCGGCGGCTTCGCCCTCGGTGTGGTTTCCGGGCTGGATGGACTATGTACAAGCAAATCCGATTCAGGCAAAAGCTGTGTATCTGAGCCTCGGCGATAAAGAGGAACGGGCGAAGAATCCCGTCATGGCCACGGTCGGCGACTGCATCCGTGAGCAGTACGCGCTCTTACGGGCCGATCACGCCGTCACGCTGGAATGGAACCCGGGCAATCACTTTCAGAACTCGGAGAAGCGCACCGCAAGGGCCTTCTGCCGGATTGCGGAGCAGGAAACGTGACGCCAGATCGTTCTGCCTGTATGGAAGCCTCAATTCTTTATCGGTCGATCCCTCAGGATCCATTCGTCAAGGAACCGCATTTGTTCCTCGGTGTGGAACCAATGCTCACCGCCTTCCATTACGGTGAGCCGGGCATTGTGATTATTCGAAAAGTCTCGGATGGTTTCAAGCGTCGTCAGCTCGTCATGGCTTCCATAAAGGATCCGTGTCGGCACCGTCCAGATGACGGGGTGATTCCTTACATAGCAGAGATAAGTCCAGGACAGGTCCTCCCCAAAGGCCGTGTGGACAACGCCTTTCGATTGAAGCTCCGCCTCTGTGACATTGGCCCAGGCCATCATGTCGCAGATCAGCTTCTCCATATCGACGATGGGAGAAATGAAATAAGCCTTTTGAATCATGGTGTCGATCCCCGCATTCATGCCGAAGAATGCGCCGATGCTGTTGGCAATCAGGATGATGCTCCCGTACTCCGCTTTCAGTTCTTCCACCGCCGCGCGGACCTCCGCGCCGGTTTCCCAGGGGGTAAAGGTCCGGTAGTCCAGTCCCAACACCTCGCAGACAGGAAACAGCGGCCTGTAATGCTCACACTCAGCCGCACTGCCGTCTTTGCCGTGAATGTATAATACCGCGTCTTTCATACCGTCAATACGCTGCTTGTAAAACCGCGGCCCTTCTTTCGTATCGTTCGCCATAACAGCCTCCGCCAAAGTAAAGTGACCTTTCGTTCACTTATTATATTGAACGAGAGGCCACATGTCAAGCGATATTGTGACTCCGATATTGAAAAGGGAGAGCTTTTCGGATATAATCTCCTTGCCTGTTTCAAAGAAGACAGACCGGCAAATGATAAAGGGCCATATTTATGATCCCGGCTATGGGCTTGAATCTGACGATTGGAAAAGGGATACTGCCATGAAAGTTGTATTGGATCATCTGACCAAAAGGTTTCCCAGCCGCAGCAAAAAGGGCGAGGACGTGATCGCCGTCAACGATTTCACTTTTGAAATCCCCGACGGGCAGCTCATCGGCCTGCTCGGGCCTTCCGGCTGCGGAAAGAGCACCACGCTCAACCTGATCAGCGGTCTGGAGACGCCCACGGAGGGCAGAATATACTTCGGCGAGGACGACGTGACCCATCTTCCGCCCGAAAACCGCGGTGTGGGTCTGGTGTTCCAGAACTATGCGCTGTACCCGCATATGACCGTCCTGCAGAATATTCTCTTTCCGCTCCAGAATCTGAAGGGCGAGGCCCGGCCCTCCAAGGAGGACATGCGCAGGCGCGCCGAAGAGGCGGCCCGCCTGGTGCAGATCGACATGCTGCTCGACCGCAGGCCCTCGGAGCTCTCCGGCGGGCAGCAGCAGCGCGTCGCCATCGCCCGCGCCCTGGTCAAGACGCCCCGGGTGCTGCTGCTGGATGAACCGCTGAGCAACCTCGATGCCCGTCTGCGCCTCCAGACCCGGGAGGAGATCCGCCGCATCCAGCGCGAGACCGGCGTCACCACCATTTTCGTCACGCACGACCAGGAAGAGGCCATGAGCATTTCGGACCTCATCATCGTGATGAAGGACGGCTTCGTGCATCAGATCGGAAAGCCCCAGACGGTCTATGACGAGCCCTGCAATCTCTTTGTAGCGACGTTTCTGGGCACACCGCAGATCAACCTCTTCGAGGGAAGGGTTGAAAACGGCAGGCTGTACATCGGTCAGGACGCGGTCATGAAGGTTGACTGCGCCGACCGGGAAAAGCTCACGGTCGGCATCCGCCCCGAGGGCTTTGTGCTGCAGGAGAACGGGCCTCTTTGCTGCGCCCTGCAGGCGGTCGAGGTCATGGGCCGCGACCACAGCGTGGTCTCCACGCATCCCGCCGCGATCAGCAAGACGATCCGTTCCATCATCCCCTCCGAGGAGTCACCGCATGTAAAATCGGGCAGTGTGCGCTTTCGCCTCAAGCCCTTCAAGACGTATCTGTTTGATGCCGGGACGGGTGAGCGCATCCCCTTCTCCGCTGTCTGACGGGAGGCGAGCATGCAGAAAAAGAACTGGAAAGCCTGGCTGTACCTGCTGCCGGCTATCGCGTTTCTGAGCGTGTTCATGGTCTACCCGCTCATCGACGTTTTTGTATACTCCTTTGAAGAGGGCTACAACTCCGCCTCCCAGACCTTCTGGGGCACGGGTCTTTACAACTATTCCTATGTGCTGCATGATCCCTATTTCCTGCAGGCGGTAAAGAACACCTTTATCCTCGTCATCATTACCGTGCCGGTTTCGACGGGACTTGCGCTGCTGATCTCGCTGGGGCTCAATTCCATCCGGCGCCTGCGCGATTTTTTCCAGACCGTGTTCTTTCTGCCCTATGTGACCAACACGCTCGCGGTCGGCATGGTGTTCATGATCCTGTTTAAAAAGACACCCTACTCCGACGGCCTGATCAATCTGCTGATCCGGTTCTTCGGCGGGCAGTCGGTGGATTTTATCGACGGGCCCTACTGGGCCAAGATCCTGGTCATGTGCATCTACACCGTCTGGGTGGTGATGCCCTTCAAGATCCTGATCCTCACCTCGGCCCTGGCCTCCGTGCCGCAGGATTACTACAACGCAGCCCGCATCGACGGTACGCCGCCCTTCCGGATTTTCACCCGCATCACCCTGCCTATGATCGCGCCCATGGTCTTTTATCTGGTGATTACGGGCTTCATCGGCGCCTTTAAGGCCTACAGCGACGAGGTCGCCATTTTCGGCACCAATCTCAACGCCGCCGGTATGAACACCATCGTCGGCTATGTTTACGACATGCTCTACGGGGACAGCGGCGGCTATCCCTCCTACGCCTCTGCGGCGGCGCTGATCCTCTTTGCCATCGTGCTGACCATCACGGTCATCAACCTCATGATCAGCCGCAAGAGCACACAGTTTTGAAGGAGGCGGCGAGATGGATTACGAAAAAGAATCGCTGCGCTTAAGACGCCGCGGCAGGGTCCGCAGCGTCATTACCTATGCGCTGCTGGGCCTCTGGGCACTGATCGTCCTCTTCCCGTTTTACTGGATGCTGCTTACCTCGGTCAAAAGCTACAGCGCCTACAACGCCGAGTACGTCCCCAGCTTCTTCACGCTTTCCCCCACACTGCAAAACTATGTGGACGCCTTCACGACCGTGAACCTGGCGCGCTACTTTGCCAACACCGTCATCTTTACCCTTGCCACCACGGCTATCATGATGGTCGTCATCATCTTTGCCGCCTATGCCTTTGCACGGCTGGACTTTCCGGGGCGGGATCTGGTTTTCGGACTGTTTCTGTCCCTGATGATGATCCCGGCGGAGCTTGTGGTCATCACAAACTTTGTGACCATCACCAACTGGGGCATGCGCAACACCTTCTGGGGCCTGATCCTGCCGTCGGTTACGTCGGTGTTCTACATCTATCTGCTTAAGGAGAATTTTGAGCAGATCCCGGAGGAGCTGTACAAGGCCGCCAAGGTGGACGGCACCTCGGACCTCAAGTACCTGTTCAAGGTCATGCTGCCCATTTCCCAGCCCACCGTGGTCACGATTGTGATTCTCAAGGTCATCGAGTGCTGGAACAGCTACGTCTGGCCCCGCCTCATTACGGACGACGAGACCCGTTTTCTGGTCTCCAACGGCATTCAGGAGATCCGTGAAAACGGCTTCGGGCGCGAGAACATCCCCGCCATGATGGCGGCCGTGGTAGTCATCTCGGTGCCGCTGATCGTCCTGTTTCTGATCTTCCGGAAGAAGATCATGGCGGGTGTCTCGAGAGGAGGGACCAAGGGATGAAGAAACGCCTCTCTGTCCTCCTGCTGTGCCTCGTGATGCTGCTGCCCCTCTGCGGCTGCCACGGTTCCAGGGCGCGTATCGCCTTTGCCGTGCCGGGAAGCTTTGATTCCTCCCGCCCGTATGAGATCAGCTTCTGGGCCAAGAACGACACCAACAAAACCCAGACCGCCATCTATCAAAAGGCCATCCGCGATTTTGAAGCCCTCTACCCCAACATCACGGTTAACCTGCGCCTGTATACGGACTACGGCAAGATCTACAACGATGTCATCACCAACATCGCCACCGATACCACGCCGAATGTCTGCGTCACCTATCCCGACCACATCGCCACCTATATGACCGGCACGGACGTGGTGGTGCCGCTGGACGATCTCTTCGCAGACCCGAACTTCGGCTTCGGCGGGAAGGAGCTGCGCTATGACGGGCCGGCGGCCGACGAGCTGATAGAGGAATTCATGACCGAGTGCCGGATCGGCGGGATCAGCTACGCCGTACCCTACATGCGCTCGACCGAGGCCTGCTACATCAACAAAACCATGCTGGAAAAGCTGGGGTATGAGCTCCCGGATATCCTGACCTGGGACTTTGTATGGGAGGTCTCCGACCTCGCCGCCCGAAAGGACGCGGAGGGGAATTACACGGTAAACGGTCAGAAGGTCATGATCCCGTTTCTCTACAAGTCCACCGACAACATGATGATCCAGTATCTCAGGCAGAAGGGCGCGGGCTATTCCACCCCGAGCGGAGACATCCGGATCTTCAATGACGACACGAAGGATTTTCTGGACACCATTGCCGAACACGTCGGGCAGGGCTCCTTCTCCACCTTCAAGATCTCGTCCTACCCGGCAAACTTCCTCAACGCGGGTCAATGCCTCTTCGCGGTGGACTCGACAGCCGGCGCTACCTGGATGGGCAGCGACGCCCCGCTCATCGACATCGCGCCCGACAAGCTGGTCCGCTTTGAGACCGCCGTGCGGCCCATTCCGCAGCTCGACCCCGAGAATCCCGCCATGATCTCACAGGGGCCGTCGCTGTGTATCTTCAACAAAGCCGATCCCCAGACGGTTCTGGCCTCGTGGCTGTTTACCCAGTTCCTGCTGACAAACGACGTGCAGATCGCCTATGCCGAGACCGAGGGCTATGTCCCCGTCACCTTGAAGGCACAGCACAGTGCGGAATATCAGGATTACCTGTCCCGGGCGGGCGAGGACAATGCAGAGCATTACGACGTCAAGATCGCGGCGACGAAGCTTCTGCTCGAGAACACCGCCAACACCTTCACCACGCCGGTTTTCAACGGTTCGGCCTCACTGCGGGATGCCGCCGGTCAAATGATCGAAGAGGTCACCAAGTCCGTCCGCCGCAAGCAGACCGTGGACGATGCCTACATGCAGAAGCTGTTTTCCAATATCAATTCCCTCTACCGCCTGGATCAGATCAGTGCCGCCGGTGCGGGCGGCCCCGCCAGGCTCGGCCCGCTGCCGAAGACTGCCGTGGTGCTGCTCTCTTCCCTTGCTGCGGCCTGGGTGCTGATCGCACTGTTTTTCCTGACCGAAACCGTCCAGCGGCGGAAAAAGCGGAAATCGTCCGACAGCCCTTGATTTTCCTCGAACAGCGGTTATAATAAACATATCACACCTTTATAAAGGAGAACCATGATGAAAAAGCATTTTGCCCTGATTCTTGCTCTTGCCATGTTCTTTACGCTGACCGCCTGCGGACAGTCCGCCGCGCCCGCTGCGACCCCTGCCCCCACGGCTGCACCCGAGACGCCCGCCGCGACAGAGGCACCCGCTGCCACAGAAGTCCCTGCCGCCGCGGAAGCACCTGCTGCCGAAGCCCCCGCAAAGCTCATGAGCTACGCCGACTATTCAGCCGCCGCAGTAGACAGCCCCGTCAATGCCGAGGCCTACGTCCAGGCCAAGCTCACCTGGTGGGACAACAAGACCTCCATCTACGCTGCCGACAAAGACGGCGCCTATTTCCTGTACGATGTTGCCTGCCCGGAAGCGGATTATGAAAAGCTGGTCCCCGGTCAGAAGATCGCCTTCCAGGGATACAAGGGCGAATGGTCCGGCGAGGTCGAGGTCGTCGACGGCAGCTTCAGCTTTGTCGATGGCGACAGCTTTATCGCCGAGCCTTTGGACATCACGGGCCTGCTGGGTACGGATGAGCTTGCCTCTCACATCAACCAGGCCGTCAAGGTCTCGGATGCCGTTGTTGCCGACAAGGGTGACGGAGCGGCCTTCTTCTACAACTATGACAACTCCGGCGAAGACGGCAACTGTGACCTCTATTTTGATCTGCAGATCAATGGCGCCGTGTATACCTTTGTTGTGCGCCGCTATCTGACCGTCCCGGGCAGTGAGGTCTACGAAGCCGTGAAGAACCTCAAGGTCGGCGATACCGTCGATGTCGAGGGCTTCCTGTACTGGTACGAAGGCCCCCAGCCGCATGTGACCGCGATCACGGTGAAGTGATCTTTCCCAGTCTCATACAACACAAAGCAGCCCCGCTTCAGGCCGGGCTGCTTTTGCATGTTTTTTCAAGATTCTATCAGACGGTTTTTTAAATAAACGGGAAGTCGAAGGGATCGGGTCGTCAGGCTTGATATCGGACGACATGCCTGTTTGCTCTTTTTTTGCGCGGGAGGAGCGTCAGTTCCCGGTGAAGGAGGTCCTGATCTGCTTTAAGAAGCGTTCCGCGATCGGAGTGAAGCTCTGGTATTTGTTCCAGATCAGAACCATCTTCATTTCGAGCCGCGGGTACAGCGGGCGAAATATCAGCCCGCTCTCTGGCGAAGTGTCGATCAGATTGTTCAGCGTCAGCAGAACGCCAAGCCCCTCCCTTGCAAACAGAGAGCCGTTGAAGGCGAGGCGGAAGGACCCCTCCAGCCGGAGCCTGGAGAAGCTGTCCTTCGCCCAGGGGCGGATATCGTTTTCCCAGCTCTGCTCCGAGGTGAAAAGGGGCAGCCCGGCAAGATCCTCCGCGGTGATCTGCTCCTTTCCCGCAAGCGGAGAATCCGGCGGGAAAACAGCACCGAAATAGTCCGATTCGGGAAAGAGGACATAGCGGTACTTTTTCTCATCCGGGGCTTCACAGATCACGGCGAAATCCAGCAGGCCCTTGTCCAGCTTTTCCGTGACCTGCTCCGTATCGCCGCTTGTGATATGGTAGCGCAGATCGGGATAGAGCTTTTTGAACGCATGGACCTCTCTGGCAAGCCAGCGGATCTGATAGGACTCGGCAAGGCCGAAATAAATGTCACCGCCGGTGATGTCGTCCAGGGACGAAAACTCCTGCTCGATCTTGTCCGCCATGGAGAGGAGATCTTCTGCGCGGCTGCGGAGAAGATCGCCCTCCTCCGTAAGGGCGATGCTGAAGCTGTGCCTTGTAAACAGTTTTTTTCCGAGCTCATCCTCCAGGGATTTCAGCGCCTTTGACAATGTGGGCTGTGTCACATGCAGCTGTTCGGCGGCGCGGGACATATTCTCCTCCCTGGCAACGGCGAGGAAGTAGCGAAGCGTGCGAATCTCCATGGTGTCCTCCCTTGATATGCAAAATCAGAATATCATGATATTCATTATAGCTATTAGCGCTCCGCTTTGCAATATGGTATTCTCTATACGTAAAAAACGTGGGAGGCAACTGATATGGTCGATTGGGCAAGCATGCGGGAGTACATGACCGACGCGGGCTGCAGTGAACCTACCATCCGGCGGGCAGAGCATTTTTACCAAAACGGCAGCGCCGAGGACTTGATGCGCTGTCTGCGTTCCTGCCGCTGTGATGCATTGGAAGAGCTCCACGAAAAGCAGAAGCAGCTGGACCGGCTGGACAAATTGATCCGCGAGGCAAAAAACAGTAAGTAAAGGAGAAAGCAGCATGAAACTCGAAGAACTGAAACTCACGCAGGAATGGGACAAGACTTTCCCCAAGAGCGATAAGGTCGAGCACAGCAAGGTCACGTTCATCAACCGCTACGGCATCACCCTGGCGGCAGATCTGTATATCCCCAGGGGCGCTGCAGGAAAACTCCCCGCGATCGCCGTTTCCGGCCCCTTCGGCGCGGTCAAGGAGCAGTGCTCCGGCCTGTATGCCCAGACGATGGCGGAGCGCGGCTTTGTGACGCTGGCCTTTGACCCGTCCTTCACAGGAGAGAGCGGCGGGAATGTCCGTTACATGGCCTCCCCGGATATCAACACCGAGGATTTCATGGCCGCGGTGGATTTCCTTTCCCTGCACGAGCTGGTCGATCCCGAACGTATCGGCATCATCGGGATCTGCGGCTGGGGCGGGTTGGCGCTCAACGCCGCCGCGCTGGATACCCGCGTCAAGGCGACGGCGGCGGCGACCATGTACGACATGACCCGCGTCAACGCCAAAGGGTATTTCGACTCCGCCGACAGCGAGGAAGCGCGCTATCAGGCAAAGTCGGCCATGTGTGCCCAGCGCCTTGCCGATCTGAAGGCGGGTGAATACAAGCTCGGCGGCGGTGTGGTCGATCCGCTGCCGGAGGACGCGCCCTTCTTCGTGAAGGACTATTACGATTACTACAAGACCCCGCGCGGCTACCATCCCCGCTCCCTCAACTCGAACGGCGGCTGGAACGTGATTGGCTGTGAGAGCTTCATCAATCAGCCCATCCTGCACTACTCCAACGAGATCCGCTCGGCCGTGCTGCTGATCCACGGCGACAAGGCCCACTCCTGCTATTTCAGCCGCGACGCCTATGCCGACATGCTGCGCGACAGCAAATACACGGACAACAAAGAGCTGATGATCATTCCCGGCGCGGTGCACACCGATCTCTACGACGGCGGCGGCAAGGGTGCCATCCCCTTCGACAAGCTGCAGAGCTTTTTCGCGGAATATCTGCGGTAAGCAGGCAGGAGGCAGGGCATGAAGCCTATACTCTATCCGATCCTTATAATTGCAATCGCAGCGCTGTGCATCGGCTGCGGCAGCGTGCAAAGTGCGGCAACAGCCGCGCCGGAGCTGAGCGAGCTGCCGGGAAACGGCGACGCTGCCATTACACTCACCTTGGATTAACAGGAGGAACACATGAAAAAAATCCTGATCGTATCGTCAAGCCCCCGCGCAAACAGCAATTCCGAAGCGCTGGCGAAGGCCTTCGCCCGGGGCGTGCTGGAGGCGGGACATGAGGCGGAATTGATCTCCCTACGCGGCAAGACAATAAACTTCTGCCGCGGCTGCTTTGTATGTCAGGAAAAGCAGTGCTGCGTGATCCGCGACGACGCTGACGTGATCTGCCAAAAGGCGCTGAAGGCCGACGTGCTGGTCTTTGCCACGCCGATCTATTACTATGAGATGTCCGGCCAGCTCAAGACCCTGCTTGACCGCCTCAACCCGCTCTTCCCCAGCGACTACGCCTTCCGTGACGTTTATCTGCTGACGTCCGCCGCCGAGGACGAGGAGACCGTGCCCCGGCGGGCCGTGAACGGCGTAGAGGGCTGGATCGAATGTTTTGAACGCGCAAAGCTCGCCGGGACCATTTTCATGGGCGGCGTCACCGAAGCGGGAGAAAACCCGGCCCACCCCGCGCTGGAGCGTGCCTACAGAATGGGCAAAGAAGTTTAAAGACTTCTGAAAAAGCATAAAGAGGGCGCGTTGCAAAATGCGTGTCATCCTCCTAAAGGGCATAGAGATTCTAAGCGGCAAACCGCTAAGAATCTCTAATGTTCGCGCAAGCGAAGGATCTTTCCCTGAAAGTTTGCAAAACCTTCAAAAGAAAGATCCTTCGTCACTTCGTTCCTCAGGATGACAAAACAATAAGCATTTTGCAACGCGCCCATTTTACTTTATTGTTTCTTTGTGACGCCCTCACCGAAGACGGTCAGCCAGTCGTTCTTCATGGAGATCGGCGTCCTTTTCATGCCCTCTCATACGCTACCCTCTATCCGATTTCAGGCGGTATCGCATCACGGTGTTTCGGCGGTGCGCAATACAAATTACAGGCTTTACGATATGCTGCGCAATAGGGTATAATCAAGCAGAAACAAGGTACGCAGGAGGGCCGCGCCATGACCATTGACGACTACATTCTCGCTCAGGACGAGGCGGTACAGCCCGTTTTGCGGGAGGTGTGCCAAACGATACGCGCATCCGTCGGCGAGGCGGAGGAGCGCATGAGCTGGCAAATGCCGACCTGGCGGCGGCGCTATAACCTCATCCACTTTGCCGCGCAGAAAAAGCACGTCGGGATCTATCCCGGCCCGGAGGCTGTGGAGACCTTTCTGCCGGAACTGGACGAGAAGGGCTACAGGCACAGCAAGGGCGCCATTCAAATGCCCTACGACAAGGTCGATCTCGAGCTTCTGGGGCGCATTGCCGCCTGGTGCGGGGCGCATAACGCCGAATGAAGCGGGACACCGCCGGGCAATTCATACTTGCAATGGCTCTCCCGGCTTGCTATAATGCGACAGTGTTCACCTTCGGCTGAATGCACAGACTATCGCATAAAGGGGAGACTCTACATGGCATGGTACGATGAAGCTGTTTTTTATCACGTTTACCCTCTGGGGCTGACCGGCGCGCCCAAACAGAACGACTACGGCGAACCGGTGCATCGGCTCAACACGCTGCTGCCCTGGATCGGGGAATTGAAAAAGCTGGGCTTCACGGCCCTCTATATCGGTCCGCTCTTCCAGTCGGTGGGCCACGGCTATGAGACGACCGATTACCGCCTTCTGGACAGCCGCCTCGGCACGAACGAGGACCTTAAAAATTTTGTCGCAGCCTGCCACCGGGAGGGCATCCGGGTCATCTTTGACGGCGTGTTCAACCACACGGGACGCGACTTCTTTGCCTTCAAGGACCTGCAGGCCAACCGGGAGCGTTCCGCTTACCGGGACTGGTACTGCAATGTGAACTTCTGGGGCAACAACGAATACAACGACGGCTTCTCCTACGACAACTGGGGCGGCTTTAACCTGCTGGCAAAGCTCAACCAGCGAAACCCCGCCGTCCGGGACTATATCTGCGACGTGATCCGTTTCTGGGTCAGCGAGTTTGACGTGGACGGCATCCGCCTCGACGCGGCCGACGTGCTGGATTTTGAGTTCATGAAGGCGCTCAGGCGCACCGCCGACGAGGTCAAGCCCGACTTCTGGCTCATGGGCGAGGTCATCCACGGGGACTACTCCCGCTGGGCAAACGAGAACACCCTGCACTCCGTCACAAACTACGCCCTGCACAAGGCGCTCTACAGCGGGCACAACGACCACAACTACTTTGAGATCGCCCACACCGTCCAGCGTACAAATGGTCTGGTGCCCGCCCACATCAAGCTCTACAACTTTGTGGACAACCACGATGTGGAGCGCATCCACACCAAGCTCATGAACAAGGCCCACTACCGGCCGGTACATATCCTGCTCTACACGCTGCCGGGCATCCCCTCGGTCTACTACGGCAGCGAGTTCGGCATCGACGGCCGCAAGGAGCGCTGGTCGGACGATTCCCTGCGCCCGCACATTGAGCTGGACGATCACCTGGACGATTATAGAAACAATCCCTACACCCTCCTGATTGCCGCCCTGGGCAAAATCCACGAGGCGTATAAGCAGGATCTGGTCTGGGGTGATTATCGCCAGCTTGCTCTCACGACCCAGCAGTACGCCTTCGCGCGCGGAAAGCTCATCGTAGCTGTGAACAACAGCGACGGTGAGGGCTGGTTCAATCTCGAAG
>Ga0247611_10004430_pt1 | contig 19472 bp, 35 predicted proteins | sample 177DNAGHGhighgp2_FD_192422 | JGI IMG/M metagenome (GOLD analysis project Ga0247611, IMG submission 192422) | Sheep rumen microbial communities from Palmerston North, Manawatu-Wanganui, New Zealand - 1770 DNA GHGhigh gp2 | ecosystem: Host-associated > Mammals > Digestive system > Stomach > Rumen...
TTTAGGGCAAGCTTTGCCGCAACTATAGGTCTGATATCGTTTGCAAAAAGTATTGCAAATTGCAAAAATTGTTTGCAAATTGCAAAGAAATTTGTACAAATTGCAATTGCAAATTTTTTGCAATTTGCAAATTTTGCAAAGAATTTTTGCAATTTTTGCAATCAAATTTTAAGTGTTTGATTTAGATTTTTTGCAAAATTGCAAAAATCCTTTGCAAATTGCAATAAACTTTGCAACAATTGCAATTGCAAATTGCAAAAAATCGTTTGCATTGCACAAAACTATCTTATATCTTACAATTTTGCAAAATTTGCAAAATTGGGGATTTGCAAATTTCTCGCTTCGCTCGAAATTTTCAAATCCAGGGAGCCTTTGATTCGGGCGGGGGTACTCTTTAGCGAGGGTATTAGTTTCTGGGGGTAGAGGTTTAGAAAAATGATTCCGGGTACGAAGTCCCGGAAGGGAATTTAAAAAATCATTTGAAGAGGAGCGAAAGAAATTTCGTTTTAAAAATTAAAAAGGAAACTATTATATTATAATATATAAATATTATATTATATATATTATATATATTAATTATATTTATAATTATTTAATTTATTTATATTATAATTATATTTATATATTATATTATAAGTATATTTATAATTATATATTATAGATTACTAGTTTATATAATTCACCACGAAGTGGTGAATTATATAAACTTTAATAATTAATTGAGAAGAAAGAGTGGGTTGGTGAGAAGAAGAGAGGGGAAGAAGAAAATGTGAAGGAAAAGGTGAAAATGGTTTTTGTGAGGAAAAAATGAGGAAAATTAAGAAAATGGTCTCTGAAAATGGTCTCTGTGGGGTGCGCCCCACCCTCCTAGACATATTCTACACTTTTCTCGACATCTGTTATCGCTACGGTTAACGTTATAATAAAAAAAAAAGGAGCTTATCGCTCCATTTTATCTATAAAATCACTCAGACTTCCGACTCCTTTAGCAGCCCGCATATATCCATACTTCTCCAGAAAGCTAATAATACTATTCTGTAACTGACCCCACTCTTCCTGCATCTGATTATTTATAAGTATATCTTCTACATCTTCATAAATCATCTTATGAATCTGTTCCTTTGAATAACCAGCATTAACGTATTTTCGAAGTAACTCATCCAATGTCATTTGTTTTACTTCCCTTCCATCTTTTTCTATATATATTATATCATATTTTTTTAAAAAAATCAAGTTGATGATTGCGGCGGCCCGATGCGTGAGGTCTCTAACGAGCCCTCAAGCGCACGTCCCTCTCCTTTTCTTTCTTCTCTACTTTTGGATTTTTAAGTAAATTTGCCGAGATTTTTTTAGATTTTTACATAGACTTGAACAATTTGATACCGCATTAGATTTTTGTTAGCTCTAGTTAACAATAGCTCAGTCTAGCTCAAGAGATTTTTAGTTCCAGTCTCTCCTTGATTTTTAATATCTTGCCTTTTGGAAGAATTAAGGCTAGAGTGTTACGGACGGAGAGGGTTAGTAGTATGGGGCTTATCAAAGTCTTTTTTTTATATTATAACATATTTTTTTATAAAAGTCAAGTTATGGCTTCCTCTTGGCCAGAAGAAAAGAGCGTTTTTTTCTATATGATTTTTGAGAGGGATAGTTTAATAATCGTTGCCCAAAAATTTTAGGGTTTTTTTAATATTATAACATATTTTTTTATAAAAGTCAAGTCCAGGCGTACTATTATCGGGAAACTAGGGTAAGCCCTCTCGCGGCGTAATTTTGCGCGCGGCCAGCTGTGGCCCTCTCGCATCTCGGGCGCACGGGTGAGGCGTCGGGTCGCGGCCCGAGGTCCAATCGGGTAAGCTCGTGTGAGGCGTAATATGGCGTAATTTGTGGGCGTTGCGTGCTGCACTAGGCTAGCCGCACGAGAGAGACTCGAACATATGTTCGTTTGATAGTTATTCATGAAATAACTGATATTTGTTCATATTTTCGGGAAAATTATTCAAAATTTGTTCATAGACCTTTTACAAAAATTTAATAAGATATGGTAGAAAAGTTCATAAATTCGGCGCGATGCGACCATTGTCGCGCCGTTAATTTTTTGTAAATTATTTATGGATAAATTATGAACCGCGCAACCGGGCGCACTTTCGACCGCAAATGATTAAGGGGGCTATTGATTAAGCCCCCTGCGGTATTCTCCAGCATAAACGATTTATGCCTTTATTCATTTTCTTGTGTTTACGAAAACACTGATTAAGTATTTCGGCTTCAATCAATACATCCTGTAAACCAGTATGTTTTTCATCGAAGTCGGGGTTTTTCGATATGAAACCAAACACCGCCTCCGCACTTGTCTTTATGTTCCCAGCCGAGGAAACCAGTTTGTTATCATAACAATACTGCTTGTAACTCTTCATCGTGCAAATGACTTGACAAGCCATATGCCATATATCGTAAATTTCTGTGCCGTAGGGGAGAAACCAACGATATTTTGATTTCGTGAGCCAACGATAAGTTTTATTAAGAGCCGTGGTATCGAAATGAGCATTATAGGCGCAAACCTTTATTCCAGGAAACTGCTTCATTACCTTAACGATTTCCTGTCGCATTTCATAGAACGATACGACTTTGAATTCGCCCTTGCCTATTCCTTCCAGATATTGCGGAATTTTTTTTGCGTAGTATGCACTTTTCATCAGTTCCGCTTCATCGTGGAAAATATCAGACACTATAAACGATTTGCGGTCATATTCATTATTCTGCCTATCGCGCACGCTATATCCTATATCATAGACCAGCGCGTCATCGGTGGAATTTGCGGTTTCGACATCGAGTACAAGGTAATACTGTTTTTTCATTTAATGATTTCCTCTTCTTTTGGGGTAGGCAAGGGCTTTTCAGCCCTTTGCCTTTCTGTGCTTTGTGAGTTTCAGCGTATAAGTTTCGCCGTTGTAGTCAAAGGTGATTTCGGTTTCTGTTTTTTCGGCGGTTATTGTTCCGCCCGCGGTTTCGATTGAGGATTTGCAACCGTCAAGCAATTGCTTTTTTATGTTATCGACTTTGCGTTCGCGCTTTATCGGAGTTTCACGTGCGCCGTGTCCTATTCCTTTTTGCGCTTGCTTGATAGCAACTTTTGCCTGTTCTTTCGTCATATCAAAGTAGACGCTTTCACCTTTGTCGATTTTTTCGTCCTGTTCGATAACATCAATCGCCTCTTCTGTAGTGCATTTGAGCAAGTGCCGAATGCGGTTTATTTCATTAGCGCGAGCGAGTTCTTCTTTTTCGGTCATAATGATTGCCTCCCTTAATCAGTTTGTTTTCCCCCGAGGGGATGGGGACTGTTTCAGTCCCCGATAGTTACCTTCGTGAAGTAGGCGACACGCTTTACTTCTTCACGAGTGATAGAGCCTTCCTCTTTGAGCTGACGGAGCAGAGCCGACACCTTCTGGTTTGACAGACCGTCAAGTTCAGCGACCGCCTTGGTGAGTTCCGTAACGGTGTACGCCTTGCCGTCCTCCATACCATCAAGGATAGCGTTGCGGAGGTCAAGGTTCTCAACCTGTTTCTTCGTGGGCTTTGCGGACTTGTTGGCGTTCTTCTTCTGGACGAGTTCGATTTCGTGGTCAAGGAACGCGATTTCGTCAGCGTTGGTGAGGTGGGACTTGATAGCGGTGAACATTTCGACTTTCGTGAGTTTCTTCATAGGTTTTTCTCCATTTCTGATTTTATAGTCTTTACTGACTTGATTTTATTTTTCAGAGGTTTGTTTCTCTCTCAACCTCTGTGCCTATATTATAGCACTTTCAAACGCAGAAAAAAAGGCAGATTTTATGAATTTTTTTCTTTTTTTTGTTCATATTTGCGGTTTTTTGAGATTTTTTTGTTCATATTTGATAAATTTTATGCGGAAACCTGGTTTTTTATGCAAAAAGTGGAAAAAATATGCAAAAACTGATGATATAGTATCGAAAACTGGGTCATTTGGTATCAAAAACCGGCAAATGTAAAAATTTTATGAATACTTTTCGGGAAAAATAGTTTTTCGCGCCGCGCCCGGGTTTTACAAAAAATTAATAATATAAGGTAGATTTATTCACAAATTCGCGCCGGCACGTCCACCGGCGGCGCGCAGAAAAAGTAAAAAGAGGAATTATTCTTCCTCTTTTACTTTGACCAGAACGTAAATCGGTATCCAGCCTTTTTTAATGTTCCATTTGCTCCACTTGCGCACGAAGGCAAACCGTTTACCTATATAATGGACATAGAAGGCGTTGTCATTTAAGAAGTTTAATCTTTCTTTTGTTAAGGTGTGCATTTTATTCCTCGATACTTTCGATATCGCGAAAGCCTACGAATTTATAGACTTGTTCCCATTGGAGATGGGCACCACACTTACGGCACACACCTATACATAGGTCTGCTATACCTTCTTCGCCTTCGATTTCTACGCTTTCAGTATCGTAGACGTCTTCAGAGTGGATGCGGTCACTACCGCAGTTGGGGCATTTGAGTTCAGGGTACAGTTTAGTCTTCATTTTTACTTTACCTCTCTTCTTCTTTATATAAGATTGTTCGATAATCGGGGGACTCAATGTAGATACCATAAGCGAAAGGTAAATCGCCCCATTTGTGATTGTTTACAAATCTTTGCGCCTGTTCCTTATCGCAAACTGCGAACCAAGTATGGTCGCTCAACAGAATGATTTTTTCACCCATTTTCGTTTCCTCTCTTTCATCTTTCTGAATATATTATATCAAAATCTTTTTGAAAAATCAAGCTATAAATTGTAAAGGATTTGTAAATAAGAATATAATAAGGCGGTTATGATATAACCACCTTATTATTGAAAGCATTCGGATTGAATATAACCGAACCTTCATACGCCCAGACTTTGTCCCCCTCGTCAAAAAAGACAAGTTCTCCATTGTCGAGTTTTACGGCATTGTAGTCCTCAAACTCATTCGCAAAGGACTGTGTCCGCACGAATAATTCTTTATCTTCATCCATAAAGACTTCGCCATTTTCCAAATCGCAAAAGGTCATATCTCGCGTTTTGATTGGCTCTTTTCCTTCTGCTTTCATAACAAATTTCATTTTTTTATTCCTCACTTTCTTCTGCATAATCGTAAAGGACTGCTTCGATGGATTCAGAGAGCTTTTCAAATCTCCTTGCGGTCATAGAGCTCTTTGTTCTGACCGACATCCAGTATAAAGTATCGGCGGCTTTGGTGAGTATTTCTTTTTCTCTTTCAGTCATTTTTTTTTACCTCTCTTTCATCTCTGTGATTATATTATACCAAAAGAATATGAACTTTTATACCCCTATTTTGTAAACAATTTGTGTCCGGCGCCTGGGAGAAGTTAAGAGGGGAAATTATTCCCCTCTTAAAGAGTTACCCTCTTTCTACTCTCAAAGTGGTATCCCCACGCAGGTCACACAGAAAGTTATATACTTCGTTTACAAACTGTGCGTCATAATAGGTACCATCAATATACAGGTTTTCATCGTCGGTTAAATTATAGACGATGTCGTCCAGTACCTTTGAACTGTTGTAGATTATTTCCAGTTCTTTGTCATTCAGCTTGAAAGTTTTGCTTCGTTCAACTATCATTTGTTATTACCTCTTTTCTTTCTTTGTGATTATATTATACCAGAGTTTTATGAATTTTTATAGGTAGATTTTGTAAACAGTCTATGAAGTTTTTACTTGAGTAAAAACCACTTCCATATATCGGGCATATCACTATTAAGAATAGCGACTGACGCAACGATAGAGCCAACAATTAAAAGCGCAACGATTAAGAATATTACAAAGTTTTTCATTTTTCTTTACCTCTCTTTCTTTCTGACTATAGTATACCAGAAAAATATGAATTTTTATAGGTATATTTTATGAACTTTTTGGGAATTTTAAGTGCCGGTTGGTTTGCGGCAAATTTACAAAAAAATATTGAAATGTTCACAAATTGTTCAAAATCGCCGCGCAGACGCCAGTTGGCGCGGCGTTTACAAATTTTCTTATATTTGTTCACATTTCCGATACAAAAATAAAAAATGAACGAAATGTAACTTTTCAATAAACATTTCGTTCACAAAGAGAGGATTATTCCAGGGGATTGAGGGAATTGCACCCCCTGACACTTCGCTGATAAAATTATCGCATTTCGTCACTATTATCCCCATAAAATGCCCCCTAGAGGGGGGCGGGGGATTATTCGTCCCCCTCGACGTCTGCCACTATCTTGGAGAAGTAGGCGACACGCTTTTCCTCGACCCTCTCGATGAGGTTATCCTCTTTCATCTGACGGAGCAGAGCAGAGACTTTCTGATTGGAATAGCCTTCCAGAGCAGGCACTGCCTTGATGAGTTCGCCGACGGTGTATCTTTCGCCCTCGACCATTCCGTCGTAAATCGCGGTCTTGATATCCGCATTCTCGGTCTGTCTCTTGGTGGGCTTGGAGGACTTGTTTGCGTTTTTCTTGGTGACCAGTTCTATCTCATGGTCGATGAACGCTATCTCATCCGCATTCTTGAGCTGAGCCTTGATTCTGTTGAACATCTCGGTTTTCGTTACTTTCTTTGCCATATTAATTTTCCTTTCTTGGTTTGTTGAGTTTTCCTTCTCTCTTATTGTGATTATATTATAGCACACTCGGCGCCATTTTTCTACATACTTTTTGTAAAGGCTTTTTGAATTTTTTGTGAAGAGGAAGCAAGAGTTTCCGATTTTTGTTTATTTCTAAGCGGCTTTTACTGTTGCAGATAGGCTCATTACACCGTAACCCCTCTGCTCAACGTATTGTCTCTTGCCATCCTCTTTACATTTATATTATATCACATCTGACCCGAAAAGTCAATGGATATTTTGTAAAGGCTTTTTGAATTTTTTGTGAACCCTTTCGGGTAGGGGGATTTTAATCCCCCTATGTTCTCGGACAAGCGAGCGTTACTTTGTACTTGACACCGTTAAGAGTGAAAACCATTTCTCTTTCCACGTTCGTGAATTCGAGATTTTCGGCTTGCGGAAGGGCATCCGCAAATGCTTTCATTATGTTAATCTTATCTTGATTAACTGTTTTCTCTCTTACTCTTGGCTTGTACTGTGTTTTATCGCCTTGGGCTTGCCGAGCCTTTTTACTTGCCGCTTTTTGTTCTGCCGTCTGTTCAAACAGTTTTTCGCCTTTATCAATCTGTTCATCGGCTTTCATTACATCGGCTATTTCTTCTTCTGTAAAACCGAGCTTTATAAAAGCGGCTCTCTGTTGGTACTTTTCTTTTTCTGTCATTCCGTTCCTCCTCTCATCTTTCTGTATATATTATAACATATCTTTTTTGAAAAATCAAGGTCTTGCGGATTAAGTTTTTGTATCTTGTTTCTTAACTTTCTGTGAACGAGAGGGCTTGCGCCCTCACGTTCAATAGGTATCTATCCCGTACATTTCTACGAGATAGGGGTCGACTTCGCCTTCGAATATCCATTCGCCAGGAAAATTTGCTTCGGCTTCTGCTAAAGCCATTTTCATATCGAGATTATCATCACCCGACGAAATGATTTCCACGGCAAACTCTTCGCCTGCTACATCTTCATAGTCACCGCCATCAACTTCGGCAATACGGAAAATGTAGTCTCTGTACTTGTTCATTCTGGTGTCCTCCTCTCTTTCTTTCTGAATATAGTATACCACAACCGAGGGCAAAAATCAATGTAGTTTCTATAAAGCCTTTATGAATTTTTTATGAACGGCCGGCAAGATACTTTTCGGGAGAAAAGGTTCATAGATTATTCACAAAGATTTTACATAAAAAGATTGAAATTCACAGTTTGTTCAAAAATGCCGGCGCCACGCGTTCGCTGGCGCGCGGCGAAATCAAGTCTTTTTTGTAAAAGATTTGTGAACTATTTGTTAATATTTTATAAAATAAAAAAAAAGGGGGATTTCCCCTTTTTAATTAAACCTTTTATTCCAGGGTATGTTTATGTATTTACCACATAACTGTTTTGTATCTACATAAATTCTCGCATCGTCATAGTCAAAAATACACCGATAATGATTTTTAGTTACTTTGTAAACAGTTATCGGTACCAGGAGCGGATTATTGTCTAAAATACGTTTTACCTCTTTTAGACTGTGACATTTTCCTTCTCCCCACGGATCTCCATTGGGATTGCGAGCAACGATTAAATAATAGAATTTTGACATTTTATTTTACCTCTCTTTCATTTTCTGATATTATTATAGCATTTTAAATTTGAAAAATCAAGATAAAAAGTGTAAACAAAATTTTTAAGAGAGGAGAGGGGTTGCCACCTCTCTTTTTAGTTATATACGTAAATTGTTATATAGTCGCCAGCAACCAGACCAGAAGATGACATTCCGTTCAGTTCTTTTACTGCTTTTATCCATTCACGCACATCATCATCAGGGCTTTTGCAGAATGAACCGAGTTCCCAAAGCGTTTCACCTTTATCAACTTTATGGTTGACCTTATGGTAGTTATCGGAGTCAAACTTATCGGTTGGGGTGAATAGGGAATATATAGCGAAGGCGATGAGTGCTACGGCAACACTGATTGCGAATATTTTGATTAACTCTTTCATTTGATTTTCCTCTCTTTCATTTTCTGAATATATTATACCATGCCAAAAGTAGAAAATCTACATTATTTTGTAAAGCATTTGTAAATGATTTATGAACAGTTTCGGGATTGCGGCGACCCGGTGTTCATCGAAAAAAATATATTTGTTCACAGTTTGTTCATAATTTCAGCGCCCCCGGATATGAACGATCTGTGACCGGGTTGTTACGAAACTGTGAACCGCCCCGCCGCAAAAGAAAAAGGGGCTTATTTTGCCCCTTCATTCAATATTTTATTCGTCCTCCTCTTCTTCCTCTTCTTTTTTAACTTTGTCCGCTACTATTCCAAAGACGGCAGTTAAACCCCCTGCGATAGCAACACAAACGCCAAAGCAAACACAGGCGGCAAGATTGCCCATTACAAGATATGAGATAGACAGAGCAGCCGCGGCGACACACAGGACGAAACAAGCGATTTCGAATACTTTAAAAAATTTAGATGACATTTTGTTTTCCTCTCTTTCATTTTCTGATATTATTATACCAAAATCTTTTTGAAAAATCAAGGTCTTAATTGTAAATGATTTGTTAATGGCGGAGTTTATCCGCCATATAACATTATCAAGAAATACACGTTTAAAGCAACATTCGCAAGGTGCATTATAAAGCCGTTTATTTTTCTGTCTGTTGTTAAGTCTTTAATTACTCCGATTATAGCAACCGCCAGACCAAACCAGGCAATACTTAATCCGTAAATCATTATCAATATTACATTGATAACGGTTATTAAACACCGCAGGTCATTCCATTCAAATTTATACTTTGTTTCTATTCTCCAGAATTTTTTCATTTTTGTGTTTCCTTCTCTTGTTTTCTGTTATTATTATATCAGAAAAATATGAACTTTTATAGTCAGATTTTGTAAACAATATATGAACAAGGTACTTTACCTTGCGTAAAGTACCTTGTTCATTTTTTTATGTTGTTTTTTACAGTATTTATAAATTTCATTTTCAATCATCACATCTTCAAGTCCTGTGTGATTTTCTATGAAATTTTTATCTTTTGAGATAAACCTGTAAAGGATTTCAGCGGTCATTCGCAGTTGATTGTTTCCGTACACATAGCCGTTTTTGATACAGTATTTTTGATAAGTGGGCATTTTACCTATTACAGACCGAGCCATTAACATGGTATCCCAGACTTCTATTCCTTTTGGAAAAAAGTATCTGAATTTGCTTGCCGTTCTGTATCTTATAAGGTTATTCAAGGCTTTTATGTCAAACCTTGCGTTATGAGCGATTACGGTATCAACCTGATATTGTTTTATATCGGCTTTTATCTGCTCTCTTATCTCATACATTGACTTGACTATTCTTTTACCTTCGGCTATGTCTTTTTCATACATGGGGATTTTGTTTGCATAATAAGCGGTATTCATCAAAGCCCTATAATAGAATATATCAGCGTTGATAAACGAGCGTGTCAGGTATATTTTGCCGTTTGTGTCAATCACCGCATACCCTATATCATAAGGAAGGGCATCCTCCAACCCATTCGCCGTTTCGGTGTCAAGTTGAATAATATAATGGTGTCGCTTGTCGATTTTTTGCATTTAAGTTCCTCCTCTCTTTGTTGCTATTATTATACCATATCCAAGAGAGAAAATCTTGTTTATTTTTTTAAATCTTTGTAAACAAATTATGAACGACCGGAAATTGCGGGAAAAATAATTTACAAATTGTTTACAAACTTTTCACGAAAAAATATTGAAATTCACAATTTGTTCACAAATACCGGCTGCCAGCGCACACCTCGCGCGCTAGCGGCCGGTTGATGAACTTTATGAATTTTTCTATCTTATTTTGTAAACAAATTGTAAATTAAATATGAAAATAAAAAGAGAGGAGGGGAATTTAATCCCCTCCTTAATTAGTTTGCTATTTCCTTTTCATAGTGGAGCAATGCATTTATTGCGTCCCGTGCAGAAGTGCATAGTCTTGTTAAATTTTCATCTTTAAGTGCCGCCTTGTTGGTTTGATCAATGCTTGTTATGATCTCTCTTGCTTTTTGAAGGTTGTCTCTCTCGCCTATGGTGAGAACTAAGGACACTTTCGTAACTGTACTCAGTTTCATTTGTTTTTCCTCTCTTTCATCTTTGTGATTATATTATACCAAAAAAATATGAACTTTTATACCCCTATTTTGTAAAGAAACTATGTCCGGCGCCCGGGCGAACCCGAACGGTTGTTCGGGTTCATTATTATGAGATATTTACCTCGGCTTTGACGATGTGATACTGTTCGCTATCGTGATCAAAATCATCGGCATGATATAATATGCCTGTTGCTATATCGACCGCGACCCAACTATCACTATCAGTACGCAAATGGAAATCTGCGGGATTGACTTCACTATAAAAAACTTCGCCCGCTTTAATATCCTCGAAAAGACATCCTTCTGTTTCACGCTTTACATTGACTTTCATTTTTTATTCCTCCTCATCATCCAGAGATATAATATAAGGTTTCAGTATGATTGATCCATCTTTTTTGTCGATAAAAATTTCAAGGGGATCATTTTCTTGAATATTCATTTCTTTGCGAACCGCTCGCGGTATTACTACTCGCCCCAGATCATCAATGCGTCTTACGACACCAGTAGGTCTCATTTTCTTTTACCTCTCTTTCACTTTCTGAATATATTATACCAGAAGTTTATGAACTTTTATACCTTGATTTTGTAAAGGTTTTATTAAAGGCTCTTTACAGAGCCTTTAATACTCCGATAATATCATTTACATCATAGGCACCTTCGCCCCAGCCGAGCCTGTTTTTTTCTTCATCGTCGAACAGGATACCTTCGCGGTCAAGGTGTTTCGGCATTCCGTAGTCAATTATATCGACTTTATCAAACTTGACGCTTGCAAGGTGTTTCGCAAGCCAAGCCCTTTTTGCCAGAGTGACTTTATATCCGTATTCGGGGGTTGAGGACTTTGAAAGCCAGCTGACTACATTTATCTTCCAACCTTTCGCTTGAAGGTTGTTGAGGACTCTCGCCAGAGCCTGCAGGTTGAGTAACGGTTTCGCATCCCTATAAGGTGTTTCGTCATAATTGTTTAACTTATTTAACCAGTTATCCACTCCGTACAAACTCGCCAGAGTACCATCCATATCGAACCAAATTTCTTTTTTCATAGCGTTTTCTCCTCTCTCTTTGTGATACCATTATATCACTTATGGAGCGAGAAATCAATGTAGTTTCTGTAAAGGATTTGTAAACCATTTATGAACGTCCGGACGAAGTTGCCAAAAGCAAGAATTAACAAATTGTTTACAAAAATGTACTTGATTTGTTCATAAAGTTTCGGGAGACCTGGTTCACAGTTTGTTCACAAAGTTTTTACAGAAAAATATTGAAATTCATAGTTTGTTCACAAATTCGCGGCGCCAAGCTGAGGAGCGCTCGGTGGCGCCGCGCCGGAAGAATTTGTGAACTTTTCTACCAGGTTTTTGTAAACTTTTTATGAATAGATTTTTAAATAAAAAGAGAGGAGGGGAAATTCCCCTCCTTAATTATTCATTTCCTTTTTTAATAATCAGCACGATGATTATCAGCAGTAAAGCAATTAGCCATCCAATCCAGAGCGGAGAAAGTACCCAGACCCAAGACCAAGTAATTACTTTACAAAGTTTTAATACGATAAATACAATTGTAAGTAAGGTACTAAAACTGTTAGATCGAATACCTATATGAAGTTCCTCATTATCTTTTTTCATTTGTTTTTCCTCTTTTTCACTTTCTGATTATATTATACCAAAATCTTTTTGAAAAATCAAGGTCTAAATTGTAAATGATTTGTAAATAAAAAAGAGAGGAGGGGAAATTCCTCTCCTTAATTATTTACCCCAAACCAGTTTTTCAAATGCTTTATTTTTACGATATACGATTTCCATTTCGTTGGAACTACGCCAGCAGTGTATGCAGTTGTGAGAGTTGAGCCAGTCGATTTGACTTGCGGACATTTCATCCAAGCCTCTGCTTTTTGTGCCCATATAAATTTCGGTGTCGCCTACACGGATACGGATTGCGCGAGCGGGGAAGTTATTTGCTACGATTTCAGAAAATTTCATTTTGTTTTCCTCTCTTTCATTTTCTGAATATATTATACCACAATTAAGTGGATTTGTCAAGGGGTTTTTCAAAAAATTTTTCACTTTTTTGAAAAGTGGTCTATTATTATTTAACTACTTAACCTTGTTATTTTGTACGCGGTGCCGTTATTCTCGGCTCTCGCCCCTTGACATTTGCGTGGGTGGCTCGCGGTGTCTTAACTCCGTTCCCGCATAAGGTTGAGCAAACCACGCTTCCCTCATCCTTACGAGTATATTATATCACAACTTGCGGAAAAAGTCAATAGTTTTTTTAAAATTTGCGGTTGGCATTTTGCACAAAATTTCGCCGATCTGAGAGGGACTTTTTGTGCAAAATGACCAAAGCGCAAAGCAAGAAAAAAGAGCCTTTCGGCTCTTTTTTATTTCATTCTTGAAGTGGTATCTATTGTATGATGACAATCTTCACACTCATAATAGAAATGATGTGTTCCCATTCTGCGACCTTCGACCCCTACAAGATGATACTCACCGCCGCACTTTTCACAGATACCATTATTATAAACTTGCTTGTCTTTTACGCCTTCCAGAAATACCGCGCCTATGATAGCACCGATAAGAGCCAAGCCGATAACAGCACCCCAAACAGTATGTGCTATTTTGACGATAACCGATTTTTCTTCATCGTGACGAAGATATCCAAGAGTTCCGCCCAGAAAAGCAAAGATACTTGCAATAACGATAATGAAAGCCCACATATTAAATTCCTCTCTTTCTGCCCTTCGGCAAGCCTATTATATCACACTTTTGGATAGCATTCCAGGTTTATTTTGTAAATACTTTATGAATGCGTGTTCATAATTATGGGATCCCGGTTAGACATAATTCTGCCTTACTTTTGGTGAAAAAATTTTACAAATTGTTTACAAATTCCAAATGCCGACCGCTGCACCACAGGTCGCGCGGCAGCGGTCGGCTCGCTAAAATTATGAACAAAATGTAAATTTTTTGTAAAATAAAAATGAACCATTTTGGTTCATTTTTATTAAAAGTCAAAATCAAACCCTTGCAGAATTATACTTTCTGTTCGGTTCGAGTCATATCCTTCAAACGCCTCATCCAGTTTAGCGTTTGTGACTGTACCGTTGAGCCCAACCACTTCAAGCACAATCGGAGCATCCTGCGGCATATTTTTCAGTTTTTCTATAAGTTCTTTTGCGGTCATTGTTTATTCCTCTCTTTCATTTTCTGATATGATTATATCACATTTTTGACAATTTGTCAATGACTTTTTTGTAAACAAAATGTAAAGAAAAACCGCTCTTATCGAGCGGTCTGATATGCAGTTGCTTTGCAGATCCCGTCAGGTGTTCTGTACTCTGTGGGGTTGATTTCAACGATCACTCTGTACTTCGTGCCCTTTTGGATCGCTCCGCACTCTTTCATTTCTTTGATGAATTCTTTGCGGATAAAGTAGGCGGGGTCTTCTTTGAGAAGATGTTCGTTATTGATTTCATAATCCTTTTGGATTACTTCAAGAGTGTCGACGAGTCCAAGCCAAGCGCGATAGATTTTTTTCATATTTGTTTTCCTCTCTTTCTTGCCTTTCGGCATAGCCATTATACCATAGTGCAGCGAAAAAGTCAATGTATTTTTTGTAAACAAAATGTAACTTCAAAACCTAGAATGATAATAGAATTGAAATACTTCGTTCATAAACCTGGTTCGATCCAAAAGTCGATTGTTAAATGAAATAATAGTTAATTATGGGAATAGTTATATAAAAAAATTAAAACCTAGATTTGTTACAAAAAATTTACAAACTGTTCACAAATCTTAAATTCCGGTCGCCAGCCCATGTGGCGCGCGCTGGCGACCGGCTCAAAAAATTGTAAACTTTTTGTCAACAATTTATGAACTGAATATGAATAGAGAGAGGAGGGGCAGTTGCCCCTCCTAATCATTTTTCATTTTAATATTTTCCTTGCCTCTTTAATAAAGGCGTTTGAAATGTAGGTTTGTGAACGCTTACTATATGTAAGCAATACCTCTCCTGTGCGGCTATCGCACACATCCATGGACTGTTGCCAGGTATCTTTTAGCAGTGCCTTGTAACTTTTGCGAATTTTCCGCACGCTTGAAGTGCGGAAACCGTAGCCATTTATTTCCTCTCCCAGGAGGCTGTCGCTGTGAACATCAACATAGTATTTTTCGTTTTTCATTTTGTTTTTTCCTCTCTTTTTCTTTGTGACTTTATTATAGCATATTTTTTTGAAAAAGTCAATGTATTTTTTGTAAAGGCTTTGTAACCTGTTTATGAACACCCGGTTTTGGGTTATGAGTTTAGCAGTACGCTAAACTCATATTTGCCCATTTTAAAACCGATATTTGATTGCAAGCGCGCCCGATTATCATAGCCTCTTTTTTGGTATTGACGCGTTTTGACTTATCTATATAGTATATTCCTTCGGAATACCACACACCGCAGTTTCCATTATATTCTTTAATCATTTTCATTGCTTCGGACGGGTCTTTTGTTTCCTTGCCTTCGGTTGCTACTTGCCAACCTGTTTTATATGTGATCGGCTTGCCTGCTTTAAGAGTTAATCCGTCATTATTTGCGAGTTTGCGAAGTGTTCTAATGTTTATCATTGTTTTTTCCTCTCTCTCATTTTCTGACTATAGTATAGCACAACCAGACGGAAAAATCTACAACATTTTGTAAACGATTTGTAACTTCGAGACCTGGTTTGATTATATTTTGTTTGCGGTTTGTTCATATTTGCGGTTAGGCTCTACGTTGCACTCATCGACTCACCGCAAGATAAAAAAGAGAGGAGAGGGAATTGCTTCCCTCTCCTAATTGTTTTTAGTCTTCAACTATTTCGACGATACGTTCATCGAATTCCAGAACCAGTCCGTCGATACTGATGGGATATTTGAAGAAACCTTCTTCTTCATCCCAGTAGGACGGCAGTATCTCAACTTTTTCTGCTTTTACTTTAATTTCGGTGCAGTATTCCTCATCATTGACCGATACGAAGATTTTAAAAGTTTTTTTCATTTTCTATTCCTCTCTGCGTTTGTGGAGTGCGCCTCTCTCTCTTTGGTGACACCATTATATCACACTTTTGGCGGTTTGTCAATAGGTTTTTTGAAATTTTTTCAATTTTTTACACGTGGTCGTGTGTTTCTTTTTTAGTACCAGAAAAAAGAGGCTTGCGCCTCTTTTTAATGTAAGAAGTATATATTCATCATCAGCAGAGCGAAGTTGAGAACGTAGCCGTTTATATGTCCGCGCTTTATCACGTTAACTATTATGCACGCGCTCGCGTTGATTATCCCGACTATCGGCGCCCATTGTACGCCCGCGCAAATCAGCGTCACGTTTATGACTGTCAACAGAGTGCTAATGTCCATCCATTCCAGACGGAATTTTTCATTATTATTGATACCGAAGAAGTTTTTGATTTTTTCTTTCATTGTGTTTGTCCTCTCTCTCTTTCGATGGCTCTATTATATCACAGTTTCCAGAAAATGTCAATAGGTTTTACGAAATTTTGCGTTCGTCATTTTGCACAAAGTTTTCATCACGCGAGAGGGATTTTTTGTGCAATTTGCCCAACCGCACTCATCGAATCGTTAGTTTATAAACTAACTATTCTGTGCCTTTTGGTCTCTCCAGATTGAATAGTTAGTTTATAAACTAACTATCTTCAGAAAAAAGAAAAGAGCTTTTTGGCTCTTTTTCTTTTAGAGTATCACTGTCTTTTCATCTATGTGATACTTACCTTTTATATAATGTTTGTTGTGTTTTACTTCGTTAATGACTTCTTCTTCTTCTACATAGTCCATATCGTCTATCACTATGTCTATGAAGTCTTTTACTGCGTCCTCAAGATTTGCGTAGAACACATCGTCATATTCTTCATCATTAACACCAACTGCGTAAATCTTCATCGTTGCTTTTTTCATTGTTTTATCCTCTCTTGTTTTATAGACTGTCATTGTCTTATGTTTTATTTACTTCGGTCTCTCAACCTCTGTGCCTTTATTATATCACCATTTCCAGGTTTTGTCAATAGGTTTTCGCAAATTTCTTCGTCGTCATTTTGTACAAAGTTTAGCTTCTTTTCTGTTGGTATTTTGTGCAATTTGACGAAGCCATCTGCCCGGTTTTTATTGTTATTCTTGCTAACTATATGCATCCTTTGTGTATAGTTATGCAGTTACACAACATAACTATATTCATTAGCTTGCATAACTATATTTGTTAGCTTCACTAACTGTTTAGCACTCACTCTCTCTGTTTGCTACATTGTTAGCCTTGCTAACTGTGTAGCACTCTGTCTGCCACAGTGCTACATAGTTACACTCTGCTAACTGTTAGCTGTTGGATATGATTAACTGTGTTAATGATTAAGTTAGTCTTTGCTAACTACTTTCATTGCTTCAATGATTATGCTGCTTAACAAGTTAGTCTCTGCTAACTGCTTCTACTGTCTTAATGATTATACTGCTTAATGATCCCACGAAGAGGAAAGCCTCTCTTATTAGTTATTAACATAACATCTGACATTTGTTCACAATTTCATACCATGTGGTAGTTAGTAATATAATAACTGTTGTTTGTTCATATTTGACCACCAGAGAGGGAAAAAATTTACACAATGTTTACATATGAATAGTTATTTACTGAAAGTTCATCGTTTGTTCACATTTGCATACCAGTGATAGTACAAAAGTTACAGAAAGTTTACAGTTTGTTCATATTTCTGATTGATGGTTATTTGGTTGTTAACAAAAAGTTTACAAAGAGTTTACATTTAACAGTTTTATTGATAGTTGTTCACACAAATTTAACAGTTTGTTCATAAAGACTAAATTATGGGAATTTATATATTAACAAAAAAGTTACAATTTGTTCACAAAAAATTTACAAAGTACCTAACTATTTTAAAACTCGGCTCGCTGCCTTCTCTACGTTCGGCACCGAGCCGATTTTATACGCGTGTATGCAAGGTGTTTATGCGGGCCCTAGTTGGAAGGTCTATTATGGGATGTGTGTAATTTTCCCTCAAAGGCTCGATATACGCGGGGGGCTATATTTCGGGAGAAAAATTTTTTTTGATGATAAAAAAACTTTTTGCACCCCATTCCAGACACCAAATATTTTTCTCGATTTAAGATGCTAAAAGACACCAAATATTTTTCTCAATTCGATAATTTTTCTACCGCTTACTAAAAATTTTTTAAACTCTGGTCTTTTTTTTAAATTTTTTTCCTCTCTCCATTTATAAAATATTGAAAAAGTCCTCTCTTGACCCGTCCTCTTTCTTGACTTTTCCGAAAAAATTTTGTATAATAATAATAGAAAATATATAGGAGGTATAACATAGTGTATCAACTAGATTATACGCTCACTGATCCTCAAGACAGAGTAGACCTTGTCTATAAAATTCTCGAAGAAAATCCAGAGCCCAGCGAAGCTTATTTAGAGACTCTCGCCAATTATATGATTTTCTGTCTTGATAAACAAGAAAAAAAAGAGCGTAAAATTATAACTGAAAATAGAAAAGTGACAATAGATAAAAGAGAAACCTCCTATGAAGGATTAGTAGCTCAATTAGAAAATGGTGAAGATGGTATCTATAACCTCACCGACGAAGGAAACAAATCAGTTATCTTTCGTCCAAAAGTCACCATCACTAAAAAAGACCTTGAAGATATTCCAGATCTTTAGCAAGTGCGCGAAGCCATTTCTAATTGGCAAGAAAAGCTAAAAACAGCCACTGGTAAGGATGTTTATACAATTAAACGCGCCATTATAGATTTGCGGAAAGACCAATATATTATAAAAGATGCGTTTAAAACTCCTGTTCAAATTAAGACTTCTGTAAAAAGTAAATCTTTTCCAACTTTAGAAGATACTACACATGAATTTGATGAAGATGGCTATCCTATTCCAGAAGGGGTTTCTCTTTTAAATCCAAAAGTAGTATCAGCTATCCTTTGCAATTATAATGAATTAAAAACAGCTTCAGAAGGTAAATTTGAAGGAGATACTTGGTATCTTATCCAAGATTTTGAATTACTTCTTGCGGAAGCTCTTCAAAATTATCCCATATATCAAACGATTGTTGAATGCAAATGGGCTAATATGCAAAATTCAGAAATTCAAGCTGTTCTACAAGAAGAATGCGGCGTCAGTCACTCCGCCGAATACATCAGCTCTCTCTGGCGCAACAAGATACCCAAACTGATTGCGTCATTAGCTGAAGACCAATATTTAGACTATTACTATTTAAACATAGAAAAGGGACAATATAAAAAATGCAGTAAATGCGGCAAAATTAAATTAGCACATAATAAATATTTTTCAAAAAATAAAACAAGCAAGGATGGATGGTATTCAATATGTAAGGATTGCCGCAAGAAAAAGACCAAAGGAGAATAACTTATGAAAGTATTAAATGATTTAGAAGATAAGCGATATTATTGCGAAAAATGCGGAAAAACCATGCGAGGTTCAGAATTTTACACCTCATACAATCTTGAAAAATATCCAAATGATGGTAAATTATCTCAATGTAAAAAATGTATAACTATGCATGTAGATAACTGGAATCCAGATACCTTTCTTTGGATTTTACAAGAAGTAGATGTACCTTGGATACCTGACGAATGGAACAAATTAATGAGTAGTTACGCCCGTGACCCAAGTAAAGTCACCGGCGCAACTATCATAGGGCGATATATCGGCAAAATGCGGCTGAACCAATTTA
>Ga0247611_10004431_pt1 | contig 19469 bp, 16 predicted proteins | sample 177DNAGHGhighgp2_FD_192422 | JGI IMG/M metagenome (GOLD analysis project Ga0247611, IMG submission 192422) | Sheep rumen microbial communities from Palmerston North, Manawatu-Wanganui, New Zealand - 1770 DNA GHGhigh gp2 | ecosystem: Host-associated > Mammals > Digestive system > Stomach > Rumen...
ATGCGCTTGGCGAAATAGAGTGGTGAGGGACGCCCCACGTAATCCTTCAACAGAGCATGATACTCCTGCTTAAACTCCTCCGACTCGATGATGGGGAGGTAGGCATCCTGCAGGTCGTGGACGCACTTGTAGAGAATCTCCGGGACATACGCTCCGCCAAATTCTCCATAGAAACCGTTCTTGTCTACTTGATATTTTCCCATATATGTTGTTGTTTTTGTGAATTCTTAAAGAAAGAGGCCCGTCGTAAGAACGACAGGCCTCTCTATATCTCCCTACAAATTATCAGGTATGCGGCTATCTTCTCACGATCTTCCGAATCTTGAGCTGCGCCACCACCAATAATTTGCGATTCTTGTCATCATTTAGTTCTTTTTTGTAACATTTCGGCTGCAAAGTTATATATTTAATTTCATTCTGCCAAATTTTTAGGCTATTATTTTCCAAAATAGGCATCTTTTGTCATTTCCACGGCAACGGTCGTCTCTTTGAACTGCTGAAAAGATAAATATTCCAGTCCTTTGTGGGGCCGGTTGGTTCCCCATGAATTCTTCATGACAAAGTATTTCTCGCCATCATCATCATGAGCTATACCGACGATGGCCATCCCGTGTTCTTTATCCTCCCAGCAAACTCCATGATGCCGGCGTACGGCTTGCTCGGTTTTAACAGTCAGTGAGTCTATGTGAATATTCAGGTAATAGTCGTGTAGCCAGTTGTCTTCAGCCTCCAGCTCCATCATCTTGTCATAAGGCTTTTCACTGTCGCTCATCAGCTGGATATACTCCCCCGGCTTGCATACGCTACGGGCAAACTCCTGTGGCGTATAGGTGGCACCGAGCATGAACACCCATTTAGGAGCCGGGGTATCTACCTTCCGCATAGCGTCGTAGCCCACAATGCCGTATTTCTCTATCAGCCGGAGTAGTGTGGCACACACTCCTCGTTTGCTCTGTGGGGCTTTGGGCTCCTGTTCCATCATCTTTTCTATATAATAAGGTGAGAGGTTCACCGAGTCGCCCCACGACAGATGTTCTGTCTCTATGGCGGCGAGCATGGCGTAGATCCAGCATGTCTCACTCTCCCCCTGATCCTTGATGGGGGTCATACGGTTCAGCACTTCATGAGTGAAATGCTTGTCTTGTTTTGTAGCACAGCCACAACACATAGTCAGTAAGACTATCGCAAACCACAGTTGCCTCATATCTTAGTACCCCTTGTTCTGTGTGAAGTTCGGATTAAGAATCAGAATGTCGGCGGGGATGGGGAAGACGGTAGTGTGGCCGTCGCTTTCGTCGACAGGATCATCATACTCATCACCTGTGAAGAGGCTCTTATACTGACGGAAACGAATCATGTCCTGACGTCGCCATCCCTCCCAGCAAAGCTCAAGCAGTCGTTCGTCGAGCAGAGTCTCCATGCTGAGTGCCCTTTTAGGCATGCGCGCACGGCTGCGTACGGCGTCAAAGTCGGCCTGGCCGTCTGCCCCGTTGCGTAACTTTGCTTCAGCACTCATCAATAGTACGTCGGCATAGCGGAAGAGCACGATGTCATTGTCCATCAACTTACCATCCTTGGTGGCATTCTTGTCGATCTCGTATTTCTTGATTCGTGCCCCGGCAGTCTCCACGTAAGGGCTGCCGCTCAGGTCGAGTGCTACCTCGTCAGGATAATAGATGAAGGGTTCTCCCTTACGGTCGGTTACGACTTGTTGATTGTAGTCGTATACCGTTCCCGCCCAATAGTTCAGGGCGAAGCGTTTGTCCTCCTCATCGGTGCCGTAGTTGAATATTTCAAGCGTCCGCTTGGTGGCGCAGGCACCATTCTCTCCCGAGAAGTGATAGGCTGCCGCATGACGGTAGTGCCATGAACGGAAAAAGCATTGTTGTTCATTGTAATAAATATCCTTGTCCATAGCGATAGTCCAGATGTTCTCGCAAGAATTCTCATTGCGTACGATAAAGTTGTTGCTATACTGATCTTCGAGTCTAAAGCCGAAGTCTTTTAGCTCATTGCAGTAATAGAGCGTAGCCTCCCAGGCATTCATCATCTGGCCGTTGATGTCAAATCGCATCGCTTTACCGTCAGGCCGCTGGCTGTCAGTCCAGTCATCATCTGCATAGACCTCTGCATTGAGCATCAGTTTGGCCAGGACGAAACATGCCACGGGGTAGGTGATGCGACAGTAGTAGTCGCCGCGTGCTACACTGTTGTGCTTCGCCAGATGGGCACTGCTCTCTTGTAGTTCTTTGACAACAAAGGTGAACACCTGACTGCGATCTGCCAGTTGCAGCTTGCCGGGGATCTTCTCCGACGACGTAATAATAGGTACCCGGGCAAAGAGGTCGAGCAAGTACCAGTAATAAATGGCTCGCAAGGCCTGTACCTCCGACTTGTAGGCCGTAAGCGTCTGGTCATCAAGGAGCTGCTTGTGTTCGTCGAGCTGCTCGATGGAACGATTACAGAGGGTGATGACTTTATAAAGATACAGCCATGATAGTTTAAACGTCTGATGTCCTGCATTCCAGGTGTGGCAGTAGAGTTGTTGCCAGATGCCTCCGTCGTACCAGTCGGTGCCACGTGTCGGTACCATGGCCTCATCGGATGCAAACGTCTGCAGGTCGTAGATGCCGCGACAGGTGCCCTGTAGCCCTTCTCCGTCTTCCGAACCGCCTATATAATTATATAAGGTGGCCACTGTATTACGAAACAGCGCGTCGGCATTGGTGTAGGCTGCTTCTTCCTCTATCTGGTCGCGGGGATTCTCTTCGAGTGAGCATCCGGCAGTGAGCAGGCATAGTGTGATATATAGAATCTTTTTCATTGTATGCTTAGAATTTGAGACTCAGTCCTATTGTGTACGAACGGTATACGGGCATGATGTTCTTGTCGTCAATACCCAGTGTTCCGTTGATAATGCTTGAGTTGATCATCGGTGTCAGTCCGCTGTATCCGGTGATGGTCGCCAGGTTGTTTACTGAGGCGGACAATCTGACACCCTGGATGTAGCGTGAATGGATGGGTATGTTCCACCCGACGTTGACATAGTCGATGTTCACGTAGTCACCGTTTTCCAACCAGTAGTCGCTGATGGTCTGGTCCTGTATGTTCATCTTGTCGGCGCCTTTCATCACGTTGTAGTTAGGCAGCGAGAGCATGTTCATATATGTCAGTGCCGTACCGTTATATATCTTGTGCCCGAAGGCGCCGTTCATCTGTAGTGTCACGTCCCACTGTTTATAGCGGAAGGCGATGTTCGATCCCATTAGTGCCTTGGGGGTTGCCTGTCCGCAAATATAACTCTCCTCTGTCACGTCATACCATTTCGAACCGTCAGGGCTGGTGATGAACCCTTTGAAGTGAGGCAGGTGGAACACGCCGAGCTGTTCGCCGACAATCTGCTTGACAATGTCGCTTGGGCCGTGGAATCCTGCTCCCGAGAGTATGGAGATGGTCTTCGAGTCGGGTGTCGTCAGGTATTGTCCGTTGTAATAGCCGTTGAGGGAGAGCAGCTTGTTGCGCTCAAACGTCCAGTTCATGTTCACTGTCAGCTCCATATCCTTTGTGCTTAACGGTGTGATACCGAAGCCTATTTCCAAACCAGAATTCTCCATCGATCCGAGGTTGGCCAGCAACTTATCGTAGGTAAATGGTGGTACTGGAACATCGTAGACATAGAGCATGTCGGTGGTCTTCGAGCGGTAATAGTCCACGGCGATGGCAATACGGTTATCCCAGAACGAGAGGTCAAGACCGATGTTGGCCGTCTTTTTGATCTCCCACTTCAGGTCGGGGTTGGCATTGCGCACGATGCCCAGTGTGACGGTTGGGGAGTCACCGACGGGTACGATGCCGTTGGGTTGTATCAACTGCATGGAGTTATACGAGTCGATGCCTGCCTGGTTGCCTGAGAGACCGTAGCCGATACGCAGTTTGGCATTGCTGACAAAGGCCAGCTTCCTCATCCAGGGCTCTTTGCTGATAACCCATGCGCCACTGGCCGATGGAAAGAATCCCCATCGGTGGTTGGCACCGAATTTCGATGAGGCGTCGCCACGGGCATTCACTGTGAGCGTGTACTTGTCAAAGAGTGTGTACTGGGCTCTAAGCAGTAGCGACTCCATGTGCGAGTCGTCGTAATACGAGTCAGTCCCGTCCCACGGGCGCGCAGCACTGGCTGATAACTTGTGATAGCCGAAGGCGTCGGTGGCGAATCCGGTAGTCGTTGTGTAGAATCCTGTCTTCTTCGTTGCCTGCGACTCTACCAAGGCCATGATGTTCAGGTTAGAGTGTCTCGTATCGAGGAGATAGGTTAGTGAGATGTTGCCCAGCATTTCCTCTTCCTTCTCGTGTAGTCGGTAAGCCTCGCCACGGCCCCATACGGTGGTGGGGTAGTAGTGGGCGTTGTCTACATCGTTGTACGAGTAGGATCCAAAGGCGCGTAGTGTCAGGTTCTTGGAGAGTATCACCTTTCCCTTGAGGTGTATGTTGAAGTGCCCGTTGTCCTCGTCCTGTTTCATGTCAAGTAGTGATAGCGGGTTGTTGATCCACGAAGCCTCTGTCACCTGGTCGTAACTCCCGTCAGTCTTTCTTGTGCTGGGGAATGTCGGGTTGAAAGCTGCTGCAGAGTAGAATAGTTTCTGCTGTGAGGGGAGGTACGACCGGCTTTGTATCGACCCCACCATGCCGAGCTCCACTGTCAGATGGTTGTCGAAGGCCTGCTGCATGATGTCCAGCTTGGCAATGTAGTTGCGGCTGTTGTGCGACTCGATGACCGTCTTGTGCTCCATCATTCCCACCGAAGCACGATAGTTGGCCGTAGCCGTGCCACCGCCAAAGGCGACATGGTGGTTCTGTACGAATCCTGTCCGTTCGATGGCCTTGCTAAAGTCAGTATCATAGCCTTTGTCGATATAGGCCAGGCCAAGGGCGTTGGCAGCCTGTCGGAAGGCCGGGGCGTTCATCATCTCTTGCCGCTTGAAGACACTCTCGAACCCAATGCTTCCATCGTAAGATATGTGAAACTGCTGGCCGCGTCCCTTCTTCGTGGCTACCTCAATAACGCCTGCAGCCCCACGGCTACCATACTGGGCCGTCTCTGAGGCATCCTTCAGGATCGTGAAGCTCTCGATGTCGGCAGGATAGATAGTTGAGAGAATGGCTAAGTCGGCCGTCACTCCATCTATAATCACCAAAGGGTCGTTGGTGCCAGTGAGCGATGTGGTGCCTCGTACACGCACCGCAGAGACCATGGCCTCCTGGTTACCGTTTGGCGTCACCTGCACACCTGCAGCCTGACCACTCAAGGCATCGAGCGATGAGGTTATCAGACCTTTGTTCATCCGGCTCTCCGTCACCTGGTCGATGGCACCGGCAAAAGTGCTCATGCCCACTTTCGCGTAACCCACCCTCACGACGGTCGTGTCTTTCTCTTCTGCCAGTCGTGCATGGACTGTGGCGGTGGTTAATAGGGCTGTAAGGATCAATAGTCCCCTTCTGATTCTCATAAACTGTAAGTTTTTGGTTTCTGATTGCAAAGATAATGTAAATTGCGTGAAATGCAAAATAAAAATGTGAAAAAGCATATTTTATTTTGGCAATCATAAAAATATGACTACCTTTGCGCCCAGAATTGTAATATCCAATGATTAACGAGTACGAAATCATGGCTCCCGTGGGTTCCCGTGAGAGCCTTGCTGCCGCTATTCAGGCAGGAGCTGACAGTATATACTTCGGCATTGAGAAACTCAACATGCGGGCTCACTCCGCCTCAGTGTTCACAATCGACGACTTAAAAGAGATTGCTGCCATCTGTCGTGAGCATGACATCAAGAGCTATTTGACCGTCAATACAATTATTTACGGTGAGGATATCCCTTTGATGCACGAGATCATCGATGCTGCCAAGGAGGCGGGCATCTCGGCAGTCATCGCCAGCGATGTGGCGGTGATGACCTGTTGTAATCAAGTGGGGCAGGAGGTTCACCTCTCTACCCAACTGAACATCTCCAACATTGAGGCCCTGCGCTTCTATGCTCAGTTTGCCGATGTCGTGGTGCTGGCGCGTGAGCTGAACATGGACCAGGTGGCCGAGATCTACCGCCAGGTGGAGGCCGAACATATCTGCGGCCCTTCGGGCGAGCAGATCCGCATCGAGATGTTCTGCCATGGTGCCCTCTGCATGGCCATCAGCGGCAAGTGCTACATGAGCCTGCATGCCGCCAACCGCAGTGCCAACCGTGGCGAGTGCATCCAGGTGTGCCGTCGCAGTTATACGGCCACCGACAATGAGACAGGCTATCAACTCGACATCGACAACAAATACATCATGTCGCCCAAAGACCTGAAGACTGTGCGCTTCATCGATAAGATGATGAACGCAGGCGTACGTGTCTTTAAGATTGAGGGACGTGCCCGAGGACCGGAATATGTCTATACCGTCGTGAAATGCTACAAGGAGGCCATCCAGGCTGTGCTCGACGGCACGTTCACCGAGGAGCGGAAGGACGAGTGGGACCGCCGGCTCGCCACCGTCTTCAACCGTGGTTTCTGGGATGGTTACTATCAGGGCCAGCTCATGGGCGAGTGGAACAAGAACTACGGCTCCAACGCCACAGAGCGCAAGGTCTACATCGGCAAGGGCGTGAAATATTTCTCAAAGCTCGGTGTCGCTGAGTTCACCGTCGAGGCCAACACCTTCAAGGTGGGCGACAAGATGCTCATCACAGGACCCACCACGGGTGTCATCTATGTCAATGCTGACGAGATCCACGGCGACCACGGCCCCGTCGAGGTGGCTGAGCAGGGCACACGCGTCTCCATCGCCGTCCCCGAGAAAGTACGTCCCAGCGACAAACTCTTCAAACTCGAACAAAGCCCTGAATAAACAGTCAACAAGATGCATATAGCGATTGCAGGAAACATCGGTAGCGGGAAATCAACGCTCACGAAGCTGCTGGCCAAGCACTATGGCTGGGAACCACGCTTCGAGGCCGTCGACCACAACCCTTACCTCGAAGACTACTACCGCGACATCCACCGATGGTCGTTCAACCTTGAGATCTACTTCCTCAAGGAGCGCTTCCGCGACCTCATCGCCATCTCGCAGACCGACCATACCATCATCCAGGACCGCACCATCTTCGAGGGCGTCTATGTGTTTATGGAGAACAACCGGGCGATGGGCAACCTCTCCGACCGCGACTATCAGACCTATATGGAACTCTTCGAGCAGATGATGTCGGTGGTGCGCCTGCCCGACCTGATGATTTACCTCCGTGCCTCTGTGCCCTACCTCGTGGGCAACATCCAGCAGCGGGGGCGCGACTATGAGCAGTCGATGCAACTGGAATATCTGCAGAACCTCAACGAGCGCTACGACGACTTCATCTATCATAAATACAAGGGCCGTGTGATGACGGTTGAGAAAGACCAGCTCGACTTCATCAACCGCCCCAAGGATCTGGCGCAGGTCATCGACCGCATCGACGCTACCCTCTTCGGCCTCTTCTCCTAATCATTCCTCAATTCTCAATCATTCAATTCCCAACAAGACCATGCACATCGCAATAGCAGGAAACATCGGCAGTGGCAAGACCACACTCACCAAATTGCTGGCCCATCGTTATGGCTGGACACCACGCTTCGAGCCTGTAGACAACAACCCCTATCTGGAAGACTTCTATGCCAACATGCCCCGTTGGTCGTTCAATCTACAGATTTATTTCCTCAACAAGCGCTTCAAGGAGGTGGTGGAGATCTCGAAATCCACGGACACCATCATCCAGGACCGCACCATCTTCGAGGATGCCCGCATCTTCGCCCCCAACCTCCACGACCAGGGGATGATGAGCGATCGCGACTTCCAGAACTATACCGACCTCTTCGACCTGATGATCTCGCTCGTCAAACTGCCCGACCTCATGATCTATATCCGCTCAAGCATCCCTACCCTGGTGGCACAAATCCAGAAGCGTGGCCGCGAGTACGAGCAGACCATGCGCCTCGACTACCTGCAGGGACTGGAGAAACGCTATGAGGAATGGATAGCCACCTATCAGGGGCCGCTCATCATCGTCGATGGCGACCACTGTAAATTCGGCGACTCCCCCGAGGACTTCAAGATGGTTACCGACATGATCGATGCCAAGCTCTACGGTCTCTTCCCAATGGAATGACCTCCCTCAAACGTCCCCTTGTCATCTCGAGCGTCCCCTTGTCATCTCGAACGCAGTCGAGAGATCTCTCCATGCGCTAACACCTAGTCGAGATGACTACTCGAACGCCGCTTGAAGCAACGCCAACCTATCCTTCAGCTCCAGACTCGTATATCGGAACACTGCATCCGAACCAGTCCGATGCAGACCTGATGCATAATAATTGATCTGCACCTTGGTCAACATGTCTATATGGGTCTTGCGGGCTAACTTAGACGAAGCGACCTCATAGATGGGCTTATACACATTGTCACCTAGTTCCGAATCATACAGACTCACCTTCCGGTCAATCCCACAATACGCCAACAACCGCCGCAGCGACTTGTTATACACCTGCCTCCCATACTTAGGCTGATGTCCAATAAACACCAGCTTCGTACGACGGATTATTTCTATTGCAGGTTCAATCAGTGGTGTCTGGATCTCCTGATTCGTCCCCTGAGACTGAGCCGTTTTCGATGGGAAATAATGCACATACGGTATCCCGTCCTCTGACACAGCCACCTTATCCATCGTGAGCCGCAGCAAATCCCCGATACGACAACCCAGCGCACAATTCAACACAAAGAGATCCTTCACCCATTGCAGTTCAGAAGGCACATCCGTTTTCATCACCTTCCTCAATTCCTCGGCCTTCATGAAAACAGGAGCGTCATACATCACGTGCATGATGCTCCTTCGCTTCTCAAACGAAATCTTCTTAAAGGGCGAGCGGCGTATCTCACCAGTATCCTCCAGTTCCCGGAAGAAAGCCTGGAGGGCTTTCAGGTCGTGCACCACTGTGGCATCCTTACAGCGTCTCTGAGGAGCATGCCTCCCTCCGCCAGAAGGATAGAGGTATGGAAACTGAGATACATAGAGATATTCGTCGTAGACAAACTTGCGGTATTCCAAAAGCAACTCAGTGGTAAACTCCCTGGCACTGATACCTGATAAGCCGTTGATAATCAGGAAGCGCTGTAGCTTTCGGGCTTTACCAAGTGTGATCATATATCGTCCTGCACCTATCACCCCGTCACGGTATGCCTCCTCTATATACCGTCTCAGCCTTTCATAGACGGGTTCACCATCCTGACGTCTTGCCGGCCCAGCACATTCTGCCATCACCCGTTGCACCTGCAATTCAAAGATGCGGTTGTTCATGTCCATCCGCTTAACCTGCATGAGGGTGTAGGCCTTGCACATGGCCAGACAGTGGCGGTTGAGTTCACTGCGCAAGGCAGGGTTGCGCGCTGCATCCTCAGGTCTGGCATTGATACCTGTTGAATGATAAAAAATCTGTCCGCCGTCTTTCAGGCGGAAACAAATGGAGGCTGCCCCCGTTGGAGCAGCCCCATCGCACATTGTAATTGTTTCCATTGCTTTTCCCTTTTTAGTTAAACTTAGAATCTGATGACTCGGCCACATGTCGCAGCCACAAGTCTCCATATCCTTAGAAACGTTATTTAAGGGAGAAAAGTATAAAGCGCGCCCCATTCTTGTCATTCCAAGCGTAGTTGAGCGCTCGGCTTTGCCGCTTGGCTTGTCCAAGAAATCTCATAAGATCTCTCCATGCGCTTACGCTTGGTCGAAATGACAAAGAGGGGGATGGTCGAGATGACAGGAATGGTACTCGGGATGAAAGAAAAGGCTGTTTTTTGTCGTTTTTATTTGGTTTTCTGCCAACATATTTGTACCTTTGCCCCCCAAATATATAATAAGGTATGACGATTAACGAGATTCAAGACGAGATAATTGAGGAGTTCAGCGGTTTCGACGACTGGATGGATAAGTATCAGCTACTCATTGACCTGGGCAACGAGCAGGAACCCCTTGACGAGAAATATAAGACGGAACAGAACCTGATTGACGGCTGCCAGAGCAGGGTGTGGCTGCAGGCGGATTATGCCGACGGCAAGATCCATTTCTCTGCCGAGAGCGACGCACTGATTGTGAAGGGCATCGTGGCCCTGCTCATCCGTGTGCTCTCAGACCATACCCCCCAGGAGATACTCGATGCCGACCTCTATTTCATCGAGGAGATAGGCCTGAAGGAGCACCTCTCGCCCACCCGAAGCAACGGACTTGTAGCAATGGTGAAGCAGATGCGCGTTTATGCGCTGGCTTTCAGCACAAAGCAATAATCGAGCACTGATTTTTGATATTTATTAACGAAAGAAAGTCATTCACAAAGGATGATTTCTGGATATTTTTGTGTACCTTTGCGGGCAGAATGTGAAAAGACATAGACTAAAAACTTTTGAGATATGATTCAAACCGTAGTAAAGCGCGACGGACGCATAGTGGGCTTCAATGAACAGAAAATCATGGCAGCCATCCGTAAGGCCATGCTCCACACCGACAAGGGTGAGGACGAGCGACTCTTGTACCAGATAACCGACCACATCGCCCAGCGTGGCGAGAGCCAGATGACCGTGGAGCAGATTCAGGATGCCGTAGAGGTGGAGCTGATGAAGTCGAGCCGTAAGGATGTGGCACAGAAGTACATCGCCTACCGCCATCAGCGCTCCGTGGCCCGTAAGGCCAAGACACGCGAGGTGTTCCTCGACATCGTGAACATCAAGAACAATGACGTGACCCGTGAGAATGCCAACATGAATGCCGACACTCCGGCCGGCATGATGATGAAGTTCGCCTCGGAGACCACCAAGCCCTTCGTCGACGACTATCTGCTCTCTGAGGAGAGCCGTGACGCCGTGGAGCACAACTACCTGCATATCCACGACAAGGATTATTATCCCACGAAGTCGCTCACCTGTGTGCAGCATCCGCTCGACAATATCCTGAACTGCGGCTTCATCGCCGGGCACGGGGCCTCGCGCCCTGCAAAACGCATCGAGACGGCCTCGGTGCTGGCCTGCATCTCGATGGAGTGTGCACAGAACGAGATGCACGGCGGACAGGCCATCCCCGCCTTCGACTTCTACCTGGCACCATACGTACGCATGACCTATATTGAAGAACTGAAAGCACTCGAAGACCTGAACGGCGAGAGCTACAAGGACCTCTACGACGAGCCACTGATGGACTACGTCAAGAAGCCGCTCGACGGGCTGAAGGGCAAGGAGCGTGCCCAGCAGCATGCCATCAACAAGACCGTGGGTCGTGTGCACCAGGCGATGGAAGCCTTTATCCACAATATGAACACCATCCACTCGCGCGGCGGCAACCAGGTGGTATTCTCCAGCATCAATTACGGTACCGACACCAGCGCCGAGGGCCGTTGCGTGATGCGCGAGATACTGCTCTCCACCTATGAGGGCGTGGGAGGCGGCGAAACAGCCATCTTCCCCATCCAGATATGGAAGAAGAAGCGCGGGGTGAACTACCTGCCCGAAGACCGCAACTTCGACCTCTATCAGCTGGCCTGTAAGGTGACGGCACGCCGTTTCTTCCCCAACTTCCTGAACCTCGACGCATCGTTCAACCAGGACAGTGACTGGCGTGCCGACGATCCGAAGCGCTATGTGCACGAGGTGGCCACGATGGGCTGTCGTACCCGCGTGTTCGAGAACCGTTTCGGACCGAAGACCTCTATCGGACGTGGTAACCTGAGTTTCTCGACCATTAACATCGTCAAGCTCGCCATCGAGTGTATGGATGAGAAGGATCAGCAGAAGCGCATCGGGATGTTCTTTGCCAAGCTCGACCACATGCTGGAGGTGACGGCCAAGCAGCTCGACGACCGTTTCCAGTTCCAGAAGACCGCCTTTGCCAAGCAGTTCCCGCTGCTGATGAAGAGCCTGTGGATAGGAGCCGACAAGCTGAAGCCCATGGACACCGTCGAGAGCGTCATCAACCAGGGCACGCTGGGCATCGGCTTCATCGGCCTGGCTGAGTGCCTGGTGGCACTCACGGGTAAGCATCACGGCGAGTCGGCAGAGTCGCAGGAGCTGGGACTGAAGATTGTCACCTATATGCGCGACCGCGTCAACGAGTTCTCAGAGCGCTATCATCATAACTACTCTGTGCTCGCTACGCCGGCTGAGGGACTGAGCGGCAAGTTCACCAAGAAGGACCGCAAGCAGTTCGGCGTCATCCCCGGCGTCACCGACCGTGACTATTATACCAACTCCAACCACGTGCCTGTGTACTACAAGTGCTCAGCCCGCCATAAGGCCGAGATCGAGGCACCCTATCACAACCTGACCCGTGGCGGTCATATCTTCTACGTGGAGATCGACGGCGATGCCACCCACAATCCGCAGGTGATCATGAGCGTGGTAGACATGATGGACCAGCTCGACATGGGCTATGGCTCGGTGAACCACAACCGCAACCGCTGCATGGACTGCGGCTACGAGAATGCCGATGACAAATTGGAGACATGTCCGAAGTGCGGCTCAAAGAATATCGATAAGCTGCAGCGCATCACGGGTTATCTCGTGGGCACCACCGACCGTTGGAACTCCGGCAAGCTCGCTGAGCTCAACGACCGCGTGACGCATATCGACCACGGACAGCAGGACCTGTTTGGTGAATGATTCGCGTACTCGATATCATAGAGGATACAATGGTGGACGGTCCGGGCTTCCGGACCTCCATTTATTGTGCTGGCTGCCGTCACAAGTGTCCCGGCTGCCATAACCCCCAGTCGTGGGATCCCGAAGGCGGCAGGGAGATGACCACCGAGGAGCTGATGAAGATCATCGAGGCCGACCCCTATGCCAATGTCACGTTCTCCGGTGGAGACCCCATGTATCAGTGCGACGGCTTCGCCGATCTGGCACGGGCCATACACCAGCGCACGAACAAGGATATCTGGTGCTATACAGGCTTTACCTTCGAGACGCTGATCACCCGTGCACAGCGCGAGTTGCTCGAATTGCTTGACGTGCTTGTCGACGGTCCGTTCGTCCAGAGCCTGCACGATCCCGATCTGCTATTCCGAGGATCGTCGAACCAGCGGCTCATCGACGTACAAAAGACTCTCTATGCCGGAGAGGTGATCCTTTGGCAGCCCGACATCGCAGTGAAATAGAAATCCCCGCCGGATCCGGCGGGGATTTCTATTACTCTTTATATGACTCGAGCTTCTTGAGGTAGAAGTCGCGGAAGTCGCTCCAGTGGTAGTAGGGTGCGCAGTCGGTGGCGATGGGCAGCGTGGCCTCGTTTTCGTTGAGCAGCACCTTTACCAGTACGTCCTTGTCCTGCAGATCCTTGCGGTAGAATACGAACTGTATGTTGGCAGCCATCGGGAACACCTCGAAGTTGATCCATCCCTGTAGGTCAAGCTGGTTGAGATCGTGGAACTCGCGCCCGAATCCGTTGATACCCAGAAGGCAGGTCAGCGGCAGTACGATGGTCTCGTGGCCGAACCGCAGTGTGGCACCGGGCTTCTCGACAGCGATACAGCTGTCGGCCTCCTCGATAATCTTGCGCAGCAGGTAGCGCTGAGTGAAGGGCTGTTGGCTGCCGTTATGAGGGTTGTTGCCGAAGGAGAGATACCAGAAGGCGTTCCACTGCTCCCAGTTGTTGAATAGTTCGTCGTGGGTATAGAGATCGTAGAGGTTGATCCTGGTGCGCAGGTTGGTGCCCTGCACGCTCGATGCCACCTTGAACAACTGGCGGTTCAGGTTGTAGGTGTCCACGCTGTCGTGAGCGTAGGCTGAGTCGTTGAATAGCCGTCCCATGGCCTGTTCGTGGATGGCGCGCTTCTTGCAGAAGTCTTCATACATGGTTACCATTTCCTTAGGGAACCGTTTCTTGTAAAGCGCACTGTCCTGATGATTCATATAGTACATGTCGTGCTCGCTGGCATCGAACTTGAATTTCAGCTGTGGATTGTTCTTGGCCAGCTGCAGCAGTTCGTTCTGCATGGAGAGGATGCAGCGGATGACGACGGTGCTCTTGGCCTCGATGATGGCACTGTCGCTGAAGATGCCGGGGAACCGGTCATACATGCGCTGGGCTATCAGCTGATGCTGGATGGCCCCTAACGGTGTCAGTTCGCCGTATCGCCCTCGTGCTTCCTCAGCAATCAGGTGGAGATTCTCCAGCGTCTCGATTCCTTTTTGGCTCAGCTTGCCGCTCCTGGCCGCCTTCTGCAGCGTGCGGTAGGGACGCTCGTACTCCTTGGGATTGATCAGATAGCGAGAGCCGTGGCGCGCATAGTGGCTCAGGTAGAACGGAACCTTACCCTCGGGGGCCGGGGTGTGCGACTTTACAGGCTCAGGGTAGGCATAATAGTTGCTGCCTGCCTTCAGTAGATTTTTCTTCAGCGTCTCGCGTACGTCTTGTGCGTTTTGTGAGTTTTGTGCTGCCGTAGTGACTGCCAGGAGTCCCCATAGGGCAAGGAATATTAGTTTTCTCATAAGATTTTTGTTAAATCGGTTGCAAAGATAAAAAAAAAACACTATTTTTGCAAACAAATCGAGAAGAATATGGCAAAAAAAACTAAATGGCAGGATGATTATTGGCTCCTGTTGATGGAAATCTACCTTCAGAAGCCAGTCGGCGTAAAGCCTATGTACAGTCGGAAGATGGTGGACCTGAGCCTTGAACTGCACATCGCGCCGAATATCCTTTTTAACAAGATGTGTCAGATTGCCAATCTTGATACACCTCGTATTGAGCATATCTGGCAGACCTATGGCCATAGCCCCAAGAAGCTGGCCCGGGCTGCCGCCCTCCTGCGGAGCATGAGGGGCTTCAACAGTGCCGGTGAGTTCTATGAGGGTGTGGAGACAGCCGAGAGCTTCGAGCTCGATTTCCGTCCAGTGCCGGGCAGCGACGTGTTTACTCCGGTGATGCTGATCCTGATTCTCGACGAGTATTTCCGCCTGACGCCTGTCACGATGGTGGCAGAGACACCTGAGGTACAGCAGCTGGCCCGATTGCTGAAGCTGAAGCCCCAGGAGGTGGTTGACGTGCTGGAGGTGTTCCAATATTGCGACCCCTACTTGAAGCACAAGGATGCTATAACCAATCCCTTGCTGGCACCTTGTCAGCTGATCTGGCGACGCTTTGGTAATGCCAATACCGAGGATCTCGCCTCCTATGCAGGACAATTGAAAGAATACTTTAAGTAAGGGTAAAAAAGTAAAAAGTAGAAAAGTAAAATGACTGAGAAGTACGGTCAGATACAGGAACAGACACAACAGCTGAAGCAGGGACTGATGATCTCGCGGCAGCAGCTGTTGCAGGCCTCGCTGGTGGAACTGCCAGTGACGCAGCTCGTTGATCGTATCAACACCGAGATGAATGATAATCCAGCCCTCGAGACCTCGTCGCCTGGCGACGACGATTACGAGTTGGCCGCCTCACAAGGCGATGACCTCTCGTCTCTCAACTCTCAACTCTCAGCAAATACCGACGAGGACTACGAGTCGGCTACTGAGCGCGAAGAGCGCCAGTCGGCACTCGACGAGGCCCTCAGCGGCATAGGCCGTGATGACGAGGAACTGCCCGTCTATCAGGGAGGCAACGCCGTCTCTGACGAACGCGAGGAGATGGTCTTTGGTGAGACAACCTCGTTTTACGACCAGCTAAAGGAACAGATGGGTGAACTCGACATGAGCGAGCAAGAGCACGACGTGATGGAATACCTCATTGGTTCACTCGATGACGACGGTCTGTTGCGTAAAGACCTTGAGATGCTCAGTGAGGAGCTGGCCATCTACCATAACATCGACGTCACCGTCGGCGACATCGAGCGTGTGCTCCATTGGCTTCAGGGCTTCGACCCTGCAGGCATCGGTGCCCGTTCACTCCAGGAGTGTCTGCAACTGCAGATTGCCCGTCGCGACCCCTCACGGCTCAGAGACCTGATGGAAAAGGTGGTCGATGACCATTTCGACGAGTTCACGAAGAAGCACTGGGACAAGATACAAACAGCCCTCTCACTCAACGACGCACAGGCCGAGATACTCTTCCAGGAGTTGCGTAAGCTAAATCCCCGCCCTGGGGCATCCCTGGGCGAGGCTGTAGGCAGGAGTCTGCAGCAGATCACGCCCGACTTTATCGTCGACACCCAAGACGACGGCACGGTGACCTTCACCCTCAACAATGGCGAGGTGCCAGAATTGCGCGTGTCGCAGTCGTTTGTCGACTCCATGAAGGAATACGAGGCCAACAAGGACAACCTGAGTCGTCAGACCAAGGAGGCCCTGCTCTATATTAAGAAAAAGGTAGACGCTGCCCAGGGCTTCATCGAAGCCATCAAGGTGCGCCGCCACACCCTCAGTGTCACCATGCGCGCTATCATCCAGCTGCAGCACCAGTTCTTCGTCGACGGCGACGAGGCCTCGCTGCGCCCTATGATCCTGAAGGACGTGGCTGAGAAGACGGGACTCGACCTCTCCACCGTGTCGCGTGTCAGCAATTCCAAGTACGCCCAGACCCGCTGGGGCACATTCCCCCTGCGCCATTTCTTCAGCGACGGCTATGTCACAGAGAACGGTGAAGAACTGTCTACGCGCCAGATCAAGGCCGTACTCCGCGATATCATCGAGGCAGAAGACAAGAAGCGCCCCCTGAGCGACGACCAGCTGAAAGAGCTCCTCGCCGCCAAGGGCTATCCCATCGCCCGTCGTACGGTGGCAAAGTATCGTGAACAATTAGGTATCCCCATTGCAAGACTGAGAAAGTGAAAAATGAAAGGAATAAAGATGATTAACAGGGAAAAGACGATTATTCTGGCGGCACGTGTGATCAGCATGCTGTTCACCCCCTTCTATCTGCCGTTGGTGGGACTGATGGCCCTTTTCATTTTCAGTTACTTAGGACTGATGCCCTGGGGCTATAAGTTGCAGGTACTCACCCTCGTCTACCTTTTCACTATCCTGTTGCCCACGGTGCTCATCCACCTCTATCGCCGTTATCAGGGTTGGAATCTGATCGAACTCGGTCATAAGGAGCGCCGCGTGGTGCCCTATGTCATCTCCATCCTCTGCTATTTCTTCTGCGTCTTCCTGATGGATATGATGCATATTCCCCATTTCATGGGCACCATCGTATCGGCAGCCTTGTCCATACAGGTGGTCTGCGCCCTCATCAATGTGTGGTGGAAGATTTCCACCCATACCGCAGCCATCGGCGGTGTGGCTGGTGCCCTGTTCGTCTTTGGTGAGCTGTTCGGGTTCAACCCTGTGTGGTGGCTCTGTGGGGTCATGATGTTGGCAGGCCTCCTCGGTTCCAGTCGTATGATCCTGCGCCAGCACTCATTATTGCAGGTCGTTGCCGGCTTCTGGGTTGGTGTCGTCTGTGCTTTCTTCGGACTAATTTATTTATAAGATATGAAGCCATTAGTAAGTATTATCATGGGCAGCACCAGTGACCTGCCCATTATGGAAAAAGCCTGCAAGCTGCTCGACGAGATGCAGGTGCCTTTTGAAGTCAACGCCCTCTCCGCCCATCGCACTCCCGATGCCGTCGAAGAGTTCGCCCGTACCGCCAAGGACCGTGGCATCAAGGTCATCATTGCCGGTGCCGGCATGGCTGCCGCCCTCCCGGGTGTCATTGCCGCCTCCACCACCTTACCAGTCATTGGTGTACCCATCAAAGGCATGCTCGACGGTCTCGACGCCATGCTCTCCATCATCCAGATGCCCCCGGGCATCCCTGTGGCCACCGTTGGCGTCAATGGTGCCCAGAACGCAGCCATCCTCGCTGTCGAGATGATGGCCCTCAGCGATCAGGATCTGGCCCAGCGCCTTGCCGTCTATAAGGGCAATCTCCGTGTGAAAATCGAAAAGGCCAACAAAGAACTGGCCGAAGTGAAATATCAGTATAAGACCAACTAATATGAGAAGACAATCATCCGAAACCCGTGTGGGGAATATCGGCATTGGCGGCAGTAACCCCATCCGCATCCAGTCGATGGCCACCGTCGACACCAACGATACCGAGGGTTGCGTGGCGCAGGCCAAGCGTATCATCGATGCCGGAGGCGAGCTTGTGCGCTTCACCACGCAGGGCGTCCGTGAGGCAGAGAACATGAAAAACATCTCAGCCCAGCTGAAGGCCGACGGTTATCAGACGCCCCTCGTAGCCGACGTCCATTTCACGGCCCATACGGCCGATGTCGCAGCCCTTTACTGTGAGAAGGTGCGCATCAACCCTGGCAACTATGTGGACCCGGGCCGCACGTTCAAGCACCTTGAATATACCGACGAGGAGTATGCCGCCGAACTCGAGAAGATCGAGAAGAAGCTTGTGCCCTTCCTCAATATCTGTAAGGAGCATCATACTGCCGTTCGTATCGGTGTGAACCATGGCTCTCTCTCCGACCGCATCATGTCGCGCTATGGCGACACCCCAGAGGGTATTGTCGAGAGCTGTATGGAGTTCCTCCGTATTTTTAAGCGCGAACAGTTTAACGATGTCGTTATCAGCATCAAAGCCTCGAATACTGTGGTCATGGTTACCACCGTACGTCTGCTTGTCAAGACCATGGACCAGGAGGATATGCACTATCCCCTGCATCTGGGTGTCACAGAGGCTGGCGAGGGCGAAGACGGGCGCATCAAGAGTGCCGTAGGTATCGGCGCCCTGCTGACGGAGGGTATTGGCGACACCATCCGCGTGTCGCTCTCCGAAGAGCCTGAGTGCGAGATTCCCGTAGCCCGTAAGTTGGTCGACATGATTGAAGAGTGTACTGCTCTGCGTGCCCAGGCCGAGGCCAGCATCCAGAGCGATACCATCACCCTCGCCATCGACGCTCCTGACTGGGAGACGCTCCAACTCAAAGCCGCCATGGCCGTGGGAGCCCTGCTGATCGACAAGAAGGCTCATCAGCTTGTCATCCAGCATCCTGACTTCGACAATGCCAAGCTCGTGGAACTCGCTGACGCCATCCTTCAGGCAGCCCGCATCAAGTTTACGAAGACCGAATATATCTCCTGCCCCGGCTGTGGACGTACGCTCTACAACCTCCAGGAGACCATTGCCAAGATCAAGGCCGCCACGAAGGATCTGGTGGGACTTAAGATTGGCATCATGGGGTGTATCGTGAATGGTCCCGGTGAGATGGCTGATGCCGACTACGGTTATGTCGGAGCTGGCCGCGGAAAGATATCCCTCTACAAAGCCAAGGAATGTATTGAAAAGAACATCCCCGAGGAAGAGGCTGTCGACCGTCTCATTGAATTTATCCGCAAAGACAGAGCATAAACAATAATCCCCAGCCGCTTGGCTGGGGATTATTACTTTATTTGATGTACTCAGCGAAGTCGGTGAGCTTCATGTCACCCTTGCGAGCCAGCGTGTCGTGCATGGCGAAGGCGGCTGTCAGACAGTGACGGGTCTGCCCCA